>Ga0302326_10000203_pt1 | contig 173186 bp, 169 predicted proteins | sample Palsa_T0_3_FD_202264 | JGI IMG/M metagenome (GOLD analysis project Ga0302326, IMG submission 202264) | Peat permafrost microbial communities from Stordalen Mire near Abisko, Sweden - Palsa_T0_3 | ecosystem: Environmental > Terrestrial > Soil > Palsa > Peat permafrost | place: Sweden: Abisko...
CGTGTGTGCCGTCAGCTACGCACGCCTACTTCTACGAGGTCGATCTCGCGGGCAATGTTCGGCGCCTGCGTGACAGCAGCGGTGGAATGGACTTAGGGGGCTATCGGTACACGGCGTTTGGAAATGCGTTTCCTGCCGATGTGACGACCCCCGCGCCGTCGATCGACCAACCGCTGCGGTGGAAGGGACGGTGGTTCGAGGAGAAGATCGCGGGCGGGCTGTACGACGTGCGGGCTCGGTGGTGGTCGCCGCAGTTGGGAGCGTTCCTGTCGGTGGACGAGCTTGCGTATCACGATCGGAACTCGACGCTGTGGGGGTGGCCAGGGCAGAACCCCATGGTCTACGCCGACCCGACGGGACACTTCTGGTGGATCCTCGCCGGTGCGGCTGCCGGTGGCGCTCTTGATCTCGGCGCGCAGCTCTACGGTAACGGTGGGAATTTCAGCCAGGTAGACTGGGGGGAGGTCGCCGGCTGGACTGCGGCTGGGGCAGGGGTCGGACTTCTCCCAGAGTTCGCGCTGGGGAGCGCCTTCAGTGGTCTCTCGACGTCGGGGGGTCTGACGGCGGTCACGAGTTGGGCACCGCAAGGAGTCGATGCAACCATTGCAGCGGGACGCTGGGTCATGCTGGGAGGCGCGACCGTGCGGAACTGGCTACTCTCGGGGACGGGATACCCACTGACCAACGGCCAAACCGAGTACGTGCTTAGCTCCGAACTTCAGAACGTACCAAACGAAATCGGCGGCACCGGAGGCGCGTGCGTCACCGCGACAAAGCAGGCGATCGGGCAGCGAATCGTGGGTGGACCCTAACGGCGATGACTTCGGAGGCGTTCTTGACCTGCATGTGGGCGCTCGACGTAGCCCTATGGGTCGGCGTCGCGTTCGGAGTGTTCATCGACGTTGTCTCCTGCCGGGCACACGTCCGGCGCCGACGGAGTGGGCGGGGACCGTCGGGCGTTCCGATAGTCGCGCTGTGCCTCTTCCTTCTGCGGATCCTTGTAAGACCGCTGGACTTCGCTTCGCGTGTGCACCGCCCGTGGTGGCTGCTCGCCTGCGCTGTCATCGTAGCCTTCGCGTTTCACCTGTCGTGTCAGGTCTTGATCCCGTGGAGCGTCCGCAAGAGCGCCACCCTCTGAACGAGATCCAGAACTTCCAGAACCAGATCGACACCCTGAAGGACAAAACGTGCAAGTAAGAATCGCCACGTTGCGCGCCCTCGCTGACAAGCTCTTTACTCATCTGGAGCAAACCGGGCACTCCGCGATCGAGATCGACGAGGATTACTACTGGGATGTGCCTGCCGTTCGGCGCTACAATCCGTACGAGAAGCCGGAAGAGCTAACCCTCGGACAGCTCTCCGACCAGTGGTCCGACCTGAAGAAGATTCTCGCCGGCGAAAAGAACGTGCTGAACTACGATCTCGTCTGGCTCGCCGCGATCTTGCGTCGGATCGGAGAGACCGCGGCAGAGGTCGCGGTAGGCGGTGAAGGGCGGGGCTAACGCCTCCCTTCCTGCCATCGTAGCAAGAAGAGCGCCGGAGACCGCAAAGACGCCGACGACCTCGTTATATACATCATCGGAGTACGCGCCGTAGTGGCGCAGAAGGAGATACCGATGATGAAAAACGAGAGAATAACGGCAGACACGGAACTGACTCGAACCGCCTGCTTCAGGATCACCGAGTCCCAATTCCAGAACTTTCAGGAGCTGCTTCGATTGGTGCCGGGCTCGGAAGCCGACAGCATGTACCGAGAGATCTTCGCGCGCGGGCTGAAGGACCTGGAGATCTACTGCGACAAGCACCTGAACTTGACCTGCGCCGAAGTGGCAGCGGAAGTGCTGGAAGGAGACGCGCCATGAGCGTCCCACCACCAGCAGCCGCCCAAGCGGTCGAGTCCAATGTCATCTCCCTGCACGGCTCCTCCGAGCCGATGCCCTCCGTCAAGGAGAGGTGCGTCAGCCGAAGAGCTGCGCGTGGCGCTCGCTGCCGAAGCACAAGAGCAAGAGGATTGACGGCGGTCCAGTCGGGCGCGAGCCTCCCTCTCGTGTCGCGGCTCCGCTGGTTGGCTGCCATCTTCTTCGCCCTCGTGGCCGTGCTCGTCCCGAGCCGGGCCCGGGCGTCGATGACACCCGCGCCGGAAACTCGCATCGGGGATTTTCACCTCGCGTCGCCAATGCTCGTCGGGGTGATCACTGCCCAAACCCTCGGAAAGCATCGGGCGATCTCCGTCTTCGTTTACGATCCCGCGTCAGCTTGGCGTTACGCCAAGCATGGCCGCACAATGGCGCGATTTCTATGACAATATCGCCGCGCAATTCCCGGGCAATCCGAGCGCGGAGGGAAGAGCAATCCTGATGCAGCAAGCTCTTGAGCTGTTGTCCCAGCCGTAAGTAAGGAAGTCAAAAGGAGGTGGCGATGGGATCCGAGACTCCAAATGGAGGAACGAGCACGACGCGACTGACGAACGCGAGGTCAACACCGATTACGTTCGTGCTGGAGCCTTGGGGTGATGAGTACCCGTTGGCAGCCGGAGCGTCAGTGGATGTGGTCGCTGTGGGGCCGGCGACGGGATCGCTTGAGGTGACGTATACGCAAGATCGTGTTGTGGCGTATGGTTGGCCTGGGTCAGTGCTTCGAGTGTTTCAAAATGGTCTCGAACTGGACAACGGAATTTCTCGGCCCGTCGTCCCGCCGATTCCATGACCAGCACGGGAGCTGGGAACAGTAGACGGCGACAAGACGGCGGCACCGAAAACTGGAGCTTCACCTGCGACACCGTGGGGCGCACCCTCGACGTCACCTATCCGGACGGGCACGAGCGCCAGCAGCTGTAAGACTCCGAAGAGATGTGGCGTTGGACGGTGGGCGGATCCAACGCCTTTGTGGTGCAGCTGGGGTCGTGGAAACGGGGACCACTTTCACAACTCACATGGAACGATCAATCCGACGTGCGAGGTGCAGGACCGGCTTGAGCTGCGCCGACCTTAGTTACAATGCGGTTACCCAAGGGAACGTTTGGCGAACAGCGACGTCGCCATGAACGTTCGTCGTGTTGGAATGATCGCGGTCGGAGTCGTGGCCGTCGGAGTCGTGGCGGTTCTCCTTGAGAGGCGGATCGTCGCTCCTGTAACTGTTCGCGTTAGGAACGAGACCCCTGGGCCCATGACGAAAGTCGAGGTAGCGACGGTGGACGAGCTTCGAACGCGGAACGGGATCGAAGCCGGTGGCGAGTGTTCTATTGGTTTTCATCCAAAACTGGAGACTGCCGTTGACCTGCGATGGCGAAGCCAAGCAGGCGACGCCTGCGCCGGCCACGCTGACGTTTACTTGGAGCGCGGCATTCGGGGAACCGTGTATGTCAGGGTTCTCGGATGCCACGAGTTGAAGATTGAAGACCGCACGACGATACCACTCTTCTGACTCGTACCCCCTGTATAGTGTGTAACGCCACGCGACCGCCCATGCCGCGACGAAAGATTCCGACAGGGCCCATAGAAAACAGCTCAGATGACAAATGCCCACTTCGCCCCGCCAGAGGCATTAAATGCACATCGAAGAGCTAAAGCAAAAAGCCGAAGCGGGGAGCCTCGCGGCGCAGTCAATGCTCGTATTTGCTACCTGCACAGAATCCCATTCGATGGAGTGACCCGTCAGGCCGTGACCCCTACAGCACGTACTGCTATCTTGTCGGTTGCAATGGGTCTGGACCAGGTTGGTTGCCGCGATTGCCGGACTACTATTCAGGGACAGTCAATGTAGGAGGTGCGATCGGAGGTACGGCCAACGTCACCGTCACGAGTGGAGGCGACACGACTGTGTCCTGCGGATACAATGCCGGGAAGAGTTCGACGCTCGTTTCGGGGAGCGTGACTGCCGGGTGGTTCTACGACCAGAGAGACGCTGGCCCAAACCCACCTAACGCAAGCATTAATGTCGGCGGCGGCTTTATCATTGGTGGTTCGTGGAATACACAGCCGTCCGGGGATTCCGTCGAAGTAGGCCTCTATAGCCCACAGTTTGGCGTGAGCGTTGTTCACACGATCTTACCTCTCCCCTAAGGTGCTCATGGGTTCGGTTATTGGCATCATTGTTTATGAAACCATGTGCATATACATAGGAGTACTTTGCCTATTCCGAATCGAGCATCTCCGCGCACGGACCTTGAGCCGATTGTCGCATCTGTCGTTCTTGGTTCCGTGGATTGAGGGCCGAGGGTATACGTATGCGACGCGTGCGACGGGCGTGCTAGCATTCACAATGTCGTTCATCGGAGTTGTCGCGATGCTGCGTGCACTGATGCGCTGACCGCACGGAGCCCGAAAAATCGATCACCGTGCGCCTGCCAAACGGGCCTCGTACCCGAGGTCGGACGGGGTCGAAAAGATGTAACTTCAACGGCCTGCTCACGGCCATCCAGTTTCCCACCGGCTCGAAGACCGCCGCGTCGAGCAAAACCTATGACTCGCTCGGACGCGTCGCGACGAGCACTGACGCCGCAGGCGGGACTCTCACCATCACCCGCTCGCCCGATTCCCTTTCGAGCGTCGGCGTGACGAAGACAACGGCCATGGGCGTCTCGACGGGCTACGCCATAAGCTCCTCGGTCTCCGGAACGACCTTGTCACCCGATCGAACAAGCGTCTGGACGAATAACTGGCCGGGCGCGAACAATCCCGCCGTCCTGCAGTTGAATCCCGACAGCAGCAGCACCGTGACCAGCCCCGATGGCACGCAGACCACCACCACCGTCATGCCCGACCCCCGCTTCGGCGTCTTGACCCTCTTGCCCCAGACCACAGTCAAGCTCCCCTCCGGGCTGACCTCCACCAGCACGCTCAGCCGCACCGTAACTCTCAGCTCCAGCGGCACGCTCGCGACCGAAATCGACACCACCGTCGTCAACGGCCACACCTGGACGCGCGCCTTCAGCGCCAGCCCGTCAAACATGTGGACGACAACGAGCCCTGTCGGCCGCATCACCACGATGACCTTCGACTCGGCCGGCCGACCGCTCACGATGACGCCGCCACCAGCCACACCGCCGGTCTCGCCGCTCTCGTTTCTCTACGATTCGCACGGCCGCCTCCAACAGACAACGCAGGGGACCCGCATCTGGACCACGGGCTACGACGCCAACGGCTACGCCAATCGCCAAACCGACCCCCTCTCCCACACCGTCTCGTCCATCAACGACCTCGCCGGCCGCCCCCTCACCACCACCCTGCAGGACCAGCGCGCCGTGGGCAATACATGGGACGGCGACGGCGACATGCTGAGCATCACCCTGCCCGGAAACACCCTCACAACCCCCGACCCCTCGCGAGAGCATCAGTTCGCGTATACCCCCGTCGATCTAACGCAGACCTACACCCCCCCAAGCCTCGGCACCGGGCTCCCCTCAACGAGCTACTCCTACGATCTCGATCGGTTTCTCACGACCATCGCGCGCCCCGACGGAATCGTCGTCACGCACGTACCCGACGCCTTCGAGCGGCTCTCCCAAGTCACCACTCCGCAGGGCAGTCTCGGCTACAGCTACTCGCCGGGCACAGGCCAGCTCCTAAGCACGACCAGCCCCGGCGGCGAGACCACCACGTTCACCTACGACGGCTTCTTGCAGAAGAGCATCGCCTGGACCGGCCCAGTCGCCGGCTCCATCACCTTCGGGTACAATTCAGACTTGCGCGTGACCTCGCAGAGCCTCAACGGAGGTACCGGGTTAGGCTTCGGCTACGACGCCGACGGCCTGCTCACCTGCGCGGGCGCGAGCACGTGTCCCGCGGCCGGCGCCTTGAGCCTTACCCTCGACCAGCCCGGCCAGCTCAACGGGCGCCTCAGTGCCACCTCCCTCGGCAACGTCAGCGATGCGTACACGTACGACTCGTTCGGGCAGCTCGCGAGCTACTCGGCGAGCTCCGGCGGCAATGCTGTGTACACCGAGACGATCGTCTCGCGCGATGCGGATGGGCGGATTACGGAGAAGACCGATGCGCTCGCGGGAACGACGCACGATTGGAAATATGTCTACGACCCCGCGGGACGCCTCACAGACGTGACCGAAGATGGCGCTGCGGTCTCGCACTACGGCTACGACGGCGACGACAACCGGACGACTTTCACGGACGCGAGCGGCACGGTCAACCCGACCTACGACGTGCAGGACCGCCTGAGCACCTACGGGGGCGCTACGTACGCGTTCACCGCGAATGGCGAGCTGGTCTCGAAGACCGTGGGCGGCCAGGTCACCAGCTATACTTACGACGTCCTTGGCAACTTGCTCAGCGTGGCCCTGCGCGCGCCTCTCGCCGACGGCGCCCAGACTATCGGGTACATCGTCGACGGCCAGAACAGGCGCGTCGGCAAGATGGTCAACGGCACGCTCGTCAACGGATGGCTCTATCAGGACCAGCTGCGGCCGGTGGCGCAACTCGACGGGAGTGGCACCAACGTCGTCGCGCGGTTTGTGTACGGAAGCAAGGCGAGCGTGCCCGACTACATGGTCACCTCGGGCGGGACTTACCGCATCGTGAGCGACCATCTCGGAAGTCCGCGAGCCGTCGTCGATGTCAATGCGGGAACCGTCATCGAGACGATCAACTTCGACGAGTTTGGTAACGAGACGGACACCCTCGCGGGCACGCTGCCCACGGGCTACGTGCGCATCCCATTTGGATTTGCGGGTGGGCTCTACGACCCCGATACGCAGCTCGTGCGGTTTGGGGCGCGGGACTACGACCCGAGCGTGGGGAGGTGGACAAGTAAGGATCCGATCCGATTCAGGGGAAAGCAGCTCAACTTCTATGTGTACGTTGGGAACGATCCCGTTGACGGGACGGACCCCTCAGGTCGTAGCCACAACGGATGCGGCCCAGAAAACAGTTGGGTTGGTGCTATTATACCAAACAATCCGGGAGGTGGGGACTTCACGCGCAGGGCAGAGCCGCGCGTAGCGCGACCCGGTTGTTGCCGGTTCGAGTGAGCGCTTCGGGTGCTACCCCCGACGACGCAGTGGTTATCGAGCTCGAGTTCGGTGGTGTGCGCCTGCGCGTTCCCGATCGAGTCGACCCGCACTACGTCGCGGCGCTGGTGGCGGCGCTCGCGTCGCGGTGTTGAGTCTTCCGCGCAGCGTCCGCATTTACTTGGTTGCAGAGCGCGTCGACTTGCGTCGCGGACACGACGGGCTTTGCGCGCTGGTGCGCACCGCCCTGGGCTTCGACCCGTACCTGGGTCATCTCTTCGTGTTTCTCGGACGCCGCATGGATCGATGCAAGATCCTATTCTGGGAGCGAGGCGGTTTCGTCGTCTATTACAAGCGGCTTGAGAAGGGGCGCTTCCGACTGCCACGTCCGACGCCCGAGGCGGCACGGTCACGATGGACTCCACCGAGTTGATGATGCTGCTCGACGGCATCGACTTGCGTTACGCACGTCGGCCGGTGCTTTGGGAGCCGAAGCCCAAGATGGCGTAGCGCGATCGATTTGGATGGACAGCGCGATCGCGATCTGATCAAACCTGCTCGTTGGCTTGCCAAAACGCCGCCTGCGCCTCGACCGCCCGACGACGATCCGCATCGCTGCGGATGGACAAGCTGCACGCGTGGCTCCTGGAGCGCGACGGGCTGCACCCGCCCGAGAGCCTGATGGGTACTGCTGTCCGCTATGCCCTCAATAACTGGACGGAGCTGACGCGGTTCCTCCACGACGCGCGCATTGCTCCGGACAACAACCGGAGTGAAGCCGCGTTGCGTGTTGCTGCAGGAAGAACTTTCTCTTCGTCGGCCTCATCGCTGGAGGCCGCCGACCGTTGCGCCGGGCCGTTGACCGCAGTAAACGGCCGGCCATGGCCGCGACGCTATACCACCTCAAGATCAGCCTACGAGGCGTCCGGCCACCGGTCTGGCGTCGCATGCGAGTGCCGGGGGCCATGAGCCTCGACAAGGTTCATCACGCCTTGCAAATCGCCCTCGGCTGGACCAACTCCCATTTGCACCAATTCCTCGTCGGCGAGGAGCGCTACGGCATGCTCGATCCCGACGACGACTGGCGCGACGAGACGATCGACGAACGCAAGGTGCGGCTCGAGCAGATCGCGAACATTCGCTCCAAATTCGTGTACGAGTACGATTTCGGTGACGGCTGGGAGCACGACGTCGTCGTCGAGGGTGTCGAAGAGGCCACGGAGCTGGATTGGACCCCCGTATGCCTCGACGGACGACGTGCGTGTCCGCCCGAGGATTGCGGAGGATCCTACGGCTACGCCAATCTCATCAAGATCCTCGCCAATCCTCGCCACCCCGAGCACGCTGAGATGAAGGACTGGGCGCCACCGGATTTCTCCCCCGAGCACTTTGACCTGCCGGCCATCAACAAAGATCTGCGCTCCGTTGCAGCTCGTTGGCGACCACGCACGCCCAGCCGCCAGCGTACCAAGCGCATCGCGGCTCCAAAGCCCGCGAACCAGTAGTCAACCCGTCCAGCGTCGTACGCTTACTTCTCGGCGTTCTTGCCCTCGAAGCCGACGACGAACGGGATTGACCACCCCGTGGCGACCGAGCCCAAGGGGCGGTACGCTTTCGATCATGCAGTCGCTCAAGGCCCACGTGCATGACGGCCGCCTCGTGCTCGACGAGCCCACGGACTTGCGCGAGGGGACCGAAGTCTCGCTCACCGTGACCGACGACGATGAACTCGATGAAGGCGAGCGAGCCCGATTGCATGAATCCCTTCGACGAAGCATCGCTCAGGCCAAGGCCGGACAATTCATCGACGCGGACCAGGTAATAGGCAAGCTTCTCGCCCGTCGATGAAGGTCACCGCGCCCGCTTAGCGGCAAGCGGATCGGCTGGACCGCTGGTGGCGTGCTCACCGTCCGATGCCCCAGCCCACGGAACGTCTTCTACATTTCCAAGCCAGCGGTTATAGGCCGCCTGCTTCAGTGGGCTCCGGATGCGCTTCTACCCAATGCCTACGTGTTTCAGCGATACGGGCTCTGTCAGGAGTTTTACGCCCGACGAAGCGCCCCAAGCGCACCGTGTGTGCTTTGGTAGTGCGCGAACCGTGCGAACGAGCGTTTCCTATCGCAACTAGCGGGAATCACGCCGCGCCTGGCTTGGTCCAGGGACTGAAATACGCAATCGAGCACGCGGCGCACATCACGTCTCCCGTTGCGGGAACCGGGCTTCTGCTCGTATCGTTCCCGTTTGATGGACTACCTAAAGGGGGCCCTCGTCGGCGTCGCTGGAGTCGCGCTCTTGAGTGCGGGGATGGGCACGTGGGGATGTACTCACACGTATACTCTCGAGGGGCCTCCAGACGGAGGGCCTTCGGACGCATCCATAGAGACCGGAACGGGCGCTTCTTCTGGCTCTTCGTCGGGGGCGATGTCCGGAGCCTCTTCCGCTGGTTCGACACAAAGCGGAATGGGGACATCTTCGGGCTCGCCGTCGGGGACGATGTCCGGAGCACCTTCCGGTGGCTCGACAGGCGCGGTGGCTCCGGCCTGCCCTCCGGTGACCGTCCTGACGCTTCCGTCGTCCGCCACGACGATGACGCCTCCGTCCACGGGGACGCAGGTCTTCCAGATTACGGCGACGAGCGCATCGCTGGGCTTGTTCGTGCGCGTGCACACGTCACCGGGGGCGCCCTCAGTGGCCGTGTCGAGCACTTGTGATGGCCATTCGCCGGTGGTTGCATCACCTCCGTCCACGCTCTCGGGAAGCTACGCGCACGGCGTGCTGCCGTCGGCGGGACCCTGGTACGTAGTGCTCGACTGGTCTGGCGTCAGTCCGCTTCCGGCCTCCTACACCCTCGATGCATTGTCGTTCGATCCGGGGCCCAAATGCGGGAGCGCGGCGCCCTGGAATGGATCTTCGCCGCTATCGGTCACGACGTACGCCTCCGTCGACACGACGGGAGGCTGCGTGCCCGTTTCGGGGCTGGGGCAACAGTTTTTCGCCGTGCAGGTGGGGGCCAATTCGACGCTGGAGGTAAGCACGACCAGCGGCGCGGCGGTGTCGACAGAGGCATCGGCGACCTGCGCTCAAGGGACGTGTACGGCGGCGCCCTCGTCGGGCACGCTGACGATCTCCAACGGCGGGGACGCAGGCGGTACGTTCGTGGTCGGCGTGAGCGCGCCCGATCCCATGACTGCGGGCATCACTCAGCTGTCGGCCAGTGTACCGGCGGGGTGCGTGACCAACGGGCAGTCGTGCGGCGATGGGGGGGCCAACCTTTGCTGCAGCGGATCGTGCCTGACGCCGAGCACCTCCAATAGTTGTGGGACCGCGTGCGGGCAGGCGTGTCCGAGCGACCCCTCCGGCCATGGAAACGCCGCTTGCACGGGCTCGGCGTGCGTCATCACGTGCACAGCGGGCTATTCGCAATGTGGAGGCGCGCCCACGAGCCCATGCTCGATCAAGCTGGAGAGCGACAGCCAAAACTGCGCGACGTGCGGGCACGTTTGCCCCACGGGCGAAAGTTGCTCGAGCGGCGTGTGCGGATGCGCGAGTGGGACGACGTATTGTGCGACCGAGCAGCAGTGCATCAACGTGATGGGGACCGACTCGAACAACTGCGGCGCCTGCGGACAAGTCTGTCCGGGGGGACAGTATTGCGCCGCAGGCGTCTGCCAGTGCACGACGGGGACCAAGTGCGGGAATTCGTGTGTGGACACGATGACCAACACGGGCAACTGCGGCGCGTGCGCCAACGATTGCTCCACGAAGCCGGTACCCCCGAACACCATGGGGCCTATCTCCTGCATGATGGGGGCGTGCGTCCCAGGGCCGTGCACCCCTGGATACGCTCATTGCTCGGCTGGAGCGATACTCACGACCGGTTGTGAAACCGACACCAAAAACGATTCGACCAACTGCGGCCAATGCGGCGCGAATTGTTACGACTATGCTTGCGCGGCTGGCGCCTGCAGCACGACCCAGTGCTTGCAGTACTATTGTCAAGACGCCTTCCAACCCCCAGACCCCAACCAGCAGACGCCGTGCGTCTTGGGCGACGGAAATACCAACTCGCTTTGCTGGTACGATGGGATCGTGAACGGGCAACCCGATTACTGCGATCCATCGGGTTGCCCATGGAATGGTGTCAACGCCTTCGAGATGTGTACGGGCCCCCACTATTCGTGTCAGTAGCCGCGAGTTGACCGCTCTCGAGAGCTAAGGGCGCGCGCACCGTGCGCCGCTGTCGCGGTACCGCGCCGTGGGGCTAAGGATGACGCGAGCGGAAGTGCGAAGGTCCGGAGCGGAGTCTTCGAAGGAGCCTCCACGCAAGACGCGCCCGGCGTCGCCAGAGAAGTCCACGGGGTTGAGGGAGTCGCCGGCGTAGAGCAGCGTCCCGTCGGAAGCCTTGGTGGGGCTGTCAAGCACCCACTCCCAGACGTTTCCGGCCAAGTCGTATTGCCCGAAAGGCCCCATTCCCGCCGGATGGGACCCGACATCGTCCGCGCTCTCGAGCGACCCGTAGGTGGCCAGCGTGCTGTCGATCGTCAGCTCCGTTGGCGGGTTCGACCAGGGGTACGCGCGCTGCTGGGATCCTCCCGCCGCGGCGAAGTTCCATTCGGCCTCCGTGGGCAATCGTCCTTGGTCATAGATGCAAAACATCATCGACTCGTACCAGGTGATGCATGGCATCGGCTTGTCTTCGTTGGGGCCAGGCATCGGCGTCCAGTCGCCGACCGAGAGCTGCCCGTTGGGGGCGCTGCACCGATTGGCGATGTCGGCCATGATGTCCTGTCCTGTCGTCTGAACGCAGCCCCTTGGCACGCCGCCATCGGCGCACGTCGTGATGGCGGTCGACCAGCCCGTCGTCACCGTTCCGCCGTCGCTCTCGGTGTAAGTCGGGCGGTTGGGGTCCGCCCCATCTCCCCGCTGCAGGCTACTGGCGAACCATCCCATGTCCATCGCACCGAGGAAGGCTCGAAAGCGCCCGATCGAGATCTCATACCGATCGAGGGAGAAGGGCCCGACGGTCACGGAGTCGGAGCTGGTCGGGTTGCTGAGGAAGTTGGGAACCGATCCGCTATTTTGTCCCTCGTCAAAGCCGCGGACGAACGTGCCGCCGGGGACGGGCGCGGTCGCGCAGCAAGATTCGTCCTGCTGCGGGCCGCAATTCTCCGCCAGACCCGAGCAGCTCGGCGTAGGGGTGCACGAGCCATTCACGGTCACGGATCCCTCCGGGCACGGCTCAAACCGATCCACGTCGTGACAGCCGCCGACGGTGCCCGCCAGGCCCCAAAGCCACCCCCATCTGCGCATCACCAGACCCCCGACACAGACGCGGTTCTGGCGAACGGGTCGACCTGCCAAGCGACCGTCTCGTGCGCCGGCGTGGAGCCGCTGAGAAAGTACCAGAGAAGCCCGCCCACGACGGCAGTACCGCCCACACTCCAGCCGATGGCCGTAAGCGCGTCGAACGTTTTCACGCTGCTCGCGTCGGAGTTGAATCGATCCAAAGAACAGGCGTTGGGGGGGCCGCAGTCACTCTGCAACGTCGAGTACTTGGAGTTGCTCACCGCCCAGGCGATCGTCCCTCCGACGAGCAGCGCGGCGCCCGATCCGACGACATAAAGGGATGCCGTGCTTCGCTTGGGACCTTCGGCGGGGCGCGAGGGCGCGATTGCCGTGACGGGCATCGGAGCGGCCGCTGCGACGCAATCGCCCGCCATGGCGACGAGCCCCGCGGGACAGCGAGGCTCTCCGGAGCACGCGCTCTGATCGGCCGCCCACGTCTGTCCAGGCCAGCAGCAATGCTGAGCGTCGGCCGTGTAGGTCTTGCCGAGCCCGCAGATCGGCACGCATGTTTGACGATCCGGCCCCGGCAGTTGTCCCTCGGGACACTGCACCTCCACCGGCGCAAGCGAGACGTCGATCGAGGTGGAGATGCCCGCGACGATCGCAATCACCTTGTGGAAGGGCTGGTCGCCAGGTGCCACCACGTCGACCGCCACGTCCCCCGGGTTCTCGGGGAGCGGAGCCGCGAGAACGCTGAGACTCTCGACCTCGACCCCGTTGACGCGAACCTTGGCCTGCTCGGGCACCGGCGGCTTGAGCACAATCGTCAAGTGCCCAATGGCGGGGAGTAGCTCCGACATCGCGGCTTGGCACTTCGCAAGAATCGAATCGCGATTGGCCAGGGTCTTGTCAGCCTGGGCCTCGCTACTGCACATAAACGCGTTGGTGTAAGCGGCCGCCGGATTGTGGGCGGCCCGCTCTTCCTCGAGGACGAAAGTCCTGAGGGAGGGCGAGTGCCGAATCTTCAGAGCCGCTTCTCCGCGCTCGGCGGCCGTCGCGTGGTCGCCCCGCGCGATGGCTTGTTTGAGCTCGTGAACGAGCTGCTCCCACGCCATGCGCTCCTGGTCGCTTTGCGCGCGCGCGATTCCAGGGGCGATCAAACCGAGCCACGCCAGCGCGACCGCGGCCGGAAGGCAACGGGGTCGCTTGTCGACGCTCACCATTGGATCTGAATGTCTTTGCGCGCAGCGCTGCTCGCTGCGGCCGGTAAAGGCGCCTGGACCGGGCGACGAGGCGCCGCGGAGGATGCAGGTGGCGGCGTCGAGCTCGACTTGCTCGCAGCCGTGGCCGCGAGAGGCGCGGGGCCTGCGAGAGGAGCGCTCGAAAGCGAAGGGCCTGAGGGCAAAGGCGCCAAGGAAACCGCCGGCATCGTTGGAGCCACGGCTGCAGGAGCCAGCCCGGCAGGCGCCTGCGGCCGATCGCCTTGCGCCTCACCCGGCCCCGCAACCGTCGGGCCGGAAGACGACCGACCCCACACACCCCACCCGATCCCCACGATGGCAACGAGGGCAGCGACCGCGATGGCCGCGACAATCGGACCCTTTTGCTTGGGGACTCTCGGAGCATCCTCGTGGGAGAAGGGGCTCGAAACGGGGCGCGCCGTGCTCGCTCCCGCTCGACCCGCAATCGCCGGCATGGGGCGAGCCTGCTCGCTCCCGGACGGCGATCTCTGAGTCTCATACGCGGGAAGGGCCTGTGGCCCAGGAGGCGTCACCGCCGCGATGGCGCGCGGGGGCGCCGCTTCATCGAGCGGGGTGCTCGGCCGGGTGGGCGCAAAAGCGACCCCGGGCCCGGAGGACTCCGGCGCCGCGGCGGGCTGCACGAAGAACGCCGTGAGCGACGTCCGCGCCGGCCTCTCACCCGACACGCTTTTCCAAGCGGCGCTCAGCGCCTCGCGCATGGCCGTGGCCGTGGGAAAGCGGTTCGCCTTATGAAAAGCCAGCGCGCAGTCGACCACCCGTACGACAGCGGGCGGTGTTCCGGGGGCCATCTCCGCAAGCGAGCGGGCCGACGCGGTCCCCGCTGCGATGAGCAGCTGCGGCCCGTTGTCCCCCTCGTGCACAGTCCTGCCGGCAAGGAGCGTGAACATGGTGGCGCCCACCGCCCACAGATCGGTCTGCGCGTCGATGTCGCTCGACTTGGCGAGAGCCTGCTCGGGCGCCATGAACGCAGGAGTGCCGAGGAGCATCCCGGTGCCCGTCCCGCCGTGCCTGCCTTGCGCGCTCGTGGCGGCAGCGTCGCGCGCACGCGCGATCCCGAAGTCGAGCACCTTGAGGACGCCCTCATGGGTCACAAACAGGTTGGCCGGCTTGATGTCGCGGTGAACGATCGAATTCGCGTGCGCCGCGGACAAGACATCGAGCAGCTGGTCGGCGACGGCGACCACCGCGTTCACGGGCATTCGCCCGCCGAAGCGGTCACCCAGCTCTTCTACGGTGGCACCCTCGAGGAGATCCATGACGAGAAAGGCTGCGCCGTCCTCGGCGATGTCATCGTCGACGACGCGCACGGCCCCTGGGTGTTTCACCGAGTTGGCGACGTACCCCTCGCGAAGAAAGCGCGTGCGCACGTCTTCGCGCATGCTGATCTCGGGGTGCAGGAGCTTGACCGCGAACTGAGCCTGGTTGCGGTGCGTGGCGGCATAGACCGTCGCCATGCCGCCGACGCCCAGGATGCGATCGATGCGGTATTTGCCGCGCAGAACCGTGCCGATGCGGTGCTGCGCTCGACCGACGACGTCGTTATCTTCGGACATCGCTCTCCTCGCGCCGCATCCCCGCTTCCGACCCGCCAGAGTACGGGCGCGCCCGCGCCGTCGCAAGGAGATGTTACGCGTCGCCCGCCCCTCTCGGAACGGTGCGCCGGCCCGCGGCATCGCTACCCGTCATGGACCTCGGACTCGAAGGAAAGCTCGCCCTCGTCACCGGCTCGACGGCCGGCATCGGCTTCTCCATCGCCCGGCAGCTCGCGCGCGAAGGGGCGACCGTCTATGTGAACGGTCGAACCCAGGAGCGCGTCGATCGAGCCGTGCAGGCGATCGGTGGCGCGAACGCGAAGGGCGTCGCCGCCGACGTCGCCACCAAGGCCGGCATCGCGGCGCTCGTCTCGCAGATCCCACGGGTCGACGTGCTGGTGAACAACTTCGGCATCTTCGACATCAAGCCGGTGCTGGAGATTGCCGACGAAGAGTGGCTGCGCTTCTTCGAGGCCAACGTCCTTTCCGGCGTGCGGCTGGCACGGGCGTACCTGCCGGCCATGCTGGCCAAGAAGTGGGGGCGGCTCATCTTCATCTCCAGCGAGTCGGGCATCCAGATCCCGGCGGAGATGGTGCACTACGGGATGACCAAGACCGCGCAGCTGGCGGTGGCCCGAGGCATCGCCGAGAGCTTTCCAGCGAGCGGCGTGACGGTGAACTCCGTGCTGGCGGGGCCGACGGACAGCGAGGGGGTCGGTGCGTTCCTCGAGTCGATGGCCAGGCAGACGGGGACGTCGAAGAAGCAAGTGGCCGACGGATTCTTCGCCACGGCGCGTCCGTCGTCGCTGCTCAAGCGTTTCGCCACCACCGACGAAATCGCGTCGATGGTGACCTACCTGTGCAGCGAAGCCGCGTCGGCGACGACCGGATCGTCGATTCGCGTCGACGGCGGCGTCGTCCGCTCGATTGCGTAGCGTCATGCACGTGCGGCGGGTGCTCATAACGGGGGGGACTGGTTTCATCGGTCGCGTTCTTGTGGACGCGCTCCGGAGCCGGGGCGATGAGCCCATCGTCGTCTCACGGCGCCCGGAACCTCCTGCCGTCGGCTGGGACGCCATCGAGCCGGAAATGGAGAGAGCGGACGCCGTAGTTCATCTGGCGGGCGAACCTATTGCGGAAGGCCGCTGGACGGCCAAGCGCCTGGAGGACATTCGGTCGAGTCGTGTTGAAAGCACGGAGCGCGTCGCTGCGGCAATCCGGCGAGCCTCACACAGGCCCCGGGTCTTCGTGAGTGGCTCCGCAGTCGGGATCTACGGGATGCGCGACGACGATAAAGAGTTAGACGAGCGTGACCCACCTGCCGAGGACGTGCTTGCGCGCATTGTCACCGCTTGGGAAGCCGCCGCCGAAGCCGCCCGATCCGCGGGTGTCCGGGTCGTTCACCCTCGAACAGGCGTCGTTCTGGGCGGGGGCGGCGGAGCCCTGCCGAAGATGGCAGGCCCCTTCAAGTGGTTCGTGGGCGGGCCCGTAGGGAGCGGTCGCCAGTGGGTGAGCTGGGTTCATGTCCGCGACGTCGTTCGGGCCCTGCTCTTTGCCATCGATCGTGAGGCCCTGGTCGGTCCGGTCAACGTCGTCGCTCCCGCGCCCGTGACGATGGAGGCCCTCGCTCTGTGCATCGCGCGCACTCTGCACCGTCCCGCCGGGATGCGTGTTCCTGCCTTTGCGCTGCGCCTCGCGCTCGGCGAAGGGCTTGCCGAGATGCTCCTTACCGGCCAGCGGGTCTTGCCCCGAAAACTATTGGACTCAGGATTCGTCTTTGACTTTCCCGGCGTCGAGGCGGCTTGCGCGGACTTGTTATAAGGGCCGAACCTGCGCCCTCCCCGCCCCGGTCAACGCGATCTGCCGATTGTCCTACATTTTTGCCGCCGAGGGCGTTGACAGCAAAAATACCTGCGTTAATCGTTCTCGCAGAAGGTCGGAGGCGGCTCGCGCCTGGCGGCACGAACCGTTCCTCGGACCCCAGCCGAAGGAGGATTGCCATGTTTACCGCATTCGATGCTGTCCCCATGCTGGACAGCGCGCTCGATGACGTCATGGGCTCGGCGCTTGGGTATGCGACGAAGCCCGCGCTCTTCACGCCACCAGCGGATATCATCGCGAAGGAGCACGAGCTCGTGTTTCAATTCGACGTGCCGGGGGTGAGGCCGGAGAGCCTCGAGGTCACCCTCGAGAACCGCATCCTATCGATCCGAGGTGCGCGCAAGTACGAGGCCGGCCCGAACGAGCAGCAGATGTTGCTCGGTCGCGCGTACGGTGAATTCACGCTTCGCTATACGCTGCCCGAGACCGTGAATAGCGAACAGCTCGTCGCATGTCTGGCCGACGGCGTGCTGACGTTGCGGGTACCCAAGCACCCGAAGGCGGAGCCCCGCAAGATCCAGATTGGCGGCGGCGGTCGTTCCCAACTAAGTCGCTAGGCAGCGCAACTTTTGTGCAAGCGCCCGCGGGCGCGCAGTCGCCGCGTCTATTGAGACCCACGGCCCCATGGGCCCAACACCAACAACGAGGAGATTAAGGAGGTTCACCATGCTGACGACGTGGAGTGCAATTCCAGTTCTGGAGCGTGTCTTCGATGAGGCACTTCGTTCCACGCGAAGGGGATCCGAAAGGGCGACGTCCCCCGTCGCCGCGGACATTGTCGAGAAGAACGACGGGTATACTTTTCAACTCGATGTTCCGGGAGTGAAGATTGAAGATATCGAGATCACTCTTGCGGACCACGTCCTTGCTGTCCGGGGGGCGCGGCACGTTGAGGCCGAAGAGAGCGACAAGGCAACGCGCGGTCGGCCTTCCGGACCGTTCGCCGCGTCCTACGAGCTCCCGGAGGGAATCGACGGAGAAAATCTGACAGCCGGACTGACGGATGGCGTGCTCACGGTACGTGTTCCGAAGCAACCGAAGATGCAGCCGCGAAAGATCGCCATTGGTGGCCTAGCAGAGCGGGAACAACTCGCCGAATGATGCAACCGCGGGAGGCTTGTGAGAGTGGGAGCGCGCTCCCGGGCGCGCCCACTCTCCCTTCCCCCCAAGCGAACTGCGACTCGAACGCAAGCCGAGGTCTATGTCCTATACGCCCAACCGGCCCAGAGAATTGGCGGCCGAGCAAGTAACCCTGGGACTCGACACGGAGCGAGCGGAGGCAATTCTGCACGAAATCGCCGTAGAGCTGAGATTCGGCGGTCTCGGGGATCAGGTCGTGCCCCTGCACGTGCGCGCGCTCGCTTTGAAGCGAGAGGTCGCGCGCTGGAGCCGGAGAGAGAACGCTCCCGAGGAGGCCGAGCGACAATCCACGATCGAAGAGCTTCTCGCGTTGCATGAGCGGGTCAAGGCAGCGCGCGAAAGGCCGCGCTAGGCTCCGCGGCCGTAGCTGGCTCAAGGATTTGCCCCCGAGTTTATCCAGCTCTCAATCGTGGTCATGTCCGCCGGTGAGAGTGCCGCTGCGCTTCCTTCCGGCTCCGGATTGCCACACGGAGCGGCGGTGCCCGTCGTCTTGGCATTGAGCTTGTCATAGAGCAAGCTTTGCGCGGCGTTGCCGGCGACCACGCGGATGAAGGCAGGGGTCTGGCCGGCGCAAGTGGTGCCTGCAGCCGGAACGCCGACGAGATTCGTGTATGCCGTATCCGACGTAGACAGGTCGAGCTTGCCGTTCACGTAGCCGTCGCCATCCGGTGGGGCATGACACGGAAGGCAAATGCTACAGAGCCCGATGTTGTTAAAGACATCCGCAAAGCTTGGGGCGCCGGCGTCCGCAGTCATGGAACCGGTCGAGTCCCCTGCGTCGGCAGTCATGGAACCGGTCGAGTCCCCCGCGTCGGCAGTCATGGAACCGGTCGAGTCCCCCGCGTCCGTCGTCATCGAGCCGCTCGTTGCCCCGGTGCTCGAGCCGCTGCCTCCGATGGGCGGCGTTGTGAAGCTACAGGAGCCGCCTGGGAAGGCGGCGGTTCCGCACGTCGCGCCAAGGCTGGCACATTTGCAATTGGGGGTGCCGCCGCAAGAGCCGTCCTGGCCGAGTGGACCCGTTCCGGCCGGGGTGCACGTTCCGGCATTGCAGACCTCCGAACCGCATGTCGTGTCCGGACAATCGCTGTCGGTAAAGCACGTTGTAGCCGGCAGAACGCCCGCGCCTGCCCCTGCGCTCGCCCCCTGCACTATCCAGTTGCAAATGAGGTCAAGGTCCGCCTGAGGCAGGAGCGACGTGCTCGAACCGTTCAAGAGCGACAGGGACATGGGGGACCCACAGCTTCCCAAGTCTCCACGAGCGCATTGGTCAGGAGTCTCGTTGTCGAGCGTGCCCTGTGTGCCGTTTATCTTGTACCAAAGGAAGCTCTGCGTCGGGTCCCCAGGAGTGACGAGGTTCATGTAGGGGTCTTCCCACGAGACTTGCCCCACGAGGCCACTGTAAACCGTCGCGAGCGTCGTGGCCGAGCTCGACGCAGGTGCAGGGGGGCCGAAGTATTCGCGGGCTCCGCCTCCGTTTACCCCTCCTCCAATCATCGCATCGCTAGGGTCCCCGTGACACGACCAGGGACTAGCGGCCATGCCGACCGAACAGTTGCTCTGGAAGATGGGCATGATCTGAGCCGAGAACGAAACCGGCGTCGTGGAGGCCCCGGCGCCGCATGGCGAAGGGCCGGACGCTGACCCTGACCCGGACGTACCGGAGCTCGAGCCGCCCGCTACGCCCATGCCACCTGCACTGGAAGAGCCGGCACCGGCGAAGCTTCCCGTGCTTGCGCCGCTTGCGTTGGCCGCGCCGCTTGCGCCGGTGCCTTCGCCGCTAACTTTCCCGCCGCAGCCTGCCACGAGGAGCGCAAAGACTTGCGCGAGGCTCGCGGCGAACCACCTGGACATCTTCAAATAGTCACACGAGCGCCCCCGCGCTGCTCACGTTTCTAATCACCGGTCACGATCCTGGGACACCCCGAAGAGAGGATGGAACAAAAAGGTCAGAAGATCAGAAAGGGGAGAACGGTTTCTGTTTTCCCATCCTCGCTATGATGCCAAGGACAGGAATGGAGGAGGCGGAGATGCTGAGAGATAGAGATGTGATCGCGACGGTGGCGGTGAAGGATCTGGCGGCAGCTCGGAAGTTTTACGAGGGCACCCTGGGGCTCGGCGTGGCGGACGCCTCGGGGTCCGAGGCCATCATCTTCGCGAGCGGCAGCTCGAAGCTCATCGTCTATCGCTCGCAGTACGCAGGGACCAACAAGGCTACTTCGCTCAACTGGAACGTGGGCCACGACATCGACCAGACGGTCGCCGCGCTCAGGGCGAAGGGAGTCGCCTTCGAGCACTACGACTTTCCGGGCGTGACTCGGGAAGGCGACGTGCACGTCATGGGGCCGATGAAGTCCGCCTGGTTCAAAGACCCGGACGGCAACATCATCGCCCTCATGGGCGGTTAGCCCAAGAGCGCCGGGCGAAATCAGCGCGACGCGCCGTCGACGACCTCCACGGGGAGTGTCGTCGTATCGATCCCCGCGACGCATCGCAGGTTCACCGCAACCCTTTCCTTCCCCGTCTCGTCGATGCCGCGCGAGAAGGCGCGAACGCCGCAGGTCTTGCAAAACGGATGGTGGCTCTTCTTCGTACCAAACTGGTAATCGGCAAGCGCGTCTGCGCCGGTGATGAGACGAAACGCCGTCCGTGGAACAAACGTGAGCAGCCATCCGGCGCGCGAACAGATCGAGCAGTTGCACGCGATCGCTCTTGCCGGCGCATCGAACATGACTTCATAGCGAACCGCGCCGCAGTGACAGCTTCCTACGTGGATCTTCGAAGCCACGAGCGGCCCCCGCTCACCGGTGAGCCCGGACACACTACTTGCCGTCGTCGGTGAGTGGCCACACTTCGACCGCTCCGCCCGCGACCGCGCAGGGCGTCTTCGAGACGAGGTCAATTACCTCCTCGAGATCCCTTGCGTCGATGAACGAGAACCCGGCGAGTGGTGCTTTCCCTACGGCGAACGGCCCGGCTCTGGTTACTACCTTGCCGTTTGTAGAGTGGACGGTCGTAGCGGGGCGAACCGTGGCCATGAGGCCTCCTCTCTTGCGAATGAGCTCGTCCTGCTCGAACACCTTTTCTTGCTCGCTCTTGGACAAGAGCTGAAAATCTTTCCCGTCGCCGTAGGCCAGGCATAGATATCTCATGGGTCTCCCTCGGGTTCGAGCGCTCCCTGCAAGTTCAGGTCTCACGAGATCGATGGGGAATGGCGCCGCGTGTTCCGCGCCCCTTGGCGCCAAACCGCCACGACATTCGCAAAGCGCCAAATGGCTCCGCCCTCAGCAGAGACGCGGGGCCGCTCCGAAGATCGCGTGCTCGCAATCGCCCGCGGCCGGCAGCGATCCTCACCTCTGGCGGGTCGCGGCGCGCAAACTCTCGACCCTCGATTACGCCACCGACCTTCGCGATCTATCCACGCCTGGCAACAACCTGGAGAAGCTCAAGGGTGCCCTTGCAGGGAAGTACAGCATCCGCATCAACGACCAGTTTCGTCTCGTTTTCAACTTTGACCGAGGCGAAGCCAGCAGCGTGATAGTCACTGACTATCATTGAAGGAGAGCCATGAGACTTCCGACGCACCGAAGCCCAACGCTGCCAGGCGAAATCTTGCTGGAGGAATGGCTCAAGCCGATGAAGCTGACCCAGCTCGGGTTGGCCAAGAGGATGGGCGTGGACATCCAATTGGTCAACGGCATCGTCAATGGACGCCGTTCCGTCAACGCCAAAACGGCGCTCCTTTTGGCCAAGGTGCTCAAGACCTCGCCTGAGCTCTGGCTGAACGCGCAGATGGCGGTGGACCTTTGGCATGCGCAGCACGAGCTGACCGACAGTCGGAGCTCGCGGCGCAAGAGCGCCTGATCTGCTTTTCGCCTTCCTTACTGCGGCGAGTCGGCGATGTAGCTGAGACTCATTCGCGATCGGTTAGGAGCTTGCGCGCGCTGCAGGAATGCCGAGTTGAGCGCGGGGGGGAAGGAACAACCGATGGCGGTTGACGGCGTACACGATAACGATGATGTCACGTTGGTGCCCTCGCGTCTTCATGCTTGCGGCTGCCTGCACTGGCTCGACGCGAAAGTGTCGTCACCAGTCGGGCTCGGCGCCCTTCATGGGAAAGCCGTCATCAATGTGGCTTTCCTTCAGATCGACCAGGTCGTCTCCATGTGGTCGTTGCACCTTCCGCGCCTTGAACCACTTGCCATCGATTTTTCGTAACGAAATCTGTTCAAAAATCTGCCCGTTGGATGCGCTGACTCCGAGCCTGATGTGACGGTGATCGACAGAAGTGTCCCAGGCACGGCCACCAACGGCATAGCTCACGGTGTTTGGAATGAAGGTCCCCAAGGTCACTGACGGAGTGGTCGTCGCCATAAGCTTCAACGAGCCGCCAGGCTGTTTCCCAATTCTGTCCATCTCTTCGATTGACATGTGGGGCACGAGCTCTTGCCACCAGACTTGGACGTTGCTCACGGGGTAATTGCCTTCGTGGAGGGCCCGAAGCACGAAGAGACCGCCAACCCCGACCAAGTCAAGCCAGACGTAGCTGTCGCCACCCGTCACCTGTGCGGTCAGCTCGGTGGAAAGCCGCACGGTTTCCTTGGCCAGCCGCACGTTTTCATCCTGTGCCGCCCTTAGGTCCTGCTGGGCCTTCTTGTTTTCGGCAGACTCCCTCTCGGCGTTGTGCTGGCTCACGGTGCTTTGCACACCCAGGACCAACGCCCCAATGACACTCAACACGACGCCAAGTGCAGTCCAGGTCCAGTTCATGCTGGGGGTCAGCCTATCCCAAGGCGGTCGGCAACGAGTTGCCCGGCCGACGTGTTCGGATCGTTCTTGAGCTTGTCAGCGTGCGGCGTATGATTCGGCCCATCATGGGGAAGTCCAAACTCGGGGTGTCGGGCGGAGCGCTGGCCTTGATGATGTCCGTCGGGCCCGCGTCGGCTGACGAGCCAGTCACACACGACAGGTTCACCAAGTGGACGGCAAGCGGCGAAAGGCTCATGGCGCTGGTCTCGGCCTCGAAACTGCAACCCGAGCAAGATCTCGACGCTGAAACGGGTGCAGTGACGACCTTGCGCGACACCGTCGCCAAGCTGCAAGCGCACGAGAGCACCCTGAGCCCGGCAGATCAGAAGGCGGCCAAGGTCTACGAAGCTCGCGTTCTAGCGTGGGCGGCGAACGAGGACACAGTGCTCGCAACCGAGGAGACCGGCCGGAGCGATATCGCCGTGCCGCTCTGCGACGCGGTCAACTCTTTGGCGGAGCTGAAGGCCGAGCTTGCACGCGAAAAGGCGAACCCGAGCGGCGTCGTGGACCTCAACGAGCTGCACAGGATCGGAGGCGAGATGCAAGTCGTCCAAGACCGGATCAAGGAACTCTCGCCGCCATATATCGCCTTCCGTCATCATGCGTTCACGACATGGGACTCGGAAGGCGCCTGCGTGGCTGAAAACAACAAGCGGCAGGGTGGCCAGTAGGGGCCGGAAGCCGCGTTTGGCGAGGCCATGATCGACCTTACGACCGTGCTCATTTCAGCGCTCAGTAGCGGCGCCGCGGCCACTGTTGGCTTGTACATCGTCCAGCGAGGCATCGGCCACGCCTCGACCTACGCATCGAAGACAAGCGGACCGAGGTCGAAGTGCGTAGGCTCGGCGTCTTCGATCTCCTCGCGGATGCGTCGAATCCGCGGCTAGCGGGCGGGGCTCATGCGGCGCCGGCTGGGCGGAGGCACCTCCGAGCCGAGGGCTTGCTCAAGGAAGCGACGCGTGTTCTGGCGCTTTACCGCGACGTCCATACGATCCCTCGTCTTCGGGTCTCGATCGAACGTGCCCAAGAGCCGCTCTGCTACATCTTGGCGATCCACGGCAGCGACGCGCCATCCAAACGGCGTCACCGTCCAAGTCTCGAAGCTCGCACCGGCCTTCAACGGGACCACGAAGCACACGGCCGGCGCCGACTGGAAATAGCTAGTATCCGCGTCCGCGTCCGCGATCGCCTTCGCTTTCGGCGTGAGCCACACAAACGCGCCGTCGGCGCATTCATAATGCGTCGCCGCTTCGTCAATAGCTGGACCCAGCACGAACGGACCATCGATCTCAAACTCGCCGAAAGTGAGGCATCCTCGATATGCGAGCCGGGGAGCTTCCTCCAGCGCAGCGGCTAGGACACTCGCTGTTTGAAACGCCGCTTGCATAATGGCCCGGACATTTCCCCGCTTGTTGGGTCCGGGCCCTCGCCCGACAGGCTGGCCGGATGCCACGCCGATCACGATGGTGTCGGACAAGAACGCAACTTTCGCCCCGCGCACGTGGCCGAGCTTCACGCCCTTGATGTCAGACTCCGCGGCCTGTTTCAGAGCCCCCATTTTTCGCAGAATCACCGACGGGTCGGCACCGTCCCAAATGCCCTTGAATCCGAGAGCATCGATCATCACTACGGCGCCCGTACGCATTGGGGGACGTGCCCTAGTTATTGCCGCAGGCGATGCCGACCGAGACAGAGTGCCCCTCCGTGTCGGTGATGTTGATCTCCTTCCAGTCGCGCTCGTATTCGTCCGTAAACTTGCAGGCCACTGTGTCGGTCACGTTCCCGGACGCGCTGGCGCATGTCAAAAGAGAGCTTTCCACCATGCGAGCCGGAACGGCCGGGAAGGCCGGAAGGGGTGGTTTAGCAGGTGACGCGGGCGTGGGGGGCATGCGAACTATTTTTGGTTGGCTGGTAGAACATCGCCAACCAACCAAGTCTCCCATTGCGACGTCTCCCCGCACGGGTTGGACGTTTGTCAGGAAGGGCTTTTCGTGAGTAAAGACCACCCAAAATCGAATGGGCTTGGCGTCCTCAGCCCCCCCGGACCGGGCGAGAGACAAAAGAAAACAAAGAAGCAGGCTTGCCGCCAAGGATCTCATTTGGCTCCGTCAAACATGGACCAATGGTCTACACGAGAAGGCTCCGCGGCGCCTACATCGGCGCGAAGGCCAACACGCGCCGATGGGGCGGGATCATCGCTTGCCCTTGGCGACCCCTAGCTCGCGCTCGACCACTTCGAGCCCTTTGCCCAGGACGGCCGCGAGGAACAACGGCGCGCGGGAGGCGCACGCCGGAAAGCCGAGCGGAAATCCTTTCCGGCACTGCGGCCAATCGTGCGCGGTGTTCAGGGTCGTTCTCAATTGAGTCGGTGCCTTGAGGTCGAGCGGACGCTTTTGGGTGGACCCCGTCTAGCGCCCGTTAGCTGAGACTAGGGCGCCGTCACATCCATCGCCGTGCCCGTGTAGGTGACCACCTTGTCTACCGTTGCGCTTGGATCGCTTCCGATGCCTTGGCCTTGCGCGACGAACACGACGTTGAATGTGCGGCTCGTCAGCATCCCTGGGAATGACCCTTGGATCGCGCCGATGTGTAGAGTCTTTTTGGCGTCTGTCCAGGTAAGCGCAATCGTCGCGTAAAGACCCTTTTCGTAGTCGTAGTTATCGTTCTCGTCCTCGTAGAACGTGAAGGCGCCGTCGGCGCCCGGATAGACGCGAAGCTCGATGGGATCGCACGGCATCGCCGTCGAGTACGGCATGATCGGGCCCATCGGGACGATGGACCCCGCCGGGACGTAAAGCGGAAGGTGATCGATGGGCGCGGCGGCCATGATCGTCTGGCCCCCGGGCTGCGTCGACCCGGTCCAGAAATCGTACCAAGTGCCAGTCCCCGGCAGATACACCGAGCGACTGGTCGCTCCCTGCGTGGTCACCGGATTGACGAGAAATGCCGGCCCGAACATGTATTCGTCAGGAATATCGAGGGCCATCGGGTCCGAAGCAAAGTCGAACACGAGCGCGCGCATCATCGTGTAGGCCTGACTCGTGACCATCCACGACAGCGAGTAGATGTACGGAAGCAGCCGGTAGCGCAGATTGTCGACGCCTTGCAGCACCGTTTGGGCCGCGGGGCCGAACGCGTAGATGTCTCTGTCGGTGCCCGTGCCGTGCGTGCGGAATATCGGGCAGAACCCTCCGAACTGAAACCAGCGCTCGAAAAGCTCCGTGTACGGCGCATCACCCACGCCCCCGAGGCTCGACAGGAAGTAGCCGCCGATGTCCGTAGTCCAATAGGGCACCCCGCTCAGCGTGAAATCGAGCCCACCCGGTGGTTGTTTCTGGAACGTCGCCCAGTCTCCGGTGATGTCTCCGGACCACGTGGCCGCCGCGTTGCGCTGGCTACCGGCGTACGCGGAGCGGGTGAGAATGAACACCCGCTTGTCGCTCGAGGCGGCCCGCTGCCCGTCGTGGACGGCCGTGGCGTGCATGAGGGGATAGGCGTTGTAGACGATCGCTCCTTTTCCGGCGCTCGTTTGAGAGTTGCGAAACTCACCCCAGTTGCCATTGAGCTCGGGCTCGGACGCATCGAGCCACCACCCATCGACACCCAGCGAGAAAAGCTCGCGGTTCATCTGGCTCCAATAGAGCGACCGCGCCCCCGAGCTGAACGCGTCGTAGTAGTACGTGCTTCCGTCGGACAGCGCCGGCGTCATGAAATCGCCCGCGGACTGAAGCGCGCTGTAGTTGGCGCTGCCGGACGCAAATCGGCCCCAGACCGAGAGCATGGCGTGAAAGCCGGCCTGGTGGAGCGTCGCGAACATCCCCATGGGATCGGGATAGCTCGAGCCGAACATGTGCGACCCCCACGGATTGCTGCCCCAGTACTGCCAATCCTGCACGATGTTGTCGATGGGAATGTTTTTGGAGCGATAGGTCGCCGCCGTATCGAGAAGCTCGCTCTGAGAAGCGTAGTGGTCGTGGCTCTGCCAGTAGCCGAGCGCCCACCTGCCGAACATCGGCGCAGCGCCCGTGAGGGCGCGATACGAAGCGATGACGTCGTCGACCTTGGGGCCGACCATGAAATAGTAGTCGATGAAGTTGGCGACCTCCGACTGCATGACGATGTTGCCCGCGAGATCGACCGTGGTGACCGACGGGTTGTCCCAGAGAATGCCGTAGCCCGCGCTCGAGACCAGCAAGGGCACGCTGTTCTCGCTGGGGTTTTTCTGCAAGAGCTGGGTCATGCCGCTGTACGCGAGCTTGCCTGGCTGCTGCTGCTGATGCTCTCCAAGCCCGTAGTACTGCTCGCCGCCATTGGGGGTGAAGCTCTCGATCGACGTGTAGGGACCGGGGCCGCTCGTCGCCTGCATGAGTTGGTGTGGAGTGGTCGCCGCATTCGCGAGAATGACCGAACCGCCCGCCGTGAGAAACGTCACCTGGCCGCTCGTCTTGTCGACCTGGGCCTGAAGCTGGCTCGTGGTGACGGTGAGCTGAGTGGCCCCGTCTGTGACCGTGAACGGCGTCGAAGGACGCGTCTCGTTTACCGCGAGGCTCGCGCCCGGCATGGGCTCGGTGGCGCCGCTTCCGTAGATGACGCGAATCGTCCTCGGGTTCCACACTTGGAGCTTCAGTGTGCCGGTCGAAAGCGTAATCACCGGGTCCGGCGGAGGGGGCCCTGCGTCGACGACAGGCTGAGCGTCGACAGAAGCGTCGTTGGAGCCGGCTTCTCCCGAGGCGGTGCCGCTTGCGGCTTGGCCGGTTGCGCTTGCGGTGCCACTGGCCGGCGGCGTACCCCCACTTTGCTGCATCGGGCCGACGGACCCCGTCGAGACGCCCGGGCTCTGGCCCGACGAAACGCCAGCGCTATCGCCACTCGCCGCACCCATCGAGGCGCCTGCTCGTGCGCCGTTCGAGCAAGCCACTGCGCCGAGCGCGGCCACGAGAAGGGCCGTGCGAGCCGCCCGCGCCTGCGTTGTGGCACGGGCATGTGCCTTGTCGATCATCGGTTCTTTAGTGCGGTCACACGGCGATCGGGATCACAAAACAAAGTCTCCACCGCACAACCCTGCCCCGGTTCGATCGGGATTAGAGCTGCTGAGGGGACCCCTGCGCGGGCGGCTGCGGCGCGGCGGGCGGCTGCGGCGCGGCGGGCGGCTGCGGCGCGGCGGACCCGCCCACGAGACCATCGTTGTAGACGTTGATCGCGTCATACATGTGAGGCACCGCGCTGAGCTCAATACCCGCACCGATGAGGTCTCACGATCAGACCGATGCCCGCCACGATGAGACCGGCCGGTGGCAGACTTTGCGTCCCTGCCTGCTGATTGACCTGCGCATCCAAGACCACGACCCCGCCGAGAGCGGTGCCTGCGCCTAAAAGTGAGATCAGGAAGCCGACGATCCTGTCGGTCTGATACTCGTGGGCGTACTTCTCGGCAGAAGGGTTTCCCTCGACCGCCTTGTCGAGCTCTCCGTTGAAGATTCCCCCCGAGTACGCCTTCCCGTCACGGACGTAGCTCCACCCGCCCCCCTCCATGACCAGCGACACGCGCGGGCTGACGGCAGGCACGTACGACGAGCTGCACCCGATCGAGAGCGAAAGCAGCAGCGCGACGCCAGCCCCCCCGTGCGACATGCCCACAGACGCTACGATACTCCCCGCGGCCGCGTCGAGGACAGCGGCGCTCAGGTCCGCGCGCGGCCGCGCCTACGACTCAGGGCGGTAGGCCAATCGCCCGCTGGTAGGTTTGGCGGCTTACGCGGGCCAAGGCGGCTTGCGTTTCGGGATCCACGTCACCGCGCGCTTGCGGCGGGGGGAACGTGGCGATCGCGACGAGGGCTCGGAGGTTCTGGGCGAGCAAATCGTCTTTCCTGAAGTTGTAGCGGGGGGAGGCATACTCGAGAAAGCGGTTGCCGTCGGTGTTGGGGACCGCGCGGGTGATGGAGGTGAGGCGAACGATGTCCTCCGGGGCGAGCAGGCGCGACGCGGCGAGGGCGGCGATCGCCGAAGCCGGATCGCTCGCGCCGAGCAAGCCCGCGGGCCCCATCGCGCGAACCCGCGCGCCAAAGCCGGACGCCACGACCTGAGGCTCGTCGCTGGCCACGACGATCCCCTGGCCTCCGACATAGAAGAGACTGACGTACCGAAACTCGGCGCGCGCCGCGAGAAGGACGCTGGCAATCTCGGCGACGCCCGTGTGATGCAGCTGCACCCACTGCTGCAAGACGCCTCCTTCGCGCAATCGCGACTTGGCCACGGCATAAAACTCGCGGCTATAGAGGTTGGTCGCTCCGGCGAACCACACGCTGGTGATCTCCAGCGTGATGAGGTCGTAGCTCGCGTCGCGCAAGAGCAGGACGTTGCGTCCGTCCTCGAGGAGCAGCGTCACATTGGGGGCTTCGAGCACACCGTGATTCACGTGACGAAAGGCGGTGCGGGCGGCATCCACGATTCCGGGGGCGATCTCCGCGATGTCGACGGAGCCGAATCCCATCTGCCGAACGACGTCCGCGGAGCGCCCGGTGCCGAGGCCGATCACCAGCGCGCGGTCGAAATGACGCACGTAGAGCATCGGGGCGAGCGAAAACGCCGTCTGTGCGCGCATCTCCCCGAAGTCGTTGCCCTCGAACTTGCCGTTGGTGAAAAGAAAGCGCGCGGTGTCGGTGCCTTGAGTGAGCTTCTCGACGGTCGTGATGCCGCCGAGCGTGTCTTCGTGAAAGCGCAGGAGCTCGACGGAGTCGACCTGGTATTGCCGCCGGAAGTAGACGTGCTCGCCGGAGGTGAGCTTCACGCGGTCCCACTTCGGAAGCAGCACCACGACCGCGACGATCGCTGCGGAGCACGCCATCGCCGCCCGGCGCACGCGTCCGGTCGCGGTCATGGCCACCGCAATCGCGCCGACCCCGGCGGCCACGACGACGAGCACACGCTCGGTCGTCTCGGATCCCAGTCGCGGCAAGAGCAGAAACCCAGTCGCGAGCGAGCCGGCGGCGCATCCGATCGCGTTCACGGCGGTGAGCGCACCGGCCACGCTCCCGCGCCCTTCGCTCGGGTAGCTCGGGACGCGGAAGAGAAGCGGATAGGCGAGCCCGAAGGCGGCCGAGGGGAGGATCAACATGCAGAACGCGATTTCGAAGCGTGCGAGCTCGGCTTCGACGAACGTTCGGGCCTGAGAGCCGAGCGACGCGACGGCGTGCGGCACCGACGGCCAAAAGGGATGGATCGCGGCGAGCGCCGCTGCGCCCGCGAGGAGCGCGCCCCCGGGAGCCCAGGACGGAACGTGAGGGCGTCTCCCGAATACGACTCCCGAGAATGCGCTCCCGGCTCCGAGCCCGATGAGCACGGAGGCGAGCATCGCGGCGAACGCGTAGACGCTGCTGCCGATGACGGCGCTCGCGAGGTGGGTCCAGGTCACCTCCAGCGAGAAGAGAAGAAAGCCGGTCGTAGCCGCAAGCACGAGCAGGTCCTTCGAGACGGGCTGCGACGATGTCGCCCGTGCGGGCGCCTGCGCTTCATCGTCGATCGCTTCCGTGCGCGCCAAGACGACGAGCGCAAACGACGCCGCAACGGTGTCGAGCCCGGCCGCCAAGACGAGCGCGCCTTGCATCCCCAGCCGCGGGAAGATGGCCAGCGGTCCGAGGACCGTCGCCGCGATCGCTCCGGCGAGGTTGCAAGCATAAAGGGCGGTGATCGCACGCGGTAGGGCGCGTCCCGCGACGGCGTCGGCGGCGTCGGTGATCGCGGGAAACGTCGCTCCCATCGGGATCGTCAGCGGGAGGATCCATAGGGCGGCCACAAAACCCCGAAGGAGCGCCAGGGTGATCGGCTTGCCCACGCCGGCGTGGAGCCAAGGCGCGAATGTAGGAACGAGCGCCGCGAACCATGCGGCCAGAGCGAGGGACCCGGCGGCGACGGCGGCCTCCAAAACAGGGTACGCCCATCGCCGCGCGCGCCGCGCAGCGCCGAAGCGACGGTACGACAGGCCGCCGATCGTCAGACCCATGAAGTAGACGGCGAGGACAACCGCGCATGCGGGCGTGCTCGCCCCGACGAGGGTGGAGAGGAGCTTTTCGAAGACCTGCTCGGTCAGCAGCCCTGCCGCTCCGCTCAGCGCGAAGAGAGCGCACAGGATTGCGACGCCCGCCACCGCGCGGACGCTACCACGAGGTGGCTAAGAGCCGGTTGGGTTGACCTTTCGGTGCTCGGTGCCGGCGGGTGACCTCCCTGAGCCGCTACCGGGTGACTCAGGCTCAGGGGCACCCAGCTAGTTCTTGGCACCTGAGTGGCGCATTGCGGCTCAGGGCCCCTCCCCGTCCGGCCCCTCCGCTCCGAAGGTCGACCCAACCGGCAGGAAGGGCGTAGGGGTTGCGGCACACGCCCTAGGGCTCGACGACGGTGCCTCCGCAATGAGCAGCGGTTTTCCGAAACTCGTCCCCACTCGATTAAGTCGACGACACATGCGATACCTAACGAAAGCGCGAGGGGCCGGCGTTGCAACTTTCCGCTCGCAGACGTCATGCTGAGCAGCTCATATATCGTTGACCAGTGCGGTCCCGCGCCGCCTGTTGCGCTCCCATGGGTCGACCGAGGACCATTGCTCGCGAGCAGCATCACCCGGAGCGACCACGAGAATGCTTGCCCCTGTGCACAGCAAGAGCGTCGCGCGCGGTGGCGACCGTGACCCGTGCCGTCCACAGCCCGCGGCCGGCGACATTCCTCTTCATAGCGGCCATCGGGGCTTGCAGTCCCGCAGCAAGGGCGCCCGGTGGGGACGCCGGAGAGCAAAGCCCTTGCCCTGGAAGTGGCCCAACGGGCTCGGGACTCGTTGATTCAGGCTCAGAAAGCGAACTGCTGGACGCAGGTCTCGGGGACGCAGCCGCCCCGCCGAGCTGTCTTGCAGGCGGGCCCGGCCTGAGCGATTGCGGGTCCGCCAAGGAGAGCTGTTGCACGAGCCTCGTCGTGCCGGGTGGCTCCTTCTACAAGGACTACTCCAACGCCGGTTGCGAGCCGACGTGCGAGTTCAATTACGCGAGTGTGAGCACCTTTCGCCTCGACAAGTACGTCGTCACGGTCGGACGCTTCAGGCAGTTCGTGAATGCCGTGTTGCCTGGCGACGGGGGACTCGGCTGGCTCCCGGACGCGGGCTCCGGAAAGCATACCTACCTGAACCTTGGACTGGGACTCGCCAACGCGAACCAAAACGGAGCCTACGAGCCCGGTTGGTCCACGCAGTGCAACCCCCTCGTCACCCCCACGTCCAGCTCTCTACAGTCCTGCATGGGAGGCGCTCCGGGCGGGTACTTCCCGGGAAGTAATTGGACCGACCAGCCGGGAGCCAACGAAAACGAGGCTATCGTCTGCGTCAACGGGTGCGAAGCCTATGCGTTTTGCATTTGGGACGGTGGCTTTCTGCCAAGCGATGCTGAATGGGTGTACGCCGCGGCAGGAGGTGACGAGCAGCGCGCGTACCCGTGGGGGCCTGCGGATCCCGGCCTTGCAAACCGATATGCCATCTACGACTGCGCCTACCCAACCCCAACCCCGTCGCTCACGTGCACCTCTGCGGCACTCAATCTCGCGGCTGTAGGGACAGCACCGCTCGGCGCTGGACGCTGGGGCCACCTGGACCTCGCTGGAGAGGTCTGGGAGCGGTCGTTGGACGGTGCCGAGGATACAAGCTGCACGGACTGCGCCGTCGTCGCATACCGAGACGGGGCGCCTGGCGGCGTCGTCCGGGGCGGAAGCTACAATAGTCCCGGTCCCGGTCTCCTGGCGCCCTCCTATAGCGGTTCCAGTGGGCCGGCCGAGCGTCGCTACGACACCGGCTTCAGGTGCGCCCGTTCGCCGTAGGCGTTCGGCGGCTAGCTATGTTCGTCGCTATGGGCGACGATCGATACCACGCGCACCCGACACTGCTCTCAACACCCTCACAGCATGTGCAGCACTCGTCCGCGCTCGCAGACGTGCCAAGGTCCAAGTTCTGTAGAACTTGCCCTGGAGCCGGCGTCGCGACCGGTTGCGGAAGCGGGGGCAAGTGCAATCGAGGCAGGACCTGAATGATTGGTACGGGAGGCATAGTCGGGCGCGGGATTTCGCGTGAGACCAGAGTCACAGGTGCAGTCGCGTATGACCGGCTCACGGCCCCCGCGGCTCTTTCGCTCCCTATCACACACAACGGCATCGGTATCGGTACGTTTGGGATGTCGAGCCCCCGCTGCCGTACGGCGAGTACGAGGGAGACAATCCCGCGGATACGTATGGGGCCCGGTGCGCGCGGACGCCATAGGTGCAAACGACAAAACACGGACGACCGCCCCAGGGTCGGGCATACCCAACCGAACCAAATCACTTGGCGCTCCTGGCGGTCCCTCTCTCCCCTGGCGGTTTTCTCCCCTTGCCGCCCGTCGAAGGGCCCGCCGGCGGATGCACCTTCTCGCTCCGCGCGAGCATCCCGATAAACTTCTCGATGCGGCTCGCCCGAGTCTCCGGCTTCTTGGCCGTGTGAATGCGAAAGAGCACCGCATAGCGGTTGTACGACTCGAGCGTCTCGAAGAAGCGCGCCGCGCGCGGATTGGACGCCAGCGCCTTGGCGAAGTCCGGCGGGACCGTCGAGCGGCTCTGGCCTTCGTAGGCAGCCTCCCAGCGTCCATCCTTCTTCGCGCGCTCGATTTGCTCGAGCCCCGGTGGCCGCATCCTCCCGGACTCGATGAGCGCCGTCGCCTTCTGGCAATTGATCTTCGACCAGATGCTCTTCGGCCTGCGCGGAGTGAACCTCTGGAGAAACCAGGCTTCGTCGAATTTGCCCTTCTGCCCATCGATCCAACCCCACACGAGCGCCACCTCGATCGCCTCCGCGTACGTCACCGATTCGGCCTTACATCCCTTTTTACCAATCTTGAGCCACAGGCCCGGCGAGGACGCGTGCTCCTTGGCCAACCATTTCGAGAACGCCTCCGCATTCGCGAATGCAATGATCGGTAAGCTCGCGACCGGATCGCTCGAACGGGGCAACGCTCAACCCTTCCCGCTCGTAGCCGAAGCGCGGCTCGTGGCCCTCGGCGGCGCTCCCTCGGCAGGGCGTGGCGACAACACCGCGTCGATCTCTTCCAGTGTGAGCCCGAGGCCTCGCGCACGCTCGAAGGCTGCACGAAGCACCGCCCGAACGGCCGCGGCAGGATCGGTGCTCGCGACCTGCAAATCGAGGGCGCGCGCCGACACATGCAAGATGGAGTCGATCATCAGGTCTGCAGGCGGGAACGGGCGCGACGGCGGCGCACCCGGAGCGGAAGGCGCGGGCGGCGGCGGGAGAGCCTTCGCGGCGACGAGACTCAGCTCCTCGAGCGTCGTAGCCCCTTCGACCGCGATCTCGCTGGCCAGCGCCGCGTCCTTGGGGTGGACCATCGCTGCGAGACGCGCCAGTTGGTCGAAATTGGGCGCGCTCCGGCGCCCTTCCCAACGCCCCACCGTGCGACGGGTCACCGAGAGGGCGTCGGCGAGGGCGCCCTGGGTGAGGCCGAGCGCGAGGCGCGACCGAGCGATGAGCGAAGCGGTGGTCTTGGCGCTGGGTGTCATCAACATGGCCTACATTGTCGCACGAGTTGCCCTATGTTGTCGCTTTTTGTATCCATAAGACGACCAATCGGGCCCATCCATTGTCGCATTGTGCGACACCCCAAGTCCGGTTCCCCTGCGCTCCATGTCGCATCGGCCGCGCGGAGGTTGCCATGATTGAGCCAAGCCCTGTCTCCCCATGCGACACGAAGGTCGCTTCCGAAGATAGGTACCTGGACAAGGAGCCATCCGCAGGGTCACCTCAGTAACCGCCTCAATGGCCCTGAAACTGCGTGAAAGTGGAGATTTCACCGGGGCACTGCGCGAATCCTCGCGCTCCACGCGTGCCAGGGTCTGCCTCCCTCGTGCGACACACGAGCCGAGCCGTGTCTCATCCGAGTCAGGGCAAAGAACATTCTGAGCGCAGTCGGAGAACCGTTATGCGACAGGCAATGGGACTCCCCAAGGCCGCCTATAGAGACAATCTCCCGCACGAGTGGGACATTGGGGGTCGCTCGCTGCGACTTGCCAAAGCGCCGATGGGATAATGCCGCGCTACGGGTGGGACTTGCCCGCCCCCGGGTCGGCTCGAAGCGCCAAGGTGACGATCCAGCCGAGGAAGGCCATGAAGGCTCCCTTTTGCACGATCGGAAGTATCGGCAAGCCTACCCGTGTGCGCCACAAGACGTAGTTGGTGACCGAGAGCGCCAAGGCGAGCGACGCCACCGCGCGCAGCATGCGCCCCGCTCGATCGCCCAAAGCGCTCATGGCCGCCACGAAGGCTAGCGCGCCCAGAAGGCCAGCGACGTCAATGGCGACATCGTGATGAGAGCTCGCGATGAAGGGAACGACCCCCGCGGAGCCGAGCCCCGAGACCCGTGCCACGGCGGCCCTTCGCGGCGCGTCGGGGCAGGATGCCGGCACGCTCCACCATAGAGTGGCAAGACCGCCGCTGAGGATGAGGGTCGCGACGAGGGCGACGGGGCGGGCCGGATTCTGCCGGCCCCCATAGGTAACCTCATCGAGAAGGTCGCACCAGTAGTTATCGAGAAAGCTGAACCCCACCCGATCCGGCTCGGCCCTCGTCCCACCCGGGTAGAGCCACGCCGCCACCGCGTAGAGAAGAACGAAAGCGGCCACACACAGCGCCGGGACTCTGGCCATCCAATCCCGCGACAATCGCACTGCGCGACCCATCTACCGCCAGGACGCCACGGGCGCCAGGGAATTGAGAGGCCGCACACAAGCTCCCTCTCTGCCCTGGCGCCCCTGGCGCCCCTGGCGTCCTGGCGGTTCAAGTCTCGCAGCTCGCGAGACCGTAGCGCATTTGTTGGAGACTTCCCGAAGACGCCGCCGCCCCCACCCAGATCAACATCGAGCCCAGGTAGCCTGGGTGACGCACGAACCTGTACGGCCCCTCCCGAACGACGGGCTGATCCGGCGCGATGATGAGTGACAAGGTGGTGCAAAGGGGATCGGGCGGGCAAAGAGCCGCTACGCCCTCATTCGAGTACGTAGAACCCCGAGTCGGTCACGGCGCTCTGGCGCATCGGGCCCCAGTAGTGCCCTGATTAACTCCCCGATCCGCGATATAGCGGACTGCGGCAAGCACCCCCAAAGCGGTGTCGATACCGCCGCCACCTCGCAGCACAGGTTGAATGTTGGCAGCGTCTGTCGCGGCGTCGAGGTATGCGCAGTCCGAACAAGTGGCTCCGTATGGGGCGTACCGATCGAGGACAAATTCTAGTACGTTGCCCGCGAGGTCCGTCTGACCCCACTTACCATCCCCTAGGGGCGACTCGCTGCCGACGGGTTGGGGTAGACCGGACGGATAGCAAGCAACAGTGCCGTCAGCCAGGCCCAAATAGTTGGCGTGAGAGCAATCAATCACTTGAGAGCTCGGTGGATTGGACCAGGGGTACGTCCGCTGCTCGCTTCCGCCCGCCACCGCGTAGTTCCATTCGGCTTCGCTGGGTAGAAACCCTCCGTCCCAGATGCAGAACGCGTAAGCATCGTACCAGTCTAGTGCGTTGATGGGCATGTTATCGTCAGGTCCGGGCGTCGGTGAATATATGCCGAAAGGGGCTTCCAGTACCCCGTTCCACTGCTGCGCTGTTGTTGGAATACTCCACGACGGGTCCCAACCTGTTTCGAAACTGCCCGGAGCACTGCTGTCGGCTAGACCAAGTCCACCATTCAAATAGCTGTGCTTGCCACTTCCCGCTGCGGGTAACCAGCCGCCGTCGACCGCATTGACGAACTGGCGATAGCGCCCGACGGTGATCTCGTACTTATCGAGCCGGAATCCGCTTACCGTTGCCGGGTATGCCATGCTCAAATAGCATGAAGGCTCCGGGTAGTAGCTGACACCGGCGTCTGTCCCACCTTGACAATCAACGCTGTCGTAGCTCCTAAAGAAGCTCCCTCCTGGAACCTCTAGGCTCGTGCAACAGCTTTCGTGATTTGGCCCACAGTTAGACAAGCCTACCCCACTTGTCTGGCAGCTCAGCGGTTGCGGTGGCCCTGCGGTGGCGGAGCAGAGTCCCTGGGAACAGAAGGGCTCCGGCGCTGCGCATGTAACCGGGCTTCCCCACTCACCGTTCGCGCCACAGGTCTCCACCGCGCTGCCCGAGCATTGCGCGGCTCCGGGGTTACACACGCCTGTGCACGCTCCGTTGACGCACGCATACGAACACGGACTTCCGAAATTTGCCCATTGGCCACCCGAACACACCTGCGTTGCAAGTCCGTCGCACTGATTGGCTCCTTCCGAGCAGGGGGATGGGCCAGCGTCCACTCGAGAGGTATCACTCCCACTGTCTCCGCCCGTGGATGAGCCCGAGCCATTTTCGACGTCGCCAGCGTCGTCGATGGATGAGTCCGCTCGACTTCCCCCGTCAGACTTTCCATCCGTACTCGAACCACCCGCGCCGTTCAGGCGTCCACCGCACGAGATCAGGGCCGCGAGAAATAGGACCAACATCCCGCGTAGAGTACGTTGAGGTACGAGATTGGCCTCGGAGCAGCGGCGACGGATAACGATCTGAGCGAACATCTTGCAAAGATTAGTCACAGTCGCGCGCACAGCATGCTCAACTTTTATTGGCTATGATCTGACACCCAATGGTGGTCCGTGGATTCTGGTTTAGTTGACATCCATTCGATCTTCCACGACTTGGTATCGCCGGTACGGGAGGCACCACATGTTACTACCGAATGTAGGCCACAGCGGCCATGCAGTGACATAGGCGGAGCCTTTTGCGTTGGTCACTCACGGGCAGCGCCTGACTCCAAAGATGCGGTCGATCGACGCACCCCACGACTTTGGAAGAGAAACGCCGAACCCCAAAGCTCCATGGGCGCCTATCAAACCCCCGTGTGCGCAGACAAATAACCCGTACTCACCGGAACTTTGGCGATACCACCCCCCAACAGGGGCCAGCCCCAATGACGAAGGGAACAAGCTCCCTCCCTGCCCTGGCGCCCCTGGCGTCCTGGCGGTTCATGTCTCGCAGCTCGCGAGCCCCTGGCGCACTTGTTGGAAACTCGGGCGGCCGGGGCCATCAGAAGACGAACGGCACGATGCGCCAGGAATGACGGCGATACTCTATATAGGGCTTGCCGAGCGCATCGATCAGCATCTGCTCTTCCATGACGATTCGATAGGCGTACGCCACCGCCAAGAGCGAGCTTACCGCGGCGAGACACAGAAGATTGCCTGAAGACGCCGCCGCCCCCACCCAGATCAGCGTCGAGCCCAGGTAGCCCGGGTGGCGCACGAGCCTGTATGGCCCCTGCCGAACGACCGGCTGATCCGGCGCGATGATAAGGGTCCGCGTGTAGAAGCGACCGAGGACGCGCATGGCCCAAATGCGCAGGGCAAACCCCAGGATGCCGACGGCGACGCCGACCCAGGCCCCCACCTCGGAAAGCGCAACGCTCGGCAAAACCCTCGAAGCCATGGCCACGAGAGCCAGCACATAGGAGGCCACGATGAGGATCGACGTGCCGCGATCGGTCGCCGTCGGACGCACGCGCCTCGCGGTCGTTCCTCGCCGCAGAAACAGCTCCATCGACACAAAGCCACAAATGAGAAGGCCGCCTGCAAGTCGTGGTGTCACGCTTTCCCTCACCCCCTGGCGTCCCTGGCGTCCTGGCGGTTTCCTCTCTCCCGGGCGCGCGCAGCGCCATTCGCAAGCACGGGCAACGGCCCGTAGCAGGCGTAGAGAATAGACCCCATCAGAAGCGCGAACCAGACCACGGGGCCGAACATGAGGCCGATCATCATGTGCATCCCGAGGCCGATGATGAGCGCGAGGCTTCGCGTTCGTGGCAGCGCAAACCATAGCGGGGCTCCCACCTCGAAGACCAAAACCAACCATTGGAGCGCCCACCAAAGCCACCCCGGTAGGGCCCCCATGATGAGCCACGCGATCTGCGTCTGGTACTCGTCGTGAAGGTGCGTCCACAAGACCTGATGGGTGCGCCAGTCGCCGCGGGCTTTGGCGATCCCCGAGGCTGAATACATGATGCAGAGAAAGAGCTGAAAGAATCGAATGACCCCGCCCTCCACCTCCGTCGGACGCGGCGAGTGCGAATCGCGCTTTCGACGCCACCACGCATCGACACCGTAGCGGGCCCCGCTCGGCGCGAGAAAGAGCGCCAGCGTCAGCACCGGAGCGAGCTTGTTTACGGTAAACGCCTCCAAGCGGTCGGCCAGGGTCGTGTAGCCCACCAGAAGCGCGAAGGTCGCCGCCGCCGGCTGGGTCGCCAGTCCTGCCGACAGGCACAGGCCCGATACGGCAATCGCTGTCGCGACCGCCCATGCGGCTCCGGCGGACATCGGCGCCACGTAGAGCGGCTGACGCCAATCGCCACCGAGATCCGGCACATGAAACCCGGCGGGGCCGAGCCAGTGGTCGGCGTGCAAGAGACGCGACGACAGAAAACCAAGCACGGACAGAGGGATGGCGATGCGCAAGAGCGCCAATCGCTCGATCGGCTGAGGCTCGGTGAGCCAGTCGCGCAGCCGGCGGTCACTCACGGCGCGCCCTGGCAGCGATCCTGGCGAAGCAGAGGCGCGGTCGTATACCAGTACTTGCGTGCGACCGACGCCGGGTACTCGTCGATCGGCATCCAGTGCTGACGCGGCCCCGGCTCTCCGATCGGCGGAATGGGCACACGGAGACTGAGGAGCATGACCCCGCCGATGCGCTGGTCTGGATGCGCGCGATTTTGAGCCGCGACGAGGTACGCGTCGAGCGCTTCGAGCACCGGGCGCTCGCGGTGATAAAAGAACATGGCGCGAGCAAACTGGTTTTCCTTGTCATCGCGGCGGATGGGAAAGAGGGGTCGCACGTCGAGCTCGTCGAACTGTCCGGCGTCGCACCGCCACCCCCGCACGCGCCATTCGATCGCGTCGGTCGCCGCCTTGGGAAAGAGCTCCGCCACCTGCGTGAAGAAGCGAAGCGGCAGCGGGAGTAGCGAGTCGACGAGCCGGCTACCGGCTGCGTCGAGCCAGATGGCCAAAAGGTAGATCGCTCCCGCGACCGCGGCCGCGCGGCGGAGCCAAAGCGGAGCCCAGGGCCGCGCGGTCGCGACTGCCACCCACCTCGCCATCGAGGCGGCATCCTACAGGAGGTCGCCGAGAGACGAGAGGCTCGCGGCGAGGGGAGGGTCGCGGAGCGCGGCTCGCCGTCAGGTGGGCTCGAGCACGGCGTAACCGGCGAATCGCGCCATGGCATCCCGCCCCTTGCGCTTGACCAGACGTCTTCGAAACTGGATCCACACCCGCAGGAGCATGGGCAAAGGAACCGGCCGATTGAGCCGCCTGCCCTCCTTGACGAGAAATCGCGTTTCCTTCTCGGCCCAACCGTGCTGCGCGAAGAACGCGAACCAGTCCGTGGGCTCGAACCGCAAAGGAGCGTTTCTCAGGTGCTTGGCGTTGGCCCACCGTCTCCGATATCGAGCCGTCTGGGGCGAGAAGTAGTCGACGATCCAGGACCGAGCGCTTTTCATTCGACGCAGGTCGTCGGCCAGCATCCCCGCCTGCTCGACGCTCAGATAGGAAACGACCCCTTCGGTGAGCACGAGCATGTGCTTCGACCTCGCGTCGAGGTCGGCAAAGAGGCGAGCACGAGCGGGCAGGTCGGCCAAGTCGAGCTTGACGCGCTCGAGCTCGCAGCCAGGGTGCTCGGTCGAGAGCCCGCTCTCCTTGAGCGCGATCGTCGCCGGGTAGTCGACTTCGATCCAGCGAAGCGCTTGGGGCAGCGCCATGCGATAGGGGCGCGTGTCGAGACCCGCGCCCAAGTTGAGCACCGTGTCGACGCCGCGAGCGATCGCCGCCTGAATGAAGTCATCGATGATGACCGTTCGCACCACGACCGACCAGGGTCCGAAGCGCGAACGCACGCTCGCCGCGATGTCTTTGCCGTGCTGGCCCGCGAGCCTGGCGGCGAGCGGATCGCGAAAGAGCGCATCCGGGCGCTCGCTCTCGAGGGCTCGCCACATCGCCACCATGAACGCGGTGTCCGAGACGTTCTGGATGACGGGTTCGGCCATGCGTCGCTCGCTCCGTGCTCCGAGCGACGCCAGGATAGTTCATGCGCGGGGGCGCGCCGCTCCCGTCACAACGGGCAAGCCACATAACTTTCTTGCCACATGCCACCGGTGCAAGTGAGCGCGATCCCTCCGGCGCATGCGCCGTAGTTGCAGGACTCATCGCCCGAGCATGGAGTGCCGATGTCGGGGCGAGGGCTGGGACAGGCCGCCGTCGCCGGCTCGCAATGCCAAGTGGGGCCACCCACACCGCCGTCGAGCGACACCATCGGAGGACCCGAAGAGCCGCACGTGCAAGTCCCCGCAGGATAGGCGCACGTGGCGCCCGCGCTGTCGCAGTGGGCTCCGTCGGTGATCCTGTCGTAGGTGATCGGGCAAGAGACCGTGGGGCACGAGTCGGTCGTCGAGCCCGAGTACGCCCACGTGCCCGTGGTGCAGTCCGCGACTTTGTTGCATCCCTCTTCAGGGCTCGAGCCGTATTCGCATTCGAGCCCGTCTTTCGGGCACATGGATCCCGCGGAGGGCGCCGCGATAGGACACGCGTCGTTAGCCCCCGAAGCCCCTGAGCCGCTCGACGATCCCGACCGCGACCCGCTCGCCGAACCGCTCGAAACCCCGCTCGCCGAGCCGGCCGAGGCTCCGCTGGCCGAGCCGCTCGAGGCGCCGCTTGCCGAGCCACTCGACGACCCGGTTCCCCCGCTCGACGATCCGCTGTTCCCGGTCCCGCTCGAGGCGCCGGAGGCCCCATGACCACTGGCGGCGGTGCCGCTGGAAGCGCCGCTGCTCGACCCCGTCGCACCTCCGCCCCCGTCGGGGCCCTCATCGTTCGTGAACGCACTGCCCCCACATTGGAGAAGCGCGAAGCTCAACGTCGCAAGAGCACACCTTGATCGAAGGAGATTGGCCATGGGTCGTCCGTGCTCTAAAAGCACGCGCCGTGCCGCTCGGTTGGCTGCAAATCGACGCGCATTTCAGGCGAGATTGCGATTCGCTGAGCCGGCGGTGTGCCACGACGCGATCTTTGCGTCATGGTGCCGCCTGGCCCGGGCTACCGCAGCATGGCTTGAAGCATATCGCGAATCAGCCGATCGCCGATCTGCGTATATCGCGGCATATAGCGGCCGGTGTCCGCGAGGATGCGCGGCCCACCGCCCGGACCGTTCGCGGCAAGGACGAATGCCGCATCTTCCCCCACCCATCGCTCGACGTCCGCCGCCGTCACCTCGACGTGAAACTGAAGCGCGAAGGCGCGAGGGCCGAAGCGAAACATCTGATTTTCGCAGGCGAGCGTGCTCGCGAGACGAACCGCGCCGGCCGGCAGGTCGAACGTGTCGCCGTGCCAATGGAGCACGACCTCGGAGGGGTTCATCGCGGCGAGGACCGGCTCGCGATCGGCGCTCGTCACCAAAGTCACCGCGCCCCAGCCGACCTCACGATGGCGAACGGGCGGCTCGCCCACGTGGCACGGGTAGACCCGCGCCCCCAGCGCGTGCGCCATGAGCTGCGCGCCGAGGCATACGCCGAGCACCGGCCTTTCTTCGCGCAGCAGCCGACCGAGCAGCCGCACCTCGGGCTCCAAGAACGGCCACCTCGAATCGCCGATGTCACTCACGCCCATCGAGCCGCCCATGACCACGAGCCCCGCGCCCTTCGGGATCGTCTCGGGAACCGGGGCGCCCGCGTAGAGAGGGTGGATGACGACAGCGAGCCCCATCGTGCGGGCGACGTCGCCGACGCGCGCCGGCCCCTCCATCGCGACGTGCTGCAGAACGTGGAGCGCGCTCACCACCGCCCCCGGCTAGGGCAAGCTCTTGGCCACGCCGAGCACGGCCGCCGAGGCTGCAAAGGCAAAGAGGACAAATCCGAGCAGGCCGACGCCGCGCGCCGAAGCCGTCTCACCGCTGCGCAGGCGCTTGGCGCGCGCCCCGATCACGTGGTGAAGCGCAATCACCACGAGCGCAAGCGCCAACTTCACGTGCAGCCAAGGCATGTGCGCGTAGACCATCGGAAAGAGCGCAATGCGCCCGACCCCGGTGGCAAAGCTCACGACGAAAGCGGGCGCGGCAAGCCGAACGTACACCCGCCGCGCGAGCGCACCCGGATCGCTCGGGTCCGCCATGAACGGCGCGTTGGACACGAGAAGCGCGACGGAAAGAATCGCCCCGATCCAAACGAGGTTTGCCACGACGTGCACAGCGACCAGCGCCGTCGAGAGGGGGAGCCAAGGCACGCGCCGAGCCTAGCGCAAACCCGCGTTGTGCGAGGAAATTCCGGAGCCGCGCGGGGCTAGAAGTCGTCGGCGGCTTCGTACGAGAGCACGTATTTCATCCCGAGGAGCCTACCACCGCCTCCAGAAACATCGGCCCGTCCATCTCGTCCCACAACGCGCTCAGCCGGCGGACCACGGCGGCGAACGCCGAGATGCTCTGAAACTGGGCCACGATGAGCGAGAAGGCCCCGAGCAGCTGCGCGAACGCCATGGCCGATTGCGTGACCACGCCGAGCTCGATCGTCCCGCGCAAGTAGAGAGGCGCCACGATCAAGACCGGGAGGATCGGGACCAGATAGTTGTACCCCGAGGTGAAAAACCCCACGTTGCGCGTGACGCCGATGATGGCGCGGCGGTTGCGAACGACCCGGTGCAGCCGAGCGTGGATGCCGCGCACCTCCTGGGGCTCGTCGCGCTCGCCGATCGGCAAGCCGTGCTCGCGCACGTGGATGAGGCCATAGCGAAGGTCGGCCTCCTTTTTGAGTTGCAGATTGTTCAAGCCCACGAGCCGATAGCCGAGAAGGACGGTGAACGCCGAGCCGACGGCGGCATAGACAATCGCGGTAAAGAGCAAGATAGGGCTAATCGACCAGAGCACGCCCGCGAAGGCGATTGTGGTGAGAGCGGAGTTGGTGATCATGACGACGAACGAGAGCAGGGTGCTCGTGAATGTGTGAACGTCCTCCGCGATGCGTTGGTCCGGATTGTCGATGTCCTTCTTGGCGCTGATCCGGTCGAACGTGTGACCGGACAGGTAGCGATCGATGAGGTGCCGGGTGAGCCAGTCGCGCCATGTGAGCGCCAGGCGGTCCTGCACGAACTGCTGCGAGACCTCCGTGGCGGCTGAGGCGGCGAAGACACCCAGATAGAGGATGGCGAACCGCAGGTACTGCCCGCGGTCGCGCAGGGCGATCGCGGTCATGAAATTGCGCCCGACGTAGCTATTGGCGACGTTCAACGCGTTGAGCGTGAGAAGCAGCGCGATGATGGCGCCGAGCGCCCCGGCGGCTCGCCAGCGCATCGGCGAGACGAAGAACGCCTTCCCGATCGAGAGCAGGCCGAACCACGCGTGGCGGCTGAGAGGAGGCATCTACGAGCAGCCACTCGTGCAAGCAACGTTCCTCTTCGCGGTTCCCAGGCTGCACGCGCCATGCCACGCATCCCGCGGCGCCCGAGCCAATTCGCCTCGAGCGCACATCGCGTACGAGGCAGTTTGCCAACCGATCTTGCAGAACCCCGATTTCACAAGCATGGCCTGGCCGCCAGCGAGCGCTCAGGACGACTTTGGGCGGCCCCAACGAGACGAGGCATGGCGCGTGCTTGGCACGCGGGCATGAAAGTTTCCAAGTTGACGGATGGCGAAGTCAAAGTCCGGCTGCGAGGGCTGCCCGGTTGGGTGCTTCAAAACGAAAAGCTGCATCGCGAGTACAAGTTCGGCGACTTTTCCGAAGCCTTCGGCTTCATGGCTACCTGCGCGCTCGTGGCACAACAGCAAGATCACCATCCAGAGTGGTCCAACGTCTTCGATCGCGTCGTCGTGGATCTCACGACGCACGACGCCGGGGGCATCAGCGCGCTCGACTTCGCGCTCGCGACAGAGATGGAAAAGGCCGCGCGACTGCCCGCCGCTCGAGCACCATGACTCGACACGCGCGGCACCGGTCGACGTGACGGCTGTCGGCGCGCGACTCGGGCGAACATCGCTACCGGACGACGACTTGCTCGATCGCCTCGAGCACGGGGCCTTTCGTTACTTCGTGGACGCGGCCAATCCGGAAAATGGCCTTGTGGCCGACCGATCCCGCAAGGGCAGTCCTGCGAGCATCGCCGTCGTCGGATTCGCACTGTCGGCCTATGCCGTGGCCGTGGAGCGTGGCTGGCTCACACGCGAGGATGCGGCGGCACGCACGCTCGCCACGCTGCGCTTCTTCGCAGAAAGCGCGCAGGGCTCGACCTCGGACGCGACGGGCTACAAGGGCTTCTACTACCACTTTCTGGATCTGCAGACCGGCAAGCGCGTCTGGCAATGCGAGGTGTCGCCCATCGATACGGCGCTCCTTCTCGCCGGCGTCCTGACGGCTGGCGCGTATTTCACCGGCGCCCCATCTTCGGAAGCGGAGATCCGCGCGCTGGCGCGAGACCTCTATGGCAGAATCGACTGGGATTGGGCGAGAAACGGCAAGGCCGCCGTCTCGCAGGGCTGGAAGCCCGAGTGCGGCTTTCTTCATTACGGATGGCAGGGCTACAACGAAGCGGCGCTCCTCTACGTGCTTGGCCTTGGGTCGCCCACACACCCTCTGCCGTCCTCGAGCTATCCGGCGTGGACGGCGACCTACCAATGGGAGTGCATTTACGGCCACGCCCTTCTCTACGCCGGCCCTCTTTTCGTCCATCAGTTTTCCCATGCCTGGATCGATTTTCGGAAGATCCAAGACTCCTTCATGCGGGAAAAGGGGAGTGACTATTTCGAGAACAGTTGCCGCGCGGTCGACGTCCAGAGAGAGTACGCGCGGCGAGACCCCAACGAGTACGGAACCTATGGCGTCGACTGCTGGGGGCTCTCGGCGTGCGACGGACCCAGCCTCGGGGCGCTGCGCGTGCGCGGACGAGAGCGCCGCTTCTTCGAGTACGCGGCGCGCGGTGCGCCGTTCGGTCCGGACGACGGGACGGTCGCGCCCGTGGCGGCGCTGGCCTCGCTGCCGTTTGCGCCGGCGCTCGCTCTGTCGGCGGTGCGTCACTTTCTCGAGCTGTATCCGGAATGGCAAGAGTCCTGGCAGCTGCCGGGCGGCTTCAACCCGGCCGCTCCAGGCGCGGATTCTCGCGGGTGGGTCTCCGAGGGCAGCTACGGGCTCGATCAGGGCCTCGCCGTCCTGATGATCGAGAACTACCGATCCGGGCTGATCTGGAAGCTGATGCGGAGCTCTCCTCCCATCCGGCTCGGGTTGAAGCGCGCGGGATTCCGGGGAGGGTGGTTATGACCGCTTCGCTCTCACGGCGCGGACCCAACCCGCGGGGGCGCTACCATCTGCTGATCATCGGGGCCGGCCCGGCGGGCCTGGTTGCCGCGCAGGCCGCGGTACGCCACGGCGCCAAGGTCGCCCTCATCGAGCGCGACCTTCTGGGGGGCACCTGCCTGAACAAGGGCTGCGTCCCGTCCAAGACCATCATTCGCACTTCGCGCCTCTACCGCGAGATGCGGGATGCCGAGCGCCTCGGCGGCCGGGTGCCCAGCGGAATTGAAGTGGACTTCGCGGCGGTGATGGCGCGCGTGCGACGCATTCGCGCGCGATTGAGCGAGCGAGTCTCGGCCGAGAGGCTGGCCGCGTCGGGCATCGATGTTTACTTCGGGGACGCTCGCTTTGCCGGCCGCGATTCGGTGACGGTGGAGGGTAGCGTGCTGCGCTTCAAGAGGGCCCTTGTCGCGACGGGTGCAAGGCCGCTACGTCCACCCATACCCGGGCTCGAGGAGTCCGGGTATTTGACGTATGACAACGTCTTTGACCTGACCGAGTGTCCCAGGCGACTCCTGGTCATCGGGGGGGGTCCGGTCGGCTGCGAGCTCGCGCAGGCCTTTGCCCGGCTGGGCGCCCGGGTGACCCTCGTCCAAGACGAACCGATGTTTCTCGGGCACGAAGAACGCGACGCGGCGCAGCTGCTCTCCGAGGCTCTGGCTCGAGACGGGATCGAGATTCATCTCGACACGCAGACGACGCGGGTGCACGTGGAGGGACGCGACAAGGTGGCGGACCTCGTTCACGACGACGTGAAGCGAACGGTCTCGGTCGATCAGATCCTCGTCGGCGTCGGAACCGCGCCCAACGTTCAGGGGCTCAACCTCGAGGCCGCGGGCGTAGCGTACGACGCTGCCGCGGGGATCCCCGTCGACGATTTTCTTCGGACGAGCAACCCATCCATTTTCGCGGCGGGCGACGTCTGCGCGGAGAACAAGTTCCCGCACATCGAGACCGCGGCCGGGCGCATCGTCGTGGAGAACGCGCTCTTTCTGGGCCGCCAGCGGCTGAGCGCGGAGGTCATCCCCTGGTGCACCTTCACCGATCCGGAAATCGCGCACGTGGGCATGTATGTCAACGAAGCCCGGCAGAAGAACATCCCGGTGAAGACCTTCACCGTGATGATGCACGAGGTCGATCGCGCGGTCACCGACGGCGAGGAGGAGGGCTTCGTGAAAGTGCACGTCCGCGAGGGCACCGGGAAGATTCTCGGCGCGACCGTGGTCGCCAGCCACGCGGGAGACCTGATTAACGAGATCTCCCTCGCGATGACCGCCGGGCTCGATCTTCGCGCTCTCGCGCGCGTCAATCAGCCCTATCCGACGCAGTCGCAAGCGATCCGGATGGCGGCCAGGGCCTATGTGGCATCGCGCCGCACGTCGGTCCGAGCATGGTTGATGAGGCCGCACAAAGCAATTCGCCGTTAGGCTGCGTTTAGTCACCGGATGGCTGCGGGGCGCTCGCCGCATCCGCGGCTCCAGCGCCACTCCCTGCCGAGGCCGCGGCGTCTGTGCCGCGTGCTGCGCTCGTCACGTTGCCACCCTCGCCAACGCTCGCGCCTCCTTGGCTCGGGCCGTTGCCCCCGCCGCCGAACGCCGCCTGGGAGGTGCACGCTGCATCTCCACTTGCGTTGCAGTCCCCGAGCTCCGGGGGCATCGTGTCAGCTGGCGAGGCGCACGCAGCAAGCCCGACCGCAACGGTCATCAAGAACCACTGGCCTCCGATGCGCCGGTGGCTGGCTCGCAAAGCAATGGCCTTCATGAAAGGCCCCAAGATTTCGACATTCGACAAGACAAAGCATATTCCGCGCCGCCATAGCGTCCGGTTCCGAGACAGGAAGAAACCGGCTGACCTGGAGCAGGGGGTCCAGCAATTGGCAAAAGTCCCGAATTCGCCAAGGCACTGGCAGGCCGCCGAGAAACGACCCAAAAAAAGGGAGTCAGCGCGGATTCGCCCAGCCGCGCTCCGGTGTGATTCGCGTCGCCTCGGCAGGCCCCCACGAGCCGGGCTCGTAAGTGTAGACGGGCGCGGCGTCGCCCAGCACCGAATCGACCACGCGCCACGATTCCTCCACCGCATCCATGCGCACGAAGAGGGTCGCGTCGCCGTCGATGGCGTCTCCGAGAAGGCGCTCGTACGGCAACGTCGGGGCAGCAGGCGTCCGGCAAAGCTCGAACTCCCTGGGCTCCCCGACCATCGCTGCGCCGTCCGTCTTCACGTTGGCACCGAGCGCGATCACGGCATCTGGCCCAATCCGGAGCCGCAGGTGGTTCGGTGCCGGCGGGGACCGCTCATCCAATACCGGCCGGCTCATCCCCTTCCACCGGATCATGGCCTCGGTGGCGGTGACGGGGAGCGACTTGCCCACGCGAATGAAAAACGGCACCCCTCGCCAACGGGCCGAATCGATCGTTACGCGAAGGACGGCGAAGGTCTCCGTGGTCGAATCCCTGGCAACGCCGTCCTCGTCCCTGTATCCGCGAACCTGTCCGCGTACGATGTCCGCCGTGGAAAGTGCGCGCACTCGCGCTAGCAGTCGGCTGCGAGCCTGACGCAGCGCGGCGTGCCCATCCTCCAACGGCAGCTCCATCGCGATGCACGCGATGACCTCGAGCATGTGGTTTTGGACCACGTCCCGTACGGCGCCCACCGTGTCATAAAACTTCGCGCGGCCCTTCACGCCGAAGGTCTCCGCCATCGTCACTTGGATGCTCTCCACGTGCTCGCTGTTCAGACTTGCCTCGATGAGCGGATTGGCCGCCCGGAAGTAGACGATGTTCTCGACGGGCTCCTTACTAAGAAAATGATCGACCCGGAAGATCGCCTCCTCGGGGAAGCAAGCGTGCAGCGATTCGCTGAGAGCCTTTGCGGATGCGGCGTCGTGCCCAAATGGCTTCTCCAAGGCGATGCGCGCGCCGCTCGACAGCCCGGCCTTGGCCAGATTCGTCGCCACCGTTTGGAAAACTTCGGGGGGGAGCGCCACGTAGTGAAGCGGGCTCTTCGCAGGACCGATGGCCTCCCGGATACTCCCGAATGTCGCGGGGTCGTCATAGTCGACGACGACGTAGCGCAGCTGGCGAGAAAGTTTTTCGAAGGCGGGACCGTCCACGCCCCCGCTGGCCACGAGACTTGCCCTGGCACGTGCGCAGAGCTCGTCGAGGCCGAGAACTTTCCTTCCGACCGCGACAATAGGCATGTCGAGGCGGCCGTGGCGCAAGAGTGCCTGGAGTGCAGGGAAGATCTGCTTGAATGCAAGATCTCCGGTCGAACCGAAGAATACGAGGGCGTCCGAACGTTCGAAGCTCATGGCGCCGAAAATAACCCAAGAGGCTTCCGCCACGGAGAGCGGCGCAGACCCCAATGCAAAAAACGCCCAGGGGGGAGACGCGCAAGTCATCGGGACCCCGGAGAGAGCTCACAGAAAGATCGGGAAGATCAGCAAGGTTGAGGGCCCGTGACCTGCTCGGACCCATCTTCATACTTCCCGATCTTCTGATCTTTTTGTTCGACCCTCTCCCTCTCGACCGCCGTGTCCCTGCGGATGCCTCCCACTCGCGCGTCAGACCCCTCCTTTCCGTGGAATCGAGGGGCTAACCGAAGATGCCGCTTATCGGGCCCGTATTCCACATGGGGTCGCCGTAAGCGGTCAATGCGCTGTAGCCCCACGCTTGGGCTGCGGTGACCCAGAGATCGCTGGCGAAGGGCGGCGGGCCCTTGGCGTATTTGTTCGACGGGGAAAATTGCGCATTGTTGGTCGCGTTGCCAAGCTGCAGGTAGCTGCCCCCGTTGAGGTTCAGAAACTTGCCCCCGAAGAGGAGCACGGGCATGTCGACGGCCCCGTGGGCATTGCCGTCGCTGACCTCGGTCCAGTACACGACGAGCGTATTGTCGAGCAGCGAGCCGCCGCCAATATCGGGCGTCGTGCTCATCTCGGCCAGAAGCTCCGCAGTCCTGTCGTTGTAGTACTTGTCGATGATGTATTGCGCGTCGACGGCGTCGCCTCCTTGGAGGTGAGAGATGTCGTGGTGCCCGTCGGGATCGCTGATGGCGTTGCCGTTCGGGTCTTTGTACCCGGTGAGCGCCGGGTTGTTGAGGACGCCGTTTTCGAAATGGATCCCCGAGTTGCCGTACGCAAACGTGAACGAGACGACGCGCGTCAGGTCACACATGAACATCGTCTTGATGATTTCCTTGTGCTGCTCCCACATCGTGTAGGTCTGCGAGTCGAGCGCGCCCACGTTCATGTAGCCGCCCTGAGGGCTGGGCACGGAAAACATGCCCGGGCTCGGAGACAGCGGCCCCCCTGGAAACATGGGCGGCGTGCAGGCGGGAGCGGTGGCAGAAGCGGCCAAGCTCGTTTCGAGCTGCCGGATGGCATCGAGGTGGGCCTGCACTTTGGGCAGCTGGGACGCGGGGACCTGAGTCTGCAGACTGGAGAGGCCCCCCAAGGCAAAGTCGAGCACGCTCTTGTTCTGGGCGGCCGCCCGCGCGATCTGCGCCGGAGTCATGTTCATGAGCCCCGCCGCGAAGTAGTTCTGGAAGGCCACCGCGGGGCTCGGCTCCGGCCAGAGCGGGACGCCGAGGCCACCGCTCGGGCCCTTGGCGTACGAAGTGACTCGCGAAGCATGCCAGTCGTTGGTCTGATCGGACGACTCGGTGGACGCCGTCAGCTGCACGGACGGAACGGGGCATGGCGCGCCCTTGAGGGCCGGGATCTGACTGAGAAACAGCTGGTCGATGGACTGATCGATGGATGTAATCGTCTTGCTATTGGGATCGGCCAGGGTGGACGGTGTGGCGGAGGCCGACTGCGGCCACGACTGCGGCCCCGTGTCTTTGACGGGCGGGGTCACCATGGCGAGAAACCCTGCCATGTGTTGGTCCCCCAGCCAGAACATGCTACGCGGGCACGTCAGTCCCTTCAAGACCACCATGTTGCTTTGAAGCGAGGCGATCTTGCCATCGGTGAACGACGAGAGAAGGGGCGAAGGCGTCCACCCCGTCGGCCCCCCCGTCGGCCACCAGCGGCCATTGGCGAGCGACGACGTGCCGCAAGGCCGATGGATGAGCAGTAGCCTCTGGGGCGCCATGCCAGTTTGAGCGTGGGCCATGATGGGCCGGAGCATGGCCCCGAGCGCCGTGGTCCCCACACCGGCGAGAAGCGCCCGCCGCGGTATTCGGAAGTCTTGCATGGTCGCTTGTTTCGCGCGGCTAGAGGTCGCGAGTGAGAAAGGCGGGAGAAGTGAGAATCGACGTGAAGAGGTCTGGGAACGAACCGCTCTGCAGAAAGCCGTCTTTCACGGTCTGGAGGTCGCATGAGCCCTCCACGTCGGGGCTGTGCTGCAGGGCATACGTCGTGAGATTGTCGGCCGCGCAGTCGGAGACCTGCCGCCCCTCTACGAAGATCTGGGCGACGTCGTCGACGCCGGTGAGCATGAAGGGCATGGGCGGGTTGGCCTGAAGAACACCAATCGGCACGAGGGCGTCGTCGTCGATGGGGCCGCCCGGCGGGGTCGTCGTCGGATCGGTCGTTCGATAACGTCCAATTCCGTCGTAGCTCAACGTGACGAGGCCGAACGGATCGAAGCGACCATGGCAGCCGGCGCCGCACGTCGTATCGCGCTCGAGCGACTGCTGGCGCGTGCTGCCCATGAACGTGGCGGCCACCGCGCTCGCGTTTGCCGGTGGAGGTGGCAGCGTGGGGGCGCAGAGCAAGTTGTAATAAACCCACAGACCGCGGTGGATGACGTCGTCGCCGATGGCGTTCTTGTTCGAGGCCGCCAAGAGCGCCGGTTGCGTGAGCACGCCGGCGCCGTACGCATCGCCCGTGGTCGTAACCGCCTGGAGCGCGGTCCCGCTGACGGCGGGGAGGCCATAAGCGCTCGCCATGGCCTCGTTGGCGTACATGCGTCGCGACGTGAAGAGATCGCTGAAGTGGCCGCCCCACATGATGTCGCTCAAAAACATCTGTGAGCTTTGATAAAGCGTGCCCTGAAGCGCGGCGAAGCCCGGATACGCGGTGGCGTCTTTGATGACGAAGGGCAGCGTCTCGAAGTCGAGGTAGTACGAGACGAGCTTCATCAGGTTGGCCTGCACCGCAGGCAACGTCATCAGGCGAGCCACCTCGGCCGCGAGAACGGGCGGCTGGGTGATCGAGCCATCTTGCGCCTTCACCCACAGCTCGGCGTCGGGCGATGAGTTGAGCAGGGCAAAGCTCACGGCCGAAGCGAGCTCGTAGGGGGTGAGCTGAACCTTGCCGGTCGCGGTCGCGGCGTTCGTTCCGATTTCGGAGCGATAAAGAAACGCTGGATGAAGCAGGGCCGCCTCCATCGTGAGCTGGATTTGGCGGGCCTGACCATCCATCGCGCCCGAATTGAAGATTGCCATCAGGCCGGCAAGCTCGTCGTCGGTGACCGGGCGGCGCCACGCGAGCGGGAGGTTGCTACGCAGATATTGCTCCATGCACGTGGCATTGACGCCCGCCGTGCACGTCGGGATCGACGTCATGAGCGCGGCCACCTGGTCTGCGGCGCGCTGATAGGCCTGCACGGTCGTCGTTTCGACCTCCGCGTTCTCGTTGTACGAGTAGCTGCCGCTCGCGCTCGGGGGCCCGGTCACGTCGACTGTGGCCGGAAAAGTGACGCCGAAGACGTCGCGTACGACGTTGCGATATTCGTCGTCGGTGATGAGCGAGAGCCGCGCGGGGGCGAACGAGGCACCTTGCGTGCACGACGGAGCCCCCCCGACGCCAGAGTCGGCCGCGCTAGCTCCGCTCGCCGAGCCCCCATTGCCCGTCGATGCGGCCGCGCTTGCGCTCGAGCCGCTGGCGCCCGAGCCTGCCACGGCCCCGCTCGAAGCCGAGGAGCCTGCGCCCATGCTTCCAACGTTGCCAAGGCAGGCCCCGCCGCCGAGCACCAGCAGCAAGGCCAGAGTTCTGGCGTCGAGCTTGATCTTCATCCTGGATCGGCCTCTTTCTCGGGCGCCGGCGCACGAGTCGTTATGGTCGGGTCTCCCTTATGTGGAGGCCGGCTCGGCGCGGGATCACAAGAAAGGGCGAGTTACCGCCCAGGGGACGCGAGGGGCGCCAGGGTCGCCACGAGAAAGGATGATGACCCGAAAGCGAGCAAGGATGTCGACCCCTTGCGATCAAGCTCGCCGTGGACGCGGGCGAGCACGAGCTAGCGGGCGTGATGCGGGCGACTCAACCCATCTTCGCCGCGCCATGGCCTTGGCCACAGCCTCGGGAACAGCGCAGGGACGCGCCGGCGATAGCGGTCGTACGCGGTCGGGTCTTCGAGCAGTTCGACGATTCGCTTCTCCTCCTGGCGCGTGAACCATGTGGCGCCCAGCGCGAGCACGGCACTTGCGATGAGGACCGCCACGTACCCAGTCACGGCGAAGGTACCGACCTGGAACAGGATCCAAGACGCGTAGATGGGGTGTCGAACGACGGCGTAGGCGCCGTTTGTCTTCAGCTCGATCCGTCCGTACGGATCAAAGAACGGCTTGAAATAGCGAAGCTGAGAGCCGATCTGTCGATCGGCGTTCGCACCGATGATGACCGCGATGACGATGAGCACCCATCCGATCACTCGGATGGGGATCGGCGGAGCTAGTCGTGCCGTGAGCAACATGTGCCGCAACGTCACGGTTGCCCCACCGATCCCCGCGAATGTCCCCACCATCATCAAGAGCGCCGGGAGCCGGTGCGTTCGCCATGTCGCAAACCACTGCCAAAAGACGAAGAAGTAAGCCGGGGTGGCGGCCCGCATAATCATGAAGAGGGCCATCGCGCGCAGAAACCGCTCGTACGACATGGGTCGATCACGCACTCCGTGCTGTCCGCGTCTTCCCGGTCAGAGAAAGCTCAGGACCGCGCCGAGAATCGGCCCGGCAACCTTTGCGATCGTCCCAATCGTCGACCCGATCGAAGACCCGCCGCTCGGCGCCCGGTGAGCCTCCGCCTGCGCCTCGGCCTCGGCCTGAGCCTGCTCCTCCTGCTTTCGCCTCTCGAACTCAGCCTTCAAGGCCGCGGCCTTCGCGTCCTTCCGCTTCAGGGCTTCCTCGTATTTTTCCCGAGCCTCCTCCCTCATCCTTTCCATCTCTACCCGCCTCTTCTCCCAGGCTTCGTATTCCGCCCTCTTGCCTGCCGCGGTCTCGACGAAGCGATACGTGCCGGCCCAGCTATCAGCCCCCGCGCCGACGAACTGCGCGAAGTCGTCCTGGAGTATGGGGCTCTTACCTTCGTCGCTCCATTGTGCCCCGTTGGCGGCCGATGTTACGTGGCGGAAATAGACGGTGGCGCCGGTGCTCGCCGTCAAGGACATGGCCGCGTCGATGTCCTTGTTCGGCTTGCTCCCGTTGTATCTGCCCGAATACAGCCAGGTGCCGTCGGCATTGACGGTCACGTTCGCCCTTCCGGCACCCCCAAGGAAGGTCCAGTTGATGACGAGCGGTGATGTGGGCGTCGGTGGGGGCGTGACTGTTTGCAGCGTGGTGGTCTCCGTCTCAGGGGCGGTCTGCGCGGCTGCTGGCAAACTCAGTGAGCCCACGAGCCCGCAAGCGACTGTGAGCGTGGCAACGCGGAAATGCTTAATGGTTCTCATTTTGTTTTTCTCCCTGTTGGTCGATCATTGGTGAAGGCAGGGGGTCGCGCGCCCGCTTCTCGGCGGACGAGCTTGCCTCTCGGCGTCCCTGCCCAAGCCGTTCAGATCAGAAGATGCTCCCGAGTGCCCCTTCGACTGAGCTGACAATGCCGCCCCCACCGCCGCCGCTTACGAGCCCGCCCACGGCGGACTCGACGCTCGACGCGATGCCGCCGACCCCCCCGCCCCCGCCGCCACCGCTCTGTTGCTGCTGCGGCCCTCTCGGATGCGCCTGCGCGATCTGCGAGACCTCCTCATGCTTCAGCTGATCAAGCACGGCCTTGTTCTCGGACTCGACCTTCGTGTCGTTCCGATTCTTGGCATCTTCGTAGTTCTTCCACGCCTCTTCGCGCTTGCGCTCGCGAGCTTCGTACTCCGCTCTCTGGCCGGCGACGGAGTCTGAGAAGTGATATGCGGCGTGCCACTTTACCTTGCTGGCGAACAGCGCGAAATCATCCGAGAGGAAGCTGCTCTGGCCTCCCTTGCTCCACTGCGCCCCGTTGGAGGCGTCGCCGGCGTAGCGGAACATAATGATGGCACCAGTGCTGCCCTTCAAGGCGAGGGAGATGTCGAAGTCCTTGTTTTTCTTATGTCTGTTATTCGCGCCTGAAAACACGTATCTGCCGTCGCGATTAAGGGTCAGGTTCATGTTTCCTGTCCCGTCCCTGAACTCCCAGTTCACAACGATGGGCGCCGACGTCGTCGCGGGCGGCGCAGGTGTCAACGGGCTGACCTCATCGTCCGAATCGGGCCTGGTCGCGGAGGGCGCCTGCGCGTTCGAGGGGATGCTCAGCGAACCAGCTACCGCGCAAGAGGATAACAGCATGACGGCCTGAAACTTCTTTATAGACATCATTGTTCATGGTCCTTCTGTTGGTGGTCGACCACCCCAATGGGGTGGCGTCGAGGGAACAGCACATTTGCGTCGAGCGCTTCGCTCGGCACGCTCACTCACACAACACTTAGTGCGTTATCTGTGCCCTAGTCGCAAGGGTGTTGTGGTTTACAGCTCGCGACGTAAACCGCTTTCACCGAACCCAGCGACCGAGGAGTCTGGTTACCTAGTCGTCACGTCTCTCCATGTGCGTGATAGGTATCTCCACGACAGATTCGCGGTCCATAGTCAGTTTATAAGTGGAGTCGCGCTCGACGGTTCTCGTGACGACTTGCGACATAATCATTTTTCCACGCGGGCTTTCACCGCCTCCCAGTCTTGTCAGGCCGCGATAGAGTGTGTGCACACATCAACCCGGTCCGCATGCCTATATATCGCCAACCGTCGCGCCCGCCGTTCGTGACGCTCGGCGATCTCGAGGTACTCGTCACCGACGACGAGGACTTTGTCGTCCTGAGCTTTGCGATCCCGCGCGACAAGCCGCGCGACCTCAGTCCCGCCGAATCGAGGGTAGCAGTTCTCGTCGCTCTGGGCCGAAGCAACGCCGAGATCGCCAAGATGCGGGGGGCGTCCGTTCGCACGGTGGCCAATCAGGTTGCGAGTCTCTTCCGGAAGCTTGGCGTTCACTCGCGACTCGAGCTCCTGACGAGCACGCCGCTTATCGAAAACGGCAGCCAAAGGGGAACGATATGATGGTGAGTCGCTCGCCGGACGTCATGTCCATTCTCGAGGCGGCCTACGCCGGGGGCTCCGATGCCGACGAATGGATTCGGAACGTTTTGACCGTTGCCAGCCCATGGCTCGATGGCGGACTCGGCGTGGCGGCCTTCCGGTTCGCCCACACGCACACGGGAGTGTGCACTGGCGGTCCGCTGGCATCCGAACATGCGCCCGGATTGGCGGGCGCGACATCCGAATTGCTCGGAGTCTTTTCCGGGCTCCCCGACGAGAGTGCGTTTCTCAATCACTTGTACCCGCGCGCGCCTGTCGTGTGCAGCCTCTCCCAGCTCTCGCGCTTTCACGAGGCGCGGGTAGAGCGTCGCCCACTGATGGGCGTCGATGCTGTCGCAGTTGTTGCGGGCAATCCATCGGGGCGTGGCTGTGTAGTCTTCGCCCCAAGAAGGTCTCGAGCTGCCCTGCCGCGCTCGGCCAAGGCCCTGTGGGCGCGCGTCGCGGCGCATCTGGCGGCCGGCTACCGCCTTGTGCTCCAACGCGATGCGCGAGTCGATGCCGTCCTGAACCCAAACGGCCGGTTGGAGCACCTCGAGTCGAGCGAGGTGACCGGAGCGGAGGGCAAGTCGCTTTCGGACGCGGTTCGCGCCATCGACCATGCTCGCGGGAGCCTTCGGCGAGCCGATCCCGAGTGCTCGCTTCGGCTCTGGCGTGGCCTGGTGGCCGGCCGATGGACGCTTGTCGACCACGTGGATCACGATGGGCGTCGCTACGTCTTCGCGAAGCACAACGCGCCGGACGCTCGCCCATGGCACACGCTTACCAAAGACGAGACGGCGGTTGTGGTGTACTCGGCGCATGGACATTCTTACAAGACGATTGCCTACGAGCTCGGGGTCTCCGAAGCTTCCGTGGGTCAACGTCTCGGGAAGGCCGCCCGCAAAGTCGGCGTGCGATCGCGATTGGAGCTGGTCGCCGCGTACCGACGCGAGAATAGTCATCCGAAGCCGGCCGTGCGGTGAGCGTTCTACGTCGCGCTTTGCTCCGCGAGCCGTCGTATGAGCTCGATGCGGCTGCTTATCCGGAGCTTCGTTCGAACGCGGAAGAGCAAGACCTTGACCGTGGAGTGGGCAATGCCAAGCTCGTACGCGATTTCTTTGTCGGAGTGTCCCATCGCCGCGTAAGCGAGCGCCTGCCGCTCGCGCGGACTGAGGGCCGCGGGCTCGGGTACCTCCGGCTCATTCTCGCGAGCCACGAGGTAGCGGCGGCCGTCACGCTCGAAGTGTTCGACCAAAGTCCAGCGCGCCGCGACCAGGCCTCTCCAGGAACCGAGAGCCCCTTCAGGATCGCGTAGCCGTAGCTTGCTGCGAGCGCGCTCGATATCGACGACGGCTTGACCCAGCGATCGCCGCGCCAGGCGCGGCGACGCGGGCCCGATCGCGTGCTGCACCTTCCCATTCGGATCGAGGACGGCTTCAGCACCCGAGATCGGGTCGGCGCCGACTGCCAAACGCGCCCGCAGTCGGTACGCCGTTGCGAGGTGGACTGCGATGCGCGTAAGACTCTCTTTGCGCCGGACAGGCAGGCGGTGCCCCGCGGTCGCGCGGAAGGAGAGAAGAAGGCAACCCCTTCCCCCGGGGTTTAGCCCGTTGATTCCGAGCGCGTCGACAAGACCTAGCGGCTTGGCAAGCTGGAAGGTTTGAGTCTTGGGCCATTCGGGCACTTCGCTCGACATTCCGACGCGCAGGCCGAGATAGGCGCGCTTTACGAACCCGGGATCCAGCCCTTCAAGCCCGTGTTTGAGGGACTCACTCAAATCGCTCGAGGCCTCGAGCGAGAGGTCCCCGGCCGGAGAGACTCTGTAGTTGATTCCCGCGACCCCCAGACCATCATCATCGATGCACGGTCGGATAGTGTCGACGATGCCCTTCAACCAGGCTTCGGTCCCAAGCTCGAGCCGGTAAATGCTCTCGAGGATGCCCACCCAGTCCGTTTTCATTCTCACAGCTCCGCACGACAACCCCGCACCGCGTCTGCGTCAAGGGACGCGCCGTAGTCGTTGCGTCACGCGCCAGGCGGCGCCGCGCGGCCAGAGCGCGGGCTCCCGCCTCAACGCTGATAGGGGCACGAGCCGACGCCTTCGACATCGTGCGCTTTCATGATGCAATCGACCTGGGATGGCGTCCACGAGGGGCACTCTCTATGGAGACAGTCGGCCGTGGCTGCGGTTCGGGCGTCTCCGCAGTTGTAGATGCAGCTCCCGGTCATGACTTCGACGACGTGAGCGCAAACTTGCGTGCAGTCGACGTGCACCGTCTCGTCGGGCTTGCACCCGAGCGCCAGAAGGGCGAGAGCGACGCGCACGGCACCCATCGCCTGCGTTCTCGCAATCCATTGCGCGATCGACACCTGCCCGGGGTTCACACCCCAAGGGTAGCGATTGGACCGACCTCGGAACAAACTGCAAGCAGAACTCCTTGCCGAGCACTTCATCGCGGGGACCGCTTTTCCTTATGTGACATACTCCTGAGGCCAGAATGCCGGTACCTTTGCGCAGCCGGACGGTATTCACGTCAAGCGCGTGCTTTGCACTAGGGATGCTCCATCTTCACGGATGCGGAGGCAGAACGAATGGCCCAAGTACTGAGAGCGACGCGAAAGACGAGTCCGGGACCGATGCGGCGAACGACGTTGGCGAGAGAGATGGCAGCCCCAGGCCCGAATCAAGCGTCGATGCCGAAGTAGCGCCGCCAAGCTGCGCCCCGGGAGGCCCGGGCATGACCAATTGCGGTCCTGGCGGCAGCGGAACCGAGAGCTGCTGTACGAGCTTGGAGGTCTCCGGCGATGAGTACTATCGGACTTACGATCAGGTCTTCGGAGATGCGAGCATCAGTTTCCCTATCAACATACCGCCCGCCGCAGACGGAGGACCCGTCGACGAGGCCTATCCGGCCACAGTAAGCACCTTTCGGCTCGACAAGTACCTGGTGACGGTCGGGCGCTTCCGTCAGTTCATGAACGCCATTCCTCCCCCGGACGGGGGCCCTGGCTGGCTGCCATCGGCCGGTTCCGGCAAGCACATCCACTTGAACGGAGGCCAGGGGCTTGCAAATAGCGGAACGGCAGGGGGCTACGAGCCAGGATGGGCCGTGACAGATGACATTTACATCGCTCCGACTAGTTACTCTCTTACTGTCTCGGCGACATGGACGGCTTCGGCAGGCAGCAATGAGAACCTTCCGATCAACAACGTGAACTGGTACCAGGCCTACGCCTTCTGCATCTGGGACGGCGGCTTTCTTCCAAGCGAGGCCGAATGGGAATACGCGGCGGCCGGCGGAAGCCAGCAGCGTGAGTATCCATGGGGGACGACGGCACCTGGGACTATAAATCAGTACGCGATCTACGAGTGCTACTATCCAAGCGGAACGGGAATCTGCAGCAGCCTACCACAAGTGGCACAGCTTGCGCCGGTGGGCACGACGCGGCAAGGAGCTGGACTCTGGGGCCAGCTCGACTTGGCCGGAGACCTCTTTGAGTGGAACTTGGACTGGTACGACGACTACACGGGTGGGTGCACGGACTGCGCCAACCTCACCAACGCAAAAGAGCTCACATCACGGGTGGATCGCGGTGGCAGCTACTATAGTGGCTCGTCCTATCTCCTCGCCCCGGTCCGCAATACCGACGCTCCGTCGGGTGGGGACTACTATCTCGGCTTTCGCTGCGCCCGGGCTCCGTGACGTGCAGAGCACCTCGTCGGCCCGATTCATTGCGGGCCCCGCGGGGGCTCCTCCGGTCCTACGATCTTGCTGCCGAGCGTCTCGAGCTCGCGCGGGTCGAGGTCGGACACGAGGGCGTATCCGAGGTCCCCATCGCGCCACAGGATGACGTGGAAGCCGCGCATGGTCGTCTCCCTCGCGTGAACGTGGCCGAGAGAGAGGCTCGAAGTCATCGGCCCCGTCGACCAAGGGAGGCCATCGGCGCGGTAGACGAACAGTGTGATGACATGAAGATGCCGCTTGTAGACGTATGCCGCCGCTTTGCGGTCGACGAAGTACGCAATCGCGCCTCCCTGAAGTGGGAAATCGTCGTCGCCTCCGAAAGCGACGGACGGGGCGAAATCGACGCGTCCCTCGAACCAGGGCTTCACTTGATGAACCCCGCCGCTTTCCACCTCGAGCGGGTGGGCCCCATAAAGGATGCGCAGGTGATCGTTGACGGCTTCCAAGGACATCGCATCGGGCTGGGTTGGCCTCCACAACAAGAATGCCGCGGCGGCGGCGAAGGGCGCGGCGGCGACCAGCGCCAGCCCCCACCGCGAGCGGCGAGCTCCGCGACCGGCGGGAGCCGGTTCACCCGCGAGGCGTTGCTCGATCGAGCGACGCAGAGATGCGGGGGCCTTGCGTTTGGGGAGACGTTCTTCGAGAGCGGCGGAGAGCTCGCGGTCGGCGGCGTCTTCACTGCGGCACGCGTCGCACCCGGCGAGGTGGGAGTCGACGGGCCCGCGAAGCTCCTCCGTCAGCGTTCCTCGCCGACGATCGAGCAGGTGGCTTCTGGCTTCAGTGCAGTCCATGACTTCTAGCTCCCGTAGTCCCGTAGCCGCTCGCGAAGAATGGCGCGGGCGCGAGCGAGGCGCGATTTGACCGTTCCGACGGCGCATCCGAGCGCTTCGGCGAGCTCTGTCTCCGTGAACCCTTCGAGGTCGAGCAAGATGATCGCGCGGGCATCGACGCTGAGCGTCGCCAGCGCCGCCTCGATATCGGTCGCGACAACGCTGCGCAGCCGCTCGAGCTCTGCGTCGCGGCGCAGGGCCTCACCCGCCGAGCTCGGGGCCGGCACGTTCAGCTCTTCGTCGAAGCCCAACTGGACCGGGTTGGTGCGCGACCGGCGGTAGCTGTCGATGAAGGCGTTACGCAGGATGCGAAAGAGCCACGCCCGCATGTTCGTGCCGGGGGTGAAGCGCGCCCATCCCGCAAGGGCACGCGTGTAGGTCTCCTGAACGAGGTCCTCCGCGTCGTCGTCACGTCCGGTGAGGCTGCGTCCGACGCGGTAGAGCGCATCGATGTGCTCGAGGGCCGAGCGCGGCAGCGTGACGGAGGATTTCCCCACGGCTTGCGGATAACAGATCTCCCCCTCGGCTGCTTGGCTGCCGGTGGCGAGGACGAGGTAGGGAGGCGCTTGCGTCACATCCTGCGTCACGGGCAACGAACGGGGCCACGCAAACGTTCCATCCGCTCCGCGACGTGCCCCCCCGGGAGCGCTCGATCGCGGTTAGCCAGCCAGCAGCTCGAGGCCGAAAACGTGGAACGAAACGCGCCGGCGTCCGTTGCGTGGGGAAACAGCCGCGGAGGAGAGCGCCATGAAACAAGATTGGGAGCGTCGTGACTTTCTATCGCTGATGGGCATCGGAGGAGTGGTCTTCGCCTCGGGGCTCGCAGGGTGCGGCGCAGGGGCTTCCTCTCGCCCGACACGAACAGCGGGCACGTCGCAGGGCGGCAAGCGACTCGAAGGCGAGGACTTCTTCTTTCTCCAGCTCTCCGACACACACTGGGGTTTCAAAGGGCCGTCCAACCCGCAAGCGGACGTGACGCTCGAGCACGCCGTGGCCACGATCAACGCGGTCGATATCCAACCCGATTTCATCGTCTTCACGGGCGACCTCACGCATACGACGGAGGACCCGGTCGAGAGACGGACGCGGATGGCGCGTTTCAAGGAAATTGTCTCCGCGCTCAAGGTCAAGGACGTGCGCTTCATCCCCGGCGAGCACGACGCCTCGCTCGATCGCGGCGATGCGTACCGCGAGGCGTTCGGCGAGACGAGGTACTCGTTCGATCACAAGGGGGTCCACTTCGTCGCGCTCGACAACGTCTCCGAGGCGAGCGGCATCCTGGGCGAAGCCCAGCTGCAGTGGCTCGCCGCCGACCTGGCCCGCGTCCCCGCGGATGTGCCGGTCGTGGTGCTCGCGCACCGGCCGCTCTTTGATCTTTACCCCGCGTGGGACTGGATGACGATAGACGGCGCGCGGGCGATCGAGATCCTGAGCCAAAGAGACAAGGTGACCGTCTTCTACGGGCACGTCCATCAGGAGCATCACCAGATGACCGGAAGGATTGCGCATCACTCCGCGCGCTCGCTCGTGTTTCCCCTCCCCGCGCCGGGGTCGGTGCCGAAGAAGGCTCCCCTGCCGTGGGATCCGGCGAGCAGCGACCATGGGCTCGGCTGGCGTTCGATCGCGATGTACGAGGGCACGACGCAGCTCACCGAGCGTCCCTTTCGGTGAGGCTTCTCGCCGATAGGCTTGCTTGTCCGGCTCCTATCCCAAGAATTTCTCGATGAACGCTCGAAGCTCCTTCGGATTGAAGGGTTTCATGAGCACAGGCTGGCCGTTTGCCGCGAGAGCGCTCTCGGTCCGCTGGTCGGGCAGGCCTCCGGTGACGAAGACGATCCGGATGGCTTGCTCGGGGGCGATGCGGTGAATCTCATCGAAGAGATCACAGCCCGACATGCGCGGCATCGTCACGTCGGAGAGGATGACGTCGAAGCGTTCGCCCATGATGATTCGATCGAGCGCGTCGCGGGCCCCGATGTTGACCACGGCGTCGTAGTCACGAAAGACGCGCTGCAGGGCCCGAGCGACGCTCGCGTCGTCATCGACGATCAAGATCCGAGCGGGGCGCAAACGCTGCAACGGCCGCTTGGGGGCCACGATCTCGCGAAGTCGCTCGGCCGCCACTTGGGCGTCGGCGACACCGCTCTGGGCCCCAGCCATCCGACTCGTCAGCCATGCTCCAAGGTCGGGCCGAAGACCTTCCGCCCGAACCGCCTCGCCTTGCACGCTGGTCACCAGTTCCGCCAGAAGTTGCAGGTTGGCGATGACGACTTCGAGAGGAGCTTTCAAGCCGTCGGCGAGCACGAGGGCGGCGTCGGGCTCCCGCCCGCCCCGAACCAGGGGGCCGCTCTCTGGCGGCTGGCTTTCGTCGGGTAGAGGGACTCCCATCTCGCTGTGTGTGCGGTAACACCCTTCCTGCTTCGCGGGAAGGCACGACGCCAGGGCACGACGCACGCCCGAAACACTCGCGCCGGAGGGGGCACTTCCGGCGAGGCGTGGAAAGCTCATCCACGGGTCGCCGCGGTGATTCGTCGACCGAACCCAGCTATTCGTCGACGCGACCTAATAGGGTTCCCGGGGCCCGCCCGTAGACGTTATGTGAGCTCCGCTTTGCCCGACCGCACCCTCGCGCAGCAGCTGAGCGGAGCGTTCGTGCTTTTCGGGACGCTCGTGGCCGGCGCATTCTTCCTCACGGCGCTGGCCTATGGCGTCAGCTGGGCTTGGCTGAAACCCCAGCTCGTGCGAAGCCAGCTTGCCGTAAGCGCCGAGTCCGCATCCCACGTGGCGATGCTCGAAGAGGCCAATGGGCTGCGCGGCTACCTCTTGACGCACGACGACCGCTTCCTCGCTGCGTATACCCGCGGCGAGGTGGAGCTTGCTCGCGCCAACGAAGCCCTCACGGGGTACATCGGCTCGGTCCCCGAGCTTGCCACCGCGATAGTCGGGACGCGCCTTGCCGAGGAGAGGTGGCGCGAGCGTTGGGGTAAGGCTGTGGCCGCGACGGGCCCCGAGGCGCTCGCTCCGTCGATGGCCGAAGGCACAGTGCTCTTTGACGATTACCGAAGCGAGGAGGCCGTGCTCGCCGTCGGCCTCGCCGAACGCAACGAAGTCTTGTCCCGGCGCGATGGACAAATGGTGGCGAGCCGCGTCGCGCTCGAGCTTGCGGTCTTCTTCGCCGTGCTCTTTCTTGCCGTGCGTCAACATGGCGCGCTCCGCGCGGCGATCGTCGCGCCCGTCGCAGCGTTACTGCGTCATATCCGCCGCATACGCGACGGACAGATGGAGGCGACGGCAGACCCCGCCGCCCCACGAGAGCTTGCCGAGCTTGGGGAGGGTCTCAACGAGATGGTGCGCTCGCTCGCCGCGGCGCGGCAGCTGGCCGCAACCCGTGACGAGGCGCTCCGCGACCATTCGGCCCGCTTGCGCCAGATCCTCGAGGCGAGTCGCGAGTTCGCCGAGAGCCTCAACCTCACCTATGTCGTGGGAGCCGTACGCGAGAGCACCGCGGCCGTCGGCGGCTACGCGCGCGTCATCGTGTGGCTCATGGATAGCGAGCAGAAGCGACTGGTCAAGAGCGAGGAAAGCGAGGATTTACCCTCCTTGGACGCGCCCATGGAGCTGGGGCACGGGCTCGCCGGCCGCGCTGCGAAGTCGGGGCGCATCACGTTCGAGGGTCTCGGCGGCCAAGTGCGATTCGGCGAGGTCAGCGCAGAGCTGGTTTGCGCGGTCGCGATACCCCTCATCGTGGGCGCGCGCGTCGTAGGGGCGCTCGAGGCACGCCACGGCGAGCCGAGGGTGGTGACCTTGGAGGCGATGGAGGTCATCGAGATGCTGGCCACGCACGCGGCCACGGCCATCGAGTCGGCGCGCCTTCACGAGGTCATCGAGGAGCGCAGCCAGATGGACGCACTGACGCAACTTTTCAACCGGCGCCGCCTCGAGCAAGACCTCGATGCCGAATGCAAACGGTGCGCGCGTTACGGTCGGCCGCTGGCCTTCGTGATGCTGGACATCGACCACTTCAAGGCGTTTAACGACTCTCACGGTCATCCGCAGGCCGACACGGCGCTGCAAGAGGTGGCCAACGTCATCGCGGGCTGCGTGCGCACGACGGACACGGCCTACCGCTATGGAGGTGAGGAGTTTTGCATCCTCTTGCGCGAGACATCGGCGGATGAGGGACTGCACTTTGCCGAGCGCCTCCGCCAGCGCATCGAGAAGCGCTTTGCGAGCGGCGCGGCGGCGGGCATCACGGCATCCTTTGGCGTCGCGGACTTCTCGGCGGAAACACCGAGCCCGCGCACGCTCGTCGAGGCGGCGGATTCCGCGATGTACGAATCGAAGCAAACAGGTCGAAATCGCGTCGTCATAAGCTCGAGGCCGCCGGTCCCAACGGTGTTGCCCATCGCCGAGCTCCAAGCTGCCCCTTCCTGAGATTCTCTACCTCCAGGCAGGCATTCCGTGATGTCGTGCACACGGAAAACGTAGGCCGATGGCACGTTTGGGTCAGGTCAAGGGGTCAGTGCTGGTGCATCTGCGCGTCTTCGTCTTGCGCAAGCACGGCGAGGCGGGGTGGAGAGACGTCCTCGAACGCCTGCCACCCGAGGATCAGAAGATCCTCGAGGGTATCTTGATGATGGGCGGGTGGTATCCAGTTGGCGTCTGGAATCGGGCGCTCGATCGCTACCTGCCAACGTATTTCGTCGACCCCATGAGCGCGATGACGGAGCTCTCCGAGCACATCGCTCGCGAAGACCTGACAACGCTCTACAAGCTCATCCTGAAAGTTGGAACGCCGGCTTTCATCATGGGCAAAACCGGATCGCTTTGGAGTCGCTATTTCGATACCGCCACCCTGGTGCCCAAGGAGCTCGCGCCGCGCAAGTGGCACCTCGAGCTCAGTGGCTCGCGTCTCGAGGATGAAGCGCCCTCGGTCTACACGTGCGAAGGGGGCGTATGCGGCTGGCTGACGAGTGGGCTCAAGCTGACGGGAACGACCCTGCACATCGAACAGACGCGCTGTCGTTTCGGGGGCTCGCCCTCATGCGAATACGAGGCGTCTTGGTGAGGTCTACACGAACAGCACCCTGAGGCCGCGTGCCGAGGGTAGAAGCGCGCGCACCCTCAGCGAGGGCCGGCGGTGCCGGCCGAAGAGGCCGCGACGGGCGCAGCGGGCGGATGGGCCGCTGAGAATGCGTTGGCGCGAGCGACGATCTGCCGCGCCACGTCCGGCGTGGCCCCACGCACGGCCACTAGAAAGCCGTCGCGGTCCGATCGAGCATCGATGTCGACCACGTTGCCCGGCAGCCAGAAGGGATCGTTGGGGAAGCTCGACGCGGGGATGCGGCCCAAGACGCGTCTCGCGCTGTGGCACTCGAGAGCCCGATCCAGCCATTCGGCCGTCACACCCGGAAGGGCTTCGAAACGGATCGTGACGCCGCGGAGCTCCGCTTCGGAGCCGTTCTTCGCGGTCTCGACACTGGTATACAAAGGCTGAACGTCTTGGACCGACTTGCCATCGAGCACGGGCCCGAGAGCCTTTTCGTCCAAGTCCGGCCCGCAGCGGGTGCGTTCCATATCGGCGGCCTGGTCGACAGCCGTCTTTGCGGGTGCCGACGGCTCGCATGCGATAGCCGAATTGAAGATGAGCGATAGAAAAGTGATCGTGCGCCACCTTGTCGCCCTATCGAGCTGGACTGCTGAGCCATTGTCGATCCTCACGATAGTGCCCTCCTCGGGTGTGTGAGCTCGATCCGTCCAAGCCCACGCGGTCTGAGCATGCTCGTTGCGTGCCATTGACCGTGTGCTCGAAGGGCCTTTTTGACGCATCGAGGCCCATTCGCGGCAAGCGGGCGCAGCCTTCTTGATTTACCAACGCTCGGTCATGGCAAAGCGATGGGCCGGGGTCCGAGACCCTTTTTTGGATGGCACGGCACGTGCTGTGTTTGTTGCGCGTGTTCAACATTCCACACTCCTCGTCAGACGAAGCCGACTGGATCAGCGTATCCGGCTCGCGTCCCTGTCGTGTGTGCGGAGGCGCGGCCAATTGTCGGTTCCACTCGCGAGAGCCATTTGCGAGTTGCGTGAGCCGCCCATCCGATTGGCCTCTCACGAGCGGCGACTGGTTACATCGACTCGACAGGCGAGCGGCAGAATGAATCGGTGACGGCAGAGAACGTTTCGCCATGCAAACGCCCCTTCAGGTCACGCTTCGCGGGCTCGCCCACTCCGAGGAGCTCGCCGTCCATCTCCAACAGCGCGTCGAAAAGCTCGAGCGGCTCTGCGACCGCATCATCTCATGCCATGTGGTGATCGGGTTGCAGGGTCACCACCACCATGGCAATCGTTGCCAGCTCACCCTTCACCTGGTGCTTCCGGAGCACGAGATCATGGTCCACGATCCTCCACAAGACGAGCACAGCTCCGAGAGCGCGACTGCCAAGGCCGACCGCGCATTCGACGACGCTGCGAGGCAGCTTGGGCACTGGGTCGAACGCCAGCGCGAGCGTCGTCACGAGCGCGCCGCGAAATAACCTCAATGGCCCTGCCGTCGACGTAGGTTGACACGGGCACATCAGTCGCGGCACGTATGTTGCGACGCCCCGAGCCCACGAGGGGAGAATCTCAGCGCATTGGAGCCCTCATGAAGCCCGGGCAAGACCCCGCGCCCGGCACGCCGGTGGTTGACGGAATCGCGATCGGCCGAGCGGTGCTGTGGGCCAGCGATCCGGAGCCGCGCGCGGTCGCCGGCACCCGCGAGGAGGAGCATGCCCGCTTGGCCCGCGCGGTCCGTCTGGCGGCTCGCGACGTCGATGACCTCATCGGCCGGCTGCCTCCCGCGGAGGCCGAGCTCTTCATGCCCGAGGTCGCGATCCTCGCCGAGCTCGGTCCACTCTTGCTCGAACGAGTCGACGCCGGAGCCACTGCGGAGGAGGCAGTCGAGGGCGCGACCTCGCAGGTGTCCACGGACCTTTTGCTCGATGCCCGCGCGCGTCTGCTCGACGAGCTCGGGCAAGTGCAGCGATCCGTCGAATCGCTCCTCGAAGGCCGAGACGGCGACCGTATCCTCGTCACCGGGTCGCTCACCCCCTCCGTCGTCGCGTCGCTGCCGCCCCGGGTCGTGGGGATCGTCGCCGCGTCGGAAGGTGCCGCGACTCGCCATGGAGCGCACACTTCGCACGCCGTCATCCTGGCTCGAGGCCGGAGCATCCCGCTTGCCTTCGTGCCCGCGAACGTCGTGCTCGGGATCGCCGACGATGACGCCGTGGTGCTGGACACGACGGGCAGCGTCGCTTCGCTGTGGGTGATGCCGGACGAGCCCACCCTCGCCGACGCGCGGCACCGGCAAGAGCAGTGGCTCCTCGAGCGCGCTCAAGACGAAGCGGACGTCGCCGCTCCCCTCACCCATCTGGGGCTCGAGGTGCACGTCAACATTGGCTCGGTCTATGAGCGCATCCCTGCGTCGACGGCTGGAATCGGTCTCTTGCGGACGGAGCTGGTGTTCTCGGGTCGTGCGCGAGCGCCTGGCGAAATGGAGCAGTTTGCCGCGCTCCGCGCCATCGCGGCGCCCGTCGGCGAGGGGCCCGTGGTGGTCCGTCTCTTCGATGCCGGAGGCGACAAGCCCCTTGCGTGGCTGCGGCCGCCCAGCGAATCGCCGCAGGCGCGCGGCGTCGAGCTCTTGTTCATGCACCCGGAGATTCTCGCGACTCAGATCCGGGCGATCGTGCGGGCGGCCGAGCACTTTGCCATGCGTGTCCTTTTGCCGATCGCCACGTCTGCGACGGACGTCGAGCGAATCCGCGCCCTTTGCCACGGAAAGCTCGCCGTGGGCGCCATGATCGAGACCCCGGCTGCAGTGGACCAGATCGACGAGATGGCCGCCGCAGCGGACTTTATCTCCATCGGCACCAACGACCTGCTCGCCACGGTGACCGGACGCGACCGCGCGGATGTCTTGTCGCTCGACGCGCGCGCCCTGCGCATGATCGAGCACGTCATTGCAGTCGCCCATTCCCGTTCTCGCAAGGTCAGCGTGTGCGGAGAGATGGCGGGCGATCTCCAAGGCGCACGGATCTTGGTCGGGCTCGGGGTCGACGCCATCAGCGTCGCCCCGACACGTTTCGCCAAGGTCAAGCTGTCTCTCCGGGAGACCACGATGGACGATTGTCGCGCGATCGCCCAAGAGGCGTTGCGCTTCGCGACTTAGCTCGCCGCGGCAGAGCGCGGTCTGACGTCCATCCATGGCGCGGCCACCTCGAGGCCCGACAAGCGACGGTTGGGCAGGTAATCGTGGGGCCTGCTGAGGCAGTCGGCGACGAGCAGGGCCAGCACGCGATCGGCCAGGTGCATGTTGGCTCTGTCGATGGGAATGAAGCCGTGGTTTCCAAGCGCGTCATGCGCGGGCTCGACATGCACGATTGGCGGAAGGAGCGCCACGAGCTCGTCGATCCCGTGCTGAGCGGCGCCGAGCGCAGCGACGATCGCGGTCTTGGCGTTCTTGACGGCGTCTTCGACGCTCGGAAGGGGGGTTAGGCTGGGCGTCGGGTGCGGGTGCTGACTGCGCGCGCGGGGTGGGCCGAAGCACGTGGCCTCGCGGTACGGCCCCGCCAACCATTGCGACAACGAGAGCTCGTCCGCCGCCATGGCAAGAAATACGCAAACGGCATGGCGAGAGGCGTCCGTGGCCTCTTGCAGGAAGACGAGTCTCGGCAGCGCGACAGAGCTCCTACGCATGAGCGCCGCGCTGGGCGTCCGGAGTCACCGGTTCCGAGGACCGACCCAGGTCGATGTTTTGGTCGACAGAATCCTTCCTCGGTAGATCCAGCGTGAAGACGCATCCCTTGCCGGGCAGATCGCGGACGCGAACCTCGCCGTGGCTCGCCTTGGCGGCCTTGATGCATAGCGAGAGGCCGGTGCCGGCACCGGCGGCATCCGTCCCGCGTTGCGCGAACGGTAGAAACAAATCTTCGGCTTTCCCGAGCGGAAGGCCTCCGCATTCGTCCTCGATCGCGAAAAGCACCCGCTCGGGACCGGCATCCACCGTCAGCGAGACGTTGCCTCGCCTCGGAGTGAACTTGAAGGCGTTTTGCAGGAGGTTCGAAACGGCCCCCGCGAGCAGCTGCCGATCGCCCTCGATTGTGACCGAGCGGTCCACCGACGTGATGGCAAAGTTGAGCCCGTGCGAACGCGCCTGAATCAGAGCCCCGATTTCAATCTCTTCGATGAACTCGGCCACGCCGATGGTCTCCACGCTCTGCACGCCCGCTTCGAGGCGCACTTCGGCGAGCGAGCGATCGATGAGCGCTCGTAGACTGAGCAGGCTCCGGACGTGCACGAGGCCCGTGCTTCCGCTCGAGGCCACCCGGCCCGTCTGAATGCTCTCGAAGGAAATCATTGCCGTGTTGAGCGCGCTGCGCATCTCGTGGGCGAGAACGCCTAGGCGCTCGGTCCCCTCATCGGTGATCTTGCGCTCGCGCTGTCGCCCATACTCGGTTACCGCTTCCGCAATGGCATCGTCGAGGCAGAGATTGAGCGTCTTGAACTCGACGCCGGAGATGGCGAGCTCTTGCTCGATGGCGAGCTCGGTCACGGTCTGACAGATGTCTCCGTAATCGTGAACCACCTGCCCCACGGTGAGCCCCATGAGCTGCAGGTCGAAACCATGGCGTCCCGCGGTCTTCCCGAGCGCCTCGTGGTCGACGGCGCTGCTGGACTTCGCGAGGCGGAGCGCATCGCCCAGCTGATCGAGAAACACGGGGATGCCGTTGGCGAGCTCCGCCTCGCTGGGAGCAGGACACGTCCTCGCACGGACTCGCGCTTGCGCGCGCGCAATGATGGTATCGCGGTTGGATAAGATGAAGGCATCGAGCATGGAGGGTGAGTCTCTTGTTTCTTGGCGGCGTCAGTACGTGGCGAGCCCGACACCACACAGGGCGCGATAGGCACGCCCGCTATCCTGGCTTCGACGAATGGCAACACGGGCGCTTTGCGAAGGCCTTGTGAGCTCGGGCGGCGGCAGGCGGCTCACCTCGAGCAGCGACTCGATGCAGTGCGCCAGCTGGCGCATCGAGAATGGCTTGTGGAGAAATGCGTTGGCGCCCGCGCGCTCCGCGTACGCCATGTCTCCCGCATCGCCGTGGTCGCTGGTCATGAGGATGGGTAGGCCCACGAACCGAAGCGAGCCGCGGATGTGCTCGCAGAGCTCGTAGCCCGATTTGTTTGGCAGCCCGACGTCGATGCAGATGACGTGAGGCTCACCGACCAGCAAGTGGCAAACCGCCGCGTCGTAGTGGTTTGCCACGAGTACGTGCAAGCCCATTTCCCGCAGTTGCGCGCTCATGGCGTTTTGCAGCTTCGGATCGTCCTCTACGATAAGCGCCGTGCTTCTATTGGTATTCATGATGCCATCGGGACACTGCAAGGGCGATGCCGCCCCCAAAACGCCCTACCTGCCTCAGCCGCGACAAGCGCGCGGCAGCTCGCGCCCGTCAGACCCTGGGCAGGTCGATCGTGAAGACGCAGCCGACGCCAGGGAGCTCGCGCACGTAGATCTCGCCGCCTTCGGCTTCGACGCTCTTGCGACTGATGGACAACCCGAGCCCCAGGCCCGTTCGGTCGGTCCCGTGCTGCTCGAATGGGCGAAACAGCTCATCCGCCATCCCCGGCGGCAGGCCGCCGCACTCGTCCTCGATCTCGATGCGAACGCGCCCCTCGGAGGGTGAAGTCCGGAGCGCGATGTGGCCGTTCGCGCGGGTGAACTTGAATGCGTTCTGGAGCAGATTGGTCAGCGCTGCGGCAAGAAGTTGCCGGTCGACCCTCACGTCCACCCCAGACTCGACCGGAGTGACCGTGAGGGTGAGACCGCGGGCGCTCGCCTCCATCGCGGCGCCCACTTCGATCTCTTCGATGATCTCGCGTAGCGAGGCGCGTTGCGGGGAACGCGTGCCGACTTCGATGCGCACCTGGGCAACCGACGAATCGACGAGCGCGGCCAGCCGCCTCAAGCTGCGATCGAGCAGCCCTGCGGTGCTTCCGCCCATTCCGACGCTCCCCGTTTTGAGCGTCTGAAACGACAAGATGGCAGCCCCGAGCGCGTTGCGAAGCTCGTGAGCGAGGTTTCCCAAGCGCTCGGTGCCCTCATCGGAGATCGCCTGCTCTCGCCGCCGCCCGTACTCGGTGACCGCTTGGGCAATGGCGTCGTCGAGACAATGGTTGAAGATGTGAAACTCGGCCGCGGTGATGGGGGCCCTCGTCTCGTCGGCGAGCTCGGTGACCGCGAGGCAGACACTTCCGTAGTCGTGAACGACCTGAGCGACGGTGAAACCCAAAGAGAGGAGACGGCGGCCGTGCTCTGTCGCGCTGTCGGCCATCGCAGCCGAGGAGACATTCGAAACGCGCAACGTCTCCGTCAGCTGGTCGAGAAAGAGGGGGATCCCGCTGGTGAGCTCATTTTCGGTGGCGCGAGGCGCGGGGCGAGCCGCGACCTTCTCGCGCGCCCGAGCGATGATCGCGGCTCTGTGGGTCGAGAGAAACTCGTGGAGCACGGGCGTCCAGAATACAGCCGCCATGAAGAGATGCCATGGTTACGTCGCAGGCGTCTAATTCCGGGTCGCCGCCTTTGGCGCGCTGCCACCTTGGCCGAGAAGCGGGAGGCAGACTGCGAGCCCATGCGGCAGAAATGCTCAACCTTTTCGCGCGAGCCGCGGCATGCCGGTGTCGGTAATGTTTCGGCACGGCGGCGCCGGATGCCTTCGCGCCCCGGCTTGGGATTGCTTTTCGCGCTGACGCTTACACGCCTTTGCGCCCACCGTAGTGGTCCATGCATCGTTTCAACGCGTCGAGAAGCTGATCGTCGGTAGCCCTTCGACTTTTCCACTCGATGAACGTCTTCGCGGCGGGCAGCTCGTACGCCGCCGCACCGTCGCGAAGCCTCTCTCGCTGCCCGAGCGAATGCGGCGCCGCCTCTTGGGCAATCCATTTGTAGAACTCCTGGTATTCGATGCGCCAGACCTCGAGCTCGTTACGCAGCGACTCCTGCAACGTGGACTCGTCCATTCTGAAAAGCTCATCGAGCGCTTGCGTCGGGTCCATATCTACCGATACGGGTTGTCGGAGGGGGCTTCGGAGGCGGCGGGCTTGTCGGGCACCGCGTCCATCGCTGCATGTCCCGTCGTCCTCAACGCGGCACCTGTTGGTGTTGGTACCGCCTCAATAGAGGCTGCGGGCGCGGCCCCCGCGCCGGGCGCGGCCGCCACGCTGGGCGCGACCGCGCTGGGCGTCGTCGTTCGAGCGCTCAGCACCTCCGGCGGGAGGACCGCCAGCTGCAGCACCGCCGAGCCGGCCGGAATCTCCGCAAGCGACGCGGCCGGGTTGGAAAGCAACGCGGGCGGGTCGGAGCGATGAACGTAGGCGTGGAGGCCAAGAAACGCGCAGACGCCGAGTCCAAGTAATATCGATAGGGACGCGAATACAATCGCCCCTGACGCTTGGGTTCCCGGAAGAGGGTAGCTCTTCTTCGAGGGGGACAATGTTGCCATGGCGACGTCAGAGCGCAAAAGTCGGGCCACGAGAGAGAGGCGGGCGCGGGAGGTCGAGCTTCCGCGCCCCGACGGCACGCTAATTGCGCCAAAACGCTACATCGTGTCTGCCTCTTTCACGACGATGAAGCCCCCGGACGTCGGAGACGTCATCGCCGACAAGTACCAGCTTCTTCGCATGCTCGGTCGTGGCTCGACTGGCGAAGTATGGCTCGCCCGCCACCGGACCTTGGTCGAGGGCGTTGCCATCAAGCTCCTGAGGCCAACGCTTTGGGCGAGTGGAGAAGAAGAGCAGGCGCAGGCCGCCGCACGTTTTCGCTTCGAGGCCCAAATAGCGGCTCGACTCGCTCGAAAGACGCGCCACATCGTTCGGGTCACCGACCACGGACAAGCGGGCGGCATCGAGTACCTCGTGATGGAGCTCTTGGACGGAATGACGCTCGAGACCAAACTGACCCAAGGCGAGGCATTGTCCCCCGTCGAGGCGCAGACGCTCGTGAGCCAGGTCGCCAGAGCCCTCGACTACGCGCACGCCGAAGGCGTTCTGCATCGGGATCTCAAACCGTCCAACCTTTTCCTCACGCACGGGGAAGACGGTGAGATGGTGGTCAAGATCCTGGACTTCGGCATTGCGCAGGTCATGCGCAGCCACGAGGCGAGCGGAGCCTTTTCGACCGAGCGCGAGCTCGTTTTTGGCACGCCGGGCTACATGAGCCCGGAGCAAGCGCTCGGCTGCGCCGATCTCGACGGCCGCTGCGACCTATGGGCACTCGCCACGATCGCGTATGAGTCGCTGACCAACGAGCTGCCGGTCCCGGGCACATCCGTCAACGAGCTAGTCAATGCGGCCCGGTTGGCTCGCACCATCCCGTTGAAGCAATACCGGCCAGACCTGCCCCACAGCGTGGGCGCATTCTTCGAGCAGGCATTTCGCGAAGATGCCGAGGCACGATTCACGACGGCCGCAGAGCTGACTCGGGCTTTCGACCTGGCGTTCGCCCACGAGCAGCCTCGCGAGCCGGTCCCGCTCCCGCTCCCGCTCCCTCGCCGGCCCCGCCGGACGGCGATGGCTCTTTGGCTGGTGGCGCTCATGGCCATCGGCTTCGCCGGCACGACTTGGGGCTCGCTCGCCCGAGGAATCCAGAGGCTCACGCATGTCCGGGTTGCACAGGCAGCATTCGAGTCGCCCACCACGCCTCTAGCCACCAGGCCGGGCAGGGCTCCGGCCACCACGCCGGCCACGTCAGTGCCGCCGGCCACCGAGATACCATCCATCGAGACCGTGCCGAGGCTCGCCGCGTCCGCTTCGGCGCCCGTCCAAAAGCGCATCCGAAAGATGACGGTCAGGACGCGGCCGCAGATGACGACTGCGACTTCGGCTTCCGATGATCGTAAGGCGGACCGTGGTGCTGTCCCCGGTATCCCGACGGTGAGGGCGCCCAAGCCCGTGTGTGACCCTCCCTACGTCGTGGATGGCGCGGGCAAGAAACACTGGAAGCTGGAGTGCATGTGACAGGCGGCGCTCAGGCCTTGTCGACCAGCGCCTTGAGGTCGGACCACTCTTTGTCGAGTTGCGACTTGGCGTTGTCCCACGTGGCCGCCGATGCGTTCTCGAGCGACTGGTAGTCCCTGTCGAATACCTCGCGGCGCGCATGAATCTCTTGCAGATTCGCATCGAGGCTGGCCCTCATCTTGCCGTTGGCCTGGCTCGCTTTGGCAGCGAGGTCGGACACTTTGTGGTCGAGGTCGACGAGGTTCGTCGTCGTCGTGTGACGGTAGTCCTCGCGCAGCTTCATGAAGTCGGCGCGCGCCGCGGCAATCTTCTGGTCAGCCTCGGCCTGCGCGCTCTTGACCTTGTCGTCGGCCTCTTTCGTCGCGGCCCCACTCTTGTCGTCGGCCTCGGCTTGCGCGCTCTTGGCCTTCCTGTCATCGCTCGACGCGTTGTCGCAGGCGCTTAGCACGAAGAGTGAGAGAACGGTCGGGGCGAGCCATAAAGATCGAAACATGAGATGCCTCCTCGGGCGAGCAGCTGGGCGCTGCTCGATTGAGGGCCTCGCCTTACGCAACTCGCGTGCCACCCCCAGCTCGGCCTCAAGCGGCGGCCTCGAGCGCGGGAACGCTCCTTGCTTTCTCTTCTCGCCTCGCGGGAGGCTGAAATGACCAACACGTTCTCGATTCTCGTCGCCTCGGATCTCACCGAAGCCAGCGGCTATGCGTTCGAACAAGCGGCGCGGCTGGCTCAGCGCATTCCTGGCGCCGCTATCCATTTTCTCAACGTCACGAGCGGCGACACGTCCGAGGCCCGTATTCGTCAGCTCGGCGACCAGCTGCGGATCTACGTGTCTGAAAAGGCCGCATCGATGGGTGGGCTAGAGGGCTTGCGCGTTGGGGTGCATGTTCGCCATGGCGACCCCGTGCGCGAGATCGTCCAAGCCGCCGCGGCGCTGGAAGTTGACCTCATCGTGCTGGGCAGCCCGCAGCATCCTCACCTCAAGTTACTCATCCTGGGCACGATCGCCGACAAGCTTCTCGCCCATGCACCGTGCCCGGTCGTGCTCGCCGGGCCCAAGCCGATCGAGCCTCTGATCCACCATCCCGCCATCGAGCCACCGTGCCCGGACTGTGTCAAAGCGCGAGCGCAGTCAGGCGGACACGAGTGGTGGTGCACGAGGCATTCGACGCACGGCGCCACCGCGGGCGGCCACGTCTACTCTTACCAACGCGAGCTGCCGTTTGCCCAGCTCGACTCCGCGGTCATCCCCACGGGCATTCAGTTCTGAGGGCGTCGCAGCCGCGCGCGTCGCGATCGCCGCGGGAGCGACGCATCATGGTCGCATGCCTACGGGTCCGGCCGTCATGCGCTGCACAGCGCTCAGGATCGCTTCGAAATCGAATGGTTTGCGCAAAAACGCGGTGTAGCCATGGCACCGCGCACGCACCACCGATTCCGGCGCGGCGCTCATCATGATGACCGGGACGGCGGCAAGCTTGGGGTCCGCCCGCATGGCCTTCAGGACACCGGCGCCATCGAGCAACGGCATCATGTAATCGAGGAGCACGAGGTCCGGCTGATGCTCCGCCATCGTCTCGAGACCTTGCTTGCCGTTGCTGGCGACGAGGACACGGAAACCAATGTCCGACAGAGTTGCGGCCAGCACGTCCGCCAGGCCAAACTCGTCATCGACGATGACGATCGTCTTCATCCCCGCCTTCTTTTCGGCTTGCTCCGGCCCCCTCGGCTACCTGGTTTCGGCAATCGTGAACGCGGCGTCGCGCGCGCCACTCCCGTCATGAGCTCCTCGGTCCCTTCGAGAGAGTCCGCGACGTCCAATCCGTGGCTGGTGAGGCAAAACTCACAGATGGCGGGGTCGAACTCCGAGTCGCGCAGCTTGATGACCGACAGCGTCCGGCGCAGCTTCGCGCGCAGCTCGACGAACCGCATGAGGAGCATGTTCTCGACGAGCGGCGAGAGCCCACGGAGCGGGGCCGCAATCTGCGGCGAAAAGATCTGGTGCAGCTCGGCCGCATACACCGTGGTGACCCCGCGCGCTTGCAGCTCACGGCTGAGGGCTGCGAAGAACTGCGGAACGCGTTCCGGATGGGCCGAAGCGCTCTCCAGCGCGTTGAAGCCGTCGATGAAGAGGCGCTTGGCACCGACCCGATCGACCGACTCGAGGATGCCCCAGCCGATGGCGTCGAGCGTGCTTTCGACCGGCGATTGCCAGACGAGCTCGACGTCGCCACGCGCATGTCCGGAGGCGAGGTCGATCCCGACGTCTTTGGTCTTGGTCAGCACCCGCTCCGGCGTCTCGTAAAACGAGAAGAGCAGTCCCTTCTCCTCGGCCGTAGAGGACGCGAGAAACCGATAGCCGACGACCGTCTTGCCGACGCCGCTCGGCCCCAGGATCATGGTCGTGGACGTGCTCAGCAGCCCGCCGCCGATCTTCGCGTCGAGCCGCGGAATGCCGATGGCGAGCCGTCTCGAGTTGCGGTTGTCGCGGGAAGCCACCGTGAACGACTCGAGACGCGGATAGACGCGGATGCCTTCGTCGCTGATCTCGAACGAGTGCAAGCCCCGCAAAACGCGACTGCCCCGAAACTTCTGCACCTGCAGCTCGCGGAGCGCGCGCACGCCGAAGACGCGGTCGGTCAGGCGGACAAGGCCGTCCACCATCGTGTGGACGGGCTGGACCGACCCTTCGCCGGTCGTGCCACTCGAGAGCAGAAAGAACGTGCACGTCCCGAGGCCGGCCTGCACCTGAAGCTCGTGCACGAACTTCTTGAATTCGCGATCGGTCTCCGCGGATTCGCCCACGGCGGCAAAGCCATCGAGGATGACCAGGTTCGCCTTCTGGGCGCGGAGCTCCTTACGAAGCAGATCGAGCAGCGCCCGCAGCCCTCCCTCCTCGAGCACGCGAAACCCGCTCACGTACGTGAGGTGGTCGGGGATCGCCAGCGGGTCGAAAAACGACATGTCCTGCAGGTGCTGCAGCAGGCGCGCGTGCGACTCGGCGAGCAGGGTGACGTAAAGCACGCGCTGGCCCTCTTTCGCGCGGTGAAAGCAGATCTGGCTGGCGAGGATCGTCTTGCCGGCCCCCGGGGCCCCTTCGACGATGTAGACGCCGCCGGCGAAGAAGCCGCCGCTAAGGACCCTGTCGAGGCCCGGGATACCGCTCGTGAACCTGGGGAGGTGCGGGACGAAGTCGTGGGAGCTCATCGTGGAGGATCTTGTATCGCCCGTGGAAGGCTCGCCGTGAAGACCGAACCGACGCCCGGCTCGCTCTCCACGGTGATTTCTCCCTGGTGGGCGATGAGCAGCTGCCGGGTGATCCAGAGCCCGAGGCCGAAGCCCGGCTTCGACGCGTGCGGGGCCACCGCATGCTCGAAGCGCGCGAAGATGCGCGACCGGTCCACCTCCGAGATACCCGCGCCGTGATCGCGGACTTCGATCGTCGCATCCTCACGGGTGCACCGGACCGAGGTCTCGACCGGGCAACCGGCGCCGTACTTGATGGCGTTCGAGAGCAGATTCATCGCGATCTGCTCGAGCGCGACCCTATTCCACGTCCCGGTCACGCCCGGCTCGATGGCCAGATGCAGCTCGCATCGGGCGCGCTCGGCCTCGGCCGCGAGCCCCCGTACGACGTCGCTCACCACGTCGCTCAGGCTCACCACGTCCCGGTCGACTTCGAAGGTTCCCGCCGCGAAGCGCTCGACGTCGAGGAGCGTCGTCGCACGGCGGACGAAGCTGCGCGTCTGACGTTCGAGCGTCAAAAGAAGAGGCATGATCCAGGGCGGCATGTCCGGCTCACGCCCGGCCTTGTAGAGCATGTGGCTCGCGCTGATGACGATGGCGCCCATCGGGTTACGAAGCTCGTGACCGACGATCGCGATGAAGGCGTCGCGTGCGGCGACGGCGGCGCTAAGGTCGCGGATCGTCTGCTGGCGGATCCCCCGCTCGAGCCGGAGCCGCTTGATCTCGGCGCGCAGATCGTCGAGAGACGACCCAGGGGTGGGCGCCGGGGCATCCGCAGTCCGACTGATCATCTGGAGCTCCGAATCGCCCAGTACGCACAATTTGTACCGTGACGTGCGAATGCGTGCGATCCGGGTAGACCGGACCTAGTCGGCGCGGAAGCCGCGTCGTGCACGCGAGAGCTCGCTTCGTCGTTCGCAAATTGCGAACCTGCCCCCTCAGACGCCCATCAACCTCGGGAGGACCGCTGCGACACATCAGCAGGCGCTTGCTCCGCGCGCTGCCACCGATACAGCGTCGAGAGATCGATGCCCAAGATGTCCGCACATTGCTGCTTGTCCCCGCCGGTTTGGTCAAGCACCCAGCCCGTGTAGGCATGGTTCAAGTGCTTCAGCGTCCAAGGCGGCTGATGAGTCGTCACGGCCCACGAGGGCGCAACGGCGCTGCCGGCCGCGGGGGCCGACACGGGTTTGAGGTCGAGCGTTTCGCTAGGCGACAAGACGACCGCTCGCTCGATGACGCTCGCCAGCTCGCGGACGTTTCCCGGCCACGGCGCCTCGGCAAGCGCGCGCAGCGACTCGTCGCTGATGGAGCGGACGCGCGATCGCGTGCTGCGCTGACGGGCCTCCTCGAGAAAGTGCGCAGCGAGCGCTGGAATGTCTTCGCGACGATCACGCAGCGGCGGCACGAACACGGGCAGTACATTCAGGCGGAAGTAGAGGTCTTCTCGGAATCGCCCTTCGCGCACGAGCGCAAGAAGGTCGCGGTGGGTCGCCGCAATCACGCGTACGTCGACGAAGTGCGGCCGGTCGCTGCCGACGGGGCGCACTTCACCGAATTGAAGCACGCGCAGCAGCTTGGCCTGCATGCTCATCGGCATGTCTCCGATTTCGTCGAGCAGGAGCGTGCCCCCGTCCGCCTCCGTCAAAAGCCCCTTGCGCGCTTGGGCCGCGCCAGTAAAGGCCCCACGCACGTGACCGAAGACTTCGCTCTCGAAAAGGTCGTCACTGACGGCGGACGTGTTCACCGCGACAAAAGGGCGGTCGCGGCGATCGCTTCGAGCATGGATAGCCCGAGCCACGAGCTCTTTGCCGACTCCGGTCTCGCCGCTGATGAGCACGGGGGCGCTCGACGTCGCCACGAGCTCGATGGAAGCGCGGAGCGCCCGCATCGCACTGCCGGGGCCTATGAGCGCATCGCTTCGAGTGCGCGTAGGCGGCGGGCGTGTGGGCCGAGTGCTCGCTTCGCCGACCTGTCGGCGTCTGTCACCGATTGCGCCCACGACCGCCGTGCGAAGCTCCTCGGCATTGCATGGCTTGGTCACGTACTGGAAGGCGCCCCGCTTGATGGCGTCGACGGCGTCGGGGATTCGGCCGGCGCCGGTAATCATGATGACCGGGAGCGCCGGCTGCGTCCTTTTGACGCGGTCGAGCAGCTCCAGCCCGTTCATGCCCTCCATGCGGACATCGCAAATGATGACGTCGAACTCTCCTTGGGCCAGCAGGTCTAGAGCTGCGGGCGCGGTCGCGACCAGCTCGCACGCCGCGACATTGCCCGAGAAAACCAGCCCAAGCGCCTCGCGCGATTCGGGATCGTCATCCACGATGAGAACGCGCGCATTCGTCGCCAGTTCGCCTGAGGCTGCCATCGAGCGCCAAGGTAACCATCTAATCAGTGCTCCGCCTCTTATAATGAGCGCTGCGCCTGGTTTGGTCGTAATGCGACATGGGCTAGGCCGCGCGCATCCGTTGCGCGAGGCAACGTTTCAGGCGCGCGCGTTCCGACGTGGCTATTTTGTGCCTTCTGTAGAGGGGGAGAGACTATGAAAGTGCTGCTTGTCGGCGTCGCTGCCGGCTCCCAGGCCATCGTCGCGAAGGTATTCACCGCTCAGGGACACGAGCCGGTAGAGACCGACGACGGAGCCCACGGGCTCGAAATCCTCCGAAGCCACTCCCCCGCGCTCGTGATCGTCGAGGATCCGCTCGCCGACATGACCGCGGCGGATTTCTGCCGGCGGGCGCGGGCCAGCCCGTGGGGCGCAGACCCGGTCATCCTCGTCATTACGAGCGGCGACCACGGCCTTCCCGACGTCCTGAATGCGGGAGCCACCGACCTCTACATCACGTCGCTCGGGCCCGCGGCCTTGGAGACGCGCCTTCTCATCGCCGAGCGACTCGTCAGCCACCACGCGCGTCTGAGAAACCGCGAGCTAAGGTTCCGGCGTCTCTTCGAGTCGGGCGTCGCCGGAGTCGCCATCTGGGACTTTGACGGCAAGCTGAAAGAGGTCAACGACGCCTTTCTTGCCATGCTGGGCTACACGCGCGAGGAGATGCTGGCGGGCAAGGTGACCTGGGAAGCCATCACGCCGCCCGACCGGTTGGCCGCGGACACCGAAGCGCGCGCCCAGCTGCGGTCGACCGGTTTTCTTCCCCCGAAAGAGAGAGAGTACCTCCACAAGGGCGGACGACACATCGCGGCCCTCGTCGGCTCGGCCACGCTCGAAGGCACGAGCGAGTGCATCAGTTATGTCACCGACATCTCGATGCGAAAGAGTAGAGAAGAATCGATTCGTGCCTCCGAAGAACAGTACCGCGCCCTCTTCGACCAATCCCCGTTCTCCAAGTTTCTCTACGAGCAGGAGACGCTCCGCTTTCTCGCGGTCAACGAGGCCGCCGTCCGCCACTACGGCTATTCGCGCGAAGAGTTTCTACGGATGACGGTGCAAGACATCCGGGTTCGAGAGGCGACTGAGCCCTCGGCGAGGCTCGTCGCGATGGAGGCGGGCGCACAAAGCGTCACGCTGCGCAGGCACGTCAAGAAGGACGGGACGCTCATCGACGTGGAGATCACGGGCCACACGCTCGTGCTGGGGGCCACACCCTGCTGCATTTCCGTCGCTCTCGACGTGACGGAACGAAACCGGATGGAGGGGCAGATCCGCCAGACCCAGAAGATGGAGGCTATCGGGAAGCTCGCGGGAGGGGTCGCGCACGACTTCAACAATCTCCTGTCGGTCATCCTGAGCTACAGCCAGATGCTCGCCGCAGACCTGCAGCCGGGCGATCCGATGCGCGATGACTTGGACGAGATCTCCAAGGCCGGGGAACGCGCAGCGGGGCTCACGCGACAGCTCTTGGCGTTCAGCCGGCAGCAGATCCTTCAGCCAAGAATCCTCGATCTGAACGCGGTCATCGGTGGTGTGACGAAGATGCTGCAGCGACTGGTCGGAGAGGACGTGGAGCTCAGCGTCGTGACCGGTGCAGCGCTCGGAACGGTGAGCGCCGACCCGGGGCAGGTCGAGCAGGTCGTGATGAACCTCGTCGTGAACGCTCGCGACGCCATGCCCGACGGGGGCAAGATGACCATCGAAACCTCCAATGTGGAGCTCGACTCCGCCTACGCGGCGGCTCATCCCGGCGTCGAGCCCGGCCCATACGTGATGCTCGCCGTCAGCGACACGGGCACGGGGATGGACGACGCGACGCGCGAGCGGATCTTCGAGCCCTTCTTTACCACCAAGGAACAAGGAAAGGGTACGGGGCTCGGGCTCTCCACTGTGTTCGGTATCGTGCGCCAGAGCGGAGGGAGTATCTGGGTCGACAGCGAGGTCGGCGAAGGGACGAGCATCAAGGTGTATCTCCCGCAGGCCGACCCCGCTTGCGGGACCGCGGTGGAAGCAGCCAAAGACGTCCAGACGCGGCGAGGGTCCGAGACCATTCTCCTCGCCGAGGACGAAGAGCAAGTACGCACGCTGACGCGCACGATTCTCGAGCGTCACGGCTACCGCGTCCTCGAGGCGCAGAGCGGCGGGGACGCGCTCCTCATCTGCGAGCAGCACAAGGCGATGATTCACCTGCTCCTCACCGACGTCGTCATGCGCCGCATGAGCGGGAGAGCTCTTGCTGCGCGGCTCGCTTCGCTGAGGCCAGAGATGAAGGTGCTCTATATGTCCGGGTATACCGACGACGCGATCGTCCGTCACGGCATGCTCAACGCGGACGTTGCGTTTCTCCAGAAGCCGTTCACTCCCGCGACGCTGACGCGAAAGCTACGCGAGGTTCTCGAGTCGCAAAACGCAGGGGCGGCCATTCCCGCCACGAGCTATCCGCCCCCGATCGAAGGCGACGAAGGCCATCGCCGAAACGACCCGGGAGCCGCGAGCGGCACCTTTGGTGTGGCCGACCGAAGGCCACCACGCAAGGCCGGGCAGCGCTAGAGCCGATTCGTTTCCTGCCAAAGCTTCGTCATTCTGCAAAAGGCGGTAGGAAAACGCGAACGCCGTACCGGTCCGGGAGAGAAACCAGCCGGGCACACAAGTTGCTCTTCGCAAACGCGCGAATGCTCGACGCCTTCATCCAGTCGAACCACGGCGAGATCATCGCGCGCGCGAAGCTTCGCGTCGCATCGAGGCCCTGTCCGGCTCCCGGCGCCTCCGAGCTCAGTAGGGGGATTCCGATGTTCTTGGAACAGCTCTGCGATGCGCTGCGCCGAGCGAAGTCGACCGACGTGATCGACCACGAACAGATCAGCGAGACCGCGAGCCGACACGGCCTCGACCTTCTACGCATGGGGCGCACCATCGGGCAGGTCGTTCACGACTACGGAGACATCTGCCAGACGATTACGGAGCTCGTCGTCGAACAGAAGGCCATCATCTCGGCCGGAGAGTTTCGGACGCTCAACCTCTGCCTCGACGACGCCATCGCCGAAGCGGTGACCGAGTATGCCCGGCAACGCGAGCGCACGATCGCGGATCTGGGCACCGAGCGCCTGGGCATCCTCGCTCACGAGCTGCGCGGCTCGCTCAACACGGCCATGCTTTCGTTCGAGAGCATCAAGAGCGGCCGCGTCGCCGCAGGGGGCAGCACCGGCGTCGTGCACGCTCGGAGCCTGAACGCTCTGCGCGAGCTCATCGATCGATCGCTCGTCGACGTGCGGCTCGATTCAGGCAAAGAGCGTCGTGATCGCATTTCGGTCGCGGACCTCGTCGGAGAGCTCGAGGTGGGCGCCTCCATTCAGGCGCAAGCGCGCGGTCTTCGCTTCGAGGTCGCGTCTGTCGACCGCAGCGTCACCGTCGAGGGCGATCGCCAGATCATCGCGGCGACCGTCTCGAACCTTCTCCAAAATGCGTTCAAGTTCACGGCCAATCGCGGCAAAGTCTCCCTGACCGTGGTGGCAACCGCCGACCGCGTCCTTTTCGAGGTCGAGGACGAATGCGGCGGCCTGCCGCCGGGAAGAGTCGAAGATCTGTTCCGCCCCTTCGAGCAGCGCGGGTCGGATCGCAGCGGCCTCGGGCTCGGGCTCACCATCTGCCTCAAGGCCGCCAAGGCCAGCGGTGGCGAGCTGCACGTCAGAAACCTCCCCGGCGCAGGATGCATATTCACCCTGGACCTACCGAGGAAGCCGCCCCCCTCGTCGTCGAGCTAGCCCCCATGGACCCCATTGCGCCGCTCATCCTCCTCGTCGACGACTGCGCTGAGGATGCGTCCATGTACGCCGAGTTCCTCATCGCCGCCGGCTTCCGGGTCACCACTGCGACAAACGGGAGCGAAGCCGTGATCCGCACCTTGTCGGCGGCGCCCGATCTCATCGTGATGGACCTCGAAATGCCAGGCATCAGTGGTTGGGATGCCACGCGGCTCTTGCGGAGCGACCAACGTACGCGAGCCATCCCCATCATCGCGCTGAGCGGATTTTACGATACGCCGGCCGTGATGCGTGCCATCAGCGCGGGGTGCGGCCGATTCGTGCCCAAGCCGTGCTTGGCCGCAGAGCTCGAAAGCGTTGTCCGGTCGACGCTCGCGAGAGACGGAGGCAAGAGTGCCCTGCCTTCACCAACACGCGAGCCGTGAGTCGGACCGAGTGTCTGGCACCCCCCATGCCGGGCAGCGTCCGCAGAACGTCGACCCAGCGAAGGAGCCCACAAGGTAATGGCAGGACGCACGGCACTTCCTGAGCACGGAGGAGCGCTCGCGGGACGCTGGTACGTCCGGAGCGTACTCTTCGGCGGCGCAGCCGCATCCGTCCTCGCTCTCTCCGGAGCTCGCGCCGAGGCACAGGAACGGACACCGTCAAACCTCCCGGCGGGGATCGAAGGCGCGGCGCCGCCCGAGAGTCTCCCTGGCATCGTGCGCGTGCAAGGCGGGTGGACCGCCGACACCGTCGGGGCACGCGCGCAGAAGACCAGCTTCGACGTAGCCGCCAAACAAGCTTCGCTGCGAGCCGCCGAAGCTCGCGTGGCTACCGCGGTCGTCGCATTCTTCCCGCGTCTGTCGGGCCTCGCGAGCTATACGCGCTACCAGGACTTGGCGCAGCCAAGTCTCGGAACGCTGGTAGAACCGACAACCCCGGGCCCGGCGGGGCCAATCAGCCCGACGACCGCTCTTTCCGCCGTCCCCCTGGCCTTCACGATCCCGCTCAACTACTGGGTCTTCGAAGCGACGCTCACGGTGCCGCTGAGCGACTACGTCCTGCGCCTCACGCAGCAGCGCGCGGCGGCGAGCCGAAACGCGGAAGCGGCGCGGGCCGACGCGCTCGCAAGCGCGGCAAAAGCCCGTTCGGACGCGAAGATCGCCTTCTACCAATACGTAAAGGCCGTGGCGCAGCGCGACGTGCTCGTGCAGTCGAAGACTGTCGCTGGCGCGCATCTCGTCGACGCGGAGAACCTGTACCAGGTAGGTCGTGGATCGAACGCCGACGTGCTCGCCACCGAGGCGAACGTCGCCGCCGCACAGCTCGCCATCGATCAGGCTACCGAGATGGTGGGCGTCTCGGAGGAGCAGCTTCGGCTGGCGACGCACGCGCCGCCGGACGAACCGGTGTCGATTGGCGAGGACGTGACCAGCGCGCTCCCGCGGAGCGCGAGCGACCTGGCGACCCTGAAGCAGGAGGCAGCGGCCAACAGGCCCGAGATCCGATCGCTCGCGCTGGGCGCGCTGGCCCAAGACCAGCTCGCGCAGAGCGCCCGGGCGGCTCAGTGGCCATCCATATCCGCAATCGGAGACTACTCCTACGCAAACCCGAGCCCGCGCATCTTCCTTCCAGAGGCCGAGTTTCACGGGTTCTGGGACGCGGGGGTTCGGGTGACCTGGGCGATCAACGATGTCTTCAGTGGGGACGCCGCTGGAGCCGAGCAGCAGGCCGGAGCGGTCAACTTACGAGCGCAGAGCGCCCAGCTTCGTGACGCAATCCTCGCGGAGGTCACGCAAGCCGTGCTCGCAAGGCGCACGGCCGACTCGAGCATCGAGAGCTCCGCGGCGCAGCTGCGATCGGCCGAGGCGGCCTACCGCGATCGGCGCGATCTCTTTCGTCTAGGCAAGGGGACCAGCGTGGAGCTCGCGGATGCCGAGGCCGACCTGTTCCGTGCGCGGCTCGCCGCCATTTCCGCGCGTATCGACCAGCGCATTGCCAGCGTTCGCATCGATCATGCGACAGGCCGGGATGTCGGCGCGAGAGCCTCGTGAAACGCGCCCTCGTCCTCATCGGCCTGCTCGCGAGCAGCCTGCTCGTCGCGCTCTTGCTTCTGGTGCGGCATCTTCGCGCCGCCGAGCATGGCCCCGCGGGGGGCAGCGGCGTCATCGAGGGCGTGGACGTCAACGCCACGAGCCGCATCGCGGCGCGCATCGCGAAGGTGAACGTCCGCGAAGGTGACGTCGTCAAGCAGGGCGACGTGCTCGTGGAGCTCGATTGCACCGAGGCGGACGCGACGCTCAGTCAGCTGAAGGCCCAGCTCGCAGCGGAGCAGTCGACCCACAAGGCAGCACAGTCGAATGCGAACTCGGCGTCGCAGAACGCGTCCGGCGCCTCTCAAAACGTCACGGCGGCGAAGTCGCAGATCGATGTTCTCAAGGCCCAGGAGGAACTTTCGCGCGTCGACCTGGCGCGCACGGGCGAGCTCGTGGAGCGCGGGACGCTTTCCGCCTCGGCCCTCGATGAGGCCCGGTCGAAGGAGTTGGCGGTAGAAAGCCAGATTGCCGAGCAGCACGCGGTCGAGTCGATGACCCGAAATCAGGCGGGCGCGCTTTGGGCCACGGGGACAGAGGCGAAGTCGAAGGCTGTCGCCGCGGAAGACAGCGTGACCGCCGCAAAGGCAGCCGTCCTTGGAGCCGAGGTCACGGTGAGCGAGTGCAAGCTCCTTGCGCCACGAAATGCGATGGTCGTGTCGCGCAATTTCGAGCCGGGCGAAGCCGTGCAACCTGGGACCAACGTTCTCTCGCTCACCGATCTCACCGAGGCGCGCACGCGGTTCTATCTCCCGAACGCGGAGCTGGCGGCTGCGGCACCGGGGCGGAAGGTTCGTCTTGTCGCGGACGCCTATCCAGGGCAGACCTTCGAAGGAACCATCTTCTACGTCTCACCGCGCGCCGAGTTCACCCCGCGCAACGTCCAGACCCGCGAGGACCGCGAGCGATTGGTCTACTCGGTCGAGGTTCGTGTCCCCAACGCGGACATGAGGCTGCGGTCCGGGATGCCCGTCGAGGTCGCAATCGAAGGAAGCTGGCAATGACCGATTCGCAGGTGCGCATCGAAGCGAGCGATCTCAAGCGCAGCTTCAAGGCGCGCGTAGCGGTCGATGGTCTGTCCTTGCGGGTGACGGCCGGCGAGATCTACGGGCTCGTCGGGCCCGACGGCGCGGGCAAGACGACGACGCTGCGGATGCTCGCCGGACTGCTCGACCCGTCCGGGGGCGGCGTTCGCCTGGTCGGGCTCGACCCGTTCGGAAAGGACGCGAGCGTTCGCGAAACGCTCGGTTACATGCCGCAACAATACAGCCTCTACGGTGACCTCACGGTGGCCGAGAACCTCGCGTTCTTCCGCGAGATGTTCTGTCTGCCGCGCGACGCGTTCCGTAAACGTCGCGAGCGGCTCCTCGCGATCACGCGCCTCGCCGAGTTCAAGGACCGGCGCGCCGAGGCCCTCTCGGGCGGCATGTACAAGAAGCTCGCCCTCTCTTGCGCCCTGCTCAACGAGCCCAAAGTGCTCCTGCTCGATGAGCCGACCAACGGCGTCGATCCCGTGAGTCGTCGCGAGTTCTGGGACCTTCTCCACGAGTTTCTCTCCGAGGGAATGGCGATCCTGATCGCGACGCCGACCATGGATGAGGCGGCGCGGTGCCACCGCGCCGGCCTGCTCTTCGAGGGGCGATTGCTCGAGGAAGGTCAGCCAAGCGAGATGCTTCGCGCCTTCCCGCATCCGGTCTTTCGCGTGCAGGGCGAGCGCACCAAGGTCGCCGACGCGATCGAGAAGGACACCGATGTGCTCGCGTCCACGCCGGCGGGAGCCGAGCTGCGCGTCGTCGTTCGAAAGGATCGTCAAGAGGCCGTGCTCAAGGTGCTCGCGGACCTCGGCGCCAAGACGTCCCCGGCGACCGCCACCTTCGAGGATCTATTCTTGACACGTCTGCGAGAGCGGGCCGAGACAAAGCACGAGAACAAGAGCACCGCGTGAGTGAAGACGCTTGCGTTCGCGTGAAGGCCCTCACGAAGCGCTTCGGCGCCTTCGTCGCCGTGAGCGACGTGTCTTTCGAGGTCAAGAAGGGAGAAATCTTCGGCTACCTGGGCGCGAACGGTGCCGGCAAGTCGACGACGATTCGGATCCTCTGCGGTCTTCTTTCCGTCTCGAGCGGCGAGGCGATGGTCGCGGGTATCGACGTCGTCCACAAGCCCAACGCGGTGCGGCACGCCATTGGATACATGTCCCAGAAGTTTTCGCTGTACCTCGACCTGACCGTCGCGGAAAACCTCGAGTTCTTTGGCGGAGCGTACGATCTCTTCGGAAAGAGCTTTCGGGCGCGACGCGACGCCGTTGCGCACGATCTCGCGCTCGAAAAGCTCTCGGGCGAACTGACCGGATCGCTTCCGGGCGGCTTGCAGCAGCGCCTGGCTCTTGCGTGCGCCCTGCTCCACAAGCCGCAAGTCGTCTTCTTGGACGAGCCGACGGCGGGCGTCGACCCCGAGGCCCGCCGGACATTTTGGCGCGTTATCCGTCACCTCGCGGATAGTGGGACGACAATCTTCGTCACGACCCACTACATGGACGAAGCCGAATACTGCGACCGAGTCGGTTTGATGGTAGGCGGCAAGCTCGCCGCGCTCGACACGCCCGCAGGCTTGAAGCGGACCTTCGTCCCAGGGCGCGTGTACGAGGTGCAGGGCGCCAGTGTGGCCGAGGTGAAAAAGGCGGCTACCGATCTCGCGCTGCTCGACATCGAACCGTTCGGCAACGTGCTTCACGTCCGCGTCGCCAAAGACGGGCCGGACGCGGAAAAGCTGCGGGACGAGCTCACCCGTCACGGGGTGCACGTGACAGGTGTCATCGACGCCGAAGTCACCTTGGAGGACGTTTTTCTCCAGGTCGTCGGCGGCGCCACCAAGCCCAGCCAGGCTCCCCAGGAGGCCCAAGCGTCGTGAAGGTACTTCGCCGAACGATGGCCGTCGCTCACAAGGAGGTGCTCCACATCATCCGCGATGCGCGCTCGGTCTACATGGCGCTCGGTCTCCCGGTCGTGATGCTCCTTCTCTTCGGTTACGGGATCTCGCAAGACGTCGACCACATTGCGATGGCCGTGGCGGATGAGGACCACACGCCGACTTCTCGTCGCCTGAGCGAAGCGCTCGTGGCTGGAGGAGACTTCGTGCGCCAAGGCGACCTCGCGTCACCGGACGACGCGGAGACCGCGCTTCGTAGTGGGCGCGTCAAGGCCGTTCTCGTCGTTCCACTGGGCTTCGAGCGCGACCTCGCGCGGGGCGTTCCAGCGGCCGCGCAACTGCTCGTGGACGGGAGCGATGGAACGACCGCGACGGTCGCGCTCGGCGACGCGGCCGGCATCCTGCAGGCGACGTCGTCCGCGCGCGCCGTCAAAGCCTCGCTGAGCAGCGGGCCGCGGGTTCGTGTCCGGTTCAACCCGACCATGCGCTCCACGTACAACATGGTTTCCGGCGTCATCGTGCTCATCCTGGCGATGGTGGCATCACTCCTTACCGCGCTCACCGTCGCACGAGAGTGGGAGCGCGGGACCATGGAGCAGCTCTTCGCGACGCCGGTCCGGCGAACCGAGATCATCGCCGGAAAGCTCATCCCCTACGCAGGGTTGGGGCTCGTGCAGACCCTGTTGGTCATCACCCTCGGCTCATACCTCTTCGAGGTCCCGATCCGCGGATCGCTCGTGACGCTCTTCGGATGCTCGATGCTGTTTCTGCTCGCGATGCTCGGGTCGGGGCTGATCGCCAGCGTGATCGCGAAGAGTCAGCTCGTGGCCGTGCAGTTCGCCCTGATGGTCTCGTACATGCCGGTGGCGATGATCAGTGGCTTCATGTTTCCGATCGCGAACATGCCGAAGTGGTTGCAAGCGGTGTCGATGGTCGTGCCGGGCCGGTACTACCTTACGACGCTGCGCGGAGTCCTCCTCAAGGGAAACGGCCTCGACGTGCTCGCGGGCGAAGCCATGGCCCTGGGCGGCTTTGCGGCCGCGTTTCTGGCGATGGCCGTGTGGCGCTTCCGTCGGAGGCTCGCGTGAAGCTCTCCCTCGTCCTGCAGTCGCTCTTCAATGTGATGAAGAAGGAGCTGAGCCAGACGCTGCGCGATCGGCGCATGGTAGCCACGCTAATCGTGTCGCCGGTCCTGCAGCTCGTCATCTTCGGCTACGCCATCGACCTCGACGTCGACCGGATTCCCACGGTGGTGTGCGATCAGGATGGGACGCCCGCGAGCCGCGATCTCGCGCAGGCGTTCTTTGCCGATCGCACGTTTCTCCGCCGAGAGGACGTCGTGGACCCCGGCCGAGCGCAAGACGCGCTCGAGACAGGAGGTGCGGCCGCCGTGCTCATCGTTCCGAAGGGCTTCGCACTGCGCGTGGCGCGCGCGGACGCGCCCGAAGTCCAAGTCATCGTCGATGGGACCGACGTCACGCTCGCGCAGGTGGCGTCGAATGCGGCAAGCCAGTTTCTGCTGCTGCGCGGGATCGGTGGGGAGCCGACGGGCGTGGGGCCGGTGCAGGTCACCCGATCCCACTTCGCGTCTTCGAGCTTGTCGGGCGTTGCCGCCGCTACGCTCGTGCCCCGCGTGATGTACAACCAGCGCCTCAAGAGCGCGGTCTACATGCTGCCGGGTGTGCTGGCGACGCTGCTTCTGAACGTGACGGCCATCGTGACCGCCATGGGCTTGGCGCGCGAGCGCGAGACGGGCACCCTCGAGCAGATCCTCGTCACGCCGATCCGGCCGGCGGTCTTGCTGGCGGGCAAGTGCCTGCCCTACATCCTCTTCGGGCTCATCGACGTCCTTGCGATCCTCCTTCTCGGTAACCTGATCTTCGACGTGCCCTTCCGCGGCTCGTTCGGGGTGGTGGCCCTGGGCTCGTCTCTCTACCTCTTCTCGACGCTGGGCATCGGAATCCTCATCGCGACTCTGAGCTCTTCGCAGCAGCAGGCGATGCTCGGTGCTTTCGCCTTCATGCTACCGGCGATGCTTCTTTCCGGCTTCATGTCCCCGATTTCGAGCATGCCCGCGTGGTTGCGGCCTCTTACGATGCTCATTCCGATGCGCCACTACATCGAGATCATGCGTGGGTGTCTCTTGAAGGGGGCCGGCATCCGCGACCTCGCGCAGCAGATGATCGCGCTGACCGTTCTCGGTACCGGCATCCTCGGCATCTCGGTCGCGCGCTTCCGGAAGCGCCTCGCCTAGCCCTGAGGAGGCGTGCAAGCAGACCCCTTGGACCCGACGGCGCGCATCGTGCTTGGCGCCTGGTGGCAGATCGGACGCCCGAAGAAAGCGTCGATAGGCGTCGCCGTAACCGTCATCCACCCAGGAGCACGCCATGAGCAAAACAGATAGTCAGCTGAAGCATGACATCGAAGAGGAACTACGTTGGGACCCCAAGGTCAACGCCGCCCAGATTGGAGTCAGCGTGGACCAGGGGGCCGTTTCGCTTCTTGGTGCCGTCGATACCTATGCCGAAAAATGGGCCGCCGAGGACGCGACCAAGCGCGTAAACGGCGTTCGCACCGTCGCGCAAGACCTCACGGTCAAAGTCCTGACCGACCACGCGCGTAGCGATTCGGAAATTGCGGTCGCGACCGAAAGCGCCTTGAAGTGGGACGTCTTCGTCCCCAAGACCGTCACGGCCCATGTTCGGCACGGAGCAGTCACCTTGGAAGGTGAGGTCATCTGGAACTATCAGCGTGACGCCGCCGAGCGAGCAATTCGCCATCTTGCGGGCGTGGTCGCCGTGAACAATGCCATTGCGCTCAAGCCGCTTGCCTCCGCGACCGAGGTGAAGGAAAAAGTCCAAGCGGCACTGCAACGCCAGGCCACGGCGGACGCCAAGTCGATCCACATCGAGACGTCAGGTGGAAAAGTGACGCTCACCGGCCACGCTTCGTCTTGGCAGTCGATTGAAGACGCCGCGAACGCTGCATGGGCGGCGCCGGGGGTGACGGAGGTCGTGGATCAAGTGAAGATGTCCATGACCTTCTAGCGAACGTTCCCCGGAGGGGCGAATGCCGCCTCGTCAGCGCGCCGGCTCGAGCGCGCGGGCGAGACGGCCTCCGACAATTCTCGATTTGCGAATGCGTGGCGGCGCTACCTCTGCCAGAGGACCCAGGGAACCTCGAGCGGGACAGAGAGATCGGCGTATCGCGGAATGATTCGCGCCGTGTAGTCCGTGGCCGGACGAGCCGAAGAGACCTCGGCGCGATACGCGTGCCCCCCCGACCCTTCGGCCAGGGGCCGCATGCGCTTCATTCCCTGCCTTACTCCGCTACCGCCCTTGATGGCGTCTGCATAAAGCTCGACCAAGACCGCGTCCGGCTCGGCATCCCCTAGAAACACTTCCACCGTGATGGCGTGCTGATCGCCGCTCGTTTCCACGTTCCTGCCGCCAAAGCGGACTGACCCCCATTTCGGCGCGAGCCCCTCGAGCCAGTCGACGAGCTTGCTGGCCGCGGCGCCCTTGTCGGCCGCGCGCGCCCGGTAGGCGCTGGCGGAAGGAAGATAGTGCTGCTCGGTGTACTCGCGCACCGTGCGACCGGCTGCAAACCTGGGCGTTAGCCGCGCCATACTTTCCCGCATTCGCGCGACCCAGCCGGTGGGGATGCCTTTTTCGTCGCGCGCATAAAAGGCGGGGATGACCTCTTGCTCGAGCCGCTCGTAGAGCGCGTTGGCCGCCGCGGCGTCCCGCGCCGGATCGTCGCCGTGCACCTGGCCGTCGCCAAGCGCCCACCCGACCTCGGGCGTGTATGCCTCGTCCCACCAGCCGTCCAGCTCAGAGAGGTTGAGGCCCCCATTGACGAGCACCTTCATGCCGCTCGTTCCGCTGGCTTCCCACGGCCGTCTTGGCGTGTTGATCCAGACGTCGACGCCCTGCACCAAGCGTTCGGCCAAACGCATGTCGTAGTCGGGCAAGAAGACGGCCGGGGTTCTCGCGCTACCGTGATCGATAAATCGCGTCCATTGCTCGATGAGCGCCTGGCCGGCTTGATCGGCCGGATGCGCCTTGCCCGCGAGGATCAGTTGCGCCGGGCGCTCGGGATTGTTGAGAATGCGGAGCAACCGGTCGGGGTCGTGCAAAAGGAGGTTCGGCCTTTTGTAGGTCGCAAACCGGCGCGCGAACCCAAGGGTCAAGACGCCGGGATCGAGTCGCGCCTGGGTACGCGCGATGGCATCGGGCTCGGCGCCGAGGGCCGCCATTTGCCTTCTCACGCGCTCGCGCGCAAATTCGACGAGAGATTGTCGGCTGACGGCGCGCAGCGTCCAAAGCTCTTGGTCCGAGACTTGGCGGAAGCCGGCTTCCAGCGCGGTCGGCGAATGCAGCCAGCGATCCTTGCCGCAGGCTTGCGTCCAAAGAGCGTCGGCCGGCGCTGAATCCCACGTCGGCGTGTGCACCCCGTTGGTCACATGACCTACCGGCACTTCGTCGAGCGGCCACCCGGGAAAAAGAGGCGCGAAGATCTGTCGACTGACTTGGCCATGCAATCGACTCACTCCATTGATGGCCCCGCTCCCGCGCATCGCCAGGTACGCCATGTTGAAGGGCTCGCCTGCGTCATCGGGATTTTGGCGCCCCAGCGCCAGGAGATCGCGGGGCGAAAGCCGCAGATCCTCGGTCGCAAAGCGACCTAGATACTGCACCATCAATCCTGGAGAGAAGAGGTCGAATCCCGCCGCGACGGCGGTGTGGGTCGTAAACACATTTCCCGCGCGGGTGGCCGCCAGGGCGACGGCAAACGAATGGCCTGTCTCGACCATGAAGCTCCGGGCGCGCTCCAGAAGAGCGAAAGCGGCGTGCCCTTCGTTGAGATGGCAGACGTCCGGGTGGATCCCGAGCGCGGCCAGCAATCGCCAGCCGCCTAGCCCGAGCACGATCTCCTGCTTCAGGCGAAGCTCCGAGTCGCCGCCGTAAAGCTCGCTCGTGATCGCGCGATCGACGGGGTCATTGGCCACGTCGTTCGTGTCGAGGAGGTAAAGTTTCAGCCGGCCGACCTGAACCTCCCAGGCGCGCAACCAGACAGACCCCTCGGGCAGAGCGAGCTCCAGACGCAGCCACTCGCCGTTCGGCTGGCGAACCCGTGCGATCGGCAACTGTCCGGGCTCGTTGTAGGGATAGAGCGCTCGCTGCGATCCGTTCCGATCGATCGCCTGACGAAAAAAGCCGCGCTGATAGAGCAGGCCGACCGCGACCACCGGCACTCCGAGATCGCTGGCGGCTTTGAGCTGATCGCCGGCTACGTTGCCGAGCCCGCCCGAGTAAATGGGGAGCGCCTCGCTCAACATGAATTCCATGCAAAAATAGGCGACGCACATAGGCGGCTCTTGGGAGTGCGCGCGCTCAAACCAGGCCACCGCCCCCGCCGCCTCCCGCCGATCTTGGAGCAAGCGGTCGAGCAGTTGGCAAAACTCGGGGTCGGCCAAGGCGCTTGCAAGTTTCTCGGGTGCAACCGCCTGCAGCACCACGTTTGGATGCGACGTGAGCGCCCAGAGCGCGGGATCGAGGCGTCGCCACAGCTCGTCCGCGCTGTGATTCCACGACCAGCGCAAATCCATCGCCAGCTCGGTCAGCGCGGCGAGCCGCGTGGGCATCATCGCCGTGTCCTTCGACGACATGTTCTCCATGTCTGCCATCATCGCGAGACGGCGTCGATGCTGTTTTGCACCTTGCGATTCCGATCCGTCAGCTCTTGGCACAAAGGCTGCACGCCCGAGACACGCGGCCGTAACACGGCCACCCAACGCCTCGTGCCCGTCAAACGGAAAGCTGAACCATGACCACCGTCACGATTGATCCCTCCCTCGAAGGCGGCCGGCCTGCTCGGTCCTTTGCCCGACACATCCCGACGGTTGCCCGCGTCCTCATGGGGCTGGTGTTCTTCGTCTTCGGGCTCAACGGTTTTCTGCACTTCATCCAGCAGCCCGCGCCGCCCGCGCCCGCTATGGCGTTCTTCGGGGCGCTTTTCGCCACGGGCTACATGCTCCCCCTCGTGATGGGCACCCAGTTGCTCGTGGGCGTGCTCCTTCTTTCGAACCGCTTCGTGCCCCTGGCGCTCGCGCTCATCGCGCCGATAATCGTCAACATCGTCGCGTTCCACGTCGCGCTCGCCCCGGCCGGGCTCCCGCTCGCGCTGGTCGTGCTTGCATTCGAGCTGCTGTTGGCTTGGTCGTATCGGGCCGCCTTTCGCGCAATGCTCCTGCCACGGGTGGCTCCGAGTTGATCGCTTGGGCAAAACGCCTCCCCGGTGCAGGCATTCTATCGAGAGCGCGCCGTCCAAGCGGGCACGCATATTGCGTAATGAGATGGAGCGAATGAATACCGTCCTGGTTCTGGTTTGCGACTCGGCGAGGGCCAGGTTCTTCGAGATCCGCGACGACGATCCTTCGTGGCGCGCCGTGGGATACGATGCTCACGAGGGGTCGAGGAGCAAGGCGGCGGATCTCGTGAGCGATCATTCGGGCAGGCGTTCGTCCGAGGGCGGCTCGGTGCACCACAATGCGCTCGCGCCCGCGTCGTCGCCCAAGGAAGTCGAGAAGGAACACTTCGCGCACTCGCTCGGAAAAACGCTCGACCAATGGGGCCGTTCGGGGCGCTTTCGCCGGTGGGTGCTCGTCGCGCCCCCCCACTTCGTCGGCTTGATGAAGAAAGAGCTCACCTCCGAGCTGACCAAGCACCTCATGGCGACGGTGGACAAGGACATGAGCCACTTCAACGTCAGCCAGCTGGCCGAGAGGTTACGCGACAGCGTTCGCATTCCGGCCGAGCAGCGCGACAGCCTGAGAGAGTCCGACAAGCACGGCCATTGAGCAGCCGCGCGGTTAGCCAGTCGATGCCGCCGAGTCCCGAGAATCTCGATGCGTCTCGCGGTCTGACGAGCGATGAGGCGCGAGCGCGCCTTGCGGAGCACGGCCCGAACGAAATGCCGGACACCGCGGTGCCACCGTGGCGAATGGCCCTCGCCAAGTTTTGGGCACCGGTTCCGTGGATGCTCGAAGCCGCCGTAGTCCTGCAGATCGTGCTCCGCGAGTACGTAGAAGCGGCCGTGATCGCAGGGCTGCTTGTCTTCAACGCGGCGCTCGGCTTCTTTCAGGAGGGGCGCGCGCAAGCCACCCTGGCCGCGCTCAAGTCGCGGCTCGCGCTCATGGCGTCGGTGCGGCGCGACGGCGCTTGGAAGAACATGCCCGCCAGGGAGATCGTGGCCGGCGATGTCGTCAAGCTCTCGCTCGGCGGCGTGGCGGCCGCCGACGTAACGTTGATCGAAGGCTCGATTCTGCTCGACCAGTCCCTGCTCACCGGCGAATCGATCCCCATCGAGGCTGGGCCGGGCCTAAAAACCTATGCGGGGGCCTTGGTGCGTCGCGGAGAAGCCACGGCCGTCGTCACGGCCACGGGAGCGCGCACGAAGTTCGGACATACCGCGGAGCTCGTCCGCACCGCGCACGTCGAGAGCACCCAGCAAAAGACCGTCGTGCGGGTGGTGCGCAATCTCGCCATGTTCAACGGGGCTGTCATCGTCTCCTTGGTGGCGTACGCGGGCGTCCGCCATATGCCGGCGGGCGAGATTGTCCCTCTCGTTCTCACCGCGGTTCTCGCTTCCATCCCCGTGGCGCTGCCCGCCACATTCACGCTGGCGGCCGCGCTAGGCGCAAAAGCCCTGGCGCGCTTGGGGGTGCTCCCGACGCGCTTGTCTGCGGTCGACGAGGCCGCCACCATGGACGTGCTTTGTTCGGACAAGACGGGGACGCTGACTCGTAACGAGCTGACGGTGACGGCGATTGTTCCTGAGCCGGGCTTCGACGAAGCACACTTGCTGGCGCTGGCCGCGCTCGCCAGCTCCGACGGCGGCCAGGATCCGGTCGACGCCGCCATCCGGGCAGCTTCTGCGAAGAGAGCCATCGCCGACATGCCCAAGGGGACCCGTTTTGTGCCGTTCGATCCCGCGACCAAGATGTCCGAGGCGACCGTGGTGGAAGCAAGCGGCACCTCGCGGCGCGTGGTCAAGGGGGCGTTTGCGGCCGTTCTGGGGCTGAGCGAACCGTCGCCGAGCGCGACCGCCACCGATCGCGAGCTCGAAGAGAAAGGCTTCCGGGTTCTCGCGGTGGCCGTGGGCACGACCGCGATGCGCCTCGCAGGAATCATCGCGCTCAGCGACCCACCTCGTGACGACGCGGCCCAGCTCATCGAGGAGCTTCGCACCCTGGGTGTGCGCACCGTGATGATGACCGGCGACGCGGCCGCCACCGCCGCGATCATCGCGCGCGAGGTCGGGCTCGTTGGAGCGATTTGTCCGCCAGGGCCGATCCCGAAGAGCGTACGCGCCGAAACATTCGCGGTATTTGCCGCAATTCTCCCCGAGGACAAGTATCACCTCGTGCAGGCGTTTCAGCAGAGTGGCCACACCGTGGGCATGTGCGGTGACGGCGCCAACGATGCCCCCGCGCTGCGCCAGGCCCAGATGGGTATTGCCGTTTCGACCGCGACCGATGTTGCCAAGTCGGCGGCGGGCATCGTGCTCACCAAGCCAGGGCTCGTGGGCGTCGTGTCCGCGGTGAAAGAAGGCCGGATAACGTTCCAGCGCATCCTGACTTATACGTTGAATTCCGTGACCAAGAAGATCGTGCAGGTGCTCTTTCTCGCGGTGGGACTCCTCGTGACAGGTCACGCCATCCTGACGCCCATGTTGATGGTCATCATCATGATCACGGGCGATTTCCTGGGGCTCGCCCTGACGACCGACAACGTGCGCCCCTCTCTTTTGCCAAGCGCATGGCGAGTCGGCCACTTGACGATCGCGGGCGCTTTCATGGGGTTCTCCGAGCTGGCGTTTTGCACGGCGGTGCTGCTCGTAGGCCAATTCCGCCTGGGTCTCGGCGTTCAGACGCTGCGAACGCTTGCCTTCGTGGTCATCGTGTTCGGAAACCAAGCGACCACCTACACCAATCGCGCTCGTCAGCATCTTTGGTCGACTCGACCTAGCCTATGGCTCGTGCTCTCGTCGGTCGTCGACATATCCATCGCGGGCACGTTGGCGACTCTGGGGATCGCCATGGCACCCTTGCCGCTGCTCGTGGTGGCGGCGACATTGAGCGGCGCAGTGGCTTTCGCCTTTCTGGCGGATCTCGTCAAAGTCCCCGTCTTCAGCCGGCTGAAGCTCGCCTAGTAGAGCGCTCTACGCGAGCTCGAGGACCACGCGTGACGGCACATCGCCGTGCGCGAGGCGCTCGAAGATCTCGTTGATCGACGACAGTGGCTGGCTTTCGATATCGGCCTTGACCTTGCCCTCGGCGGCGAACGCGAGACACTCCGCCATGTCCTGACGCGTGCCGACGAACGAGCCACGGATCGTGATGCAATTGGCCACGACGTCGAACAAGGGGACCGGGAATTCCCCCGGCGGTAGGCCGACGAGGACGCAAGTTCCGCGTTTGCGTGTCATCCCCACGCCCTGTTTGAAGGCGCCGAGAGAGGGCGCGGTAATGAGAACGCCATGCGCTCCGCCACCGGTCGCCTTGCGAACGGCCGCGACCGGGTCGCCGGAGCCGGCCTTGGCGTTGACGACCGCGTCCGCACCGAGGCGCGTCGCGTGGGCGAGCTTTCGATCGTCAATATCGACCGCGCAGACGTGAAGCCCCATCACCTTGGCATATTGGATTGCCAGGTGCCCCAACCCACCGGCGCCGGAGATGGCAATCCACTCGCCGGGCTTGGCCTCCGTCTCTTTAATTCCCTTGTAGGTCGTGATCCCGGCGCAAATGATGGGCGCGGCGTCGCGAGCCGCAAGCCCCGCGGGCACGTGGGCCACGTAGTCGGGGTCGGCGAGAATGTACTCGGCGAAGCCGCCGTTCTTGGTGTATCCGCCGAATTGTGCCTCGGCGCACACAGTCTCCTTGGCGGTCAGACAATACTCGCAATGGCCACACGCCGAGTAGAGCCAGGGCACCCCAACCCGATCGCCTTCCTTCACGATCGTGACGCCCGTCCCGACCACGGCTACACGCCCAATGGCTTCGTGACCAGGAATGAAGGGTAGCGAGGGCTTCAAGGGCCAGTCGCCTTTCGCGGCGTGGAGATCTGTGTGGCAAACCCCGCAAGCCTCGGTCTTTACGAGAATCTGACCGGGTCCCGGTTGGGGAACCTCGCATTCCCGAAGTACGAGCGGCTTTCCGAACTGTTCGACGACGGCGGCGTGCATTTGGCGTGGCATACGAGGCCCCAGTGCAAGTTCATGTCCCGCCCGAGCCCATTGAGAGAATCGAACAGCACACCCGTGTGCAGTCGCATCTTGCGATCGCGTTTGGCAAATTGCTCATCCTCCCTGAAGAAACTTGTCCTGGCGTCCTTGGCTTCCTGGCGGTCGATCTCTTCGACGCCTGATCTCTTCGGCTCCGTAGTGTCACTTCACTCAGTAGTCTCGGTAGCCTCGTCGGAGGTGCGGACGCGGAATGCATCGTGCAGAGGCGCGGTGCCATGGCCCAAATATCTCGCCTCGTGGCTGCCGGTCTCGCGCTTGTCATCGGCCTCGTAGGCTGCACAGGGCCGGTCGGCCCTGCAGGCGAGCAAGGAGACGCTGGGCCAGCCGGACCTGAGGGGACGCCGGGGCCTGCCGGACCCGCGGGGCCCGGAGGCTCGAGCTTACCGGGAGATGCCGGGATGGGGGACGGCGCCGCGGCGATAGCCGCGATCATCCCCGTGGCGTGCCTGTCGCCGTGCCACGGCTTTGCCGGGGTGGTCGCGCAGTACCAGAGCAGCGAGCACTACATCGCCTATGTCACGAACCTCGGCTCCGAAACCGCCGCGGAGTGGACGACGCCCGGCGATCCATGCGGCAATTGTCACGCAATCGATGCCCTGCAGAATCGCATCACGGGCAACGTGCTCACTTCCGATGCCGGCGCGGTGGCGAACCTCGCCAGCGGCGAGCTCACCTATCTCAATTCCGTAAACGGATCCCTCGCATACGCCGACTACACAGGAACGGCGACTGTCGCCCAAGTCTATTGCACGACGTGCCACGCCGTAACGAACGCGAACGACCCGCACAAGACCGGAATCCCGTGGACTCCTGGATCATTCCCCCTCCAAGTCTCGCCCGAAGGTGGCACCGTCTTTCTCGAGAAGAGCCCGACCGCGGGCGCGGTCACCGGGACAAGCGCCGGCTTCTTCGGTCCGAGCGACACATGCATGTGGTGCCATCAATCGCGCGTCGACATCACCAACTACGTCACGGCCACGGGCAACAAGATTACCAGCGTGTATTGGGGTCCGCACGAGGGTCCGCAGGCCGACCTTTTCACCGGCGTCGGCGGCTACCACTTTGCGGGTCAAACCTACGGCGAATCGACGCACGAGCAGAAGCTAGGCTGCGTCGATTGCCACATGGTCAACGTGGCCGACAACAGCAATGTCCCCGATCACTCCTTCAACCCGCAGATCGCCGCGTGCCTGCCATGCCACGCGGGGATCACCACCTTCGACGTCACCGGCTTCCAGACGCAGACGCAAAACGAGCTGACACAGATCGAAACTTACCTCAACGGCGAGGGCCTTTTGACGCGCGCGACCGCTTCGCCGTATTCACCGCTCGGAGCCGCGGAGCTCGGCGATGGCAACTGGTCGCAGGATGACCCCGCGCCCGGCGGCACCTTGGAGGGAGGCCTTCTCGACAAAGATCAGGCCGGCGCCCTCTATAACTATCTTCTGGTCGCTCGAGGCGGCGCTTACGGCGTCCACAATCCGAAGTACATCGGCGAAATCCTCTTCGACTCGGCCACGGCCTTCGGTCTGACGCCGCTTTATCCGCGACCGTAGCGATGCGAGCGTGGGCCGCGGCCGTCTTCTCGTCGGCCGCGGGGCTGCTTGGTTCGTGCTCGGAGGAGCGCTCTTTTCCGCCGCAGGCACCGGTCTTCGAAACCGACATCGCCCCGATTCTGCAGGAGCACTGCGCGTCGTGTCATAGCGGGTCGGCGCCCGCGGCGGGCTGGGATGTGACGTCGTACTCTTCGGCCATCGGGTGCATCCAGCCGTCAGGCGCTCCGGCGACGCTCCCCGCGAGCCTGTCGGCGCCCATGCTCACGGCGCTCGGCACGAGCCCCCATGTCGGCCTTCTGTCGGACACCGAGCGCGCCGCCGTCGCGGGGTGGGTGACGGCGGGGACTCCCGACTTTGGGGGCGGGGTGCACGATCCCACATTCGCAGACCCGCGATCGAGCGCGTTTCACGGGACGACGCTGCATGAAACCCACTGGGCTGCCATGCTCGATCCGGCCGACCCGAACGCGTGCGGCCGATGTCACGACGGTGCGCTCTCTCGCCCGGCCGGCGTAACCTCCGCGGCGCCCGGAGCGCCCTCTTGCACGAGCTGCCATACCCAACCTGGGGGCGTTCTGGCGTGCAGCACGTGCCACGGGTCGGGAGACAAAGCATATCCGCCGCGCGATCCGTGCTTCTTCCCCGGGGATGCCGCGAACGCGGGCGCGCATGCGGTGCACGTCGAGCCGTCGGAGGCGCTCTCGACCGGGGTCGCATGCTCGACCTGTCACCCGGTCCCGGGCAATCCGGTCATAGGGGGCCTGCACGGCGACGGGATCGTGGAGGTCACCTTCGATCCCAACGTCGTCCCTGGAGCGGCGAGCTACGACCCGACGACCGAGACGTGCGCAGTCTACTGCCACAACCAGGGCGGCGCGCGCCCGAACCCCGCGTGGAGCGACACCAGGCCGATGGCGTGCGGCGACTGCCACGGCTCGCCGCCGAGCGGTCACTTCGCCGGCGCATGCAGCAACTGTCACGCCGAAGCGAACGCCGCGGGGACTGCGCTGAGCGGCGGCCCCCTGCACCTGAACGGCAAAGTCGACCTCGGCAACGGGAGCGGTCTTTGCGGAGCGTGCCACGGGACCGGGGACAGCCCCTGGCCGACCACGGCCGCGCATCCAGCGCACCAAAACCCGACGCTCACGGTCCCCCTCGACTGCGCGAATTGCCACGTCGTCCCGAGCACCATCCTCGATCCTGTGCATCTCGATGGCACGGTGCACGTCACCTTCTCCGAGCTCGCGATCGCACGAAGTGCCACTCCGGTCTGGGACGGCGCGAGCTGCACCAATGTCGCATGCCACGGAGCCAACCTCGCCGATCCCGCCGCGGTTCCGGCGTGGGGCGACGCGTCGGGAGCGCAATCCAAATGCGGGGCCTGTCACGGCATTCCGCCGTCGCAGCACACGCCGTCGCTGGACTGCGACCGCGCGGACTGTCACGGCACGGAGGTCTCTCTCGGCGCCAACGAAGTGCCCTCGATCACACTGAGCGGCAAATCTCTGCACATCGACGGCATCATCGAGTCGGCCCGGTGACCAAATCACCGGTCACGATCCTGGAACACCCCGAAGAGAGGAGGGAACAAAAAGGTCAGAAGATCAGTTTCTGTTTTCCCTTCTCTCGGCCGCAACGATCCTGAATCGCGCTCGGTCATTAGCGCCGGAACACGTGGCACCCGGTGCACACCGCGGCTTTCGGTTGATGGTCGCGTTTGTCCGTGTGGCATGTCCCCGTGCAAGTGACACGGTCGGCTCTCGGCGGCTCGTGCGGCGCCACATGGCAGCTGCCACAGACCGCGTGGCCCGGCGCGGCGTGCAGAGCGGGCAGCGTCGCCGCCGCGTGACAGCTCGTGCATGACGGGGGCGACGCGACTCCCTGGGGCCCGTGCGGACGATGGCAAGTCGCGCACCCGCCCACGACCGAGGCGTGGATCCCCGTCGTTTCGCTCTTATGGCACGTGCCACACGTGGGCGTGGGCTCGCCCGCGTGCGGGTCGTGGCACTCCTGACAACGCTGATGGCCCGCCGGCGCGCTCGCCTGCTCCTTGGCGTGACAGGTCCCGCACGCGGGCGCCTTTGCGGGGGCGTGCGCTACGGACACCCCGTGACACGAGGCGCACGCCTGGTGTCCCGGATTCGACGCCGCGAGGGTCGTCTCACGCGCATGACACGAGGCACATAGGGTTTTTGCATCGAGCGGGGCAAAGGCGTGCGGCTTGTGGCAGCCCTCGCAAGCGATGCCTCCCGCATGGGCGCCGGTGTCGACTCCCGCGACTTTCGTGTGACAGCTGGTGCAGGCCGACGTCAAAAGGCGCGGATCGTCCGCGTGAGGCTGGTGGCACGAGACGCACGCGTCCTCCTTTCCGTGGGCGACATGGACATCGGCATGACACTCAATGCACGCCGCTGCGGCGTTTCCCGGTGCGTGCGGCATGTGACAGCTCGTGCACTGGGCGTGCGCGGGCGTCGTTTCCGCGGCAAGCGTGGTCTTCTGGCCGTGACAGCGGACGCACGCGGTCTCACCTCCGGCGATGAAGTCGTGCGGCTGATGGCAGCCGATACACGATTCGTGGCCGGGCGGAGCCGGGCCGTGGGCTTGCGTGTGGCACGTCGCGCACGCATCGAGCGCAGCGACCGCAGGCGCGTGACCGCCATGACAATCGAGGCAACCCGCCGAGCCCGCGTGAGCTGCGTGCGCCGGCGCTCGCTCGCGATGGCAGCTTGCGCAGTCTGCCGCGACGACCGACGGCGATTCGTGGACCTTGTGGCACTGGGAGCACTCGAGCGTCGCGTGCCGGACCACGGCAAGGCTCTCGCCCTGGGGCTTGGCGTGGCAGCCGATGCACGTCGGTTTTGGAATATCCGGCGCGAAAGCATGACACGACAGACAGGGGGTCGCCGCCGTCCCGGGGCCGCCGCGGTGGGCGACCGCGGCCTCCTTGGCGTGGCAGTTGGCGCACACGCCGGTTCCCGGGTTCTTGAAGCCGTCGCGCTCGAAGTTGTGGCAGGCGCCGCATGGGATATCGGCCTTTCCGACGTGGGTCTGGTGTCCAGGGCTCGTCCGAAACTGGGCCCAGGCAGCGGGCACGGATTCGGGCGCAGGGTTGCGGGGAGAGCGTGGCCACAGTGCGATCGCCGCGGCGGCGGACGCCATGACCACCCCCACCGCGAGGGCGATCCACATCAGGCGTCGCGTGGTCGGCTTCACGGCCCCACCCCGTGGCACAGCCGGCAAGGCAGATCGCGGTGCTCGTTTCTCGAGCTAGCGAAGCCAGGCCCGTGCGGGTTGCCACCGGGACCGCCGACGCGGTGGCATCCGATGCAAAGCTGCTCGCCGGCACCCCCGTGGCAACCGGCACACGACGCGGGATCCATGCGCGCCTGCGAGCCGTGGTCCCCACCGCTCGTGGTCAACCACCCCGGAGGGTGCGGGCTGCGCGTCGCGGCTCCGGGCGCCACGTTCTCGCGCGTGTGGCAGTCGATACACGAGCTTTCGGTGTGGCATGTCGTGCAGAGCCCAGGGTCGGCGCGCGCCTCGTCGGAATGGCGAGCCGCAAAGCCGGCGCGGTGCAAGCCCGGAAGGCGAACGTCGTCGAAAGCCAGACGAGCCGGCAGGATCGGCACGGTGCCCACACCGTGACACGAGGCACACTGCCGCTCGGAGTGACAGGTCGAGCAGAGATCGCGTGCGCTCGCCGCGCGCGTTCCGTGCTCACGAATCCAGTCGCCATCGTGAACCATGTGGTCGTCGGGCAGGGTGCTCTCGGCGGCGAGGTCGACGTGGCATCCGTCGCAGTTACGCATCGTCCACTCGTCTCGATGCTCGTGGCAGCCGAAGCACGTGGCCATCTTCGGAAGCACGGCGTCGGGGCGCGTCTCGGTGACCTCGATATGGCAGTGGACGCAGTCGCCCCTGGCGGCGAGCATGTGCCGCGAGTGCGTGAAACGCAGCTGCGATCGCGCGAGCTCGACGGCTTGTCGGACGTACGGCTCGCCATGGCAACCTTCACAGGATCGCTCGTCATGCGGCTTCTGGTGGCACCCGCGGCAGGTGGCATCCGTCGGAAAGTGCAGCGCTGCCGGCTCGCCGGCCACGTCGACGCCCACGTGACATTCGACGCAGTTGATCCCCTTGAGAATGTGCGCTCGGTGCTCGAATGGCCGCGAGGTGGACTCGGACTCGTGGCGAATGCCGAGGAGGCCTGCGCACGCGGCGAGCGAGACGCCGAGAACCATGAGAAGCGTCAGCCGCGCCCTCATCGGATCTCCAGCGCGCGCGAGACGCGAAGCAGAGCATCGGCCTCGTAGCGGTGAAGTGGCGACGAGGAGGCTTCTACCGCCGCGGCCACCTCCCATCCGTCGGGCGCTCGCCACGACAGCGACGACAATCCCCAAGGCCACGCGACGCCGCGCCCATCGGGGTGATCCGAAACGACGATCTCGAGCTCGGACGCGTATCGAAAGTGCTTGCCGAGGGGGAGCGAGGCGACCGTCCGTATCCCGGTCCATTCGGCTCCGGGCACGTCCACGCGCCGCAGCTCGAGCCCGAGCCTTCCGTGGCCTTCGTCGTCCATTTTGAGCGTCCCGCGCACCCAGCCATTGCCGCCGAGCCCATGGGCGACGTCCTGGGCCGCCCCGCTTGCGAGCAGCTCCAGCCTCGGAGCCGCGCGCCATCGCACGGTCGTGCCGAGCGTCTGCGATGGAAAGTCACCGAGGACCGAGAAGAGTGAGGTTGCGGGCAGAAGGCGCCCCGGCGAGAGCTGGGACGCGAAGAGCTCGACTCGCCAGTCCGCCGATCGGGCGGCTGCGGAGGCGCGTGCTTCGGCGATGCCTGGATTCTCGACGTCGTACGAACCGAATGCGGCGACGTCGAGCCAGCGCAAGGGAGCCGCGGCCAAGTCCGCGCCCAGCTCCTGGTTGGAGACGTCTCCGTCTTCGCGTCGCTCGACATACGATACGCCCAGCGAAAAGAGCGAGCCCACACGCTGGGCCACGCGACCCCCGACGATCCAGTCGTAGGCCCGCGACCCGAACCTCGGCACCACAGGCAATCCGCCGAACGTTTCGACCGCGGTGCCCCACGGCGCGCGGCCTATCGCGTAAGCCCCGTCGATCTGCACGGGCCGGATGGCGCCCGTGGTGACGACGAAGCGACCGGCGCGAAGCTCTCCGTAGCCGTGCGGCTCGCGCAAGCGCACCGTGAGCACCAGCACATCGCCCGTCAGCGTCGGCTTGGCTCCTACCCAGACGAGCGCCTCTGCATCCACCCAAGGTTTGAGCGCGTCCTGCCCTTGAAGGACGACCAGGCCCGTGGGAGATGCCGTCCCCTGCGATTCCGCGAGCGCATCCGCGCGCAAGCGCAGCGGGTCGGCTCGTGCAACGCGAACCTCCGACGACGCACACGAGGCGAGCGCTCCGAGGACGAGAGCGCGCCTCCACGGGCTCCTGGCCGGCGTCTTGCACGACATCGTTTCGCGGCGCTAGTGCAAGTCCTGGGCGAGCGTCGCAGGAGTCTTTCCGGTGACCTTTCCCACGGCGCCCTTGGCCATTCTCGCCCTCGGTCTCGCGGCTCTGTCCGCGGCCATCCTGGTCTCGTTTCTGGCGCTCCGTCCTCCGCTCGTGCGCCTGACGAAGATCTGGCTCCTGCTCGGGTTTGGCGTTTTTCCAATCGCCGCGGCGTTCGCCGGCAACGTGCAGGGCTTCGAGGCCACCAAAGAGCGCCAGTTCTGCGGCTCGTGCCACGTGATGAGCCTGCATCGAGACGACTCGGACAACCCCGCAAGCAACTCGCTCGCGGCCCGCCATGCTCGCAATCCCATGTTTGGCAGCGAGAATTGCTACGTGTGCCACGCGGACTACGGGATGTTCGGCACCGTCGTCACTAAAGCCGGTGGCCTTCGCCACGTGTGGCTGTACCTGACGGAGTATCGGAGCGTCCCCGTGGAAGCGGCCAAAGCCACCATCCATCTCCGGGAGCCAGAGAAGATGAACGACAACTGTATGCAGTGCCATTCGACGAAAGACTCCCTGTGGCTCGCGGTCCCCGACCATCGTGCGCCGCTCGAGGCCGAGCGCGCGGGTCGTCTCAGCTGCGCGAGTGAGGGCTGCCACGGGTTCGCGCACCCCTTCTTTCGCGCACCGCCCACCGACGCGAGGCCCCTATGAACCGAAGGCGCGTGCTCGATGCGGCCTGCCTGGTTGCGCTAGCCGCGCTTGCGCTCATGACATGGCAGCTCTTCGATCCGCGGGTGTGGCCGGTCATCATCGCCATGTCCGTGGGACAGCTCCTCGGGACCGCGTCGCTTGTGGCCTACGTCAGCGTGGTCATTGCCGACTACCGCGCCGGCCTACGGCCTCGCTAGAGAAGCCGGCACAGCCCCTCGAATGGACCCGTCCGACGGCAACCGGAGGTCTTCGCAATATGCCGCATCGCTTTTGGCAATTTGCCCCAAGGGGCCCTCCCCCGAGAGGTCGTCCGGGATCACGTGGCTCGGAGGTGCTCGTCGATTGCGAGGGCGACTTCGTCCGGCCGCTCCGCGGCGAATGTGTGACTGCCGCTCGCGATCACGAGCAAGCGTGCACGCGCGAGCCGCAGCCGGAGATATTCGCCGATGCGCACGGGAGCGATAGGGTCGGCATCTCCAAAGATGAGCAGGGTCGGTGCGATGACGGCGCCAAGACGCGGGTCGAGATCCGTCTCGTCGCGCTCGAACCAGTCGGGGACATCGCTTTGCTCTGCGCGGAAGCCCGCACGCCAGTCGATTCCACCGCGGGCCACTTGCGAGCCGCCGGAGGTCGCGACGAGCACGAGCCGTCTCACGCGGGCGGGCTGCTCGATGGCCAGCCGCATGCCGAGGACGCCGCCCATGGATTGAGCCACGACGTTGACAGGGCCATCGGGAATTCGGTCCACGAACCATGCGAAGAGATCGTCGAGCGACGCGATGCCCGGATCCGGTGGCTCGTCTCCGAAGCCGGGCCACGCGAAGAGCACGGCGGGGCGCGCGTGGCTTAACCGGCTCGCGACCGGCTGCCAGAACGAACGGCGCCCCCCTGCACCGGGAAGAAACAGCGTCGCATCCGTCGATCGAGCCATGATCCGCGCGATCGGGGGACCTTCGTCATTCGCGCGTGGGCGCGTCTGGAAACAAGGCCAGGTTGGCGAAGGCCATCTCGACCACCGCCTGAAGCTCTCGAACATCGGGCGGCGCGACGTCCCAGGGATGCGCTCGGAGCAGGGCGACGATCTGCAAGGCTACCGCCCCCTCGCGCTGCTCTTGCGAGAGATAGTTCCAGCCGCCGCCCCACCTGGCCTTGGCCGCTTTGACGGTGCCCTCCGCGATGGCGAACTGGTTCACGAAGCTAGCCCGATATCGAAAGTATCCCGCTTATGGTTCACGAGGTCGATGAATCCCTGCACGTCGGGGGTGGGTGGCTCGGCGTCTACGCGGTTATTTGGGTGACCGACGGGGCTTGAACCCGCGACATCTGGAGCCACAATCCAGTGCTCTACCAACTGAGCTACGGCCACCGCACCAAGTGCGCCGCACCATACCCTCGCTGCACGCGGTTTCAAGGGCCGCGTCCGCCGCGCGATGGATCGCGCCCTCGGGGCCGGAGCGCGACCCGTGTGGTACGACGACGGCGATGGCCTCGTTCCAAAGTAAATCGCTCGAGACGCTGTGCATTCACGCCGGGCAAGAGCCTGACCCCGCGACGGGCGCGGTGATGACGCCGATCGTGCTCTCGACGACCTTTGCTCAAGATGGCCCCGGCGTCCACAAGGGCTACGACTACTCTCGGGCAGGCAATCCCACACGCAGCGCGCTCGAAAAGTGCCTGGCTGCGCTCGAAGGGGGTCGGCACGGCGTCGCCTTCGCAAGCGGGTGCGCGGCCACGACGGCTGTTCTGCTCACGCTGCGAGCCGGTGACCACGTGCTCGTCGGCGACGACGTCTACGGCGGGACCTTTCGCATCCTCGACAAGGTGCTGGCGCAATTTGGCGTCGAGGCGACGTTTCTCGACATGACGGATCCGACCAAGGTCGAGGAGGCGATGCGGCCAACGACGCGCCTCGTGTGGGTCGAGACGCCGAGCAATCCCATGCTCAAGATTTTCGACATCAGCGCGATCGCGGCCATCGCCGGAGCCCGCGACGCCATCCTCGCCGTCGACAACACGTTCGCAACGCCCATGCTTCAAAGGCCGCTCGAGCTCGGCGCAACCCTCGCCGTCCACTCGACCACGAAATACCTCAACGGGCACTCCGACGTCATCGGGGGGGCCGTCGTCACGAGCGACGATGCGCTCGCCGAGCGGCTTCACTTCGTGCAAAAAGCGGTGGGCGGCGTCCCAAGCCCATTCGACTGCTATCTCGTGCTCCGAGGGCTCAAGACTCTGGCGGTGCGCATGGAGCGCCACGTGGCGAGCGCGCGCTTGCTTGCGGCGTGGCTCGAACGCCATCCGCAGGTCGTGCGGGTACGCTACCCCGGGCTCGCGTCACACGAGAGCCACGCTCTCGCCGAGCGCCAGATGCGGGCACCGGGGGGCATGATGAGCTTCGAGCTCCGAGGGACGCTTTCGCAGGCGAACGCCTTCCTGCGCGCGCTTCGGATCTTCGCGTGCGCCGAGAGCCTCGGGGGTGTCGAGTCGCTGGCCGAGCACCCGGCAAGCATGACCCATGCGAGCCTGACCGAGTCGGCCCGGCGGGCGCTCGGGATCGGCGATGGGCTCATCCGTCTCTCGGTCGGCCTCGAAGACGAAGGCGATCTGACCGACGATCTCGGGCGCGGTTTCGCCGCCGCACGAAGCGCCTCGTAGCATTCTACCTGGAATTTTCGACCCTGACCGGTTGACCCATGACGGTCAGGCCCGAGTGTAGGGAGGCGTGGCGAACCCCCGGCCAGGTTGCGTCCGCACGCTTCGTGCTCGTGTCTCGAGGCGCCGGCGCGGTATGCTGCCCCCGATGACGCTCCTCAATCTTGCGCGCGTGGCTGGCTCTGCCCTAGGCGTTGGTCTCGTCGCGAGTGCGTGCTCGAGCACCCCGGCGCAGCCTCAGGCCTTCGTGAAGCTCGTGATGACCTCGAGCACCACGTTTCCGGGTATGTGCGTCGGATATCCCTCCGACACGACGGTCATGCAGGTGGGAGAGCCGGGAGACGCGAACGTCACGCCCGCGGTCCAGCCCACCCGAGTCACCACGGGCGCTTCGAGCGTGCTGATCAGCTGCTCGGTGCATCCGACGGGGAACGATAACTTCCAGGTCACTCTGGCGATCTCTCAGGGCAACGTGTCGGGCATGGGCTCCTCGAGCCTGACCGTCAGTGGCGTCGTCAACTCTTCGACCGGCGGGAGCAATGTGGACGGCAACGTCTCGACGACCGTCGGCGGCGGCTATCAATCCAAGACGTGCAGCGTCACCTTCAACACACCCGGCACGGGGGCTTCTCCGTCGGGGCCGCCGGTCGATGCGGGCCGGATTTGGGCCCACCTCTCGTGCGACGGCATCCAGGATCCGAGCATCACGACCCAATCCGGGGGGCTGAGCACTTGCGACGCCGAGGTCGACTTCATCTTCGAGAACTGCGGAACCTGAGACGCGCGAAGCCCGAAGCCGTCTCGTCTACGACTCGTCGTCGTCCTCGTCGTCCTCTTGCTCGGGGCCGTTGATCTTCACGAGCAGCTCTCGCGCTTGCGCGGCCACCTCGAACTCCGGCTTGGTGGCGAGAAAGGCTTCGAGGCATCGGGTGGCGGCGACATCGTCGCCGCGCGCATGATGGGCGAGGCCCAGGGCGTAGAGCGCATCGGGATCTCCGGGAGCTTGGCTGAGGCTGGCCATGCCCTCACGAACCGCACCGCGCAGGTCGCCGAGGATGCGCAGAACGTGGCACATGGCGACGCGGGCGCCGAGATGTTCAGGGGCAAGCTTCAGGCACGCCGCGTAGGCGTCGCGGGCCGCTTCGATTTCGCCCGTGGTGAAGAAGGCCACCCCGAGAAAGAAGTAGGCGTACGCGTTCTTGGCGTCGGCCCGCAGCACACCACGAAGGTCGACGAGCGCTTCGCGAGACCGTTCCTCGTGCAAAAGCTCGACCGCCTCTTCGACCGCGGCCCACTGCGCGGCGTCCCGGTGCTCGGCCTCTGTTTTGTTCGTCACGGCCAGCCCTCCGAGCAAGCATAGCGTGGCGTCGGCGCGTCGGCGGCCGCTTTGATGCCCCGTGAAAGCGTGGTAGGGCGTGGCCGCGTGATGAAGACGCCGCTCGCTTTCGTCCTCGCTTTTTCGGCTCTTGGCTTCGCCGACCGGCAAGCCCACGCCGACGTCAGCTCATGGATGGCGGGGGGCGCGGGATACGCGCTCGAGCGCAATCGAGTCATCGGCGAAAACGACCCCGCCGCCGCGCTGACGTACTCTCTCGGCGTCGGCACGTCTCCCCTGCAGCCGCTCGTGATCGGCGGCCTGGTCCGGGGCACGACGTTCATCAACCTGGGAACCGATGTGGGCCTGGCCGTGCGTGGGGCTACGGGAGGCTTTGCCCGCGGAGACTGGGGAGTTGCCGTCGACGCGGGCGCGGTGTGGCGACCCTGGCGCGACATGAGCTACGGCGCGTGGCCCTTGCAGGGCGTCGTCACCGTGGGGGCACCCTGGGGCTTGCAGGTCTCGCTCGGCGCCCAGGTAGGCACGCTGACCGACCGTCTTTCGGCCGTCGGCGCGTTCGCCGCCCTGGAGATCGACTTCTTGCGTCTCACCGTGATGAGGCAAGGCACGACCGAGAAGTGGTGGCCCAACCCGGCGCCCGCGGGCGGGCACGTGACCGGTCAAGGCGACGGCTTGACGCGGACTTCGGGCTTTTGCTCGTCGGCTTTGATCGAGTAGCGAACGAGCGCGCGAAGGACTTCGTTACGTTCGACGTTTCCCACGAGGCCTTTGATGTCCTCGTAGACGGTCGGGTCGACCAAGAGCCCCCCGATGGTCCCGCGGCCCTGACGAACGTCGCCGACGATCACGCGAAGGTCGTCGCTCATCGCGTTGAGGTTGGCCATGACGTGCTGGGAGGAGTCGTCGCCGTAGACCACCGCGTGGGCCAGGCCGTTGCCCTCGCGAATGGCTTGCAGGTCCTTGTGGAGCTCGACCACCGACCCGCCGACGTCCTTCGAGATCTCCCCGTCGTAGACGATCGCGTGCAGGATGCCTGGCCCCTGGCGGATGTGGGTCGTCACGTCTTGCACGTCCGCGAGCACGATGTCGAGCCGTGACGAGGTCTCGCTCAAGTGCGCGAGGAGATCGTCGAGACGATCGGCTTCGTGACGGTCGAAAAAGAACCTGTGCAGCGCGCCGTCCCCGTGGACGAGCGCGTCGAGCAGATCGTGGGTATCGGTCATCGACCCCTTGATGTCGGCCGCAAGCTTCGGGTCTCCGAGCGCCTGCGCGAGCGGCTGCAAGCGATCGATCGCCTGCTCGGTGGCGGCCGCCACCCGGTTGACCGCCGAGAACATGTCGGCGGGCTCCTCCGAAGCGATGAGCGAGCCCGGGGCCACGACCGACTCGGTGGGCGACCCCACGCTCAGCTCGACCATCTTGTCGCCGAGCAGCCCTCGGTTGGCGACCCGGGCGACCGTGTCCGACCGGATGCGCCCCGCTTCGCTCTTGTTGATGGACATCTTCACGAAGATGCGCGTGTCGGCGACGTCGCCGTCGTGATTGATCCCCGTCACGGTACCGACGTCGAGGCCGCCCATGCGTATGGGAGCGCCGGGCTTGAGGCCGGCCACGTTCTGGAACGCCGCCTTGTAGACGACCTTTTGCTCCCAAAGCTGCTTGGTGTTGCCGATGAGAAATACGCCGAGCATGCCGAGCGCCAGCCCGGCAATGACGAAGAGACCGACCTTGAGCTCCCGCGACATGGTTTCTCCGGGGGGAACGTACAACGCTTTCAGGAAGACGACAGTAGGGACGCGACGTCCTCGGTCTCGGGGGCGTGGCCCTCGATGAAATCGCGCACCGTGGGGTTGGTGGTGGCGCGAAATTGCTCCTTGGTGCCGACGAGCAGGATGCGACCCTTGCCGAGCATGGCCAGCCGATCGGAGACGCTGAAGGCTGTCCCCATATCGTGGGTGACCACGACGCTGGTGATGCGGAGCGCGCGCTGGATGCCGCGAATCAAGTGGTTGATGCGCGCCGTGTTGATCGGGTCCAGGCCCGTCGTGGGCTCGTCGTAGAGGATGACTTCGGGCTGCAAGGCCAGCGTACGCGCGAGACCGACGCGCTTTTTCATTCCGCCAGACAGGTCGCTCGGGCGCATCTCCTGGATCCCCGGCAGCCCGACCAGCTCGAGCGCCTGCGCGACCCGTGCGCGAATCTCCACTTCGCTCATCTTGTTCCAGAACTGCTCGCGCAGCCCGTAAGCGACGTTTTCGCCCACGTCGAGCGAGTCGAAGAGCGCGGCGCCCTGAAAGAGGTAGGCGATCCGGCGGCGCAAGTCCGTTCGCTCTTCGTCGTTCATCTGCGTCACGTCGCGACCATCGAAGAGGATTGTGCCGCCGTCCGAGGGAATGAGCCCGATGAGCATCTTGAGCATGACGCTCTTGCCGATGCCCGATGCGCCCATCACCGTGATGGTTTCGCCCCGTAGGATGTCGAGGGTCAGGTCCGTGAAAATGATCTTCGCGCCAAAGCGCTTGCGGACGTCGGAGAACCGGACGAGCACCTGCGGGGAGTCTTCGGGCACGGGCGAAGTGTAGCGAACTCGCGGAGATCAGGCGGGCTCGGCGGCCACGAGACGCATCTCGACCGCTCCGCCCCCCGTCCACGTGTCGCGTCGCAGCGCGCCGACGACGGTGGCATAGGGCCCGAGCCGACTGGCAAGCGGCGCCATATCGGCGCCGAAACAAGAGAGGCGTGTCCCATCGACGTCGATCCAGAGACGCAGGTGACCCCCGCGCATTTCGCGCACGCCAAGCACCCGCGATCGGGCGATCGCGATGCGGGGCGCGGGGTTGCCCTGCCCGCAGGGCTCGAATCGCTCGAGCTCGCCCACGACGCGGCCGGCGGGGTCGCCTCCCTCGAGGAGGGCGTCGGCTTGGTGCGAGGGTCGCACCTCGGGAACCCCGAGGGACGTGCAGGCTTCGGCAAATCGGTCTCGGAAAAGGTCGACGCGCCCGCTCTCGATCTCCACCCCAGCGGCTGCGTGATGGCCTCCGAACCCGACCAGGACGTCGCGCGCTTGGTCGAGCGCGTCGTAGACCGAGAAGCCCGCCGGAGCGCGAGCCGAGCCGCGACCGCGCGCTCCCTCGAGCGCAATGATGACGGTGGGTTTGCCGAATCGACTGGCAAGGCGCCCGGCGACGATGCCGACCACGCCCGGGTGCCAGCCCTGACGAGCGAGGACAATCCCCGGCAGGCCGCCAAGCGAGGGGGCCTCGAGCATCGCCAGAGCCTCCGAAAGGACAGCGCGCTCGACTTCCTTGCGGCGGGTGCAGAACCCCTCGACCTCGGTGGCGATCTGCCGGGCATCCACCTCGCTCTTGGCCAGCAGAAGCGCCAGCGCCAGATCGGGCTTGTCGAGGCGACCGGGGGCATTGATGCGCGGCGCAAAACGAAACGAGACATCCTCACCGGTCGGAATCCCGCCGTGAGATTGAGCGATCTCGGAAAGGGCCTTCGTGCCGTGACGCTGACCTCGCGCCAGCATGGTGAGCCCGGCTCGAACGAGCGCACGATTGTCCCCGTCGAGAGGAGCCACGTCGCCAATCGTGCCTATCGCCACGAAGTCGAGCCAGCGCCTCATGTCGAGCGCCACGCCGAGCGCCGCGCGCACGCCCGCGCCGACCGAAAGGGCCAGGCCCACCGAGGCCAGGCCTTTGTACATGAACGGACAACCCGGCCTGTGCGGGTTGAGAAACGCCAACGCCGGCAGAGGAGAGTCGGGCACGCGATGGTGGTCGATGACGATGGCGTCGACGCCGGCCTTGCGGACGCGCTCGAGCCGCTCGTGATCCGTCGACCCGCAGTCGCACGTCACCAGCAGGGACGGATGAGCTTCGAGAATGCGATCGAGCGCTCGATCGGAGAGGCCGTAGCCGCCGTCGAAGCGATCGGCCAGAAGCGGGACGACCTCGGCCCCCAGGGTCGAGAGAACGTCGGTGAGCAGGGCCGCGGCCGTGATGCCATCGGCATCGTAGTCGCCGAAGACGCAGATCCGTTCCTTCGCGCGGACTGCCCGAGCGAGGCGATCCACAGCCTCGCACCGATCCTTCATGGTTTCCGGTGGAGTCAGGTGCGACAGGCGAGGCTCGAGAAAGCGCTGGATCACGACCGGATCGCGAAGCCCGCGCGCCAGGAGCACGGCCGCGGTGGTCCGCGTCAGCCCGAGCGCTCGTCCAAGCTCACTCGCCTCGGCGTTGGCGGGGAGCGGCATGGGCAGCATCGGGCCGCATCCACACCAGAGCGGCCCTTCGGCGTCAATGGATCAAGTCGTCGCGGAAGCCGGAGCGTTCAGGCGCCGCGCAAGCTCAGCCCCTCTTTTTTTTTTCGCCATGCGCGTGTCGATCCACTCGGTCAGCGGAGCCGCCACGTAGATGCTCGAGTACGTCCCCGCGACGGTGCCCACGACCAGGGCGAGCATGAAATCTTTGATGACGCCGGTGCCGTAGATGAAAAAGGCGAGGACGCTGAGCAGCATCGCACCCGAGGTCAGGATGGTCCGCGACAGGGTTTCGCTCACGCTCAAGTTGATGATCTGCGCAAACGACTTGCCGCGGTGCTTTCCGAGATTCTCGCGAATTCGGTCGTAGACGACGACCGTGTCGTTCATCGAGTAGCCAATGACCGTGAGGACGGCGGCAATGGTCGAGAGTGTGATCTCTTTCTGAAAGGCCACGAAAAACCCGATGACCACCATCGCGTCGTGAATGCACGCCACGATGACTCCGGGCGCGAAACGCAGATCGAACCGGAAGGCGAGATAGAGCATGATGAACACGATCGCGATCGCGACCGCGTTGCGCGCGCTATCGCGTAGCTGCTTTCCAGCCTTGGGGCCGACCCACTCCACCCGCAGGGCGGCGCCGTCGGGAACGGCGGAAGCGCCGAGCTTGTCGCGAAGGCGCTCGATGAGCTGGTCGCCCTTGGACATCAGCTGGATCTCGACGCGATGGTCGCGCGGGTTCAAGATTTGCGGGTTGGTGGCGCTCGGCCGGAGCGACACACCGGGCACTCGGCGGACCTGGTCTTTGACGGCCTCCAGATCCGGGTCGACGTCGTAGCGCGTGCTCACCTTGTCGCCGCCTGCGCTGAACTTGACCTCGGTCGCCCGCGCACCGGGCGGGCACTTGACCGCATCGCCGATCGCGGACTCGGGGTCGTCGACGAAGCAGAGGGCGCGCCGCAACGTGACCTTGTCGGCTTCCGTAATGGCGCTCACGTCTTGGACGCGAATGAGAAAGTGGTAGGGCTTGTTCGCGTCGACCACTTGGACGACGTCAGGGGCGCTGAAGCCAACTCCCGTTACCGCGGCGCGAACTCCCGCCGCGTCGATGGGCTCGCCGAAGGCCATCTCGATCTCGGTGCCGCCGCGAAAGTCGGTGCCGTAATTCGGACCTGGGTAAAAGCAGAGAATGACCGACGCGATGACGAGAATGAAGCTGAGAGGGATCCAAAAGACCCTCACCCGCATGAAGTCGAAGACGCGCCCCGGCTTGAAGAATTCCATCGCTCAGAACTCCGCCCCCACGCTGAGACGCTTGACCTTGGCCCCACGCACCCACCAGTCGAACGTGAGCCGCGTGCAGAAAAAGCCGGTGAAGAGGCTGCACAAGATGCCGACGACGAGCGTGACGGCAAATCCCTTGACCGGCCCGCTGCCGTACTGGGCAAGGATGAGGCCCGAGATGAAGACGGTCATGTGGCCGTCGATGATGGACGGCCACGCCCGCGTGTAGCCCGCGTCGACCGCCGAGCGGACGCTCTTTCCGGCGCGAAGCTCCTCACGAATGCGCTCGTTGATGAGCACGTTGGCGTCCACGCTCATGCCGATGGTGAGCGCGAGGCCGGCGATGCCGGGCAGCGTCATCGTCGCGCCGAAGCTTGCCAGCACGGCGAGCTGCAGCATCAGGTTGAAGAGCACCGCGACGTCGGCCACGACGCCGGCCTTGCGATAGTAGAGCAACATGAACGCCAGGACGGCGAGGGTTCCGAAGAAGGCCCCTTTGACGCCCTGGCCGATCGCGTCACGACCGAGCGAGGGGCCGATGACCGACTCGGAGCTTGGCGTGATGGGGGCCGGCAGCGCGCCCGAGCGGAGCACGAGCTCGAGCTGCTTGGCGTCATGCAGCTGCTTGTCGGCATCTCCAGAGCCCATCGTGATGCTGGCTTTTCCGCCGCCGATCTTCTGCTTGATGACGGGCGCGGAATCGACGACATCGTCGAGGATGATGGCAAAACGTCGGTTGACGTTGGCCCCGGTCACTTCTTCGAATCGATCGGCGCCGGCCGGCGAGAAGGACAAGAGGACATAGTACTGACCGAAGTTCTGTTGATCCTGCCCGGTGCTCGCGTCGGTGATGTAGTCCCCGGTGACCTCGGCGCGCGCGTAGAGATAATACGTGCGCCAGCCGACTTGCTTGAACTGAAGCGGGTCGGTGCCGTCGACCGGCTCGACGACTTTGTAGAACCCGACGACGTGATCGTCGGGCACGTTGAGCCCCTTGCTCCACGCCTTGAAGCGGCCCAGGCAATCGACGAGCGACTCGGCCGCGTACTTGGGCGGCTGGCAAGAGATGCGCGCCCAGTAGGCGCGAGCGGATTTGCGGTGTCCGGAAGCATCGAGCCCATCGGGCGCGGTTTCTTCGTACTGGGCGATGCCTTCGCCGTCGGGGAGATCGTCGGCCTTCAGGGCGGGCGGCCCGAAGACCTTGTCGCTTCCCACGTCGTCGACCATCTTGAACTCGAGGCGCGCCGTTCGGCGAATCGTCTCCTTGATATCTCGGAAGCTGTCCTCGTTGCTGCCGGGGACCTCGACGATGATGTCCTCGTCGCGCGTGGTGACGGCCGCCTCGCGAAGCCCTAGCTCGTCGACTCGCCGCGAGACCGTGTCCTTGGCCTGGGCCACGGCCCTCTCGCGAATCTGCGATTCGATGTCCGCGCGTATCTTGAAGGTGATCTCGTCATCGCTCGGACCTTGGGTCTCGGAAAGCTCGGTCAAGAATTTCTTGGCGAACCGGTCGTCGACCTTCGACTTGTCGGCCTTGTCCTTGAACTTGAGACGAATGAGCGCCGTCTCGGGCTGGGACACGTGCACTTTGCTGTCGAGACCGCCGAGCTCTTCGCGCGTAATGCGCCCCTCGCCCGAGTGCAGCGCGAACGCCGTCGCCAGCTCTTGGCGCATCTCGTCGGCGAAGTGATCGCGCTTGTCGCGAATCGCCTCGTCCACCTCGACCGTATAGACGAGCCGCAGACCGCCGCTCAAATCGAGCCCGGGAGCGATGGCGAAGTTGATGTTGTTCTTGAGGTAGGCCGGACAATGCAGATGCCGACCGAGGGCAGAGAGCGGGGCAAGTGGCCCGACGACCGGCGGGGAGGAAGCGGTGGGCAAAAAGCCATCCACGGTCGGCCAAAGCGACGCCGAAGCTCCGACGAAGACCGCCGCGACGAATCCGACCTTGAGACGCCACGGACCGTCCATCACGGGCAAGAGACCGAACACGGCCCATATCGCGACGAGCCCGGCGACGAAGACACCCCAGAAGTTGTCGAAGTAGAAAAAGAGGGTGCCGCTGCCGGCCGCGAGCGCCATGATCATCAGGGCGTTGCGACTCGAGCTGGGCTTGAGCCCCCATACGAGCAGGCCAACCACCGCGGCCGTCGCTCCACACACGGCCAGCGGGTTACCGCGCCAGAGCACGGCCAGCACGACGGCCACAATGGCAGCCGCTCCGCTCAACGGCGCGAGAACGTTCTTGTTGGGCATTGGGGTCTCAGAGCCTGACCGACCGACTACTTCTTGTCGGGACCGGCCTTGGCCTCTTTCAATTCCTTGGGCGCGGCCCGCTCGACCTCTACGTACGGCGAGATCGTGTTCGCGACGATCTGCACCGTCGTGGCCGGAGAGATCTTCACCTTGGCGATTCGTTCATCCATCTCGACGAGCTCGCCAATGAGACCCGCGGTGGTCACCACGCGGTCGCCCTTCTTCAGGGCCGAACGTGCCTGCGTTTCTTTTTTCGTGCGGCGCGACATCATCAGCCAGAAGGGCACGATGATGACCAGCATCATGAGAATGGGAGTGAACCCGGCCAGTGGCGAGGAGGAGGAGGAAGAGGACGAGGCCCCCCCGCCCAGCGTGGGCGACGAGTCTTGGACGACGCTGGGCGAACCGCCCTTGGGTTGGGCGTTCTGGGCCAATAACAGGTCGTTCGAAAGAAGGGGCGCGGACAAGGATGCTCCTCAGAAAAACGCCCACGGAGACGGGGCGCAGCCGCGGGTGGGATACTCGCTGGTCGGCTTGCCGTCAACCCGGCCCTTACTCGCTTCGAGCGCAGCGAAAGCCGACGTTGGGCCCCGATTCCATCGCCGAGCCCCAATCGCGCGTGGTCGTGCGACTGAGCGACGGGGGCGAAAGCCATCCCCCTCCACGGAGCACGTGCGCCGCGCCGGACCGAGGGCTCGGGGCGGGGCTCAGCGACTCGACGTACCAATCGGCTGTCCACTCTTCGACGTTGCCGCTCAGATCCTGCACGCCAAACAGACTGTCGCCGCTTGGATGCGAGCCGACGGGCGCGGGGCGCGGCGCGCAGCTTCGGCCCGTACGCTCGTTTAGCAGCGTCACCGCGTTGGAGCATGAAGCCACGCTGCCCCACGGGTACGGAACCGCCAGCGTCCCGCGCGCCGCCGCCTCCCACTCGATCTCGGTCGGCAGCCGCTTCTTTGCGAACCGGCAATACGCTTCCGCGTCGCCCCAGTGGACGCACGACACGGGCAAGTCGTCTTCCCCGGCGCCATAGGTGCACGTGGCGCTCGAGCGAGCCGGTAGCGCGCAGGCGCCGGCCTCCACGCACGCGCGATAGGCCCCCACGGTCACCTCGGTGCGATCGATCCAAAAAGGCGTGACCACGACCGAACGGGCGGGGCGTTCGTTCGCCGGAGCCTTCGGGTTGGAAGACCCGACCGTCAAGCGGCCACCCGGCAGCCGGAGCATTCCTTCTTGCGATTGGACCGCGACCCGAGCGAGGCCCATCCGCACCGGAGCCGGTTCGTCGTACGGATTGTCGCTCGAAGCCGTCGAGCGTGGATCCGCAGACTCGCTTTCGTCATGAGCCGCTGCCGCCACGGAAAAGTTGGTCGCCCACGCTCCCCCTGCCAGCGCCAGGCCAACGAGGGCCGCCGCAGACATCACCACCAGGGACGGACGCCGAGACATCGTATTAGATTATCTTATCTTATCACGTTGGACTCTAAGGAGATTACCTGAGCCTCACTCCGCCTTCATGACGTGGATACTCGGAGATCACCTGAGCCTCACTCCGCCTTCATGACGTGGACTCTCGGAGATCACCTGAGCCTCACTCCGCCTTCGCCTCTCGGCTCGGCTCCGTTACGGCGTCAGAGATCCTCAATAAACCCCGGGGGAAGCGGCGCCGCTCCCCCCGAAACCCCCCAGCGGGAGTTAAACTTGGGACCCCTTGGGCTCTTGGCAACCTGGGTGGGGGTCACACATGTACGCCTACGGCTGGGGGGCTCGCGGGGGGAGCAGCGCTCCCCCCGTGCCCACCATGTGTCAACTTGATGCCGTAACGGAGCCGAGCCGAGAGGCGAAGGCGGAGTGAGGCTCAGGTGATCTCCGAGCATCCACGTAATTGAGCCGAGAGGCGAAGGCGGAGTGAGGCTCAGGTGATCTCCTTCGCATCCACGTAATAGCCACGCAATAACTTCTAAAGTACGTTGGCCGCCAATTCGGCGAGATCGCTCCGCTCGCCTTTGGCAAGCACGATATGCGCGGCGAGCTTGTCGCCTCCGAAGCGTTCGGCGGCGATTGTCAGGCCGTTCGATGCGCTGTCGACATAAGGATTGTCGATCTGGCCGGGGTCCCCGGTGAGGACGATTTTCGTTCCGTCGCCCGAGCGCGTGATGATCGTCTTTACTTCGTGCGGAGTGAGGTTCTGCGCTTCGTCGACGACGATGAACTGCTGGGGAAGCGATCGACCGCGAATGTAGGTGAGCGGCTCGACCTGAATCTGCCCACTCTCGAGGAGCTCGGCGTAGGCCCGTGGCCCCCTACGCGGCCCGGTGGAGAACAGAAACTCGAGATTGTCGAAGATGGGTTGCATCCACGGGTTGAGCTTCTCCTCGACATCGCCGGGCAAAAACCCGATGTCGCGGCCGAGCGGCATGACCGGACGAGACACCAGCATACGCGTGAACGCTCCGTCCTCGAGCGTGCGCTTGAGGCCTGCGGCGAGCGCCAGAAGGGTCTTGCCGGTGCCGGCTTTGCCGACGAGGGTGACCAGGCGAATCGACTCATCGAGCAAAAGGTCGAAAGCGAACGACTGCTCCTTGTTTCGCGGACGAACCCCCATGACGCCCTCGCGCGGCACCCGGAGGGCCACCACGGTTCGCTTGGTCATGTCGTAGCGGCCCAGGGCGGTGTGCGAGGGGTTCGAGCGATCGCGAAGAAGCACGCACGTGTTGGCGGAAGGCGCCAAGTCTTTCGGAGTGAAACGCCCCTCGCGGAAAAACGTATCGATGTCCTCGCCCCCGAGCTCGATCTCCACGATTCCGCTCGCGAGCTGCTCGAAGTCCACGCTTTGATTCTCGTAGGTTTGCGAGACCATCCCCAACGCGTCGGCGCGAATGCGAAGGTTGGTATCCATCGTGACGAACACCGTCGGGTGACCGCCATCGGTCTCTCGCACCTCGAAGGCGGTTTGCAAGATCGCCTGATCCATCGCGGTGTGGTCGATGGCGCTCGGCAGCTCGAGACGTTTGGTCGGTACCGCAACCCGCAGCGTGCCGCCGGAGTCGAGAGTCACCCCCTTGGAGAGGGAGCCCCCGCGGTCGCGCAGATCGTCGAGAAGCCGGGCGATGGATCGGGCGTTGCGACCGCGCTCGGACCCCTCGCGCTTGAACTGGTCGACCTCTTCGATGGCGTAGATGGGAATGATGACGTTGTTGTCCTCGAACCGAAAAATGGATTGAGGGTCGTGCAGGAGCACGTTGGTGTCGAGGACGTAGTTCTTCTTCATCGCGCGGGGCTTGCCACGTAACCGTACGAAGGCCGCAGCGCAAGACGCGCGGTCGATCTATGTTGAGGGGTCGTGCCGTCGCCCCCTTGTCCGCCCGGTTGGCTCGCTCCCATCGAACGGCTCGTTCTCGCAGCGGCCCGCGACGTCCGGATGCTCGCCGTGCTCACCCCGCTCGACGCGCGCCGCGAGCGAGAGCGGCTGGTGGCCGACCTTCGGGCGGGACGCCAGGCCACGCCCCGGTGGACGTACGCGCGCGATGAGCACGACGACTTGAGGCGCGCCCTCGATGCCGCTGAGCGCGCTTTGGCCCGGGAGCCGGCCCGGAGCATCGCCGCCCTCTATCTCGGCAGAGTCCGAGAGCTGGTCCTCGAAGCTGCCCTTTGCGCCGCGGCGGGTACGGCCGAGTTGGCCCGTGTGGCCGCAGAGCGTTTCGCGTCAGCGGGTGGGGCAGAAGCGCACACGGCGTCCGAGCTTTGCGCCCTCTGGCTTGCGGAAGCGGCCCCGACTAGCGCCGGCCCGGTCTCGGAAAGTGACGCGGCAACGCCCCGCTCGCTCCTGTCGCTCATGCGCACCGCCGTCGGGCAGGCGGGGTTGCCCTTCCAAGTCGTGCCCGCTCCCTCTCTGGCCTCGCTCGCAGCGACCGGTGAGCGCGCCATCTATGTCGCCACCGGGCGGCGCGTCGCCGACGAAGATGCGACGCGCACCGTACTGCACGAGATCGAAGGTCACGCGCGGCCCCGGGTACGAGCTCTTGCCGCCGGTTCGCTGCTCTTTCGCGTAGGGACGGCCAAGGGAGCCGACGACCAAGAGGGCCGCGCCTTGCTACTCGAAGAGCGTGCTGGATTGCTCGGTCCGCGCCGCCGTCGGCAGCTCGCCGCCCGCCACCGGGCCGTCGAGGCCATGCGAGACGGCGCGTCATTCGCGGACGTTGCGTTCACGCTGGCCCGAGTTCACGGGCTCGACGAGACCGACGCAGTCCTTGCCGCCGAGCGAGCTTTCCGCGGAGGAGATGGGAGCCGTCCCGGCCTCGGGCGCGAGCGCGTGTACCTTGAGTCGTTCGTTCGCGTGCGAGCCCATCTGGCCCGACGCCCTGAAGACGAGGACGTTCTCGCGTGCGGTCAGGTCGCCGTCGACGCTGTGGACCAGCTCCGACGCTTTGCGGCGTGAGCGCGACATCCCGCTCGGAAAGCTCGGCCTCTAGGGTCCCACGTGCACGGGCACGGTGACCCATACGGCTCCGCCTCGATTGTCGTGAACGACGATCCAAACGTAACCGTCGGCCGGACCGACGGGAGGATCGAATTCCGTGTCCGTGACCTTCGGAGGTCCGATGAGACCCGCCATCGGATCGTAGAGGAGAGTGGCGTCGTGGGTAAACGTGCCGAAGGTCGAGTAGTAGTCGGCCCATATCTCTTCATGGAGCCCGTTCGCCACCGGTTCCCAGCTCTCGGGCGTCACGTGGGCACCGATCTTGATATGAGGGCACTGCGTCTGGCCAGCCGAACAACCAGGAATGGTGACGGGCAGCGAGGTCCACGAGGGCGCTTCGCCCGCGAGCTGGAACATCCCGGCGCAAAGGCTGCCCGCGTCGCCCGCCGCACTGCCTGAGGCCGAAGCCCCCTCGACGTCAATACAGTCGACGACCGGGTTCGTGTTGACGCCGCTCACTCCCGCATCCGCCTCGTACGCGTACACGCGCGTATATCCAAAAACGTAACTATCGGGTCCCACCAGCTGCCCGTTCGCGCCGACGCAGCCGAGAGGAGGCGCTTGGGGGTTGCCGCTGAGCGGCAGAAGCTGCAGTTGCCCCGCGCAGGCGAAGTTGAACGCCATGAGCAGGCCGTAAGGCGTCGTGCCCGGGACTACGGGATGGGAGGAAATGGCGTTCGGGGGCACGACAAAACGGAAGGTCGAGACCACCGGGGCTCCAGGGCCGGAGTCCGCATCCGCATCGGCATCCATCTCCGTGCCGCCGGCGTCCGAGCCTCCGGAATCTCCACTGCCGGCATCTGCGCCGCCGGAGTCTCCAACGCCCGCATCCGCCCCTCCGGAATCTCCGGAATCTCCGGAATCTCCAACGCCCGCATCTGCGCCGCCGGAATCTCCAACGCCGCCATCTTCGCTCTCGGTCGAAGCATCGTCCTCGACGACTTGACCGAACGTTCCTCCGTCCGGATGCGCAAACTGCGCGAAGCACGAATAGTAGGCATCGAGCGCCGGGTTTTCGCACACCACGGGGAACCAGTAGATGTGCATTGGGGAGGCGCTTCGATCGGCGGGGCTCCGGCCGTCGTACGCGAGCACGCCGACGCTCACGGGTTGGCCCGGATGGGCGTACGGCGCGTCGGCGCTCGAGGCGAGGATACGCACCCCGCCTTGCAGCTGCGCTTCGTCTTGAAAGCCCGAGGGTGCGCACGACGACGTGCACCACGCCCCGAGCGCGACCAAGACCGCGACGGCAGCCGGCCGCTTCGGCCCACGACGCCACCCCGCCAACGGGCTCACAAGTCCACCCGCACACCCAGGACGGGAAGAATGGGCAGGTCGCTCACGAACGAAGAGCGAGTGCTGTTGAAGTTGTAGCTGATGCCCGCGACGTTCGCGGCGTTGTAGGCGTTGTGCACGTCGAGATAGGCCCTTACGCTCGCCCATCCGAGCTTCCACTGCTTGTCGACCCTGAGGTCGAGCGCCTGAAAGAGCGGAAGCCGCGAGCCGTTGGGCGGATACGCCTGCAGCGGCGAATACGTGCCCACGTTCTCGTCGTAGAAGCCGTATTGCTGCGGCGTGTACATATACCCGCTCGTCAGGCGAAAGCGCGCGCCAAACTCCCATCCCCTTCCGAGCCTGTAGCTCCCGAGGACGGTAAGGACATGGGTCTCGTCGTATTCGAAAATCTGGAGGGGCATTCCGGGCGCGTCGCGCCTGAGGCTCCGAGACAGGGTGTAGGAGACCCACCCAAAGAACCGATCGTCGGGCTTGTAGCGAACCAGGGTTTCAGCCCCGTAGATTACGCCGCTCCCGGTGTTGCCGAGACCTTGGACCACGAGATGGTCGAGCTGCTTGTAGAACGCGTCGAGGGTCGCGTCGACCTTCGGCGTAACCTCGCGCTCCACGCCCACGTCGTATTGATACGCCCGATTGCTCGTCAGCCCGCTCATGCCAAATACAGGGTTGGTCTCTTGGGGTTGCGGAGGCTGCGAGAAGAGGCCCATGGCGGCTTTCAAAGTCGTACGGGGAGAAGTCGTGATGTCTTGGCGCGCCACGAAGCGAGGGTCGAGATCCCAGGCCGCCGTGTCTTTGTCGTAATCGAGCCGAACTCCGGGGACGATGCGCGTGCCGCGCCAGGGGGTGGCCTCCCACTCCACGTAAGCGCCCGGCTCGAAGATGGTCGAGTTGGTTTGCGTGTAGCGCAGCATCTGGCTCGAAAATGGCCCCGGCGGGGGCTGCCCCGGGCGGGGCAGAGGCGGCAGATTGGCCGAGAGCGAGTAGGGATAGTCCCAAATGTCGATACCCACGTTCATCGTCAGGCGCGGGTCGATCTTGGTCGAGAGCTCGGCGCGGCCGGTAATGTTCCAAGTGCTCAGATTGAAGGCGAGGCTGCCGATGTTGAAGTCGACGTACGTCTGCCCGAAGCCGGCCACCAGGCGGAGATCCGTGCGATCGCTCAGACGATTCTTGTAGGTCGCTTGGGAGAGCCAAAAGCCCGTGTGATCGGACACCGTACCCGTGAGAGTCGGAGAACCCGACGACGTGCTGGTCAGCAAGAGGGCGAGGCGATCATCGGAGCCGAGAAGCGCCAAGCGAAGGCTCGATCGCTTGGTGAGATCGCGCTCCAAGATCGCTTGATAATCGTAGTAGACCGGAGCGACGCTGACGTTCGCGCCGGTCGCCGTGAGCACGGGCCCGAGCCACGCGTCGAAGTACGACCGGCGCCCCGCGAGAGTGAAGCGCCAGCCTGTGTCGAAGAGAGGGCCTTGCAGGACGAATCGCGAGTCGAGGAGATTGACCTCGACGAGCGCGTGAAGCCTGTCGCTCTTGGGGCTGGCCAAGCCCACGTCGACGACGGCCCCCATGGCGCGGCCATACTGGGTGCTGAAGTTTCCCGGATAGAGATCGATGCGATCGAGAACCTCGGTCGGCACGACCGACGCGAGGCCGCCAAAGTGGTAGACGAGCGGAATCGGGGTCCCATCGACGTAGACCTGCGAGTCCATCGGCCCGGCGCCCCGGACGAGGAGAAAACCCGAGAGCGGTGGAGGGCGCGCGACGCCCGGGAGATTCTGCAGGGATAGAAGGGCGTCTCCGTTCGTCCCCGGCACTCGGTCGATCTCGCGCTGTTCGAGCGTGCGCTTTACGACTTCGCGCGGCGGCTTCTTGCCACGCACTTCGACTTCTTGGACGTTCTGCTCGGTTGCGCCGGCATCGGGCGGCGCAGCCGATGGTTCGTGCTCGAGTCGGTCGATGGCGCTGATTTCCTCGCCCGGCTTCACGTCCGCGGTCGAAGCGTGGGCCACCATTCCGGGGGCGGCCACCGCGACCTGGTAGGTGCCAGCGGCCGACCCCTCCGTGCGCCACGCCCCGTCGGCGTCGGTCGACAACACCTGCGTGCCCCCCGCCGGGTCCACCACGGTCACGGTAGCCCCCGCCACCGGACGCTCCCCGACGAGAGTGACCACCCGACCCGAGAGCACCGCGGGAGGCGGCGTAAACCTGTAAAGCACGCGCGTGCGCGCGGCGACCGGCTCGCCATCGCGCGTCGCCGGGTCGAACTGCATGCTCTTCGCGGCCTCCAGGGCCGCTTCGTCGAAGCCGTGTCCCGCCGACTTTTCTACGGACGCATTGGACACCCCTCCGTTTACGTCGACGGTGATGAGAACGCTCACTTCGACGCTCTGGTAGATGCCCTCGTCGAGCGCTTGCTTCGGGTAGGCCGCGCCCGGGCGGTTCTTGGGCACCGGCTTGGTAATGCGCGCCTCGGGCGACACTTGGGGATCGCTCTTGGGGAACGGGTCTTGCGCGCGGGCCGCGGGGGCCGACGCGAGCACCACGAGCGCTAGGGCCCAACTAGCGAGGTCGCCAAGGTGCCGCGCGCGCATCGCTTCGTCCGGAGCGATTAGCCGAGGTTCGGGCTTGCGCCAAGTTCGTGCGCCATGGGCACGCGGCCGGTGATATTCAGCGAATTGCCCACACCTCGAACGGATGGCCGCGCTGACCCCTCCCGACCCCAGCGCCTCCTGGTTCGGAGCGTGGTCGCGCCCCGCCGATCATCCGGGCGAGATCGCGCTCGCGCTCGCCGCCGTGCTGCTCGGGATGGCGGCCCTTCCGGGAGGGCCGCGCCAGCTCATTTCATTCCTCGGCTTTTCAGGCATCGGTGACGGAAAGCGCACGCGGCGCTTTCTGGTGATGACGGGCCTTGCCGCCGCGTTTCTCTCCATCGCCTACGTAGACGCGTACCTTCACGGCGGCCCTCGTGCGCTCGATGCGCCCACCTACTGGCTTCAGGGCCGCGCCCTTTCTCACGGCGCGCTCTCCTGGACGGTGCCAAGCCCCGTGGCCAGCTATCGAGCAAGAGGGTTGCTCGCAGCCTTCCCGGATCGAGTCTCTGGGATTTTTCCGCCGGGGTATCCCCTTCTGCTGGCAGCAGGGTTTCTCATCGGCGCGCCGATGCTGATCGGCCCGCTGCTCGCGGGAGGCATCGTGGTCGCCACGTGGCTTCTCGCGCGCGAGCTTGCCGGCCCCCCCGGAGAAACGAGAGCCGCGAGTGCAGAACGAGCGGCCGGGCTCGCAGTGGGCTTGTCGGTCGTGTGCGCGGCGCTCCGCCAAGAGACCGCCGACACACTTCCTCATGGCGCTGCCGCGCTCGCGATAGCGGTCGCTCTGACGAGCGCTTTGCGGGCCCAGCGCACGCGCGATCCTAAACTGTTTGCGACTACGGGGCTGGCGCTTGGGTGGCTGCTGAGCGCGCGACCCATGGCGGCCCTGGCGATCGGGGGCGTCGCGGTCGCACTGTGGTTACGCTCGGGGCGGCCTTGGCTGGGCGCCATGTGCTGGGTGGCAGCCGCCGCATCAGGCGGCGCGTTGCTGCTTGCCGCGAACCATGCGGCGACGGGACATGCCTTCGTCTCGGCAGCTGCCGTATACGCCAAGTCGGCCGTCGAGACCGCCGTCCCGTCCTCGGGTGGGAGTCACGGGCTGGTCTCGGCCTTCGCCGAGGTTCGTCGTCATCTGATGGATGTGGCCAACTTCGAGCCGCTCGCGATCGCGGCGCTGCTGGCTCTATCGAACGAACGGCGAACGCTGGCGGTGACATGCACGGCGCTGGTCGTAGCCGGGCAGCTCGCCGTGCATGCCTGGGGACTGCATGGAGCGGTGGCGCCGCCCGCGGCCAACCTTAGCGAGATCTTGCCTCTTGAGCATGCCCTCATCGGATACGGATTGGCGGCGACTTTTCCGCGAGCTTTCGAACGCGTGGCGACGGCAACCCTGGGTCTGGCGCTAGGAGGTTTCGCGGTGCACGCGTCGCGGGCCCACGCTGAAACGGGTCAAAGCGATATTGGGCGTCCGCACTTCGATGCCGACGTAGTTCAAGACGCGGGCGTCTCGACCGGGCTGCTGTTTTTCGAGGACGATCCAGGCTTCGAGCTCGCGGCCATCCCGGGCCTCGACGCAAGCCGCGGAGTGCAGGCGGTTCGGCTGAGGGGCGACGATCACGATCGCCTCGTCTACGAAATGGCCGGCCGTCCGGCTGCCCATCGGTACGTGGCCGGTGCCCGCGGGTCATCGATAGCGTCGTGGTCGCCGTCGGGCTCTAGCGCGAGCTTTTGGCGGTTCGAGGCCGAAAGCGACTGGCCGCCAATGGCGGTATCGGGAGGATCCGCGAGCCGACTCCAGGTCGACACGAGCTGCGCGTCGGCGGCGAGCGTTCTGACGCTCTCGCCTGCAGGCGCCGGCGAGGCCAGTCTGATGCTCGAGCTCCCCGTACCCCTGGCGGCAGCCGCCGGACCTACGCGCATTTGGACTGTTACGCCGCGTATCTACGAGATGGGGCAGGCTGCGGAAGGCTCACTCGATGTGGTCCTCGCGCCGGCGGGCCCTTCCCTCGCCCACTGGTCGTGGGGCGACGACGGCCGAGGTCGCTCCTGTCGCGACCTAGCTCCGGCCGCCGTAGAGCTCGGACGTGCTCCCGCGCGCGCCTGGCTGGTCGTCACTGCGCGCCGCGGAGAGGTCGCCGTCGACCGCACTCTGCTTCGCTGACGTCGCGGGTTGACGAGCCGGAAATGTCGGTGATATCGGTACTTTCTGGGCTCGACCGCGCGCACGGAGTAGACCGCATGACGAAGAGCGAATTGATTGATGCGCTGGCTGCCACGCGGACGGATCTGACCAAGGCGAGGGCCGAGCTGGTCGTCAATTGCGTCTTCGACGCGATGACCGAGGCGCTCCAGCGGGGCGAAGGCATCGAAATCCGGGGCTTCGGTAGTTTCACGGTGCGACCGTACAAGCCATATTCCGGGCGCAATCCCCGTACCGGCCAGCCCGTGGAGGTGCCCGCCAAGCGCCTACCGTTCTTCAAGGTCGGCAAAGACCTGAAAGAAATCGTCAACAACAGTCGGCACCTTCCGATTACCGGCGGCGGGGACGACGACAAATAGTAAACGCTTTCGACGACAATGCCGTCGTTTCCTCCGGTGGCTGACCAGCTCGCCGCCATCGAGCATGGCGTCGTCGATTTTCACGTCCGCGCCGAGCTCGAGGAGCGGCTGGAAGAATCGCGCAGAACGGGCACGCCGTTGCGCGTCAAGGCCGGCTTCGATCCGACCCGGCCAGACCTGCACCTCGGGCACTGCGTCCTGCTCCAAAAGATGCGCACTTTTCAGGATTTGGGGCATCGCGCGGTCTTTCTCATCGGCGACTTCACCGCGCTCGTGGGAGATCCGACGGGGCAAAACGAGAGCCGGCCACGGCTGACTCGCGACGAAGTCCGTCAGGCCGCGGACACGTATCTGGCCCAAGCCTTCAAAGTGCTCGATGAAAGCCGGGTCGAGCTCCGCCGCAACAGCGAGTGGCTCGACCGAATGACGCTGGTGCAAGTCGTGGATCTCATGGCGAAGACCACGGTTTCCCGGATGCTCGAGCGCAAAGACTTTCGCCACCGCTTCGAGCAGGAGCGGGCGATTCATCAGCACGAGTTTCTCTACCCCTTGCTCCAGGCCTACGATTCGGTCGCGCTCGAGAACGATGTGGAGCTCGGCGGGACCGACCAACTCTTCAACCTTCTCATGGGGCGCGAACTCATGGCGAAATACGGCAAACGGCCGCAGATCGTCATGACCACGCCCATTCTCTGGGGCACCGACGCGAGGCTCGAGCATGGCGCCATCACCGGCAAGAAGATGAGCAAGAGCGCGGACAACTACATCGGCCTGCAAGAAGACCCGACGTCGATGTACCGCAAAGCGATGCAAATCGATGACGGCGTCGTCTTCGGTTTCTACGAGCTATTGTCGCGCCGCAGCGCCGCCGAAATCGCCTCGCTCAAGCTCGAGCAGTCCCAGGGTCGCAGCCCGCTCGAGATAAAGGCTCTCTTTGCCCGTGAGATTGTCGAGCGTTTTCACGGCGCCGACGATGCCGAGCGAGCCGCGCGACAATTCGAGCAAGTCTACGCGAAGGACGCTTTACCCGACGATCTGCCCACCGTGGAGATCAAGGTTGCCAAGGGAGCCATCGCGGAGCTCGCATGGGCGCTCAAGCAGGCCGGTCTCGCAGCGTCGACGAGCGAAGCGCGCCGCCTGGTCGACCAAGGTGGGGTGGAGGTCGACGGCAAGCGCGCGGGCGACCCCAGGGCGCGTTTGGACCCCGCCAATGACTATCTCGTTCGAGTCGGGTCCAAGAACCGGCGGTTCGCGCGCATTCGGATCGTCGAAGAATAAGGAATAATCAGGCGGGGATGCGCGCTTTCCAAGCTGCCGTGCCGTGACGCCCGTCATTGACGGGAGAGCCCCGCTGATGCTACCCGACCCGGCTCGCTTCGGGTTCCCCCAAGTCAATGACTCGCCCTATCCGCTCCGGCTCCACCGCCCGCGTCGTCGCTGCCCCAAGCCGCGGCGCCGCAGCACCGCCTCCTTCCCCCAAAGCACGCCGAAAGCGGCCGTTGCCGCCGCCGCCGGAGCCCGTCGCAGCGGCCGTGGCGCAGGCCGCGCCTCCGAAGCCCGTGCAGCGGCCCGCCATGCCGAGTGGGTACATTCCACCGCCGCTCTCGCTGACGCCGACGCCCCTTTTCAACGTGGGCGACAAGGCCGTGCATCCATCGCACGGCGTCGGAGAGGTCACGGCCATCGAGCAGCGTGAAATCGCCGGCACCCGGGCGACCTTCTACATTCTGCGCATTCTCGACAACAGCATGAAGGTCATGGTGCCCAAGAGCGCGGCATCGCAAGTGGGCCTCCGGGCGATCATGAGCGACGCCGAGGCCAACGACATCCTGGCGACGATGCGGGCGCGAGAAGTCGCGGTCGATGTCCAGCCCTGGAGCCGGCGGTTCCGGGTCTACACCGAAATGATCAAGAGCGGCTCCGCCGGAGAGATCGCCAAAGTGCTTCGCGACATGAACCGGCTCAAGTTCGACAAAGAGCTTTCATTCGGCGAAAGGCGCCTGCTCGACCAAGCGCGCAGCCTGCTGCTCAAGGAGCTTGCGTTCGCGAAGCGGAAAACAGAGGCCGAGATGGCCGAGGAGATCCGCAAGATCTTCAGTTGACCGAGATGCGGTGGACGCTCAGAACGTCCCGAGGGCCGCGAGCCCCAAACCGCCGTGCGCATACTCGACGGGGGTGATCTGAATGGGCGGCCGCGCCGTCGCGGTGGTCGTCGTGGTCGTGACCTCCCGCCTGGGCTCGAACACGAACCCGCTGATTACGGAAAGCACACCGAGCGCTTGGAAGACGCCATCGGCGGCGATGAGGAAGCGGTTGAATGTCTCCTTGTCGCAGGAGCCGGATTGCGAACAGCCTCCCCCGCGATCGCCGAGATCGAGCCAAGGACCGATGACGGGCACGTAGAGATGGCGGTCGCCATGGTGGCCGCTGTTGGACGCGACGGCGATTCCGATCCCGTAGGAGATGCCGAACGTCACGATTCCTCCGCCGATGGTCCGGAGGTCCGGACCCGCGCTCTCGGTGCGCGTGCGCGTTGTGTCGGTGATGGGAGCTGGCTCCGGCGCGACTGTGGATGGCGGGGGCGGGGTCGCGTCATCGGCGCGTGAGGTGGCCGGGAGAGAAAGCACAGTGCCGGCGACCAGAGTCAGGGCGACGGCTGTGAGGGCTGCGTTGCGAACCATGAGGGCATCTCCTTCGGGGAACGTCGACCCACAAAGAGTCGGAATCGATAAACCCCCGGGTGCAAGGGCGATGCCGTCGAGCAATCTCGCTGCGACGCGGGCATTAACGCGGGCGAGGCGAGCAACGTCGGCGCTTTGGCGAAAAACCAGGGCAACCGGCGAACGCGCGACGGTCTAGCGTTTCCCCCCGGCAGCGGGCGATGGCAAAAGACACGCCTCGCGGGCGAGGAGCGCGCGCTTGCGATCGACGCCCCAGCGATAGCCGGACAGGTGCCCGTCGGCCCGCACGACGCGGTGACATGGGATCGCGACCGCCAGCGCGTTCGCGGCACACGCCCCGGCGACCGCCCGAACCGCCGTGGGCGCGTTGATTGCGCTCGCGATCTCGGCATAGCTCGCGGTCTTACCGGCGGGGATAGAGCGCAGCGCCTGCCATACGCGCTGTTGAAACGCCGTGCCCCGAATGTCGAGTGGAAGGTTGGCTCCCATTCGAGGTTTCTCGACGAGGCCCACGACCTTGGCCACCAGCTGCTCGAAGGAGCTGTCGGCACCGATAAGCTCCGCGCGCGGGAAACGCCGCTCGAGCTCGTGCACCAACGCTTCCGGATCGTCACCCAGGAACACGGCGCATATGCCCCGTTCGGTGGCGGCGACCAGGATGGAGCCGAGAGAACACTCTCCGACTGCAAAGCGGATGTCGATGTCCTTGCCTCCCGACCGATATTGGCCGGGCTTCATCCCCAGCAGCGCGCTCGCGTTTTCGTAGAAGCGCGCCGACGAGGTGTAGCCCGCACGGTAAATGGCCTCGGTAATGGTCCTCTCGGGGCGGAGCGCACCACGCACGCGCGTGGCTCGGTGGGCGGCGGCGTACCTTCTCGGCGTCACGCCCGTCACCTCCTTGAAGAGCCGCTGCGTGTGGAAGACGCTGAGCCCCGCGTGGCGCGCGAGCGCTGCGAGGGTTGGCGTCACCTCCGCGTTCTCGAGAAGCCGGCAGAGGTCGGCCACTTGCGCCGCGCGGCGCTCGGCGAGAGGAGGCTGGTCCGGCTTGCAGCGCTTGCACGGCCGGAACCCGGCCCCCTCGGCAGCCGCCGCGCTTGCGTGAAACTCGATGTTCTCGGGTCTCGCGCGGCGTGCCGAGCACGACGGCCGACAGTAAACGCCTGTCGTCTTGACCGAGTAGAAGAAGGTTCCGTCGGCGCTCGGGTCGCGAGTGCGCACGGCGGCTTGCCGAGAGTCACTGCGCGCCGCCGCCTCGCTCGTCTTCATGGCGTTCTTTCGCGTCACCCGAGCAAAGTAACCGCGGACGGTGGCCCCGGCACTCCGAGTCTTGCTCTCGAATCCATTTGGCTCGCGATGTTCTTCCCGCGGCCGATCTCACTCGCCGTGTGCGACCCCGGCTACGTGGACGACGGCCTCCCGGTGGTGGCCGGAGCGTCGATGTTCCCACAGGTAGAGAGCTTGCCAGGTTCCGAGCGCGAGCCGTGCATCGGTCACCGGGATGGATTCGCTCGATCGAGTCACCGCTGAGCGCAGATGGCTCGGCATGTCGTCCGGCCCTTCGTCGTCGTGCTCATAGCGCGCGTCCTCGGGGGCAAGGCTCTCCATCCACCGAGCCAGATCTCGCAAGACCGCGGGATCCGCGTTCTCCTGAATGACGAGCGACGCGCTCGTGTGCTTGAGAAAGACCGTGCAAAGGCCCGTCGCCACGCCGGAGTCGGCGACGACGCGCGCGACCTCAGCGGTCAAATCGTAGAGACCGCGCCCGCGGGTCTGAAGCGACACGGTGCGCTGATAGGCCCGCACGCTACCTCGGCCCTTCGCGCGGCGTCATCGCGATTCGAAGACGTGCATGCCGGGGAGCTCGAGCACGGTGAGAAAACCACCCTTGCCCGCTCCCGTGTCCAGCCCGACGCAGCAAGGGCCCGCCCAAATGTCGAGCGGGTCATCGGGCGTGTAGGTGCTGAGCTCGGGCGGCAAAAGAGCCGTCGCCGTATGGCCGAAGACGACGAGCTTTCCGTCGTAGCCGCGAAAAAATGCCTCGTCGCGAAGCCACAGGAGAGCCGCGGGAGCGGGGACTTGCGAGGGATGCAGGAATCCCGTCTTGCCGTGAGGCAGCCCGGCATGAACGTAGATGGCGTGCTCGTCCTCGTACCAATAGGGCAGGCTTCGCATCCACTCGACGACGTCCTTCGGAAAGAACGCGCCCGTGAGCATGGGCTTGACCTCCTCGGGCCTCGCGGGCGGGTCATCGGGGCTCACGCGTTTGCCGAGAAAGGATCGCATGGCGGCGACGCAACCATTGCCGGGCGGCAGGACGAACTCCGGCCACCCGCGATCGATCGCGCGCAGCCACGCATCTTCGTGATTGCCCCGCAGAGCTACGACCTTGGCCGGCCCGTCTTTGGCGAGACCTCGAACGTAGGCCACGACTTCGGCCGAGTGGGGCCCCCGATCCATGTAGTCGCCAAGAAAGACGAGCGTGTCCGTCGGCTTTCGCGCCGGAAGCCTCTCGAACGCACGCTCGAGCGAGTCCAGATCCCCGTGAATGTCACCGATCGCAAACGTGCGGCCCACACTCGCATCGTATCTGTCAAAGGCCCGCGGTGCCGCTCTTTCCTTCGGGATCGGGGGGCGGCTCGGACGGTTCGAACGTGTAACCAAGAATGGCCTTCACGACGAGTCCGGCGCTCGCGGGCGTCAGCCCTTCGCCGACCCCCGCGCTCAGCTCGATCCGGCGGAGTGAAAGCACGTCCAGGACTTCATAGACGTAGTGGTCCTCTTGGCGGAGAGGAAGCGGACGGGCGAGCGGACCTATCGTGGCGTAGTACTCGAGACCCAGCGCGACAGGACCGAGGGTGCGCGCGACCTTGAGCGCAGGCTCGAAAGAGGGGCCGTCCGACTCTCCCGATCCCGCCAGAGGTTGACCGACGATGGGGTTAATCGCGAAGAGCCAATCGTCGTCCTGCCACGCGGCAATGGGGCGGACCTCGAGCCCCCACCTGTCCCGGTCGTACGCCGGAGGCAGGTAGCCGAGCTCCAGATTGACGCCAAGACGCCAATGCAGATCCCAGCCGGGCGGTGTCACGAACTTGGACCGAAGCTTGGCCCCGGCCCAATCGAGCTCGCCGTCCGCGCGAAGCGCGGTTTGCAAATATGCGCCCAGCTCCCAAAAAGGGAGCACTCCAATCGACGGCTCGAGGGTCGCGTGAAACTGGCCGTTATACGCGATCTGCGGCGGATCGGAGACGCGATGCCCCGTGGGCCAGTAGTTCAGGTGCAGCTCGAGGGCCGGCACTCCGGGAGCATTGGCCGTCGCGTCGTATACTTGTATCTCGAATGCGTCGCCGGCTCGCCCATCGATCGCAAAGGCAACGACGCTCGACACCTCGGCGAGCGCGGCCACGGCGACCCACGGCCGCGGGACTCTCGCTAGGCCGCGCAGTCGAGCTCCCGACTCACGGCTTGGCGAGCTTGTCGCGCAGCTTGGCGACGATGTTGGGATAGCCCTCGCCGGGGTTGTGCATCTTCTTTCGGAACTGATCGTAGTAGTTCTTGGTCAGACTCGAACCCTCGGTCACGATGTCGACCACCCGCATCCCCTGCGAGCCCTGGGTCACGACATAGTCGACGCGAACGGCGGGCTCTCGCGGCTTGAGACGATTTCGAGCCTCCGTCATCACACGGATATCGGCAGCGTTTTGACGTTCACCGCGATATCCAACATCGTAGTCGAGAGTCTTCAGGAGATTTTTTTCATAGGTCTTTCGCACGAGCTTTTCGAGCAGACCGCGCACTTCGTCGCGCTGCGCGTCGCTATAGCCCTGCCAGAGGTCCTCGCACGAAGGCTCCGCGCTCGGGCAGGGCTCTCCGAACGCTCGCTGCGCCAGGCCGTCGAAGTCCACGAACTCGCCGAGGGCGTGCCGGACTTGTTCATCGCGGGGCTGGGAAGGGGGCTGGCGAAGCAGGCCCTCGATGTGCTCGTGCCGCTGCTGCACGAAGACTTCAGCAGGCAAGTCGGCCGCGGTCGCGGGCACCGCCATCGCAATCAAGCAGGCCGTCATCCACGCGGCGACGCCGAGACCAAGAGTGCCGAAGTAGGGGTGACGCATTTTTTTGGATGGGGAACGACGTCGCCACAGACGGTTTACACCTCCGGCGATAGACGTCAAAGGTGCCGAATCCGATTCAGACGATCGGCGCAGGCCTCACACTCACCCTGAGGCCGGCGACGTCCCGACTCAGCCTCAGCTGAAAGCTCGCGCCCCCGCCCGCGGCTCGTTTCACGGTCAAAGTCGCGCCCATGCTCGCGTGGGCTTCCACGATGCGCCGGACGACCGCGAGGCCGATTCCGGCTCCGTGCGTTCGGGTCGTGAAGTAGTCCTCGAAAATGCGCTCTTCCTCGTCCTCGGGAATTCCTGGGCCTTGGTCGTCGACGGAGAGAACGACTTCGCGCGGTGCCACGTCGAGACAAACGGTCACTTGGGACCCGGCGGAGGTCGCTTGGATGGCATTTCGTACGAGGTTCCAGACCACCTGCCGGATCTGCGCGCCATCGCATCGCGCGCGCACGTCCCCGCTCGGACCCTTGTAGACCACGCGTACGTCGGAGCCGCGTGCCGCGTTCGCAGAAAGCTCCACGACGTCACGTGCGAGACCGGCGACGTCGGTGGCCTGCACCGAGGGCGGTCGGGGCTTGGAGAGATCGACCATGTCGCCCACGAGATCGTTCAGGCGGCGCGCCTCGCGTTTGACGATGTCGCAGAGGCGGCGGTCTTCGGCCGAGAGCGAGCTCGACTCACGAAGCATCTCGATGGACCCCGTGATGGACCCGAGGGGATTGCGAATCTCGTGAGCGAGCCCCGCCGCGATTCGACCCAGGACCGCGAGCCGCTCCGCTTCGTGGGCGCGCCGGGTGGCGGCCTGAAGGGCCCCACCCGTGAGCCGCAGGCGCTCCGCAAGGTACCCGGCGAGCAGCGCGACGATCGTGACCCCTAGCGCATTGAGCAGGACGGGAAAGACGAGCTGCGGGGTCTCGGCGGCATAGCTCGCCGCGGCTTGATCGGGAGGCGGAACGACCCAACCAAAATGGAACGCCGTGCAGAGCAGCGTATAGATCCCGATGCCGAGCCCTGCGGCAAGCAGCGCGCCGCGAACTCCGACCAGGATCGCGCCCACGAGGCAGGTGAGCGCGTAGAAAGACGTAGCGCCGCTCGATGGGCCTCCCGTCACGTACACGATGGCGCTCCAGGTCAGCTGGTCGAGCACGATTTGCACCCAGGCCAGAAGGTGCAGGCGCCGCCCGGCGCGGAGGGCCGCCCCGTAGACCGCGCCCAGCGCAAACGCCGTCCCTATCGTCGCGAAGACGATGCGAACACTGGAGGGGTAGCTCGCGAGGTCTCCGCGAAGGTAAAGAGTTGCGGTCGCCGCCAGCAGAAAGATCAGGAACGCAAGGCGCACTCCCGTGATCCACGCGAGTCGAGTCGCGAGGCTATGATCGGGAGGCCTGTAGCTCGCGGACCGAGCTTCCAGGATGGCAAGGCTCGCGAGAGCACCGGAGGATTCGGACCGGACGCCGAGCTCCACGCCCGGCTACTCCGCCTTGATCTTGCCGGCGATGCTGAAGATGGGCAGGTACATGGCGATGAGCACGACCCCGACCGTCCCGCCCACGCCGACCATCATCACCGGCTCGATCAGGCTCGTCAGCGACGACACGGCCACGTCGACCTCTTCCTCGTAGAAGTCGGCGATCTTGTTGAGCATCGTATCGAGCGCGCCCGTCTGCTCGCCGACTCCCACCATCTGCACCACCATGGACGGGAAGACGTTCGTCTCGAGGAGAGGTTGCGCCATGTTCTTGCCTTCGGAAATCTTCTGGCGCGAATACATGATGGCTTCTTCGACGACGACGTTGCCCGCCGTCTTCGCCACGATCTCGAGCGCATCGAGGATCGGAACGCCCGACGTGAGAAGCGTCCCGAGGGTGCGCGTAAACCGAGCCACCGCGATTTTGCGAAGCACGTCACCCAAGATGGGCAACCGCAAAAGCATCCGGTCGATGAACCTTCGTCCTCGCGGCGTCTTGTACGTGTAGCTGACGCCGACCACCGTCCCGATCATCCCGAGGAGAAAGAAGAGGCCGTTGCTGACGACGCCCCTCGAGACCGCCATCACCAGCTTGGTGAGCGCCGGAAGCTCGTCCTTGGCTCCGAAGTCCTTGAACATCGTCTCGAAGCCGGGAATGACGAAGATGAGCAGAATGCTGAGCACGAGAATGAAGACGACGATGACGATGCTCGGGTACGCCATCGCCCCGCGCACCTGGCGTTTCAGCTTCATCGCCTTCTCGATATAGATCGCCAGGCGGCTGAGAATGGTGTCGAGGATGCCGCCTACCTCACCCGCCTGCACCAGGTTGACGTAGAGGTGGTCGAAGACCTTGGGGTGGCGGCGCAGCGAGTCGCTGAATGTGGCTCCCTGTTCGACGCTCGCCTTGATGTCTCGAAGGACGACCGCGAAATTCTTGTTGTCCGTCTGCCCCTGTAGGATGTCGAGGCATTGGACGATGGGCAGACCCGCGTCAATCATCGTGGCAAAGAGGCGGGTGAAGGTGACGATGTCCTTCGTGCCGACGCCCGTGCCGAGCTGAAAGCCAACCCCCTTGCCCTTTTTCTTGACCTTGGTCGGCTGAAGCTGCTGCCCGCGGAGGCGCTGGTTGACCGCGTCCTCGGACTCGGCCTCCATGAGGCCCTTGCGCATCTCTCCCGTGCGCGCGCGCGCTTCCCAGACGAATTCAGCCATGGTCGGTCGAGCGCCCGCCTTAGACCCGTGCGTGAGGACGGATCGAACGGGCGCCCGCTCGTCTTGGATCTTACAGGCCGCTAGGGCAATGGGTCAATTGGTTGCAAACCTCACCACGCCCACCCCACGCCGGCGTCGGCGATGAGCGCAAGGCGGCCCACCGAGAGCTCCGGCGCTCGTACGGCAAGGCCCCCGGTCGACCCAGCCGCCCCCACCCCCAGTCGTATCGAAAGACCGTAGTCCCACGTCCATTGCCAGCCCGAGAGCCCGGCAACCACCAGCGCTCCTACGCTTGCGCCTGAGACCACGGCGTGGCTGAGGGCGTGCGTGTAGATGACACGCGGTTCCAGATAGAGGCCATGAAACGCAGACCGCAGCGGATAGACGAGCAAGCCGGCGCCCATCGCGCCCAGGGTCGCGGCGTCGGGCCGATAGCCGACGGCGTCGAGTGAGATGGCGAGCGACCGCTGGACGACGAAGTCGGCTTCGCCGCCAAAGACCCCGCACGCGATGGCGAGCGGGTCGAACATCACGGCGATGCTCGAGTCCGCGTCTTCGATCGCGTCGTCGGCGCGATCGGCGAAAGTCGGCACGTCGTCGGCGAAAGCGGAGCCCGAAGAAGCTGCTACGCCGAGAAGCGCGAAAGCGATGGCGACGCGAAGTCGGTACATGGCTATTTCGAACGCGGGTCGGCCGCGATCTCGCTTAGGATCGCGGCCACGGCCTGGTAGAGGGCTTCGGGGATTGGCTCACCCACCTGCAACTCGGAGAGTGCTTCTGCGAGGGGCAGGTCACGCACGACGGCGATCCCGTGGTCGCGCGCCATTCGTTCGATGCGCTCGGCCAAATCGCCTTCACCGGAAGACACGACGACGGGCGCATCGTGAAGGTCTGCCTCGTACGACAGAGCGACCGCGCGCTTCACGAGACCTCGACTTCGTCGACGTAGACATCGCGGGAGACCAAGCGCTTTACGATGCGCTCCTGCCAGGATCGAGCGTCGGCACCTGCTGGGACCTCGAGCTGAACACGCACGCGACCGGCATCCGCGTGAACGAGCAGCGTGGCGCCCGCCAGCTCACCCGAGCCAATCTCGAGACGGACCGTGCCCCGCTTGCCGTCGCCCGACCAGGCCACCCGCCGAACGAGGGCCGGCAGCAAATCTTCGAGCGACACGGCCGATCGCGCGACGGCTTCAGGCGACCTCGCGCTGGTCGTGACCTGGGACGGCGCGGACGACAACCACGGCGCCAGATCCGTTGGCGCGCCCAGGTAGCGGCGCGGGAGCGTGTCGAACGACTCGGCCTTCGCGTCCGGCCGGCGCGGCAGACCTCGCTCCCCTCGGGCTTCAGACCCGACGCTCATCGCCGCACGACCGGGCGCAAGCGGCGGTGGCACGGACGCGACTGACGGGACCTTCTGGTCCATGAAGGGGGCCTGACCGACGAGCGTCATCTCTGCGAGAAGGAGTCGAAAAGCAGGCGGCGGAGACGCCCCGGGCGCGGCCGGCATCGGCGCGCCGCGATCCGAAGTCGACCCCGGAGACAAGCTGGCGTTCGTCGTGGACACGGGGTTCATTGTCCGGTTCCTTGGAGAACCGTCTTCACGCCGCCGGTGACCCGATCGACCAAACGCGACGCCAAGTCGATGGCCTCGCTGTAACGATAGACGCCCGTTTGGAGCGCGATGAGCTGAGCCGGCTCGACCTGCGCGCCCGTCGCTATCGAAGCGATCGCCGAACGCGTCGTGACCTCTCCCCGACCGAGCTCGCGCCCAAGGCCTTGAAGCAGCTGCGCGAAGCCCGTCTCGGGGGGGCGGCTCGCAAGGACCGCCAGGCGGGGTAAAGGGGCGGGTGACGACGCGACCTCGGTCGATCGCAAGGTGTCGGCCTGTGAGACACGCATGGATCACGAGTGAATGTTCTCAATGGCAGCCTTGGCGCTGTCGTGCTGCGTCTTGAGGACGTTCGAAAGCGCCGTGAACGACCGGTTCTGCGCGTCGACCTCTTGCTGAACCTGCAGGTAATACATGCTCAGATCGGCGGACTGTTGCAGGGAGGCATCGATACCCCCCGTCGAGTCGCCGGTGGCTGCAGACGTGCCGACCGCGCCGGTAGCCGCTGCAGAGCTCGTGGGCATCGTCAACCCTCCGGTGCCCAAGCTCAGGCCCGCGCCCGACGCGCCGGGACCTTCGGCGATCGCCGTAAGTGTGGCGCTTCCCGACCCAGGCAGTGACAGGGACATCAGATTCGAGCCTCCGCGAACGGCCGCAGCCGCGACCGACGCACCTGGCAACCGGTTCGCCGCGAGCTCTGCTCCTTGAACCAATCCTCCCGCGCCGGCGGCAAGGACCTGTCCGAAACTGACGCGTGCCGGCGTCGGCGTCGGCCGCGCCGTGCTCTCGACCAAGACGATGTCCGGACGTGATGCACTCGAAATCAGAGAATCCATTGGCTCTTCCTCCTCGTTGCCTTACCTGTCGGCGCAGTGCGCCGACAGGTTGCGTATATTCCGCGTCTCACTGCACGACGCGCACGCGCGCCTCGCGAACGGCCTCGCTCGCATACGTCGCAACGCGATCGTCGGGGTCGAGCGACATCGCAAGCTCGGCGGCCGCCGTCGCCGCCTCGAGGTGACCCGCAGCAAGGCGGGCGATGGCGAGCCACGCGGCGGCGCGAGACGCTTGTTTCGGATCGGCCGTGCTCGCCAGAGGCTCTAGGCGACGTTCGGCTTCGCGAAAGGCGCCAGCCCGCAACAGGCCGCGCGCTTCGAGAATGTCGAGCTCCGTGAGCCGACCCAGTTGGCGCCTGGCGCGAGCGACCACGTCATCGACCTCGTCGGTCCGATCGAGTCGAAAAAGCGTTTCGCAGAGACCCGTCCACCCTTCGGCAAACTCGGGGGCGACTTGGGTGAGTCGCAAGAATTGCTCTCGCGCCTCGTCCATGTTCGAGCGATCGAAGAGGATGCGCGCAAGATTGATCCGAGCCGGCGCAAATCCAGGGTCGACCTTCAGTGCGGCCCTATAGCGTCTCTCCGCTTCCTCGAGATGCCCTTCGCGCTCGGAGAGCAAGCCGAGCGCGTGATGAGGGGCGGGCAAGTCTGGATTGAGCTCGCGTGCTTTGAGAAAGTCGCGCCGCGCCCGCTCGATGTGACCCCGCCGCATCTCGACCAGTCCAAGGTTGACCCACGCTTCGGTGAAGCGCGGGTTGTACTCGAGGGCGAGGGCAACCCGAGCCTCCGCAAGCTCGAGATTGCCACCAGCGAGCGCCTGGGCGCCCTCGCGGTTCAGGGCAAGCGCCTTCGGCGGGAGAAGCGCCGGACGGGTGCATCCAGCTATCGCCATAAGAGCGACCGCGGCCAAAATGCCCGGCCAACGAAGGTCCGGTCCGACCCGCATGGCCCCTCAAGCTCGATACCCGGCCGCTGCCAAGCGTGTGGCGTTCTCGGTCTGCTGAAGCTGGTCGAGAAACTGCCGGACATTCTGGAGGGACGCGTTGGCGGATTGCACCTCGTCACCCGCCTCCGCGTAGCTCCGCAGATCGGCGTCGGCCTCGGCTTCGAGCTGGGCGGCATTCGCATCGTCGCGATCAGCCGCCGCCTTGAAGCCGCTCGCGACGAGCGTTCCGATATCGGGCGCGGCTTTGCCGGCACCCTGGAGGGCGGTGCCCCAATTGGGCGCCGACGAGCCTGGCGCCGGCGCGCTCATGAAGGCGCTTCCCACGGTAAGAGCCCCGCCCGCGATCCCAGCGATGCCGCTCGCCATAGCCTGGCTTTGGTCGTCGTCCGCCTTCTGGCGCATGGCTTGAACCCGCTGAGCCTCCTCCTTCATGGCGGATTGATCGGTGGTCTGCTGAATTTCTCGCGCGCTCGTGCGGTCTTGCTCATCGACCTCCGTCAAGAGCGCGGCGAGCGCCGCGATGGAACCGGAACCGAGGCCGCCGTAGACAGGCACCGGAAGCAGCGACGGCGCGGTCGACGACGGGCCGTCCGAGTCTTGACTGCACCCCGAGGCCGCTGCGGAGGTTACTGCGGAAATGCTGATCGGTTGCATAGCTTTCACCCTCGTACGGCCGTCGCGGCGTCGACGGCGGTGTTGTTTTGGATGCCTTTGGTCACTGTGATCGTGGCCATGATTTGCTTCGCGGCATCGTCCGAGCTCTCGGTCTCGGTGATGACGACTTGCATGAAGCGCAAGGCGTCCGCGGACTGCACTTGCGCCTGAACCTGGTCTGCCGATGCCTCGTCACTCGCCGACTGAGCCAGACCCACCTCGATCGTGGACGCCCCTTGGGCCATCGAGGCCACGCCCGAAGCGACGCTGGCCCCTCGCCCGATGGCGCTCGCCGCACCGGCGGCCGCTCCCCCCGCGGACGCCGCGCCGGCTCCGAAAGAACACGCGGCCCCCACCACCGCCATTCCGGTGTCGACCCAGCCGGCGGCTTTCGGATCGACCCCGAGCTTTTGTAGGACGTGAAACTCGCCGTCGACGAAGCTGGCGCTCGAGAGCAAGATGCCGGCAATCGCGAGGGCCGCAACGGGCGCCGCGCTACCCGCCGTGCAAACGGTGACCGCCACGGCGGCCACGATACCGGCCACCTTGGCTACGTCCCCGAGGATGTGGCCCATATCGCCCCAGAAACCTCCGCTCTTGGCGGCCGCGTCCTCTTTCGCGATGGCCTGACGCTCTTGCACGAATGACCGATTTCGCTCGGCCTGCAGGCCCTGGATCCGCGCGGCACCTCCCTCGACGCTCAGGCTTTGGTCCTTGGCCTCGAACAAGTACATGAGCGACAGGGGATCGTGCCCGGCGAGCGCCGTCATGTCGGGATCAGGCATGAGCGAGGTGCTGGCAACCAGGGGCGTGGGCTCAGCCGCGTCCGCCGTGCCAGAAGGCAATGGAGAGGTGCAACCGGCGGCGCTGACCGTGCTCATGATGAGAGCCTCGCGCGTTCGCATTTCACGAGAGCGATGAGCTCATCGTCGCCGGCCTGCTCGGCCGCCGCGTCCGCGGCGTCGAGGGCCCCCTCCGCGTCGCGACCGACTTTGGACAAGACGCGCGCCCTCGCAAGAAAGCAGCGCACCGGTCGGGTGCGCGAATCGCCCGCCACGATGCTTCCGGCGCCGTAGAGCTCGAGTGCAATGAGCGGCTGGGCGATGCGCTCATGACACTCTCCCAGTCCGAGCCACGCGCGCTCGTCGCGCGGAGCGGCCTTGAGCATGATGCGGAAGACCTCGGCCGCGTCGGCGATTCGCTCCCGGCCGAGGAGCCAGTGACCGGCGGCGTAGATGACCTCGATTGTCGTCTCCGCGGACGGGCCGCCATCGACCGAAGCCGCGTCGTATTGCGATGCGAAAGGCATGGCGGCCTCCTCTTCACTCTTGGCCGATGGCCTTGGCGCCGTCGGTGAGCGTTTCGTCTTCCTTGCTCATCATGCCCGTCGCAAGCTCGACCACCTGCTGCCGTTGAGAAACCAGGTCTTGCAACGTCAACATCTGCATCTCCGCATTGCTGTTGATGTCGTCGGCCAAGTTGGAGACGGCGTCGGTCGTGCCCTTCCACTCACCGGTCGCGGGCTTGTGCCCGATCTCGTAAGTCGCGGTCGAGTTGGTCGCCGGCGCAGGGGCCATGACCGCCGGTGTCGATGCGGCGGGCGTGGACGCGGAGGGGACCGAAGTCGACGCCGTTGACGCCGACGCCGCCGTGACCGCCGATGCCGCGGGTGTGTGGATCGGTGTCGCGATCACGACTCCATAGCCATATTGCTGGGCCATCTGCTGACCCTGCGCCAGGAGCTGGGCCGCCACTGGATCGCCCGGAGGAAGCTGGTTTATGGCGTTCTGAAAGGCCTCGACGCAGGTGTGCAGTTGACCGCCCGTCGTGGGACCTTGGTCGCCGAAGCTTTCGAGCGTGGTCTCCACGTTCTGCACGGCGGTGCGCTCGGCCAAGTCGAGCTGCTGGGTGTCCATTTGGTCTGTCACTTGATCGTCGAGGTTCCCGAGCTGAATCTGGCAATAGGCCAGGAGCGCGTCCGGTGACATGACCGTCGTCCCCGGAAGGCCGCCGTCGCCCGGGTAGCCGACGCCGGGTGAACCAATCCCACTTACGCTGGATGTCATGAGAGTCTCCTATACGGTTGTCGCCTAGCAGCGAACTCTGCCCCACGGGATGGGGCCGGGGAGGGCGGGCCGCACCCTCGCACTGGAGCAGGCCTCGACGAGCAATCGAAGGCTTGCCGTGGGGACCGCGAGCGGCACATTTGGATCGAGCTTCGCGAATGCGGCTGCGAGCTGCGCGTCTTGCTCGACGAGAGCTCGACGCAGGTCTGCAAGTGTGACGGCCGGCTGTTTCATCTTTCCCTTTCTGTCGGGTCTTTCCACCTTTCGGCCGGTCGCTCGAAAAGGTTGCTTGGTCTCACGCGCCGAAGTAGCCCGGGAGAATGAAAGGCCGGCGCCCTTGACGCCCGAGGAGGTCGCAAGTCGCGTCGTGGCCGACGGCGTCGCCCCCGCGTGCGCGGCGGCCTGCGCCTCGAGAGCCATCGAATGGAGCCGAGAGGCGGGCGGAAACGTTTCGCTCTTCTTCGATCTTGCGAGCCTGACCAAGCCCGTGACCGCCGTGGCCATCGCCTGCGCGAACCTCGATCGCACCACCCCCCTTGGCGCCCTCCTGCCCGAAGCGCGCGGCACCCCTAGCGAGCATGTGTCGCTGGAGCTCTTACTCGCCCACCGGGCGGGGCTCGAAGGCCACCGGCCTCTCTATGAGCCGCTCGTTCGTGGAGAATCTGTCGCCATGAGCGAGGCGCTGGGCATCGCCGCGAGCGCGCGACGGGCGAGCGCCTCCGGCGACATACCCTCCGACGGGTTCCCGCCTCTATATAGTGATCTCGGTTACATTCTCGCTGGAGCCGCCCTCGCTCGACATCTGGGAGCTCGCGACGCCGGCGAGGCGATGAGTCGGCTGGTTCTCGAACCTCTCGGGATCGCCAGGTGTATGGGAACAATCCGTGACCTAAACGCGCGGAATGTCGTTGGACCGTTTGCTCCCACCGAAGACGTGGTGTGGCGCGGAGGCCGCGTCCTCGGCGCCGTGCACGACGAAAACGCCTGGGCCCTGACAGGGCTCGGGGGCTCGGGGCATGCGGGCCTGTTCGGCACCGTGGAAGCGGTCCTCTCTTTCGGCACGTGCGTCCTCGATGTCGTCGACGGTCTCGATGGGCCCCTTGGCCCTGTCGATCTCGCATGGCTTGTGGCCCCGAGACCGGGGGGCAGCCTCCGAGCGGGCTTCGACGGCAAGAGCCCCGAAGGGTCCAGTGCGGGGTCCCACATGGGGCCCCACAGTTTCGGCCACTTAGGCTTCGTCGGGACGAGTCTCTGGATCGACCCCGAAGCGCACATCGTGTCGAGTCTGCTTACGAATCGTTTGTACGCGGGGCGCGATCACCTCACCATCCGAAGTGCTCGCCCATGGGCCCACGACGCCCTCTTTAGTCGGGCGCGCGAAATGTCGGCGAGCCCCCCCTAAACTGCGAGATGCAGTGTGCCGTATGCGGCGACACGATGCTCTCGTACACGGGCGTAGCCCCCCGCACGGAGTACAAGCACCCCCCTTTGGGTGTACGCTCCCGCGACGTGACGTCCATAGATCGCGCGGTCGAGCTCGTAGCGCCCTACTGCGATATCGTCGACCGATTGAGGGTGATCCCCCCCTCCGCCATGGTCCGCGGGGTTTGGATCAAGAACGTCGAGAAGCACGTCGAAAGGTGCGGGCTGACTGCCACGTATCGTGAGTACTTCCCGCATGATCACTATTCTTCGCTTTCCTTCTATCCAGTCGCTGATCTGCTCATTCGAAATGCCTGCGCGGGGGCACTGGTTGCGTCACCGGAGAGAGTGCACGAGGGAATGTTTCTCATCACGAAAGGACACGCCGAGGCGTTCATGGAAACGCTTCTCGGGCGGGTCATGTTGCGCGTCTTGTCGCGCGATCCCGTTCGGCTTCTGGAACAGGGGATGGCTGCGCGGCGACAAAGCTTCTCATATGGACACTGGGCGCTCCGGCGTCACTCCGAGCGCGAAGTGGAGGTCGTCTACGAGAACGAATACTGGTGGATCGAGTCGGCCGTCGGGGGTGCAGCCCAGGGAACGTTCGAAGCGTGCAAGATTTCGGCGCGCATCGAGACAAAGCTGAGCGATCGATTCAATGGCGCCACGTTCTTTCGCTGGTGACTACCAACGACTGATGACGCGCGCCCTAGAACCGCGTAAGGCACCTCGCGAAAGTCGCAAACACAAGGAGCACTCATGACCCAAGGCGTATATCCCCTGCCGACTTCGCCAGCCGCGAATGACGCGCCGGCCGTGTCCCGGAGTTCCTACATTCGCGAGCTCTCGCCGAAACCGCGCTCGTTCAAGGAGCCCCTCGGTGGTACTGCGGAGGCAGCCACACACCTCATCGGCGCTCTGGTCGACGCCGGGGCCGACACGTTCTTCGGTGTTCCCGGAGGCCCCGTCGCGCCTGTCTTCAACGCTGTGCTGCGGACACCAGGTGCGCGTCTCGTCGAGTCCCGCCACGAGACCGCAGCCGCCTTCGAGGCGGCCGGATTCTACAGGGCGACGGGACGCGTACCGGTCGTTTTGGTTACGGCGGGACCAGGGATTACGAACGCCGCCACCGGCTTGGCCTCCGCATACTTCGAGCGAATTCCAATGGTGGTGATTTGCGGAGACGTCGCCTGGGCCACCGACGGCCAGCGAATGATTCAGGACTGCGGGCCCGAGGGTCTCGACGTCGAGCACATGTTCGCCAGCGTCACGCGAGCTTCGATCCGCGTCACGCATCCTCGGTCAGCGGCCACCCAGGCCCTCGCAGCACTCGATGCCGCCATCGATCCAACTCGTCGAGGTCCAGCCCTTCTCATCGTGCCGATTCAGCACGGGACGCTACACTCGGTGGCGACACGCACCGAGCGCGCGTCCGTTCAACGTCGTTCGACGCCTCCGGTGGAAGTCGTCGCCGAGACTTGCGAGCTGCTTGCCACCGCCGAACGGCCTCTCATCGTCCTCGGCGCGGGATGCCGTCCCTACACCGCGGCATTGCGAAGGCTCCTGGACGCGTTCGATATTCCTTTCGTCACGACCCCACGCGCCAAAGGTGTCGTGAGCGAGCTGCACCCACGCTCACTGCGCCACGGCGGCCTAGCCGCTTCGTATTGGGCGCGTCGCTATACGGCTGCGGGTGTCGACGCGGCGCTCGTCCTCGGGACCGATCTGGACGACTGCAGCATTGGACCGACGCCTTACATCGCGCCCGGCGGAAAGCTTGTCCACGTCGACGCCGACTCGAACGTGTTTCACCGCAACCTGCCTGCGCACATCGGCGTCGTCGCCGAGGTGGGCGAGTTCATCGAGGCCATGTGCGACTACGTGGCCAATGCCTCTGTCCGAAATGGACGTACGACCACGCTCCTTCGCGAGCTAAAGTCGAGCGTCTCGCCTTTCGAGCTGGCCGATTTCGCGGGTGACGATGCGCCGGTGCTTCGTCCCCATCGCGCGATTGCCGACCTAGAGCGCGCAGCCGGACCGGGGGCGCGCTTCGTGACCGACATCGGGGAGCACATGCTCTTCGCGCTCCACTATCTCACGGCGCGCGGCCCGGACTCGTTCGACATCCAGCTCGGCTTGGGAAGCATGGGGTCGGGCATCTGCAGTGCCATCGGTCTTGCGATGGGCGATCCGTCGCGCCGGGTCGTATGCGTTTGCGGTGACGGTGGCATGCAAATGGCGGGGATGGAGGCCATCGTCGCCGTGCGCGAGAAGCTTCCCGTTGTCTTCGCCGTGTTCAACGATGCCCGATACAACATGGTCTTCCATGGTGAGCGCGCACAAGGGCGGCGTGAGGCCAAATGGGATTCGCCCTGGATCGACTTCGCCCTTTGGGCGCGTTCGATGGGGATTCCCGGGCTCCGTATCAACCATCCTGGCGAGCTCACGGCGGCGCGCCTCGATCTCTTGGCCACCCGCAACTTGCCCATCGTGCTCGACATGCGGATCGATGCGAGCGTGCGCCTGAATGGCGCGGGACGCGTCGAACGGCTTCAAAACATGTCCGTCCCTCGATAGGACAGCGGAAAAACCGAGGAAACAAGTCATGACCAGAGACGGATTTCTCAGGCTCCTCGAAGAGAACTTATCTCTCGACGCGGGTGCCCTAAAAGACGACAGGCCCCTCTCGGACATCCATTGGGACTCGATGGGAGTCGTCAGCTACCTGGCTCTCGTCGACGGGCACTTCTCCGGGGTCATCGACCCAGAGCACGTTGCCGCGTGCAAGCGAGTCTCCGATCTCGTGGCCTTGGTGGAGGCCCAGCTCGAAGCGAACTGACGGACCCGGCATGAGCGCTCCAGCCGTCCAAGTCAGGGGTATCGCCAGCGCGGTGCCCACGACCATTGCAACGGTCGAGGAAGGGGTGCGCCGGTTCGGGGAGGCGGCACTGAAGATTGCCAACAGTACGGGCATCCGAAACCGCCGCGTGGCCGGCCCCGACATGTGCACATCGGACCTCTGTCTCGCCGCCGCGAGCCGGATGCTCGCTGGCCTGGGCTGGGCGCCGCACACAATCGACGTGATGCTCATGGTGACTCAAACGCCGGACTACGTTCTTCCTGCGACGAGCTGCGCGCTTCACGCGAAGCTGGGGCTGTCGAAGCATTGTGCCTGCCTCGACGTGGGGCTCGGATGCTCCGGCTACGTCGTCGGACTCTGGCTCGCGACGAGCCTGCTCCAATCGGGCGCAGCGCGGCGGGTGCTCTTGCTCGCCGGTGACACCATCTCGCGCACCGTTTCATCCGACGACCGCTCGGTCGCGATGCTCTTCGGCGATGCGGGGACCGCAACGGCGCTCGAGGTCGGAGTCGAAGACGACGCGGGGTTCGTCTTCGAGATAGGTACCGACGGCCGGGGGGCAGAACACATCATGATTCCCGCAGGGGGATTCCGGCACCCCGTGCGCGGGCCAGCCGATCCCGGCGGAGAGCGACGCTCCGAGCATCTCTCCATGAACGGCGCCGAGGTTTTCGCTTTCACGCTCCGAGAGGTGCCCCCCCTCGTACGATCGCTGCTCGACAAAGCACACTGGACTCTCGACGACGTGGACTCGGTTGTCATGCATCAAGCCAACCGGTTCATCCTCGAGCACCTGGGCAAGAAGATGGAAATCCCAGCGCACAAAGTGGTTATCGAGCTCGAGGGGTTTGGCAACACGAGCTCGGCCTCGATTCCCCTCGCCATCACGCAATCGCTCGGCCTCGAGCTCGAGCGATCACGTCGGCGCTTGCTACTCGCAGGATTCGGAGTGGGCTTGTCGTGGGCGGGCGCGGCTCTCTCTTGTGGGCCGATGTTCGTGCCCCCTGTTATGGCACTTGCATCGGACGGTTCGACGACCGATCTCCAGCGAGGCCGTGAGTGAGTGTTGGGGTCCACCGATCATGGCCGAGCTAGCCGCCGTCGCCTACCACCTTCCTGAGCGCGTCGTCACCAACGACGATCTCGCGGGGGCTCATCCCGAATGGAGGATGGCCGAGGTTCAGGCCAAGACGGGAATCGTGCAGCGACACGTCGCGGCCCCGGATGAAACGTCCGGCGATCTCGCCGTCGCGGCTGCGCGCGAGCTCTTTGCAACGTCTGCCTGCCGCCCCGAATCGATCGACTTCATTCTTCTTTGCACACAAACGCCAGACTATCTCCTGCCCACGACCGCCTGCGTGCTCCAACAAACGCTTGGCATTCCAACCGCGGCCGGTGCCCTCGATTTCAACCTTGGTTGCTCGGGCTACGTCTACGGCCTGTCTCTCGCCAAAGGCCTCATCGAGAGCGGCCAGGCGCGCAGCGTGCTTCTGCTCACGGCCGAGACGTATACGAAGCTCATCCATCCGGACGATAGAGCGGCGCGCGTCCTCTTCGGCGACGGCGCCTCGGCGACGTGGGTCAAAGATGGCGGGGACAAATCTCACATCGGCCCTTTCGTGTTCGGAACGGACGGTGCCGGCGCCCGTCATCTGTTGGTGCCGGCAGGAGGTATGCGTGAGCCGAGAACGGCAGACACGTCGAGGGCCGAAGCGGACTCGAAGGGCAACGTGCGCTCGCGCGAGAACCTGTTCATGAATGGCGCAGAGGTGTTCGCGTTCACTCTGCGCGTGGTCCCTAACACGGTTGCACGCCTGCTCGACGCGGCGCACCTTCACCTTGACGATGTCGACTACTTCGTGTTCCACCAAGCCAACGCACAAATGATCGAGCATTTGCGGCAACGGATCGGCGTGCGGCAGGAAAAGGTGGTGCTCGCGATGCGGCGATACGGCAATACCGTCTCGTCGACCATCCCGATCGCCCTGCGCGACGCTTCGCTCGCGGGCGCCTTTCAATCCGGGGCCCGCATCATGCTCGTGGGATTCGGCGTCGGCTTCTCATGGGGCGCAACGCTCATACGGTGGCCATGACCGCTCCAGCCCGACCAGAGCGCGAGTGGGGGCGGTACGAAACCCTTCTAGCCACGATCGACGAAAACGTGCTCAACATCGCCTTGAATCGGCCGAGGCGGCTCAACGCCTTTGTACGCACGATGCGCGACGACTTGCTCGACGCATTCAAGCGCGCCGGTGAAGACGACGAGGTGCGGGTCGTCATCGTGAGTGGCTCCGGGATGGCGTTCTGCATTGGGATGGATCTCGAAGCAGGCCCGTCGACGTTCGACGTCCGGGATCGAGTCGGCATCGACGACTTTCGCGATGAAGGCGGAGAGGTCGTTCTGGCCATTTTCGAGTGCCCGAAACCGGTGCTCGGCGCCATCCACGGGGCCGCGGTGGGGGTCGGGGCGACAATGACTCTCCCGATGGACGTTCGCATTGCAAGTGACGACGCCCGATTCGGCTTCGTGTTTACTCGGAGAGGCGTGACCCTCGAGTCGTGCAGCAGCTGGTTTTTGCCGCGCATCGTCGGCGTCAGCAAAGCGCTCGAGTGGACGTTGACGGGGCGCGTCTTCACCGCGGCCGAGGCACTGGAGGGCGGCTTGGTCTCGCGCGTCGTGCCGCGAGCCGATCTCCTCGAGGAGACTCGTAAGCTCGCCCGCGAGATCGCCGACAATACGAGCGCCGTATCGGTCGCGCTCTGTCGGAGGATGGTGTGGACCATGCTCGGAGCGGACCATCCTCGAGTCGCTCATCTCGTCGATTCGCGGGGGATGTATTGCATGGGCAGCTCGCCCGACGCCGCAGAGGGTATCGAGAGCCTTCTGCAGAAGCGTCCGCCAAATTTTAGAATGAAAGTCTCCCGAGACGTCCCCTCGGAGGTCTTCGACGACCTACCGCGGAAGCGGTGACGCCGGGACCTTGGTTTTGGAAGATCAGCGGAAACGGTCAAAAGGATGAGGTGCAGTGATGAGAGCGGCAATTCTTGGCATGGGCGAGTGGGTGCCCGAGACGATTCGTGAGAACGGAGATTGGCCTAAGAACTTCGCGGCCATAGCCGCAGCGTCTGCGGATCGCGGTTTGGCCGACGTGAAGGTCGCTGCCCAGGGTGACCGGTATCAAACCATCGTCGGGCGCCATCTGGAAGCCGAGTCGCACGATCCTTTCCTAGGGTCGAAGAGACGACGGGTCGCGGCCGAATCGGTGACCGATGTCGAAGCGGAGGCGCACGCGGCGCGTGCCGCACTCGCGGACGCGCGTATAGACGCCGCGGAGATCGACATCGTTCTCTCCTTTGCGGTCATTTCGGATCGCCCGGCGCAACCGAGCGCACCCAAGGTAGCGAGCCTCATCGGAGCGACGAAGGCTCTTGGAATGGGCGTGGACGCCGCGTGCGCATCGACGATCGAGCAGCTCCTCTTCGCCGCATCTCTCATCGAATCCGGCAGAGCGCGAACCGTTCTCGTCACTTGCTCTCAGCTCATGACGCGTGTCTTCCCTCTGGAGCACCCGGCTTCCCCTACCGTGGGCGACGCTGCGACGGCTCTGGTCGTCGGCCCGAGCGAGCAAGCAGGCATCCTCTCCGTCTTCGGCGTGTCTCAGGGAGAGTACTACGATGCGGTCGCCTGGCGACGAATGCGAGCCGATAGCCCTTGGTTTCGACAGGGCGGCGCTGTTTACCTTGGCTCGTTCGACAGCCCGTCGTTGCAGCAAATCGTAACCGACACCGTTCGCTTTGGCGCCGAGACTGTCGCCGAGGCCGCGAAGCGGTCCGGTATCGCCGTCGAGAACATCTCGGTCCTATCGTGCGTTCAGCCGCGCCGGTGGATCCCCGGCGCGATCGCCGAAGGCCTCGGCCTCCCCTTTGAGTCGGCGCCGCAGACGTTCGACGAGCGAGCACACCTCGGCCCCTGCGGCGTCGTCACCAATCTCATCGAAGCCCGGCGCCGCGGACTGCTGGCCCCGCGAGGGGGAGAGCCGCCTGTCGTCGCGATGTACGCCCAGGGGGCCGGCTTCACGCGCGCCTCTATCCTGCTGCGCTGGGTTGCATCCGCCTGAGAAGCTGGGCAGTAAGGTGGGCGCCCCCCTATGCCCTTGGCGTCCACCTACCGCCCCGCCGCACGAATCACGGCGCTCGGCGACGGGTTTTACGATGAAGTCTGCGCGGCCCGCTTTCCCAAACGCGAGCTTCGCTTCCGCAACCAGCGCGCGGCCAAGCAAATCGGCCTGCACGATCTAGACGACGCCGAATGGGAGGCTCACTTCGCGCGCTTCGAGCCCCTTCCGGACAACCTCCCAAAGCCGCTTGCGCTCCGCTATCACGGCCATCAATTCGACGTTTACAACCCATTTCTCGGCGACGGCCGCGGCTTTCTCTTCGCCCAGATGCTCGATGATTCTGGGCGCCTGCTCGACCTCGGCACGAAGGGAAGTGGGACGACGCCCTGGTCCCGTGGCGGAGACGGAAGGCTCACGCTCAAGGGCGGCGTCCGCGAAGTGCTGGCCACCGAGATGCTCGAGGCGCTCGGCGTAAACACGTCGAAGTCGCTGAGCCTCTTCGAGACCGGCGAAGATCTTCAACGTGGCGACGAGCCGTCACCGACTCGGTCTTCGGTGCTGGTGCGCTCGAGCCATTCGCACATTCGCTTCGGCACCTTTCAGCGCCTGGCCTACCGCGCCGACACGCGCGGCCTGGAGCGCCTTCTCGCCTACTCTATCGAGCAGTACTTCCCTGATCTTGCGACGGGGCCGGACCCGGTGGCGCGCTTTCTCGCGAAAGTCACGCGGGCCAGCGCCGCGCTTGCGGCAAGCTTCATGGTCGCCGGTTTCGTCCACGGAGTGCTCAACTCGGACAACATGGTGATCACGGGCGAAAGCTTCGACTACGGCCCCTATCGGTTCATCCCGAAGTACGACGTTCAGTTCGTCGCTGCGTACTTCGACCACGAGGGGCTCTACGCCTACGGTCGCCAGCCCGGAGCGGTCCTGCGTAACGTGTTTCGTCTTGCGGAAGCGCTTCGCCCCCTGGCGCCCGATGTCTCCATCGCCACGATCGCCACCGACTTCGAGGCTGCTTTGGAGTCGGAGGTGGAGCGCCGCGTGCTCTGGCGGTTGGGGCTCACGGCGCGTGGGGACAGCGATCGCCCCCTGGCCATGGCCGTCTACGCCTTCCTCGCGGAAGGCTCGCTTGCGTACGACCAGTTTTTCTTCGACCTGCGCGGCGGTCTTGACCGTGAAGCCCGCGCGCTCGCGGGCGCGGACAAGGAGCACTACGCCGGCGCAAGGTGGGACGCTCTACGCCGGATCATGCGCCCCTACGAGAGCACGCCCGGCGCCTTTTCCCCTTACTTCGACCGCGAGAACCCATGCACCCTGGTGATCGACGAAGTCGAGCTTGTCTGGAGCGCCATCGCCGAGCGAAACGACTGGGCACCTTTGCACGCCAAGATCGCCGCCATCCGAGAAATGGGCGCCGCGCTAGGCGACTAGGCCAAGCGTCGTCAACCCTATTTCACACGAGGACGCAATTGGCGGTACGCTATCACCGTGAGCCCTGGCCTCTCTCCCATCCGGCTCCTCGTGCAGGACGAGGAGACTGCGGTCGAGGTCGGGAGACTCGCGGCGTACCGCGAGGGCGGTGGGCTCGACCTCGAGATGGTCGTCGTCCACGATTCGGCGACGGACGCTGTGCCGCGCCAACGCAGCGCGGGAGGTAACGACCCGCTCGGCGTCATCGCGCGTACCGAGGCCGAGGCCTTTGCGGCGGTAGCCGCGGGCGCGGACGAAGCATGCACCATCGATGGTCTCGACCTTCCGCGTTTCGTCGCCTTTCTCGATCGCGTGGCCCTTCGCGCTACGCAGAGACGCGAGGCGGAAAACCGACACACCCATGCCGTGCAAGCCGAGAAGCTCGCCGCGCTGGGCACCGTCGTGGCCGGAGTCGCGCACGAGATCAACAATCCGCTCGGGATTGTCATCCTGAACGTCGAGTCGACGCGGTCCAACGTCGAGCCCGTGCTCCGCGCCCAAGAAGAGATCTTCCGCCTCGCCGACCGCGGGACTGCCGCCACGCCCGAAGAAGTGCGCCGACTCGCGGATATGGCACGAGCCGGGGCCGCGCCCGCCGACGTCCGGGCCGACCTCGACGACGTCACCACGGCGCTACAGACCATCGCCGACGTCGTGAAAGACCTGCGCATCTTTGCTCGCGCGGGCGAAACCGAGAAACCTGAGTCGGTGTACTTGCCAGACCTCGTCGACCAGGTGCTCCGCATCGTCGGCAAGCAGATTACGTCGGTCGCCGCCCTGGAGCGCGACTACGGCGCTGACGTTCCCGCGCTCCTCCTGCCTCGCAGCCGCTTGACCCAGGTGCTCACCAACCTGCTCATCAATGCGGCGCACGCCATCGAGGAGATCCGACGGCCGATGCACCGCGTGCGGATCAGTATTCGGTACGACAACGAAGCCATCGCGCTCTCGATATCCGATACGGGTCCGGGCATCGCCTCGGACATCATCGAGCGCATCTTCGACCCGTTCTTTACGACCAAGCGGGGCGACCGGGAGACCGGGGGCAGCGGGCTCGGGCTATCGATATCGCGTTCGATCCTGCACGACATCGGCGGTGACCTCATCGTCGAGTCGGTGCACGGGGCCGGTGCGACGTTCATCGCCGTAATTCCGACCGAGGGTCGCCGCGTGATCCGCCATTCGCGCTTCCAGGCCGCCATCGGCAGCTCCCCCACCAGCGGACGCTCGTCGGTGCTTGTCGTCGAAGACGAGGAGGCGCTGCTCAGAAGCCTCGCGACAGCGCTCCGGCAGCGCTTTCACGTCCTCCTGGCGGCCGACGGCCAGGAGGCCATCGACCTGCTCGAGTCAGGGTCTACGCCGGATGCAATCTTGTGCGACATCAACATGCCCGTCGTGAACGGGTTCGAGCTCTACGAGTGGCTCCTCGACAACCGCCCGGATCTGGCGCGGCACGTGGTGTTCATCACGGCGAACGCTACCGACGAGGTCGCGTCCACTTTCTTTGCCCGAGTCGAGAAACCCGTTCTCGAGAAGCCGGTCACGCGCGAGCGGCTCCTCTCCGCCATCGATCGCATCGTCTCGAGCTCGCCTTTGCCCCATTGATCCGGCCGTTTCCGGCTCAGCCGTGCTAGCTTGGCGCGAGGGATGATCGAGCCCAAACAGGAAACCGACCTTCCCGAAAGCCAGGGCGAGACGTCCGACCCTGCCTCGCGTACCGACGACCACAGAGACTCGCTGCGCCACGCCGTCCAGCTGCGGGTCGACTACAAGCGAATGAACACGTTCTTTGCCGACTATGCGAAGAACATCTCCAAGGGCGGGACTTTCATTCGCACGAGCAAACCGCTCGACGTCGGGACCGAGTTCGTCTTCGTCCTGTCGATTCCCGAACAGGCCGACCAGCTCCACCTCCGCGGAGAGGTCATCTGGACCGTCATCGGCGACCAAGCCACCGAGGATCGTCCGGCTGGAATGGGTATCCGATTTCGATTCGAGGGCGACGGCGAGCGCCAGGCGCTCGAGCGCTTCGTCGAATCGCTGATGCAAGAGAAGCTCGGGAGCCACGTTACCGCGCGGCTGCTCGGAAAAACGTAAGTCGCGGCTCGACCAGTGTCCGTTCACGTAGAGGAACGTCATGACCAACAGAATGCGCTTCGAGGGTTTGACGCTCACGGTAGAGAGCGTCGCGCGGTCCATCGAGTTTTACGGCGACAAGCTGGGCCTGAAGGTCGAGTGGAACGCGCTCCCCGCCTTTGCCATGATCCGAGTTGGCGGCGAGGGAGGAGGGACGATCGGCCTTCTCTCGATCGCCGAGGCCCGAAAAGAAGGTGTCGAGGAAATGAACGCCACGCAGAAGAGAGGCGTTCACGTGGAGTTTTCGTCGGACGATCTCGACGGCCTCTACGAAGAGCTAAAGTCCAAAGGCGTCACGTTTCATCAGCCCCCGCACGACGAACCTTGGGAGCGCTCGATGACCGCGTTCGACCCGGATGGGTACTCCGTCGAGTTCGCCCAAGGGCGTCGCGGACACAACCAGACCAAGCCGTGAGGCTGGTGGCGGCGGCGAGGTCCGTCACGCGGGAGAGCGCTCCTCCTCCTCGCTCATGCACACCAAGAGCGACGCCTTGGCGCGGTAGAGGAGCACATCGACGTGGCCGCGCGTGAGTCCCAGCGTGGTCGCTACGTCCTCGCCCGGGCGTTCCTCGAGCAGGCGCATCAGGACGACTGTACGTTGGGTCTTGCAAAGACGGTTCACGCAACCGCGGAGACGAACGCACTCCTCGGCATGCGCGACCAGGGTCTCGGAGGACGGCGTGGGGTCGCTCGGCTCTACGGTGTCGACGGCGATGTGCGGGCGGGCGAGATGATGACGGCGTCGCTTGTTTCGTGCCGTGTTGCGCACGATGCCGGCAATTAGCGGCGCGTGCTCCGACGGGTCCTCGGGGAGCTCGCCCCTGAGGGCGAGCTCGAGGAAGGTGCAGAACGCGTCGTGCACGCAGTCGAGCGCTTCCTCCGCACCTAGCCCCTCGCCTCGGGCCAGTCGGACGAGCTCCGCGCGCTGGACGCGAACGACGCGATCGAGAACCGCGAGCACGTTTTTTTCAAGATGGGGGCTCATCCCTGGATGAAGGTGTCGAGACGGGCCAATCTTACGCGCTGTAAGAAATGAGGCATCTCGAGACATTTCACGGTCGAAGGAGGCGAATCATGACAGCAAGCCTGAACGTGATCGAGGTGGACGACGATACTTTCGAAAGGGAGGTCCTCGCGGCTGAGGTTCCCGTGCTCGTGGATTTCGGGGCGCCGTGGTGTCCGCCGTGCAAGGCCCTCAAGCCCGTCGTGGAGCGGGTGGCGGCCGAAACGGTCGGCCGAATCAAGGTCGTGACGGTGGACACGGACGCGTCGCCCCGGATCTCGCAGCGATACGGCATTCGGGGCGTGCCCACGCTCCTCGTGTTTCGGAAGGGAGAGAAGACGGCGCAACACCTCGGAGCCACGACGAGGGAGAAGGTCCTGGAGCTGCTGGCTCACTGATCCCCTCTCGCCCGCGGTGCTAAGTTTCAGCCATGGCCGCAGCTACGCACCCCATCCCGCTCGACCTCGAAGACGCCATCACGCGCCTCAAGCGCGAGCGTAACGCCGTCATCCTGGCCCACTTTTATCAGGAGAGCGAGATCCAAGACGTCGCCGACTTCATCGGTGACTCTCTACAGCTGGCGCAGGCCGCCGCGAAGACTCAGGCCGACGTCATCTGCTTTGCCGGCGTTCACTTCATGGCCGAGACCGCGAAGATTCTCAACCCGCAACGCACGGTCGTCTTGCCGGATCTCGAAGCGGGCTGCTCGCTCGCCAGCGGCTGCCCCGCGGATCGATTTGCAGCTTGGATTGCCAAGCATCCCGGTGCCGTGGTCGTCAGCTACATCAATTGCACGGCAGAGGTCAAAGCCCTCTCCGACTACATCGTGACGTCCTCGAACGCCGAAGCCATCGTCCGAAGCATCCCGCTCGACAAGACGATCTTGTTCGCGCCCGACAAGAACCTGGGCCGCTACATCGAGCGCAAGGTCGGGCGAAAGATGCTGCTGTGGCAAGGCAGCTGCGTCGTGCACGAGACCTTCAGCGTGCGAAAGCTCATCGGTCTGAAGGAGCGTCACCCCGAAGCGATCATAGTCGCCCATCCAGAATGCGAAGAGGCCGTGCTCGCGATGGCGGATTTCATCGGATCGACGACGGCGCTTCTCAAGTACTCCGTGGCCAGCGCGGCGAGAGAAATCATCGTCGCCACCGAGCCCGGCATCCTGCACCCCATGCAAAAACAGGCACCCGACAAGCTGTTCATCCCCGCCCCGCCGGAGGCGAACTGTGCCTGCAACGAATGCCCGTTCATGAGAAAGAACACCCTCGAAAAGGTCTACCTTTCGCTGCGCGATCTCAGCCCCCAGGTCGAGCTCGCGCCGGATCTCATCGCGCGGGCGCGAAAACCCATCGATCGAATGCTGGCGGCTTCCGTCTAGAGAAAGAGATCGCGGTTGAACTCGACGTGCGTCGACGGGTCAGTTTTTGCCGCCAGCCCTGGGGGGGAAAGGATCCTTGTGGACGTGTTTGCTCCCTGAGCTCGCGCTCGGGGGATTCGGCGAAGGAGCGTTCGACTCGGGCATGATGAGCTCGTCCTCGAGCACGATGTTGATGGCTTCTTCGGTCGACATCGGCGCGAATGCGGCGTTCGCATCGACACCGACGGGCGGGTTAGGGCGCATGCTCCAGCCGCCCTCGTCGAGCGGCAGCTTCTCGGTCGAGGCAGGAGGCCGCGGAACCTTCGTGGCATCGACCGCCGTGGCCTGAGGATCGGTTTTCAGATCCGCTTTCTCGCCAATGTCTGCGCGAGACGCGGGCGCGGCGGTTTCCTTGGGCGGGACGAGCCCAACCTTCGTCACGACGGCATCGAGCACGGCGATGAGCGCCTCGTCCCGAGTCTTGGCCGAGATCCTTTCCCAGCCGAGCGCGGCAACCAGCCCCTTGGGGGTGCCGTCGCCGCCTTCGTGGATGCGTTTGATCCAAGCCACGAGATCTTCCTTGCTCAGACCGTCCGCCAAGACATCGGTACCCTTGAGCGAGCCGCCCTTGGCCTGAACCGTGTCGAGAAACCAGCGGGCGTCGAAGAGCGCGAGATCGTAGGCGACCGTCAGAGCCTTCTGGATCGAGTGTTTGCTCAGCTTGCCGCCGCGCCAGAACGCCCAAAGCTCCCCGAGCGGCACCCAGCGCACGAGCATCTCGGCTCCAAGGCCGTCCTCGAAAGCCACGTGGTCGATGTCGCCCGCCACGAGCGCGTCGTGCACGACGCTCTGCACTTTCTCGTCGTTGTCTCGAAGCGCGGACTTGATCCCTCGCACTCCCCAGGCGGCGATGATCGGCCCGCGAACTTCGTTGGGCAGGTGCTTGAAGACTCGATCGGTGCAGGTCTTCTCTTCATGCGGAAAGAACGCGGCGAGAAACTCTTGCGAAGTACGCACTCTGCCGTCGGGCGTTCGCCTGTGCTCCTCCAGGGCAAGACAGAACTTCGGAACGGCTGCACTTAGATCGTTGCGTGCCTTTTCCACTGCAGCTCCTTGGTGCCGGCCTCGATACGGGCCCGCGCTCGAGCGATCCTATCAACATCGCCAGCCAGACCGTAACGCTGCGCAGGCATTCAGCGAGGCAAGCTTGCGCCGCAAGCTAAAGATCGGTCATCACCGTAGTCAAGATGTAGTCGAAGGCGAAGATGGCGACGATGCTCGTCACCACGGCTTTGGCGGTGGCTTCGCCCACGCCGCGGGCCCCACCCGCGGCAGAGAAGCCCTTTTTGCAACAGATGACGCTCATGACGAACCCGAATACCAGGCTTTTCACCCCCATCATGCGCAGGTCTCTCACCTCGAGAAACTGCGTGATCTTGTCGAGGAACACGCCCGGATCGAGCCCCTGCCAGACCACTGCGACGACATAGGCACCGAGCTGGCCGGCAATGCCGAAGCAAACGGCCAGAAGCGGCAAGACGAGGGTGGTCGCGAGCACCCGCGGAACGACCAGGTACTGGACGGGGCTGACGCCCATCGTGGTGATCGCGTCGATTTGTTCTGTGACGCGCATGTTCCCAAGCTCGCTGGCCATCGTGCTTCCGGCCCTCGCTGTGACCACGACGGCGGCGAGCACCGGCGCCAGCTCTCGAGCGAGCGCCAGCGCGACGACCCCGCCCACCATCCCTTCGGCGGAAAACTGCCGAAAACCGACGATGATGCTCACGGTAAACGCCATCCCCGTGAAGAGACCGACGAGCACCACGATGAACGTCGACCCCGAGCCGACGAAGTCGACCGCCATGAGCAACTGCCCCGGGCGCACCGGCGGACGGAAAGTCCACGACGCGACCCGCACGGCCAGCATCACCGTCTCGCCGAGGTCGTCGAAAAACGCGACGAAGGGACGCGCGAGCCCGTCGAACCCTCGAGCGAGCGCCGAGATCGGCCGCTGCGGCGCGTCGTCGCTCGTGTCGCTCACGGGCGCCGAGTCTAGCCGGCCTCGTTCAGGGCTGCCGATAGAACCGCGGCACGCGACGCGAAATGCTCGTGAAGACCTCCCACGGGATCGTGTCGGCATGGGCCGCGATCTCGTCGGCGCCGAGCGTCTCGCTGCCGACGGACCCGTCCTGCGTTCCCAGAACGACCACCTCGTCGTGCAGAGCCACGGCCTCGATGTCGGTCACGTCGATCATGGCCATGTCCATGGACACGGCGCCGACGATGGGCGCGCGCGCTCCGTGAACGAGCAAGTGACCCCGATTGCCGAGCTGACGCCAGAGGCCGTCGGCGTACCCCATCGGCACGGTCGCGATGCGCGAGCTCCGAGGCGCGCGCCAGGTGGCCCCGTAGCCCACCGCGGCGCCCGCGACGACTTCGCGGAGCGCGACGATCTCCGAGCGCACGCGCATGACGGGTCTGAGCTCGCCGCTCAGCGCGCGACCGGCGACGCGAGGCGCAACGCCGAAGAGCGCGATGCCCGGGCGGACGGCGTCGAGGTGCGTGTTTCCGCGGAAAACGGCCGCGCTATTGGCGGCGTGACGAACCTTGGGCACGACGCCACAGCGTGCGAGCACGCGGGACGCTTCCTCGAAGTGCGCCATGGCCTCAGCGGTCTCTCGCTCTTGCGGTGCGTCCGCACAGGCCAGGTGCGTCATCAGACCGTGCACGCGAACTTCCGGGTAGTCCGCGAGCTTCGCGGCGACTCTCGGAAGCTCTCGCATCGTCACACCTAGGCGACCCATACCCGTGTCCACTTTGAGATGGACGTCGACGGGCGCCGATGCGCCGCCGGAGCGGACCAGATGAGCGAACGCAGCGACCTGTTCGAGATCGTGCACCACGGGCACCAGGCCGCGTGCGATGGCTTCTTGATGCGCACCTTGGTAGTCGCCGCCCATGACGAGAATCGGCGCGACGATGCCCGCCTCCCGGAGCTCGATCCCTTCTTCCACCAGGGCGACGCAGAATCCGTCGATCTTCGCTCGCTCCAATGTGCGAGCCACCGCGGGTGCCCCGTGTCCGTACCCGTCGGCCTTGAGCACGGCCCATACGCGGGCGCCGCCCGCGTGCTTTCGGACGACATGAAGGTTGTGCCGGAGCGCTTCGAGGTCGACCTCGGCGCGCGTCGGCCGCAGGGCGTCGGCGGGTGCGGCCCGGCGGGGTCGAAGGACGCGAGGAACGAAAGGCTGGTTCATGGGAGGGAAACGCGCATGCCTTCGCTTGCCATTCCCCCCAGCTTTACTCTCGTGCGGCTCGGGGGGCCAAGCCCAAGGTGTTTTTTCTTGCACGCGGCGAGAGCCGACGGGCTCCGAAGTAGGCGACGGGGCCGAGGCCCATCAGCACGCCCGCAAACGCGAGGGCGCTCATCGGACCGACTCGCTCGGAGGCATTCTTCACGAGCGCGAAGCCGAGCAGTCCGAGCGGCCCGAGCCCTAGCGCCGCAGCCGCCGCGAGACCCCCCGGAATACGAAACGGACGTGCGAGGTTCGGCTCGCGAAGTCGCAGAGCCACGAGCGCCGCAAACTCGAGCATCAGGCTCGAGCCGTAGAGCACGATGTCCAGAGTCACCAGGCGTTCGAACGACAGACCCAGCGACAGCACCCACACAACCGCGCACGCGAGAACCGACACCCAAGGCACACCAAGCCGCGTTCGACGACGCGTGAGCAGCTCCGGAAGAAAGCCATCCTCGGCGAGAACGAGCGGCAATCGCGAGTAGGACAGGCAGAGGGCCGCGCACATTCCAAACGCGCTCACCATCCCGCCGACGACGACGGCGACGGCCAAAGGTTCGCCACCGAAAGCGCGCGCGACGTCCGCCCAAGCGCCCGTGTCCCAGCTCGACGGATCGACGCGCCCCAGCCACATGGCGCCGAACGGCGCGACATAGGTCAGCGCCACCAGCCCGACCGCGATGAAGATCGCGCGGGGGTAGCTACTCTGGGGCCGCTCGACTTCGCCGGCCACAGTCGACGCGTTGTCCCACCCCATGTAGTTCCACATCGCCACGACGACCCCACCGGCGAGGTCGGGAGCCATCGACGCCTTCGCGTAAGGGACCGCGGGCGCGAGGTGTCCAAAGACGACGATGGCCACGAGCACCGCAAACGGGGACATCACGAGCGCGGCCAAAGCCGCCGAGCCGTCCCCGACGGCCCGAGCTCCGGCGATATTGCAGGCCGCAGCCGCCGCGATCACGAGCGCGCCTACCGCGATGGGCCACGCTCCGAGCGCGGGCACGAGACGCGCGAGATACATCGTGAAGAAGGTCGGGTAGAGCGCCATGTCGAAAACGCTCGCCACGAGCGAGAGCCACGCCTCTTGGAAACCCCAAAAGGGGCCGAGCGCGCGCCGTACCCACGCGTAGTATCCGCCCTCTTCGGGGAGCGCGGCGGCAAGCTCCCCCACCATGAGCGCCGTCGGAAGGCTCCAGACGAGCGGGACGAGCAGCAAGACGGCGATCGCAGGCCCGAAGCCGACGTCGCGCGCGAGCTCCTCGAGCGCATAGGGGCCGCCCGAAACCATCATGTAGAGACCGCCGACCAGCGAGAGCAGCGTCATGCGCCGCCCGGGCGACGCGCGCCGCGGCATTCAGGGCACGTCGCTTTCGTTTGGCACCGTGACCCAGCGTGCGGCAAGAAAAACGACCGCCATCGAGCAGTAGCCAATCACGAAGGGCCACGCCGGCGCGAGCGTCATTCGCGTATCCCCCGCCTCGAAGCCGTACGAGTGCATCAGCCCGACGGCGCTCAGCGCCGCGCCCACCAGGCAAAAGACGCCTGCGGAGACGAATCGGCGCTCGATGACGCACACAGTCGCCCCCGCGAGCAGCATCGAGGACAGAATGAACCCCTGCTCGAGAGCGAAGGCGCCGCCTATCCAGCTGTCGGCCTGCGCGAAACGAGCGATGAGCGAAGCGTCGAACACGGGCCCGCCCGGAGCCCCGTAGCCTGCGACCCGAAGACCCGTCTTCGCAAGCAGCGCGCCCCACGCCGCAAGCCCCGGCAGAATGCCGATGACCACCGCGGGCGCGTGCTCGCGCGCCGTTGCCGTAAACGCCTGGGCGGTCATCACGATGCCGATCCAGAGAACGATGGCCATTCCCGCATCGATGGGAACGGCCCAAGCGATGTGCGCCACGATCCCGGTCAAGGCGATCGCCGCGACGAAGGCCCCGTTCAGGATGGAGTATCCCGCGCGGGCGCCCATCGCCTTCCAACCCGGGTGCCCGATATAGATAGTCGTCGGAAAGCAGGATCCGAAGAGCGCGCCCAGCAGAGTCGCGACGCCATTGACCGCGAGGCACGGGCCCGCGGGGTAGGAGTCGCCCGCGGCCTCCGCGCTCTCGATGTTTTGCAGCGAGCCAATCACATTGAAGAGCCCCATGGGCGCGACGACCGACAGATAGAGCAGGCCGTGGCTGCGGACGGCCTCCAGCAAGTCGCCAAGCGCCGGGAGCGGCATCACCAACCTGGGGGGACCGGGCAGAGGGCCGGACGGCGCGATCCCGCTGGCCCAAGCGAGAAGAGTGCCCAAGACCACCGAGACGAGCCCCGCAGGAACACGCCCCCGGAAACGCACCCGCCCGAAGTACGCGAGCAGTACCACCGCGAACGTGGCCAGGCCCACGATGGGGCGCGCGAAAGCGCGAAAGAGAAACCCGAGCGAGATGAAACCCAGCGCGATGCCCGAAAGAGTGGAAAGCAGCGCCGCGCGCGGCACGGCTCGCCTCAGCCTCTCGGCGAAGGCGGCCCCGGCAAGCTCGATCAAGCCGGATCCGAAACTGGCGGCGAGGCCCGCCTGAAACGCCACCCGCTGCGGATCCGCGGCCCCGCTCGCGATGGCGCCGAGCTTCGCCGGAAGCATGACGAGAAAGACGAAACCGAAGACCGACGGCGTGTTGACCCCAAAAGGAAGCGCACAGACGTCGGTTCGCCCGGCGCGTCGCGCGAGCAGCATGGCCTGCTTTGCGTAAAAGACGTTGCCGGCGAGAACGGCGAGCGCGGTTGCCGGCAAGATGCGGCGGTGAACGAGGTCGGCGTCGAAGCCGAGGACGTACCGACAGAGCGAGTCGATGAGCAGAAGCTGGACGAGGTTGTCGACGGCCAGCCCGAAAAACCCGTCGAGATCCGAGCGGACGAACCAGCGCATCTCACCCGACGGCGCGCTGCTCGCTATGAACGAGCCGCTCGGCGAGCGTGGCCTGCTCGTGCGCGAACTGCATTCGATGCAGCCTCGCGTAGACGCCGCCGCGCAAGATGAGCTCTTCGTGCGACCCGGTCTCCACGACGTGTCCCTTGTGGAAAACGACGATGCGGTCTGCCGCGCGAATCGTCGAGAGCCTGTGGGCGACGACGAGCGAGGTGCGCCCACGAATGACCTCCTCGAGCGCTCGCTGAAGTCGAGCCTCGGTGTCCGAGTCGACGCTCGCGGTCGCCTCGTCGAGGATCAGCAAGGGCGCGTCGCGATAGATCGCTCGAGCGAATGCCAAGAGCTGACGCTCGCCGGCGCTGAAGTTCTGTCCGCGCTCGTCGACACGGGCGTCGAGCGCGCTCGTGGCCCCTCCGGCGGAGTCGACCCCGCACCGCCTCTCGAAGAGCTCGAGCGCGCCGATACGACGCAGGGCCTCCTCGGCGCGGCCTCGGTCCGCTTGCTCGTCCGCAATGGCGATGTTCGAGAGCACGGTGCCCGGAAAGAGAAAGACGTCTTGGGGCACGACCGAGAAAAGGCGCCGCAACGCGCGCGGCTCGTACCCTCGGACGTCGGTACCAAGAACCCGGATCGCGCCCCCTTGCGGCTCGTAGAGTCGCAAGAGCAGGCTCGCGACCGTCGTCTTTCCCGCCCCCGTGGCGCCCACCAATGCGATTCGCTCGCCGCGCTTGGCCGAGAAGGTGACGTCGCGCAGGACCGGAACGCCGGGCTTGTACTCGAAGTCCACGTTCTCGAGCGCGAAGGCTTCGTCGGCCGCACCGGGCGCGCAGCAGCCCTCGGGGGCGAGCGCGGGTGCCACGATGTCTTTTTCGTCGAGCAGCTCGAAAACTCGCTCGGCCCCCGACATAGCGCTTTGAAGCAGCGTGTAGCGCTGCGAGAGAAGGCTGATGGGCTCGAAGAACTGCCGGATGTACTGGGTAAAGGTGACGACCAGCGCGAAAGTGATCTTCGGGTCGTGCACGTGCCGCGCTCCGGCAAACCATAGAATGCTGGCGATGCACAACGTGCTCACCATCTCGATCACGGCATCGAGAAGGGCGTCGTAGTAGACGGAGCGCTTGTTGGCGTCGCGATAGCCCACGTTGACCGCGTCGAATTCGGCCGACATCGCGCGCTCGCGCACGAAGGCTTGAACGACGCTTATGCCGTTGACCTGCTCATTGAGAAAAGCGTTGAGACGAGCCGTGCGAGCTCGCACGTCCCGAAAGGCCGCGCGCGATCGCCCGCGCACGACGTGCACGATGGCGCCGACGACGGGAAGCGCCAGAAACGAGACGCCTGCCAGTCGCCAATCGAGCAGCGCCATCATCACGACGATCCCCACGAGCGCCATGACGTCGCCCATGGCGTTGAGGGCGCCCGACGCGAAAAGCTCGCTGATGGCGTCGACGTCGTTGGTGGCCCGCGTCACGAGCCTTCCGACCGGCGTTCGATCGTAGTAGCGCAGACGAAGGTTCTGAAAGAGGCGGAATATCTCGCTTCGCAAGTCGGCCATCGCCCGCGCGCCGGCCATCTGCATCGTGTACATCTGGACGAACGTGAGGCCTTGCGTGACGACGAGCAAAAGAGCCAGCCCGATGCCATCGCGCATGAGCAGCCCCGGCTTGCGCACCGCGGCCTGTCGGACGACGTCACCCATCAGCAGAGGCCGGCCAAGGTTGATGGCCGCGATGACCACGAGCGTAGCCAGCGAAAGGGCGATGAGCAGGGCGTGGGGCCGGACGAACGGCCAGAGGCGGCGAAGCAGGCGAGCGTCGTAGGCTTTACCGATCGCTCCCTCTTCGTGAAACTTGCGGAGAGCTTGCTCCGCGCGACCGGGAGGAGACTTACTGGTCACGTTGCGCTCGCCTCCACGGGAATCGCCAGCGGCGCGCTGGCCGGTGGCGCAATCTCTTCGAGCTCGCTGGCCATCTGCTGCTCGACGGCGAACGCCGCGTAGATCCCGCCCGAGCGCGTCAGCTCGTCGTGCGTGCCCTGCTCGACGACCTTGCCTTCGTCGAGGACGATGATCCTGTCGCAGCGGGCGGCAGCGGCGACTCGGTGCGTGATGAGAAGCACGGTCCGAGCCGCGGCCTGCCTCTCGATGGCCTCGAGAATCGAGCTCTCGGTCTTCGCGTCGACCGCCGACAGCGGGTCGTCCAAAATGAGAATCTTCGGTTCCCAAACCAGAGCGCGTGCCAGCGCGATGCGTTGCTTTTGCCCTCCGGAGAGCTGCACGCCGCGCTCGCCCACGACGGTGTCGAAGCCTTCCGAGAGCGAGAGAGTCTCCTCGAGAACTTGCGCTTCTCGAGCGGCCTCGCGAATACGCTCTTGGGCGGCAGAGGTGTCCGGATCGTCCAGCGCGAATCCGATATTGCGCGACACGGTCGTCGAGAAGAGAAAGGCATCTTGCTGCGCATAGCCAATGGCCGAACGCAGCGAAGCCAACGGCAGCTCGCACACATCGATGCCGTCGATGCGAACGGCTCCGGCCGGGGTCGGCAGAAGGCGAGCGAGAAGCATGGCCAGAGTCGTCTTGCCCGACCCGGTGCGCCCGACAATCGCCAGCGACTCGCCCGGAGTCACCTTGAGCGAGACGTGGTCGAGGACAACGCGCGCCCCGTGACAAAAGCTCAGATTGTCCACCGTCAGCGATCCGCTGACGTGCTTGGGGGCCCGCCTCGGCCCGTCGACGACCTCCGGCTCGGCGTCGAAGACATCGCGCAGACGCCCGAAGCCCGCGCGGCCTCGCTGGACCACGCTCACGGCAAAGCCAATCGAGATCATCGGCCACGTCATTCGCGAGAACGCGCTCCAGAATGCGAAAAACGAGCCTTGCGTTACCCCCCCCTGCCCCTCGCCTCGCAAGAGCAGGGTCGACCCGTACCAAAAAAAGATGATGACCCCGATGGCGGCGACCGAGCCGATGACGGGCCCGAAAGAGCCCCGGAGCTTGGCCAGGGCCAGGCTCGCGTTCAGGTACTCGCGATTCGTTTGCTCGAAGCGCTGCCTTTCGCGCTCCTCGAGGGCAAAGCTTCGCACCACGCGGACACCGGCAAGGTTCGCCTGAAGCACATCGCTCATGTGGCCGAGCGCCGCCTGATTTTCGCGCATGCGGCGAAACATCTGCCCCGATATCGTTCGCGACACGAGAGCCACGAGCGGCAGGTTCACGAGGCAAGCCAGCGTCAGCTGAGGGCTCACCCGGAGCATGATCTGGAGCGCGCTCGCGAACACGAAGACCACGTTGAGCACGTTGAGAATGCCGAAGCCGAAGAGCAGCCGAACTTGCTGCAGATCGCTGGTCGACCGGCTCATGATCTCGCCCGCAGGCATCTTCCGATAGAAGGCCGCGCCCAGCTGATGCAGCTTGCGAAGGAGCTCGAACCGAAGCTCGTACTCGGCGTCGCGCCCCGCGTTGAACACGAACCAGCGGCTCGCCACGCGCGCGACGAAGGCGGCAACGGCGAGGAGCAGCATCAGGGCGGCGGGCTTCCAAGCCGTTGCCGGCGCCGGGCCGAAGATGGCGTCGATGGCCACTTTCGACTTCCAGTCGATGCGGTTCATGGCGAGCTGAGACACCGCGAGGGTCAGGGTCCCGATGGCGTACTGCGGCCCGTGGCGGCGGAATTGGCCGCGAAGTGTGGTGGGGTAGGCACGGTCGGGGTGGGCTGCTGAGGTCACCGCGGCCTTGGATCTCCAGAAGCGATAGATGCTGCTGCCCGTCGGCACGTTGTCGTCATGACCGGGTCGGCGTGCGCTTGCGGTGGGAAGTACCGAGAACCGGCCGAACGCCTCGCTCGGCCTGAAGGGTCAAGTGCTCGAGCTCGAAACGGACCGCCAGGAGCCCGAGCATCACGCGCGCACCGCCCTTGGCGTCGAGCTCCTGGACCACTCCCACCTTGCCGGAGAATGGGCCCTCGACGATACGCACGCGAACGCCAAGCTCGATGCCCGAGTGCACCTCGGCCTTGGCCGGACGATGGCTCTCGGGAGCTGCACGTGCGCGAGCCACCTTGGGCTCCGCGCGATCGCTGGTCGAGACGCGTTTTGTGGAAGACGGAGTCTGGGGCGCACGGGGCATGGGTGAATGGGTGCGCAAATCTCTGAGTGCCGGGGCCGCTCGCGCGACGTGCAGCTTCGCACACCCGAGACGTGCGCGGGAGCCCCGCCGCGTCAATTGGCGCGCCAATGGGCGCCGAGACCTGTACCGACCGGGGCCTACACGTGCTACGCATCAGCGGATCGGAGCATCCCCTCAGGAGCCCCTTTGCCTCGAACGACCAAGCCTCGCGACCCTGCGATCCGCCGCCCTAAAGGGGCCAAAGCAGGCGCCCGTCGCGTGGCGGCCACGGATGAACCACGCCGAGTCGACGACCCCGATGGGGCGTCCGACGAGCAAGCGGACGCGGAGCCACGCGAGGTGGACGACGAGGACGGGATATCCGAGCCCCAGCCCGAAACGCTCTCGGACGAAGGCGACGCCCCGCGTGTCCCCGCCGCTCGGCAGCGTGCGACGAGCGCGCCGATCGAGCGCTTCGACAGCCTGTCGGCCTACTTGCGCGAGATCCAGCGGCACCCCTTGCTGCGGCCCGAGGAGACCCAGGCGCTGGCAGAGCGATTCGTCGCCAATCAGGACGCCGAGGTGGCTGCTCAGCTAGTCACGGCCAATCTGCGGCTCGTCGTCAAAATTGCGTACGAGTATCGCCGTGCCTACCGCAACATCATGGACCTCATCCAGGAGGGGAATATCGGCCTGATGCAGGCCGTGAAGCGTTACGACCCCTACCGCGGCGTGAAGCTCTCGTCGTACGCGGCCTGGTGGATCCGGGCGTACATCCTACGGTTTATCTTGAACAACTGGCGGCTCGTGAAGCTCGGCACGACGCAGGCCCAGCGCAAGCTCTTTTTCAATCTGCGAAAGAAGCGCGCCGAGCTCGTGGCCCTCGGAATCGACCCGACGGATGCCGAGATCGCCAAACAGCTCAACGTTCCCGAGAACGAAGTCACCGAAATGGACGCGAGGCTGCAGGCGAGCGAGCGATCGCTCGACGCCCCCATAGGCGACGGCGACGGGCGAGCGACCTCCAAGATCGATACGATGCCGAGCCAGGTCGAGGGGCCCGAAGCCCTCATGGCCGACAGCGAGCTCCAAGGCCTCCTCAAAGAGAAGCTCGCTGCATTTCGTCACACGCTCGTGGGCAAGGACAAGGACATCGCGATATTCGACGAGCGTCTCGTTTCCGACGAGCCCCTGACCCTGCAGGAGCTCGGAGACCGTTTCGGCATCTCCCGCGAGCGCGTGCGTCAGCTCGAGCAGAGGCTGACGGGGCGACTGCGCGAGTACTTGCGTGACGAGATGGGGGACGCGGTCGAGGTGGCGTGACCGAGGGCCCGGGAACGCTGTACGTGGTGTCGACGCCGATCGGTCATCTGGGCGACATGACCTTTCGCGCGGTGGAGACCCTTCGCGCGTGCGACTGCATCGCGGCCGAAGACACGCGGCGCACGCGGCAGCTTCTTTCGCATTTCGCCATCACCGGTAAGGATTTGGAGCGATTGGACGCGCACGCAAGCGAAGGCCACGTCGCGCGCGTCGTCGAGCGGCTCACCCATGGGCAAAGCGTGGCGCTCGTGACCGATGCGGGCACGCCGTCGGTGAGCGATCCGGGCGAGGTACTCGTGAACGCGGCGATTGAGGCCGGCGTGCGCGTCGTTCCGATACCGGGCGCGAGCGCGGTCTTGGCGGCACTCGCCTCGAGTGGCCTCGCCGCAGGGGGTTCGTTTCGGTTCGTCGGCTTTCTGCCCAGAAGTGGGCCGGAGAGACGCGGAGCGCTGGCGGAGCTCGCCGCAACCGCGGAGCCCGTCGTTCTTTTCGAGGCCTCGAACAGGCTGCGCGCCACACTCCGCGACGTGGCCGAAGCCACTCCGAACCGGCGCGTTTGCGTGGCGCGAGAGCTGACGAAGGTGCACGAAGAGTTGGTGCGCGGGACCTGCGCGGAGCTTGCCGGCGACGAGCGAGAATGGCGGGGCGAGGTCGCCGTGGTGCTCGGGGCGCACGCGCCCGACGAAAGGGCGGAGCAGATCGATGATGACGCGCTCGACGCGCGTATCGTCGAAGAGCTTGCGAGGGGCGAGCGAGCGCGCACGGTGGCGGAGAAGCTCGCGGCGTGGAGCGGGCGGCCGAAACGGGAAGTGTACGAGCGGGTTATCGCGCGAAAGCGCGGCTGACCGGGCTGCGGGCGCGGGCGCGGGCGCGGGCGCGGGCGCGGGCGGCGGGCGCGGGCGCGGGCGCGGGCGCGGGCGGAAGACGATCGAGTCGCCTTCCGCCTCGCGTCAACTGTTACTTCACATTTTTCACGAGCACCGCACGTGTGTGATCGAGTCGATCTAATAGTGCACTATCGACACTATCTACGTACCCGAGTGCCAGAGCCACATCGAGACAAGCACCCGTCTCTCGCGCCGACCCAAGTGCATTGCGATACCGCTCGATCCGGGTGCCACCGTGTGAGCCGCCACCCTCTGAGACATTGAGCGCCACGCTCGCCGACGCACGTCTCAGTTGCCGAGCGAGATCTCGGTCGCTCTTCTCAATCTCCTCAATCACGGGTCGCAGCATCCGCACGAACTCGATCACCGTTGTATAGATTCGCAACATCGTAGTTCTTCCTTTCGCCCTCTCTGCGAAGGCCCGCC
>Ga0302326_10000204_pt1 | contig 172529 bp, 141 predicted proteins | sample Palsa_T0_3_FD_202264 | JGI IMG/M metagenome (GOLD analysis project Ga0302326, IMG submission 202264) | Peat permafrost microbial communities from Stordalen Mire near Abisko, Sweden - Palsa_T0_3 | ecosystem: Environmental > Terrestrial > Soil > Palsa > Peat permafrost | place: Sweden: Abisko...
CCGTTCGCGCCCTCGTCCACATCAACGCCAAAGGCCGCTGGATCGAGCCGCCCAAAGAACTCATCCTCTCGCGGCGCGACCTCCCGGTACGCCAGGCCGCCGCAGCCGGACAATCGCTCCTGCCCCCAGGCCATCTCGAATCCGCGAACGCGCCCGAACCAGTCACTCGTCAATTGACCGGCAAAACCGTGCAGGAAATGGAACCAGCCGCTCGGGATTCAGTCTCCCTCAGCCTGCCACAGCGCCCAAACGGACCATCAATCACCGACTTTCTAATCGATAGTCCAAAACGATTAGAAAACGCCGCAAGCCCCACAAAACAAACAACTGAGGTCGTTTCTAATCGTATGAAAATGACCCCATCCCAGAGGCCGATAACGCCGCGAGCGCACCACCCGCGAAACGTGGTTGGGCCTTAGGCTTCGCTGACGGTTGAGGCGCGATTCATCTCGACGCGAACGCAACGAATGGCGAGAGAGCCCCCGGCCGACCCTCGTTGGATCGGCCGAGGAATTACAGCGGCGCTAGGGGCGCGAAAAGGTCGAGAGATTAGCTTGGGTTCTTCGACATTGTTGCTTTCTTTGGCGCGGCGGCGGCGACTGAATAATCGCCTTCGACGCTTACTGTGGAGGTGCCGTCTGCGTTCACGGCGACGGAGTGGGTGCCTTTGCCGGTGAGTCCCTTCAGCTTTCCGGTGCCGCCGGTGAACGTCCATATGCCCTTGGAATTCACGGGCTTGCCGTCTTTCATCGTCGCGGATTCATGGAAGCTGACGTAGAACTTGTCGCCGTTGTCCATCCCGGCGACGTAAGTGCCAGAGTTCGTGAGGTGAGTGGCGGTCACATCGGAGAAGGAGAAGGAGGTGCCGTCCTTCGATTTTGTGCCGGCCATTTCAAGGGGAGTCGTCCACGTGCAGGCATCCTTCACCAATTGCATGGTGTGGCCGGGCTTGTCGCCGGGGTCGGTGGTGCCGACTGTGTCGGGCTTCTGGCATAGCTGCGCGCCGGTAATTTTTGTTTGCGCGGCGACGGCTGAGGAGAGCAATAACGCGAGGGTGGTGATACTTAGAACGCGTGCTTTCATCGAGGCTCCTTCGCGAACTTGAATTTTTGCGCTGCGTGCCTGGAATTGGGCCCGCTTGCGGGTGCATGGTACGCGGAAATGGGAAAAGGGAAAAGGGAAAATGGAAAAGCGACGAGCGCGAGGGCGCGAGTGGCGGGAACAGCGTAGAATGCGCGAAGGCGGGGAGAGTTTCCCCAGGGCCTGAAGGCGTTCGATTTTCGGGCGGTTAATGTCGGAGCTGAAGCTCCGATCCCCTGAAAAGCAAATCGTGCGCGGAGCGATTGCAATGCGGTCGCTGTTAGGCGAAGGAGAATGGCTGTGAGCGATGCGGGGCAGCTGATTCGGAATATTTCGGACACGGCGATGTGGGCGGCGGTGTATCGCGCGCGGGAAACGGAGCGGGCGGATGCGGTGTTCCGGGACCCGTATGCGCGGAGGCTGGCGGGCTTGCGCGGCGAAGAGATTGCAGCGTCCATGCCGTTCAGCGAGCGCGCCGCGTGGGCATGGGTGATGCGCACGTACTTGTTCGACGCGTTTATCACGGAGCAGATCGCGGCGGGCGTAGATATGGTGATCAATTTGGCGGCGGGGCTCGACGCCAGGCCTTACCGGATGGCGCTGCCGAAGACGCTGAAATGGGTGGAAGCCGATCTGGGCGGGATTCTTGATTTCAAGGAAGGAATTCTTGCGCGCGAAAAGCCGGTGTGCGCGCTCGAGCGCGTGCGGCTCGATTTAGCGGATGTTGAGGCGCGGCGCAAATTATTTGAAAGGCTGGGCCGCGACGCGCGCAAGGCGCTGATACTTTCCGAGGGATTATTGATTTATCTTTCGGCGGATGAGGTGGGCGCGCTCGCGCGGGATTTGGCTACGCCGCCGAGCTTTCAGCGATGGGTGGCGGAGATTGCGTCGCCGGGGCTGCTGAAGATGCTGCAGAAGAATATCGGGCAGCAGCTTAGCCAGGGGGGAGCGCCACCGAAGTTTGGGCCAGCGGAAGGGCCGGGATTCTTTGCGCCTTATGGATGGAAGGTGGGCGAAGTGCGTTCGCCGCTCAAAACGGCAGCGCGATTCAAACGGTTGACGTGGGGGATGCGGCTGGCGGCGATGTTGCCGGAATCGAATGGGAAGCAGGGATCGCGGCCGTGGTCGGGCGTTTGCTTGTTCGAGAAAAGCTGATGAGGCGAGAGAGGCGAATCAGATCAGCAGGAGGTGCAGCAGTGTTTCTGGGTGCGGATGGCTTGCCAGGCTTCGCGGGAGATTAGGGGGACGAGGGCCAGGGCGGCGATCGGGTCGGCCCACGCGGCATGGACGAAGGAGGCGTGGAAGATGGCGTTGATTAGGAGGCCGGCGAGAGCGATTAGGGACATGTAGCCGCAGAGGGCGGATTCGGTGGCGTCGGCTTTTAACGCGGCGCTCGAAGTTTGAGTGGCGAGCTTGCGTTTTTGGCTGGCGAGCCAGGGCATGCCGATGGCGGCGACGATGAGCAGGATGATTCCGGCGAGGCTTGGTTGCGGCGCGCGATGGCCGAGGAGAGAGACGGTGGAGCTGGCGATCACGAAGGCGGCCACGGCGAAGAGCAGGGCGCCTGCGATGCGAGCGGCGCGCTTTTCGGCTTGGGCGGAATCGGAGCGCGAGCGGAAGCGCCAGAGGACGACGATGGCGGAGAAGAGTTCGATGGCGCTATCGCCGCCGAAGCCGAGGAGGGCGGGGCTGCGGGCGGCCCATGCGGCAGCGAGGGCGACGAGGGCTTCGATGGTCATCCAGGCGATGGTGAGAATTTGGAAGCGGATGACGCGGCGGAGGGTGGCGGGAGCGGGGGAGATGGATATCGAGACTGTGTTCATTGGTGTTTTATTGTAATACGTTTGCGGATTTTTGAGATGCGTACGGCGAGAACAGAAAAGGGAAAAGAGAAATTGGAAAAGCGTTACACGATCACGGAAGAGTAAGTCAAAGACGCCGGCAGGATGCCGGCGCGACGACGGGCGCTATTTGTGATGGAGGGGCGGGAATTTTTGCGTGGTGATGCCCTTCCCTTCTTCTACTGTGATGATTTGGTCGGCGGGGATGTTGGTTAGTTCCTGGCGGATGCCGCTGGGCCAATTTATTTCCAGCGTGTCAACTTTTGCGTGATTGCCGAGGCCGAAGTAGATGCGCGGATCCTGGGCGGACATGTAGCTCATTCCGCCTTTGGCTTGATCGTAGCTTGTGAAATCGCCGGCGGTGATTTTCAGGCGGGCGCCGGTGCCGTCGCGATTGCTTTTTACGCCGACGAGGCGGATGCCGAGCCAGTGATTTTCGCGCGCGGCGGGCGAAGTGGCGCCGTTGTTGCGGAAAAGTTGCGCGTTCTCACCGTTGTTATTCACTAGAAAACTTAGCCAGCCGTCGTTGGCGTAATCGCCGACGGCGAGGCCGCGGCCGACCTTCGGCGCGAGGAATGCCGCGGGCTGGGTGGCGCTTGCGTCAACGAAATGGCCGCCGCCGGTGTTGCGGTAGAGTTTTTTCGATTCGGCGTATTTCACGTCGGGATGATAGCGGGCGATGTTGTCGAGGATGTGGCCGTTGATGACGAGGAGATCGCGCCAGCCGTCGTTATCGAAATCGAAGAAGCGGGCGCCGAAGCTGCTGTTGAGAATGTTGGACTGGCCGAGGCCGGAAGCGATGGTGCCGTCGATGAATGTGCCGTCGCCGTTGTTGGTGTAGAGGCGATTGAGTTCGAAATCGAGATGGCTGACGTAGAGATCCATGCGGCCGTTGTTGCGGAGATCGGCGGCGTCGGCGCTCATGCCGGCTTCGGGGCGGCCGTCCTCGCTGAAGCCGGCGCCTGCGGTGTAGCTGACGTCGCGGAATGTGCCGTCGCCATTATTTAGGTAGAGAAAATTTCGCTGGGTGTCGTTGGCGATGAAGATGTCGGGCCAGCCGTCGTTATTGAGATCGGCGAGGACGACGGCGAGACTTTTGCCGTCTTTGTTGACGAGGCCGGCTTTTTGCGTGACGTCGGTGAAGGTGCCGTCGCCGTTGTTGTGATAGAGGCGCGGCGAAGTGCCGGGGAAATTGTCGGGATGGCAGTAGGAACTGACTTGCGGGAGATTTTGGTAGCCGGGGCGGAAATCGCCGCAGGTGATGGGATGGTCCATATCGTATTGAACGTAGTTGGTGACGAGGAGATCGAGCTTGCCGTCGCGATCGTAGTCGAACCAGCCGGCGGCGGTGCCCCAGTTGCCGTCGTTGCCGACGCCGGCTTTTTCGGTGACGTCGGTGAAAGTGCCGTCGCCATTGTTGCGGAGCAGGACGGAGTGGCGATAGCCGGTCATGTAGATATCGGGATGGCCGTCGTTATCGTAATCGCCGACGGCGACGCCGAAGAAGAATGTGCCGTCTGAATGAATTTTGCTGGAGGCGGTGACGTCGGTGAAGGTGCCGTCGCCGTTATTGCGATAGAGGGCGGGCTGAGGCGCGTGGGCAGGATGGAAGAGCGGGGTGAAGCCGCTGTTGACGAAGAAGGCGTCGAGGTAGCCGTCTTGATTGAAGTCGAGCCAGGCGACGCCGGCGCCCATGGTTTCGGGGTACATGCGCTTGGGGGATTGGGCGCGCTCGTGATGGAAGTGGATGCCGGCGGAGGCGGTGACGTCGAGGAATTGGACATTGTAGGGATTCGCGTTGGCAGGGATTTTTGAGTCGGGGGCGGATGTTTGAGGAGCGCGATGGGTTTGCTGTTGGGGGGGCGCGGCTGTGAGGCCGAGGGCGGTGCTTATGATGACGAGAACGAGGGCGCGGAAGTAGAACGCGCGGTTACGGCGATGTAGACCCTTCGATGTGTCGGGCATGAAATTGGAAATCTTAGCATCGTTGATACTTTCGCTGCACCAAGCTGCAACGACGGTGCGATGCAAGCCTTCAGGGCGGTATTCGCTGCGAGCAGCCGCGTTCCCCGAGGCAGGGGCCTCGGGGCTCTGAAAAAAAGATAGCGGCGGCGGCGGCTGTTTGCGATGTGACCTCACGCCGGGCATGGGCCGCCTCAGGCTCTGAAAAGAATTGGGGGCAAATGGGCGTGGCTTGAGCGAAATTTGCTGAGCGATTGCGCGGAAAGAATGCGGCGTGTTCGATTTTGGTACGCGCTTGCACGGGTGTGCCGGAGCGGGCCGCTAAAAATATTGTTTGTGTTACAACAGTTGAAATTTTGATGCTTAGACATCAAGAGTTTGTGCTTGACAGGGTTAGAGGCGAAAGTTACGCTACGCGCCATTCGTAAGCTGGGGGGACGGTCCTGGGCCAAGTTTTTGAGACTCGAATCGCTCGTGAAGACAGCGCTTTTCCAGTTGTAGACCCCTCCCAGAATTTCGGGGCTCGAAAGGTTCTGACGGGCCCGATTTTGAACGCATGTGCGATGTTGTGCGCGTGCCTGGCGATTAGTGCGCTGAGTGCTGCGCCGGGATTTGCGGCGGGCGCGCCGGCGAGAGCGCGCAAGGTAATTATTGATACTGATCCGGGCACGGACGACGCGATCGCGATCCTGCTCGCGCTGAATTCGCCGGAATTGGATGTGCGCGCGCTGACGGTGGTCCCCGGCAATGTGACTGCCGCGCAGGGATTGCAGAACGCGCTGAAGTTAGTGTCGCTCGCGAATCGGTGCGACGTGGCGGTGGCCGGCGGCGCGGAACATCCGCTGTTTCAAAAGTTGATTACGGCGGAATTCTGGCATGGAAAAAACGGGCTGGCGAATGTGGAATTGCCCGCGCCGAAATGCAAGGCGGATTCGCGGTTCGGGCCCGACCTAATCATTCAGATGATTCATGAGGCGCCGCATGAAATCACGCTGGTGCCGATCGGGCCGGAAACGAATATCGCGCTGGCGGTGCTGAAGGATCCTTCGATCGTGCCGCTGGTGAAGGAAGTGATCGTGATGGGCGGGTCGATTTCGGGCGGAAACGTGAACGCAGCGGCCGAAGCGAACATTTATAACGATCCCGAAGCGGCGCAGATCGTGTTTCAGGCGGGATGGCCGGTGACGATGGTGGGGCTGGACGTCGGGAACGAGACGCTCTTTGGCCGCAAGCATCTCGCGCAGCTGGCGAAGACGCACGGGCCGCAGAACGATTTCATGGTTTCGGTGCTGGATTTCCTGGTGAAGCTCTCGGAGAAATTCGGAGACACGGGATCGCCGATGTACGATCCGCTGGCGGTGGGAGAGGCAATCGACTCAACGCTGATGAAGACGCAAGCGATGCACGTAGACGTGGAAACGCGAGGAGAATTCAGCCGCGGCGAGACGGTGGCCAACCGCCGGAATGAAATCGAGCGAAACGTGCTGCACGGCGACAGGTACATTATCGAAGGCGTCGACCAGGTGAAACCGAACGTAGAGGTTTGCACGAGCGTGGAGGGCGAAAGATTCATTCAGCTTTTTATTTCACGGATTCAGGGGAAGTAGATTGCGAACTGGGATTCGAGCAGAAATGTCTCACAAGCAAACTACAAACGGGAGAGCAACGATGAAGATTTGGAAGAGTGTATTCCTGGCCATGGCGGTGCTGGGATTGCTGGTAACGGCTGCCGGCGTGAACGCGCAGAACCTGGAACGCGGCGCGATTCGAGGCTTCGTGTTCGACTCGACGCATTCGGTGGTGCCGAACGCGAAAGTAACGATCTCGAACCCGTCCACCGGTTACAAGCGTGAGGTGAAGACGGACTCGGGCGGGACGTACACGTTTGATGATTTGCTGCCGGGTTCGTACAAAGTGCGGGCGGAGGCCGAGGGATTCGCCGCGACGGAGGTCACGGACATCACCGTGCAAATCGGCGCGAGCTTGGATCTCAACGTGACGCTGCCGGTGAAAGGCCAGACGCAGACCGTGACGGTGAGCGCGTCCGAACTTGGGCCGGTGGACACGACGACCGCGGGCATCAACCAAGTCATCAACGAGAAAGACGTTGAAGATCTTCCGCTCTCCGGTCGCGATTATCGCGACCTCGCTCAATTGAGTTCGTCGGCGCAGATCGTTCCGGGATTGCGCGGGGGCATACGCTTGGGCGGCCAGCAGAGCGACTATCTGGGCATGGTCGTTGATGGCCAAGATACTTTCAACAATTTCTTCGGCGAAATTTTCGGATCTCTCGAGACGAAGAACTTCACGATTCCGCTCGACGCCGTCCAGGAATTTCAGGTCGTGACGAACGGATTTGCTCCCGAGTTCGGGCGCGCGACCGGCGGACTGGTGAACGTGGTGACGAAGTCGGGCACGAACGAAGTACACGGCGAAGCCCACGAATACTACCGCGGCAGCGGCCTGACGGCGCAAGACGCGCTTGGGAATCCGCCGAACATCAGCACGCAGAATCAGGTTGGAGGTTCAATCGGCTTCCCGATACACAAGGATCGCCAGTTCCTGTTCCTCGCCACGGACGTTCAGAAGCAAAACGGTCCGCTGGTTACGAACCTGTGCAGCAGCGGGTCGGTGGCAGATTGCAACACGATGTTGAGCGGCGTAACCGGGCCGACGTTCGCAAACTGCGTGACGTTGCCGTGCCCTTCGGGCGAGGTTCCTGTGCCCGGGCCGATGACAGCGGGCTTTCAGCTTCCAGCCTCGTGCGGCACGCCCACGGCAGGGCAAACCTACCTGCAGGCCTGCTTTGGAGTCGCGAGCCTCGCGGATTTTAACGGACCGCACACGCAATTTCAGGATTTGTTTACGATCCTTGGGCACTACGACTATCAGTTCAGCCCGGCGAACCACTTTAGCGTTCGAGCTTACGGCACGCGGAATCACACCAGCGGCTTCACCGGTGGTCTGGGCCAGAATGAAACACCGGCTGCCTTCGGAGATACCGAGAACTTCCTCAACGAAGGCATCAGTACGGTATTTTCGCTGAACACGGTGCTGGGCCGAAAGGTCAACGAACTGCGAGTCAGCGTGTCGGCCGAAAACCGCATCCGGCATGCGGCGGACGGTTTTCAGCAGACCAACCTGATCGGGCCTGGATTGATCGGTGAGCGGTACTACCTGCCAATCAACGGCCAAAACGATAAACTGCAAATCGCGGATAACTTCTCCTACTCATTCGGCAAACATGACATGAAATTCGGCGGCGATTCGGACACGTTTGAGGACCGCAAGGATACTTTCGTCGGATGGTCCACGGGCCAATACGAATTCAGCCTTCTGGATACCTTCTCGGAAGATTTGTCCGCGTTCCAAGCCGGCACTCCGAACGCGCTGATTCAGGACCTGGGCCTTAACAACACGCCGCTTTTCAATGCCGGGACGCTTTACCCGAATTACTTGACGGGCGTCGGGCTTTACTGGCAGGACAAATGGACGATTACGCCGCGAATCACGCTGACCTACGGCTTGCGATGGGATGGAACGTGGTTCCCGCAGCCGCAGACCGCTTTCCCGGGAACATCAACTTATACCGGGCTTGGGGCGGACTCTAAGGTAATTCCGATTCCGCAGCGCTTTCATGACGACTTCGGCCAGTGGGGACCGCGCGTCGGGTTGGCATGGAATGTGGGCGGAACAAAGAATCCAACGATTGTTCGCGGGGCGTGGGGATACTACTACGCTGTAATACCGACTATCTTCGTGCCCACGGGCGGCGGCGGCAAGACTACCGGACTGTTTTGCTTCTTCGATTCCGGGTGCTTGCCAACTCCCGGATTCCCATATCTTTTCCCAAGCTCAACTTCGTTGAATATCAATCAGCTTTGCAACACAGCAGACCCCGTCAATGGGATCATATACGGCTGCCCAGGCCCCAATCTGGTGGATCCGGAATTCAGGAATCCGCGCGTTTCGAGCTTGACTGGCAGCCTAGAGCAGACGTTTGCGGGCAGTTGGACATTGACCGGAACGTTTGCGTGGGTTAACTCGCAGCACCTCCGAACCGGCGGATACGGATCGGAAGAAGCGTGGTATCGGAACTTCACGCCGTGCGGTGGGCCGGGACAGCCACCGGCAACCGACGGGTTCGGCCGCACGATCATTTGCGGACTTCTCGATCCGACACTCGCAAGTGACACGAATACGACCGCCAGCTACGCGCACGGCAACTACGAATCGGTCGTCATCAACATCACGAAGCGCTTCGCGAGCCACTACCAACTGTTCGCAAACTACATTTGGTCGAATAACAAGGATAACGGCGCGAGCGAACGCGACACCGATACATACTTCGGTCAGCAGGATCCGTTCAACATCAACCTCGATTACGGCCGAAACAGCTTGGACATCCGATCGCAGATCAAGGGTGGAGGCGTAATTGATCTGCCGTGGGGCTTCTTGCTCAGCTCGACGATCATCTACCACACCGGCGTGCCATTTCCGCTCTACGTGGACGTTGACGTGAACGGAGACGGCGTGGCCAATTCCGGTTATTCGCACAATAACGACCGGCCAAGCGTGCAAATCGGGAGCGGCAAGCCTTATCTCCTCGGCCGGTATCCATTTGACCAGCCTAGCTTCGCGCAGTGGGATGCGCGGTTGGCAAAAGATATCAAGCTCGGCGAGAAATACCGGGTGCAGCTGTCTGGTGACTTCTACAACTTGACCAACCACGCGAATCTATATTCGAACCCGGATACCAACGGAACGATTTCATACTCGGCGGCTGGAAATTGCGTGCCGTGGACGACGTTGTTTCCGGGATCGTCAGCGTTCGGTCAAAGTTGCTCGCCGCTGACGTCGCTTTCGATGTCATATCTCCAGTCCATTTCGCCGACCGGCTCGACGTACCGGCAGATCACGCAGGTGGCGCCGGGCAGCACGCCGTTCGCGTTCCAGGCGGGGGTCAAGTTCATCTTCTAATGACCTTCGAGGCTAATGGACGCAGGCGGTTTCTTCAGGGACTCGGAAGTTCTATGATGTTGGCGGCGGCCGGAGGCGAGGGTCTCCGGCGCGCCGCAGCATCGTCTTCGTTTCCAACTTCTGCTTCAGTGGAAAACAAACCATTGCGCTGGCCTAAACCCATCGGCAGTCCCGTACTCGACAGCCTTCGGCCGGTCATCGAGCATTCGCGGGACGTCAGCACGGACGTAGGGAAGATTGTCGAAGTAGCGGGCTGGATGGCGTACGAAGAATTGCCGATGCCCGACTACGCCGAACCGCTGGACATCGGAAGCGATCCGGACAAGCAGATCGATTTCATCATGGTGACGGATTCGATTGATACGGCGTTCACGGATTTTTCGAACCACGTAAAGTTCCAGGTTGATTACATGGGGCAACACTGGTCGGATTCCGAAGCCGAGTTTGCCTGCTTGAGACGGGCGATGGAAGAAGGCATTCCAATTCTCGACGGACGATACCTCGCGAAAATCAGCCGGGACGAGCTGAATAAGATTTTTGCGGGAAATATCGAGATGCCGATGCTCGATGAAAAGCTGGCCGTGCTCCACGAAGTAGGAGGCGTGCTGGCGGCGAAGTACGACGGGCGATTTTCGAACTTCGTTCATTCCTGCTCGCCGAAGCTCTACGACAATGGCAACGGGCTGATCGACCGGATGGTGAAAGAATTTCCGCGATTCAACGACGTCAGCATGTACGACGGGCACGAGATCAAGTTCTACAAGCTGGCGCAGCTGGGCATCTGGATGCTCTACCGGCAAATTCGAAAAGGCGGGTTCCGGCTCGAAGATCCCGAGAAAATGACGGCGTTTGCGGATTACATCGTTCCGGCGGCGTTGCGGATTCTCGGAATTTTGACGTATTCGCCAGCGCTCGAGCATACGATCAGCACGTACCAACTGATTCCGCGCGATAGCACGCAGGAAATCGAGATTCGCGCGCATTTGCTCTACGCTACCGCGCTGTTGCGCGAAGAAGTGAACAAGATCCGTCCGCCCGAGTTGCAGGTTATTATTCCTCAGATTGACGCGAGGCTTTGGCTGCCGTATCACACGACCTTCTGGCCGCACCATTTGACGCGAACGATTATGTATTGAGAATTGACCGGAGTATCGGAGTCCCCTTCCGAAAGGCCCTTCAGATGAAAATGAAAATGGCTCGCAGGATTGTTTTGTCCGCGAAGTGCGCGGCGTTGTGCGCTTTGGCCGGCGCTGTGTTTTGTGCGGCGATGTTCGCGGCGCTCTTCGCGCCGGCCGCCGCGGCGCAGGCGAAGCGCAAAGTGATCATCGATCAGGATTGCGCTGGGCCTGGCGGGACGGACATGCAGGCGGTGCTGACGATTTTGAACTCGCCGGAGACGGATGTTCTCGGCGTTACAGTGCTTACTGGCGATGCTTGGCGCGATGAAGAAGTGCTGCACGCGCTGCGGCTGCTCGAGATTGTCGGCAGGACGGATATTCCCGTGGTTCCTGGGGCCGTGTTCCCTCTGGTGAATACGAAAGAGGAGATGGCGCGCTGGGAAAAGATTTACGGCAAAATTATTTATCAGGGCGCGTGGAATTGGGGCAAGCCGGTGCATGGGCCATATGAAATTCCGCCGATGCCGGAAGGCAAGCCGACGACGAAGGCGATTGATGAAGATGCGGCGCATTTCCTGATTCGGATGGTGCGGAGATATCCGCACGAGGTGACGATTTACGCGGCCGGGCCGATGACGAATCTGGCGCTGGCGATCAGTCTCGATCCGGAATTCGCGTCGCTCGCGAAAGAATTGATTGTGATGGGCGGAGGGATCGCGCCGGAGACGAACGATCCGGAATTTGTGGTGACGCCGCGGCGGGAATTTAATTTCTGGATTGATGCAGAGGCGACGAAGCGAGTGCTTCGCGCGCCGTGGCCGCGCGTCGTAGTTACGACCGTGGATATTTCGGTGAAGACGAAGATGAGCAAGGAAATGATCGCGCAAATTGCAGCGGGGACTTCGCCATCGGCGAAATATATCGCCAAGTATGCTGAGGAAGGATATTTGTGGGACGAACTCGCGGCGGCGGCGTGGCTTGATCCGACGATGATTACGAAATCGGTGAAGCTTTACATGGATGTTTCGATTGACCATGGGGCGTCGTATGGGGACACGTTGGTGTGGGTGCCGGGGGAGCAGCCTGGGCTTGGCGAGCAGCTTGTTGAGGTTCAGGAGGATTTGGATCTCGCGAAATTTTATAGAGAATTTGTTGGCCTGATGACGGCGGAGACGCCGGGAGCGCATGCGGCGGCGGGCGCGAGCGCTGGTGCGGGTGTGAGCGTTGGCGCGGACGTGCGCGTGGGCGCCGGTGCTGGAAATTTTGCGAAGGCTCAGGGCGACGGGGCGGCAGTCGTCGAGACTGACGCGAGTGCGCGGCGGTAGTCGGCGTCGTCGGGAGCGAGCTCGGCGGCTTTTTTGTAGGCGACTTTGGCGCGCGCGGGATCGTTTTTCTGCTGGTAGATGGCGCCGATTTCGAAGTAGGCGTCGGATTCTTTTGGATTGACGAGAGTGGCGCGTTGGAAATTCGAGAGCGCTTCGTCGAGCTTGCCCTGTTTCTCGAAGATTTTGCCCTGGACGTAGAGAAAATCGGGCTGGTAGGGCGAGAGTTCGAGCGCGCGGGTGATTGCGTCGGTGGCTTTGTCGATGTCGCCGGCTGAATAGTAGAGCTTGGCGAGTTGCGAGTACGCAGCGTCGTAGTCGGGATATTTTTCGAGCGCTTGCTGAAGAAGATCGAGGGCGCCGGGAAAATCGTTTTGCAGAGCGCGGTCGTTGGCTTGATGGACGAGATGCAGGGCCTGATTTTGGTTCTCTTTCGATTCGCGAAGAGTCTTCGAGGCCGATTCGAATGCGGCGAGGGTTTTTTCGGCTTCGTCCGCTTGGCCCGCGCAGCGATACGCGCGGGCCAGGACGAAAAGAGTTTCAGAATCGGCGGACTGAGCGGCGGCGACGGGCTTTAGGGCTTCGGCGGCGCGGGTGCAGAGAGCCGGCGCGTCCACGGGACTGGCGCTCTCTGAGATGCGCAGCAGGATTTTGCCGAGGATGGCGCGGCCGCGGATATTTTGCGGCTGAAGTGCGAGAACTTTTTCGGCTTCGGGAAGCGCGCGGTCGTCCTGATTGCGCTCGTCGTAGATTTGCGCGCGGAGAAAATGCGCGAGGGCGTCGTTGGGATCGTGCGCGAGCGATTTTGAGAGTTGCGCGAGCGCGGCGGCTGCATCGCCTTTTGATTTGTAGGCCAGCGCGAGGCGGTCGCGCGTTTCGTTGTTCGCGGGATCGAGCGCCAGTGCGGCTGAGAGATGCTTGATCGCGGCCTCGTATGTTTGCAGTTCGATATCGAGATCGCCGAGGACGGCGAGAGGCGCGGCGAGTTTCGGGTGCTCGCGGGCGGAGAGTTCGAGAAGGCGGCGGGCTGCGTCGTTATTGTGGACGGCGCGATAGGCTTCGGCGAGATCGATTTCCGCGGCGCTATTGCGGGGCGAGATTTCAAGCGCGGCTTGGTAGCTGGCGATGGCATCGGTGGGGCGCTCGGCTTTGGCGAGCGCGAGGCCAAGCGAGATGCGCAAGTTTGCGTCGTGCGGCGCTAACGCTGCGGCTTTTTCATACGCGGCGGCGGATTCGTTCCAGTGGCCGCGCGCGAATTCGGATTGAGCTTGCTCGGCCATCACGCGCGCATTTTCGGGAAGCTGCTGCACGGCGCAAAAAGATGCGGCCGGAAATAGGAAGAAGTACAATGCGGCGAAGGTTTGTATACAAATGATATCGTGCGCAAGATTGCGCCAGAAAGCCGCTGGCCTGCCACTATAATGCAAAGGCATCCGCGAATTATAACATCCGATATTGTTCGGATATTTTGCGCGGCGATCGATTTCGCGCGGATGACCGGGGGTTTTCGCTTGACTCGCGCCGTGCCGGGAATTATAAGCAGCGCCTGCCGGAAATGACTTCGAACGAGCATTCGAACGGCCGTCTCAATGCGCCTCAACACGAAGAGATGCGCACAAATCCAAGGGGGTATTTCCATCCGTGGGCCTCAAAACCAGTTCCAAAATAATTTGTACGATCGCGCTTGGCCTGATTTTCGTCTTTCCTGCCGCCGCGCAGAATAAAAGAAAAGTGATTCTCGATCAGGACGCGCGCGGACCGGCAACGACGGACCAGCAGTCCATGTTGATGTTCATCCAGTCGCCGGAAGTGGAGACGCTCGGCATTACCGTGGTGAGCGGCGATATGTGGCGCGACGAAGAAGTGGCGCACACGCTGCGCATGCTCGAGATCGTCGGGCGAACGGATATTCCGGTGCTGCCTGGCGCAGTTTATCCGCTGATCAACCGGATGGATTTTATCGAGCGCTGGGAAAAATTGTACGGCACGGTGCATTATCAGGGCGCGTGGAACGGGCATCGCCCGGGGATGAATCTGGGCGAAGGACTGCGCGGAAGATGGCACGAACCGTTCGTCGTGCCGGACATCGTTGAGGGCAATCCCACGACGAAAGCGTCCGAAGAAGATGCGGCGCATTTCATTATTCGCATGGTGCACAAATATCCGCACGAAGTGACGATTTACGCGGGCGGCCCGCTGACGAATATTGCGCAAGCGATCAGTCTCGATCCGAACGTTCCCGATCTGGCGCAGGAGCTTGTGATCATGGGCGGGAGCGTTGCGCCGGTGGTTCCGATTGAGTGGAGGACGGAAAATCGCCGCGAATTCAATTTCTGGTGGGATCCCGAAGCGGTGCACATCACACTGACATCGCCCTGGCACAAAATCACGATCACCACGGTTGATATTTCGATCAAGACGCGAATGACAAAAGAGCTCATCGCCGAGCTGGCAAAATCGCCGAGCGCCGCATCGCAATACGTGGCGAAATACGCAGACGTGGAATATATGTGGGATGAACTAGCGGCGGCAGGCTGGCTCGATCCGAGCGTCATCACCAAGGAAGACCAGCTTTACATGGACATTAACATCGATCATGGAGCGGGCTACGGGAACGTGATTGTGTGGACTGCTGACTTGCATCCGGGACTTGGCGAGCAGCTGGTGCATTTGCCGGCGGAACTGAACCGCGAAAAATTCGAGAAAATGTTTATTGAGCTGATGGCGCGGTCTACACCCGGCGCGCATCCGGCGGGTAATTCCAAATAACTGTCCAAATGAGAGTCCAAGCGAAGCCAAGTGAGGGGCTAATGGCGCAGAGCCGAAATGTTGACGTGGTGGGAATCGGGAGCTGCACGGTGGATTATTTCGCGATTGTGCCGCGGCTTCTCGGGCCCGAAGAGAAAATCAACGCTGAACGGCTCGAAGTTCACGCGGGCGGAGTCACGGCGAACAATTTGACGCAGGTGGCGCGACTCGGCGCATCGGCCGGGTGGCTCGGATTAATCGGCGACGACGACAACGGCCGAATTATTCAGGAAGCGTTCAGGGCCGACAGCATGGACCTCGGCGGAATTGAAATCGTGAAGGGCGAGCGATCGTCGCTGACGTGGATTCCGGTGGACGCCGCGGGCGAGCGATGCATTTACATGTTTCCGAACGTCACCGGCAAAATCACCGCGTATCAGGTGAAAGGGCGCTTCGCGCCGCATATTCAGAAAGCGAAGCATTTTCACACTGAAGCGTCGCAGCTTCCGCTGGTTCCCGTTCGCGAGGCGATGAAGGTGGCGCAGGCGGCCGGTGTGCGCGTTGTATTCGATCTCGATGTGGCGCCGAGCTTTTTTGCGCAGGCGAATTTAGGATCGGAGCAAGAACTGGCGGCCGCGTTGCAGCTCGTGGACGTCTTGAAACCGTGCAAAGCAGCTGCGCGCGAACTGACGGGGGCAGCGGACTTCGAACATATGGCAACCGGTCTGCTGAAGCTGGGGCCAAAACTTGTCGCGATCACCATGGGCGGGGAGGGCTGCTTAATCGCGTCGTCGGACAAAATGGTCCATGTTCCGGCGTTCAGGCCGAATGTGGTGGACACTACGGGCGCGGGCGACGCTTTCATGGGCGGGCTTTCGTACGCGCTGCTTCAGGGGTGGGATCACGCGCGCGCGGGACTCTTTGCCAACGCGTGTGCTGCGCTCGTCTGCACAAAGGTTGGCGCGCGGGCGATGGCGAAGCGCGATGAAGTTTTGGCGTTCATTAAGGCGAAAAGTCCGGCGGGCGCCCCGGCGTTTTAGAGACCGCTTCCGAAAAAGCAGCAAGCACGATTCCACAGGCACGAATCGAAAGGACGGAGCGATGTACACACCGCCGAATTTCACGATCGCGCTGGTCATGATGGTCGCGACTGCTTTCTGCTGGGGCTCGTGGGCCAACACTTATAAAGGCGTCAAGAATTTCCGATTTGAGCTTTTTTACTGGGACTACGCGATCGGCATTTTCGTAATTTCGCTCATCCTTGCGCTGACAATGGGCAACACGGGAACGGACGCATCGAATTTCTGGACGAACGTTCATGCCGCGGATAATTCGAACATCGGCTATGCGATGATCGCGGGCGCGATTTTTAATCTGGCGAATCTTCTGTTGGTGGCGGGAATTGACATCGCGGGACTCTCGATCGCGTTCCCCGTCTCGATCGGAATCGCACTCGTGGTGGGAGTGGCGCTCACATATCTTCGCGAGCCGAAAGGCAGCGCGCTGATGCTTGGGGCCGGCGTGCTCTGCGCGATCGTGGCGGTGATTATGGATGGAAAGGCTTACGGGCAGCTTCCGGTGGCGAATCGCGCGATTTCACGGAAGAGCATTACGATTTGCATCGTCTCCGGCGTGTTGATGGGGCTATGGTCGCCGATTTCGACGCATGCGATGCGCACGGGAAACAGTCTCGGGCCTTACAGCCTCGCCGTGTTTTTCACGCTTGGCGCGCTGCTCTCCTGCTTCATCTGGAATATTTACTTCATGAAGCATCCGCTCGTCGGAGAGCCTGTGGCGTTCAGCGGATTTTTCAAGGCACCGGCGAGCGCGCATCTGCTTGGCCTGCTGGGCGGATTCATTTGGGGAATCGGCACGGTGTTCAGTCTCGTGGCAGGCAATTCGATTGGTTTCGCGATTGCGTACGCGATCGGGCAATCCGCGCCGATGGTCGCAGCGCTCTGGGGCGTGTTAGTGTGGAAAGAATTTGCGGGCGCGAACAAGACTGCGCGCGCGTATCTGGCGCTGATGTTCGCGTTCTATGCGGTTGCGATCTTGCTTGTGGCGCGCGCACACAACAGCGGATAGATCAGATCCTCAGTAGTGGATTCATATTATTGACTCGCTTCCAACGCCGGGAGAGACTCGCCCGGGATAAATGTCTCCAGATTGGTTTGTATTGACTCGACTTGGTGTGCCGTTGTGCCTGACCTGAAATGAACCAACTCCGCATTTTTCTGCTGTCTTCCCTCTTCCTCAGTGCCGCGTACCTCTTCTCATGGCCGACGGCGACGATCATCTATGAAGGAACAGTTGTCTTCCATCTGGGTGCGGGCGTCCTCTTTGCATTCGTGGCGCTGCCGTTTATTCTGCGACAGATTCGGAGCGGCGATGCGGCCGATCGAATCGCGTGGCTCCTGCTGCTTGCGGGGACGGCGCTCGGAATTGTGCTGATATTTACCGGCGCGCCGCGCAGCATGAAATGGCTGCTCTATTCTCATATCGGCGCATGCATGGCGGGCGGCGCGGTTCTCGCGGCGGCGTGGGCGGGCAAGCGTGGATGGCTGGTGACTACGGCGGCGAGCGTGGCGGCGCGATACGCGCTGGCCATTTTGCTCGCCGCGGGAATTGCAGGAGGCGCGTGGTGGCTGCGCACCGTTCCGTGGGAGCGCGCCAACCGCATCGAGAATCCGAAAATTTCTCCCGCCAGCATGGACAACGAGGGCGACGGGCCGAGCGGGCCGTTCTTCCCGAGCTCGGCGCAAACTCCCGGGCAAAAGAAAATCGCCAAAGAATATTTCATGGAGTCGCAGACGTGCGAGCGCTGCCACCAGGACATTTACAAGCAGTGGAAAAGCTCGGCGCACCATTTTTCATCGTTCAACAATCAGTGGTATCGCAAAAGCATCGAGTACATGCAGGACGTGCGCGGGATACAGGCGTCAAAATGGTGCGCGGGCTGCCACGATCCGGCGCTGCTCTTCAGCGGCGAATTCGACCGGCCGATCCGTGAAGTGGAGATGACGCCGGAAGGACAGGCCGGGCTCGGCTGCATGATGTGCCACTCGATTACGAATGTGCGAAGCACGATGGGCCAGGGAAATTACTTGGTCGAAGTTCCCGCGCTGCACGATCTCGCCACGAGCAATAATCCTGTGGTTCGGAGGCTGCACGATTTTCTTGTGGAGCTGAATCCTGAGCCGCACCGGCGCACGTTTTTGAAGCCATTTATGCGCAATGACACGCCGGATTTCTGCTCGGTGTGCCACAAAGTGCATCTCGATGAGCCCGTGAATCACTATCGCTGGATTCGAGGGTTCAACGATTACGACAACTGGCAGGCCAGCGGCGTTTCGGGATTCGGCGCGCGCTCCTTTTACTATCCGCCGAAGCCGCAGACTTGCGCGGATTGCCACATGCCCATGGCTCCGGGGAAAGATACGGCGGCAGGGCCGAAGTCAGTTCATACGCACAGCTTTTTCGCGGCGAATACTGCTGTGCCTTTTGCAAATCAAGATGAGGCGCAGCTTCAAGGCACGGAGAAATTTCTGAAGTCGAAAGCGCTGAGCGTGGATATTTTCGCCATCGCTCCGGAAAACGGCGGCGTAAAACCGAGCGCGGCTGCGGTGTCACCGATGGAGCCGGGGCTTTCAACGACATTTGCTGTCGGCGAGGAAGCAGGAACCGAACCGTTATCCGGGAACGAAGCGCTTGCGGAAGAGGCCGGCGGGACTGGCGTCGCAGTTACCGCGCCGCTTAATCGCGTGAACGCGGAAGTTCGGCGCGGCGATACGGAGCGCGTGGACGTTGTGGTGCGGACGCGGCTTGTGGGTCATTTCTTTCCCGGCGGGACGGTGGATGCCTTCGATTGCTGGCTGGAACTCTCGGCGACAGATGAATATGGCAAAGTGATTTTCTGGAGCGGGCTTGCAGAGGACAATGGGCGCGGACCAGTCGAGCCGGGAGCGCATTTTTACCATTCAGTGCTGATTGACGAGCATGGGCACCCAATTAACAAGCGCAACGCGTGGGCCGCGCGAGCAACCGTGTACGTACATCTTATTCCTCCGGGCGCGGCGGATACGGTTCATTACCGGCTGAAAATCCCGGCGGACGCGGGCTCGCACATCGAATTGCACGCGAAATTGAACTATCGCAAGTTTTCGTGGATCAACACGCAGTTTTCATTCGGCGGTGTGCGCGATCCAAACGAAGCGAAGCCGGATGTGACGTCGGATTTCGACGACGGGCATTGGATGTATAACGGCGATACGTCGGGGGTCTCGGGAGAAATCAAGACGATTCCGAATTTGCCGGTCGTGACGCTCGCCGAAGACAAAGTTGAACTTCAAGTCCTGCCTGCGAGCGCGCCGGAGCCGCCGATGCAAGTTCGGCTCGATGCGTCGGACTGGACGCGCTGGAATGATTACGGCATTGGATTGCTGCTACAAGGCGATCTGAAAGGCGCGGTGAATGCGTTTCAGAAGATCACGCAGGTGGCGCCACAGAATCCAGATGGCTGGGTGAATATCGCGCGGACGCGATTCCAGGAAGGAAATTTGACTGCGGCGAAAGCGGCAGATGATAAGGCGCTGGCCATCGCGCCGTCACTTGCTCGGGCGAATTTCTTCTACGCGAGAATCTTGCGAAATCAGGGTAAGTACGATGAAGCCGCGGAGCATTTGCGGACTGTACTCGCGCAATATCCGCGTGACCGCGTGGTTCACGATGAAATGGGGCGCATTTTGTTTCTCCAGCGGCGTTATGCGGATGCGATTCACGAATTCGAAGCGACGCTTTCGATTGACCCCGAAGACCTTGAGGCCAATTACAATTTAATGCTGTGCCATACGGGAATCGGAGAGACAGATCGAGCGGCGGAATTTCAGAAGCGCTACATGCGATTCAAGGCGGATGAATCGGCGCAGACGCTCACGGGACCGTATTTGCGCACGCATCCGGAGGACAATAACGAACGACAGGCGATTCACGAGCATGTGTCCGTTTCGGCTGAGATGATGCGCGCCGCTCAGGCACAGAGTATCGCGCCGGTTCATGGGGGTTCTGATTGACATTTAGATTGAATCGGAACTTCCGCGTGCCGGCATCCTTATTGCTTCTTATTTTCGTGATTCCAGCTGTCGCTTTCACTGCACCATCTCAATCGAGCGGCACAGCGCCTGCGGCCTCGCCGATTCACTTTGAGGACATTACACGCGCGGCAGGCATTCACTTCACGCATAACAACGGCGCTTACGGGAAGAAATTTCTGCCGGAGGCGATGGGCTCCGGCGTCGCGTTTCTCGATTACGATAACGACGGCTGGCAGGACATTCTCTTCGTAAACAGTGCCGATTGGCCGGAGCATCACAATCATGCGTCGCATCCCGCGCTTTATCACAACAATCACGACGGAACTTTTACCGACGTGACGGCGAAGGCTGGCCTGGCGGTGGAGATGTTTGGGATGGGCGTTGCGATCGGTGATTACAACAACGACGGCTGCGACGATATTTTCATCACCGCGCTCGGGCAGAATCACCTTTTCCGCAACAACTGTAACGGCACGTTTACCGACGTGACGAAACAGGCGGGCCTGTGGGGGCCGAACGATTTCAGCACGAGTGCGGCGTGGGTGGATTACGACCGCGACGGCAAACTCGATTTGGTTGTCGCGAATTACGTGCAGTGGTCGGAGCCCAACGATATTTACTGCACGATTGACGGCAAGACGAAATCGTATTGCACGCCGGAAGCGTATAAGGGCGCATCGGTGCGGCTTTGGCACAACCGCGGAGACGGAACGTTCGAGGACGTGACGAAAAAAGCGGGACTCGGCGATGCGACATCGAAGTCGCTGGGCGTCGCAATTCTTGACGCAAATCAGGATGGCTGGCCGGACATCGCGTTCAGCAACGACACGCAGCCAAACAAGCTTTACATCAACAATGGCAACGGCACGTTTACAGAGAAGGGTGTCGCCGCGGGCATTGGATTCAATGAGGATGGCGTGGCGCGCGCGGGCATGGGCATTGATGCGGGCGATTACGATCACATCGGCTATCCGAGCCTGCTGATTACGAATTTTTCGAATCAGATGGCGGCGCTGTATCACAACGAGCGGAATGGGTTGTTCGTGGACGAAGCTGCGCCGACGGGGATTGGACGCGCGAGCCTGCTTACGCTCGGCTTCGGCTGCTTTTTCTTCGATTACGATCTCGACGGCTGGCTCGACATTTTTCTCAACAATGGGCACATCGAGGATGGCGTCGAGCGGATTCAGAATCGCGTGCGTTACGCCGAGCCGCCGCATTTGTTCCGTAATCTCGGCAATGGGAAATTTGAGGAAGTGACGGCGGCGATGGGCGCGCGATTCGCGGCGCCGCGTGTCGCGCGTGGAGCGGCGTACGGCGACATTGATAATGATGGCGCGCTCGACATCGCGATCTCGACGAACGGCGGCGCGGCGTTTCTCTTCCACAATGTGGGCGCAACAAATCACCGGCTGCGCATCAAGCTTGTAGGAACGAGCTCGAACCGCGATGGAATCGGCGCAGTCGTGAAGCTGGCTGCCGGCTCTGACACGCAGAGCGAGATGTTGCGAAGCGGATCGAGCTATCTCTCCTCGAGTGAGCTTGTGCTAACCTTTGGCCTCGGCGCGCACGAGCAAGCGGACACGATTGAAGTGCGCTGGCCGAGCGGCAAGAGCGACAGACTGACTCATGTGCATGCCGATCAGATCATCACCATCAAAGAAGGCGCCGGCCAATCCGCGGCGCAACCCCTGCGAAGGAAATAGGAATGCTCAATAGAAAGCGGCTGTTGTGGCTGGCGCTCGCGGCCGGCGCGGCGGGGTTGTTTGCATCGTCGTGGCTTCTGCCGCACGAACACGCAGCTGAGCCTACGCAATCGTCTGCGAGCGGTAACGCGAAAACTCTTGAAGCGCTGCGGCTCAACAATCTCGGCATCGCCTATATGGACCAGCAGCGGCCGCAGGATGCGCTGAAGTGCTTTGAGGAGGCCGCTGCCGCGGAACCGAAGAATTACGTGCCGCGATTAAATCAGGGGATCGCACTTCTGAATATGCAGCGTTCGGATGATGCGCGCACGATTTTGACGGAGACGGCAAAAGCGCAACCGGACGATGCGCACACTTGGTACAACCTTGGGCTTTTGGAGAAATCGGTCGGAAATGCTGAGGCGGCCGTTGCGGATTTCGAGAAAGTCGCCGCGATTGATCCGGACGATGCTGATACGCATTATTTTATTGGGCTGCTGAATTCTCAACTGCACGACTACGCGAAAGCGATTGCCGAATTTCAAAAGGCGATCGAGATCAATCCATTTCATTTGTCGGCTGAATTCGGAATGGCGCAGGCTTACCAGCGCAGCGGCGACACGGCGAACGCAAAAATTCATCTCGAACGTTTCCAGCGGCTCAATGCGAGCAAGCTGGGTGCGCCGATGAGCTTGATTTATGGCGAGCAAGGAAAATATTCGCTGGCGGAGAGCATTGTTTCACCGGCGATGGCGGTTGCTGCAGCCATTCCGGTTCATTTCGAAGTGGCTAATCAGGCTGCGGGGCTGCCGACTTCGAGTAGCGCAAGCGCTGCGCCGGGCACGGCGGCCGACTCCGCCGAATGTGTTTTCGATTTCGATGGCAATGGGCAGACTGACATTTTTTTAACGAACGCGACGGGCGATGGGGAGTCCGCGTTTTATCGCAATGACGGCAAGGGCCACTTCAAGGATGTGACGAAGAGCGTTGGGCTTGCGATGTCGGGCGCTGTAAGTTGCGCCGCGGGCGATTACGACAACGATGGGCACGCCGATCTCGCCGTCGGGTTCAACGGGCACATCGCGCTCTATCGAAATCAGGGCGACGGAACGTTTCACGACGTCACGGAAACCGCGGGAATTCATTCGACGATTTCGGCCCGCGGAATGACGTTTGTGGACTACGACCACGACGGCGATTTGGATCTTTACGTGACGAGCGCGCCAACGCAGCGTGCACCATCCAACGCGTCCGCGAAACGGAGCGAGCTGTGGCGCAATGACGGGAATGGCACGTTTACGAATTGGAGCGCGGAATCGGGACTCGGTATCGAGGCGGCCGGAGTTGCTATCAGCGACATCAACAACGATCGCGCGATTGATTTCGTCGTGACGAGCCCGTTCAGTCCGCCTTCGGTGCTCTTCAATCCCCGCGAAGGGCAATTCAAAGCGAGCCAACCGTGGGGCAGCGAAATGCGTGCCGGGAGCGATGGCGTTGCTGTCTTCGATTTCGACAAAGATGGCTGGATGGACGTCGCGTTCACACATCCTTCCATGCCCGCGGTCACGCTTTGGCGCAATGTGGACGGAAAACACTTTGAGCCGGTCGCTCTGCCGAAGCTCGATTGGACGCAGGCGTGGGGCGTGGCCGCGATTGATTACGACAACGACGGCTGGATTGATCTCGTTGCCGTCGGCGAAGACGCAACCGGCGGAAAGATCGCGCTGTTTCGCAATGAAGGGCCGGCGGGATTTCGAGATGTGACGAAAGATGTCGGGCTGGACAAGATTACGCTGTCGCATGCTCGTGCCGTAGTTCCCTTCGACTACTACGGTGATGGCGGCGTGGATTTGCTGATCACGCAAATGAATGCCGCGCCAGTGCTGCTGCGAAATATTGGCGGCAACAAGAATCATTGGCTGCGCTTGGCGCTCCAAGGCACGAACGACAATAAAAGCGCAATCGGCACGAAGGTGGAAGTCTTCGCCGGTGCGATGCGGCAGAAATTTGAAGTCGCCGGTGCGTCGGGATATCTCAGCCAGGGGCCTGCAGAGATTCACGCGGGTCTCGGCGCGGAGACAGAGGCCGATGTGGTGCGGCTGCTGTGGCCGACGGGCGTGCTGCAGGATGAAATTCACGTCGCGGGCGGATCGCGCAAGGAAATCACGGAGATCGATCGCCGCGGCAGTTCGTGCCCAATCGTTTTTGTGTGGAACGGCAGCCGCTACGAATTTCTCGCCGACATGATCGGGCCGGGAATTGTGGGCCATTGGATCGCCCCGGGCCAGCGCGACGTGCCGGATCCGGATGAATATCTCAAAGTGAATGGATCGCAAGTGGCGCTGCGCGACGGCAAGATCAATTTCCGAATGCTTGAGCCGATGGAAGAGTTGGATTATCTTGACCGCGTCCGTCTGCTTGCAATTGACCATCCTTCGGACGTCGAGGTATATCCGAACGAGCGCTTCGCGAGCAATCCGCCGTTCCCGGAATTCAAGGTGATCGCGAGCCGCGACGCACACGCGCCGGCTGGGGCGTGGGATGACCGCGGGCGCGATGTTCTGCCGCTGCTGCTCGAACGCGACCGGAAATACGTCGCCGATTTTCCGAGCGCGCCCTACCAGGGATTTGCAGCGATGCACACACTCGAACTCGATCTCGGAGAATGGAACGCGTCGCGGCCGCTGCGACTTCTGCTCGACGGGTTCACGGATTACTTCACGGCGAACTCGATGTACGCCGCGTGGCAAGCCGGAATTCAGCCAGTCGCGCCATACGTTGAAGCGCAGGACGGTTCAGGCAGATGGACACGCGTGATCGAGGACATGGGCTTCCCTGCCGGGTTGGCGCGGACGATGGTGGCCGACTTGACGGGCAAACTGCCGGCGGGCACGCGGCGGATTCGAATCGTCACGAATCTGAAGATCTATTGGGATCGAATCCGGATTGATAATTCGTCGCCGGAGGTTCCGTTCCGCACAAGTGAAGTGCCGCTCGCCGATGCGCGGCTCGGATTCCGCGGATATCCGCAAGTGGTCGAAGGCAATCCGAAGAATGATATTCATTACATCTACGAAAATGTAAGTGCGACGGGACCTTACACGCGGCAGACAGGCTATTACACGCGCTACGGCGACGTGAAGGAATTGGTCGCAGCGACGGATAATAAGTACGTCATCTTCGGCTCAGGCGACGAGGTGGCGGTGAATTTCGATCCGTCGAAGCTGCCGCCGGTTCCCGAACGCTGGACGCGCGATTATTTCTTCTATGCGGATGGCTTCGCCAAGGACATGGATTTTTACGCGGCATACGGCGACACGGTCTCGCCGCTGCCATTCCACACGCTCGTTCCCTATCCGTATCCGGATGGAATCGGCTATCCTCTTGACGCGGATCATCTGAACTACATTTTGAACTACAACACGCGGCCGGTGAGCGGCCCGGCCGGGCCCAGCCTGCTATTCCGCTACGCGAAATAACGTCGACAAATGCACAACGTTGAGGGCATCCTTTCGAACGCGACGTTACGCCGGCGATGTCACGAAACGCGCCACCAAAGGCTCTAAATCGTCATCCAAACTCAAGGGGATTTTCAGGGAATGATGAGCGAAATGCGGACGATTCAGCGACACGGGCGGATGATCGCGACAGCATTCCTTCTCTCCGCGCTGCTAACGCCCACACTGATAACGCAAACGTCCGGTCAATTGAACGGCACTGCGATTCTTCAACATCTGGACGCAGTTATCAGCTGGTATCGAAGCTGCGGCTCCGGCTTACCGACCCCTGGACAACCGAGCGATGCGATCTACCACGACAACGCTCGCAGTCTGGCTCTAGAGACGGTGCAACTCGCATTTCAATCAGCAAAGGCTGAGGCCGCGCTGATCGCGGCGGACACAAGCGGCGCATCGAGCCAAGCGGCCGCGCCAGCCGGACAATCAAACTACTCCAAGATGGCGAGTGATATTTCCGCACGCATCGCGGCACTTCAGACTCAATTGGATACGGTCAGCAAGCAGATCGCAACTGCATCGAGGCGCAATCTGCCCATACTGACTTCGCAACGCGGCCGATTGCAAGGCGAGATCGAGCTGAACAAAACGATTCAGGATGCGGTCCAAAAAATGTCGTCGTTCGTCGGAAGCAGCGGCGAAGGCGCGACGGTGGGTTTGCTCGGGAGCATCACGGAGCTTCAACGAACGATCCCCGAACTGGCGAGCACGGCGAAAGGACAAAATGCCGTCGTGAACTCGAGCAGCCAGCAGGCCGTGCAACCGAATCCTGCGGGGCTCATCAAGCAGACTGAGCTGGCGTACACCGAACTCACGGACATGCATTCGATCGACCAGCTCATCGCGCAAACGCTGAAATTGCGCGCCACGGTCAGCAGTCTTCGTCAACCGCTGGTGGCTGAGTTGAAAGACACGATCCAGCAAGGACAGGATCGAGCGAACCAGCCTCCATCCACAACTCCGGCACAGTTAGACGCCGAAAAAAAAGCATTTGAAGACCTAACCGAAAGATTCAAGCGTATTACGAGCGCCACGCTTCCGCTGAGCCAGGAAATCATTCTTCTCGATCAGAGCCACTCGAACCTGCTCGAATGGCGCCAATCAATCTCAAGCGAGTACAAGACGGTGTTGCGCACGGTGCTGGCGCGCGCGCTCGTCATCGGAATCTCGCTGGCGCTGCTGCTGATTCTGTCAGAAGTGTGGCGGCGGATGACGTTCCGTTACGTAAAGGACGAGCGCAGGCGGCGGCAATTTCTCACGATACGGCGGTTCGTAACGGGATTTCTGGTGGTGATTGTCCTTATACTCGGATTCGTCAGCGAATTCAGTTCGCTCGCGACATTCGCGGGATTCATCACTGCAGGCATTGCTGTCGCTCTGCAAGCTGTGATTTTGTCCGTCGCCGCCTACTTCTTCGTGGTCGGGCGATATGGGATCAACGTCGGCGACCGCATCTCGATTGCGGGCGTCACCGGAGATGTGATTGATATCGGGATTGTTCGCATGTACCTGATGGAATTGGCCGGGACGAACGTGGACCTTTATCCGACGGGCCGGATCGTCGTATTTTCGAATTCGGTGCTGTTTCAGGCGACCACGCCTCTGTTCAAACAGCTCCCCGGCACGGAATACACGTGGCACGAAGTGGCGATTTCAATGGCGCCGGGGACCAATCATCAGGCCGCGCAAGACAAATTGATGGCAGCTGTGAGTTCGGTTTACGAGCATTACCGTCAGGAAATCGAAAGGCAATTCGGATCGGTCGAGCGTCGAATTGATGTTCGAATGAGAGCGCCATCGCCTGAAGGACAACTTCGATTCGGAGATACGGGCCTGGAATACGTGGTGCGCTATCCGGTGGAAATTCGGAGTGCAGCTGAGATGGATGGAAAGGTGACCAGAGCGGTTCTCGACACGATCGGCAAGTCGCCTGAGATGCAATCGGCTGTTACGGGCTCGCCGAAGATCCGCGCGGTAATTCGGGGATAGAGGACAATGGTCTGCAGTCCTTCGGAGGCGTCTTTCTAAGTCGCTGCTAGGCAATAACTTAGGCCGAGGCTTCGCAGGCGCTCGCTCCCTTGATTGCCTGCTGGTAGAATGTTAGTTTCTGCGTATCCATAGGCGTACATTGCACTCAGCCGGACCGACCTAGCAATGGAAACATCGTCCCGATCCAACTCATCGAACGGCCGCGACCCTAGCGGTGCTAGGGCCGATTTCCGCCCTTATACCTACTGGCGCGTCGAAGGCAGCCTTCTGAACCTTACGGCTGTACGCCCGGTGGGATTTTTCGCGTGGAATGCACAGAGCTTTCTCGAACGCTGGGCGCGGCGCGGCACGATGGGCGTGCTCGCTGTGGCGCGGCCGATTATTTATGCAACGCACAGAGTGGGCGCCACTCGGCTGTTGCACACGGTGCTGAGAGGCGTGAGCCGCGACCGGCTGGAACTGCTTGGCCAGGAATATTTCGAATACGTCTTCAAGCCGCGGCTGAAACCGGAAGGCGTCGCAAAACTGAACGAGGCGATCGCGAGCGGCGAGCGCATCGTTCTCGTCAGCCAGGGGCTCGACCACATCATGGCGCCGCTGGCTGAGTATTTGGGCGTCGAGAGCTTGATCGCGAATCGGCTGGAATTTCGCGACGGGATGGCGACTGGGCGGCTTCTCGATCCGGTGATTCGTCCGCGCGGACCGCTGGCAAAATTGATAGGACACCGGCCGGATGGGCGTATCAGCCGTGAGAAATTGGCTGAAGATCTCGGCTACGGCAAGCATCCGGAAATTCTCGAGAGAGCAATCCGGCCGGCGCGCCGGGAGCCCGCGAAAGTTGACGCCGCCGTCGTTCACTTTCCCGGCCGGCCTGGGATTCCAAAACTTTCGGTGCGCGAGTCGCTCGCGGGCAAAAGCATCTTGCTCATCGGAGCGACCGGCTTCATCGGAAAGGTCTGGATCGCCAATCTACTTCACGATCTGCCTGAGATTCGAAAAGTTTATGTTCTTATCCGGCGGAATCGTTTGCAGACTTCGCTGGCGCGGTTTCAGAAGATTGTGGAAGAGTCGCCAGTGTTTGGCCCGCTCGCGGAGCAACACGGCGCGCGGCTTGCGGAATTTCTTCGCAAGCGCGTACAGGTGGTCGAAGGCGATGTGACGAAACCGGGCCTTGGGCTCTCGCCGGAAATCGCCGCGGAGATGGCTGAGTCGGTCGATGCGATCGTGAATAGCTCCGGATTGACTGATTTCAATCCGGATTTGCGGGACGCGCTTTCCTCGAATGTCTTCGCGGTCGCGAACGTGTTGAAGTTTCTTGCGAACTGCCGGCATGGCTCGCTGCTGCATCTTTCGACGTGCTACGTTGCGGGCAAGCGCGATGGACGCATCCTCGAAGAGATCAAGCCGAACTACACACCCGCGGGCTTGAAAGATTACGACGCCGAAAAGGAAATGCGCGCGCTCGAAGAATTGATTCGAGAGACGGAAGCGCGCGCCGAAAGCGCCGAGTTGACCGCAGAATTGCGCCGCCAGGCGCTCGCGAGCGAGCACGCTGCAAAAGATTTGCACGGCGTGGCCCTCGATAATCAGGTGCGCAAGAACCGGACGCGCTGGATTCGGCAGCAAATGACGGCTGCAGGCACGCGGCGCGCGAACGAACTGGGCTGGCCCAATACGTACACGCTAACGAAGGGGCTTGCGGAATCGCTGATTCAGAAGTTCATGGCCGCTTCGCCACAGATTCCCATTGCGCTTGTGCGGCCGGCGATTGTGGAATCGTCAATCGAAAAACCGTTTCTCGGATGGAACGAAGGCATCAACACTTCAGCGTCGCTTTCCTATTTGCTCGGAACATATTTCCGGCAACTGCCGACGAATGAGCGCAAGTGCCTCGACATCGTGCCGGTGGATCTTGTTTGCCGGGGCATGACGCTCGTCGCGGCGGCGTTGGTTCAGAAATCCCACGCGCCGGTCTATCAGATTGCGTCGTCGGTGACGAATCCGTGCAACATGCGGCGTTCGATCGAGCTGACCGGGCTCGGCCATCGCAAATATTACCGCGCGCAAAACGGCCTTGGACATCGCATGAAAATAAAATTCGATGCGATTCCCGTGTCGAAAGCTCGATATGAGAAATTATCGGCGCCGGCGCAGAAGGCTATCGTGCAGGCGATCAACCGCAGCGTTGAGCCGATTCCGTTCGTGAAGCCGCCGCTCGCCCGGCAAGAACGCGAACTCGACAAGGTGATCAAATTAATTGCGCTATTCGAACCGTTCATTTTGCACAACGATCATATTTTCGAAGCGTCGAACATCGAGCGGCTGGCAGTGGCGCTGCCGGCGGAAGAGCGCGCCGATTTCGGCTACGACGCCGGTTCGCTCGATTGGTGGGATTACTGGATCAATGTGCACATTCCGGCGCTGCGGAAGTGGTGCTATCCTCTCATCGAAGGACGCGCCCCGGAGGCGCAATCGCGCCGCAGCGTGCCGCTAGGCGAGACACCGGAGACGGGCACGAGATCTGCGGAAGCGACGCGAGCAGCGCCGGCAGCGTCCTGACACCCAAACACCGTGGCCATCTTCCTGACCGGCTCGACCGGCTACATCGGCGCGCATGTTCTGGCAAATCTCCTAGAGAATTCATCGGAGAATGCGAATCTGCTTGTCCGCGCGCGCGATGCGAACGAGGCGCGCGAGCGGCTTTGGCGCGCAATTCAGATTCATATTGATTTTCCGCGGTTCCGCGAACTGCTCGATCAGCGAATTGCATTTTTTCGCGGCGATTTGACGGGCGCAAAGTTTGGGCTCGAAAACGATGATTACCAGCGGCTCGTCAAGACCACAGATTCCGTTGTTCATTGCGCCGCGTCGCTCAATCGCAAATCCGAGAAGGCGTGCCTGAATGTGAATTTGCGCGGCACGCTGCAAGTGATTGAGCTTGCCTCGCGCGCGAACACCGATCACGGTCTGCGGCGGTTCAGTCACGTGAGCACCGTTGCTGTCGCGGGAATGCGCAGCAATGAGGTAGTCGAGGAAGACACTGCGATTGACTGGGATCGCTCGGATTACGATCCTTACGCGCGCACGAAGAAATTTTGCGAGCACATGGGGCGGGAGCTGCTGCCCGATGTTTCGAAGCTTTTTTTGCGGCCGAGCATCGTGCTCGGAGATAGCCGGCGTGCGGAGACGACGCAGTTCGACATGGTGAGAGCGTTCGTGTTTCTTGCGGGCCTACCGATGCTTCCCTTCCGGCCGGGCGACCGACTTGATATTGTGCCGGTTGACTATGTGGCCGACGCGATTTCGACGCTGCATCTGAAAGAAAAACCGCTTCACGAGATTTATCATCTTTCGTCGGGGACGGATGCTGAGACGTTTCAAGAACTTACAGAGGCGCTGGCGAGCGCGCAGGGAAAGCGCGGGCCGATGTTTATGCCGGGCCTCGAGAAGTCCTCGACGCGAATGATCAATTCGCTCGCGCGCCGCTCGGGCAAGCTCGGCGGCATTGCGACGTTGCTGAAAGTTTTCTTGCCGTATCTACTTTGGAATACAGTTTTCGACAATTCGCGCGTGGTGGCGGAGCTTGGACGCAAGCCGGAGCCGTTCTCGAAATATTGCTACGAACTGATGCGCTTCAGCAGCGAAAATAAATTCCAATATAGCTATCGAGATTGGCCGAGCGCTGCGGACACGGCGAAAATGGCATCGGCCGCCGCTGCAAGTAAGGAGTCAAGGGATACCCGATCATGACCGACGTGCTACTCGAGGCGTGGGTGAGCGGCATCATCGAGCTTGAAAAGCTCATGTGGATGCTCGGAGCGGGCCGAAGTTGGCGTCCGGGCGACAAGTTGAAGCTGCTTTTCGCGGGCTATAACGGCACGCGGAACACGGGCTCGGACGTTCGCGTGGAGGAGATACTGCGGCAGGTGCGGCAGGTGCTGGGCGCGGAAAATCTGGACCTCTCAGTGATGACGCAGAGCTTCGTGAACTCGCGCGGTTATTTCGGGGATGCGCGGCAGGTCTATTTGCCTGACGTCTTTCCGCCATTTCTCTTTCGCGAAGTGCCGCGGCACGACGGCGTGATTGCGTGCGAAGGATCGATGTTCAAGAGCAAATTCGCGAATGCGCTGACGACAATGATTATCGGATCACTCGGCATCGCTTCCGCGCAGAACAAGCTCAGTGTGGGCTATGGGGCGGAAGCCGGCGAGATGGATCCGCTGCTGCGAAAAATGTGCAAAAGATATTGCGCGGATTCGCTGATCATCACCCGCAATCCAGAATCGCAGGATGTGCTCGGAAAACTGGGAGTTTCGACCGAGCTCGGAACGGATACCGCGTGGACGTACGAACCGCACGGCCCGGAATACGGAGAAAAGGCGCTGCGCGATGCCGGCTGGGATGGGCGAACGCCGGTGCTTGCCGTCTGCCCGATTCATCCGTTCTGGTGGCCGGTGAAGCCGTCCATTTCGAAGTGGCTTTCACACGCGGTTGCAGGAGCCTACAAAGAAAGCCATTACCGGTCGCTTTATTTTCATCGATCGGGCGCCGATGTGGATGCAGCTTACGAAAAATATCTTTCGGGAATCAGCGGCGCGGTCAAGAGGTACACAAAGACGCGCCCGATGTTCACGATTCTGGTCGCGATGGAAGCGCTCGACACGCGCTCGTGCGAACGAGTGAGCGAAAAGCTGGGCGGCGCGCCGATTTTTTCCTCGGAACGCTACAACATGTACGAGCTCGTCAGCATTTTGCGCTGCTGCGATCGCATGGTTTCATCGCGGTATCACGCTATCGTCACGTCCATGCCGGCGGGGGTTGTTTCCGCGGGAGTTACGATGGACGAGCGGATTCGGAATATCATGCACCAGCGCGGCCACGATCATCTGTTGCTTCGTGTGGACGATTCGGACCTCGAAGAAAAGCTGGTCGTGATTCTGGAGCGGCTCGATAAAGACAGCGAAGCCATTCGCGAGGCCCTGGCGGCGACGGTGGTTCGGAATTTGCAGCTCATGGCACGCATGGGAACTTATCTTGAAGCACACGTGGCGCGGCGTTATCCGGAATTTCCGATTCGGGGCGGCGCGCGAAGTTGGGAAGAGTATTTGCCGCCCATGAGCCCGCAACTGGAACAATTGGCGACGGCGCACGCCTGAGCGGAGCTGCCTGACTCGATGAACTTCCTTGAAACAATTCTCGAAAGATTGAAAAGTGCGGGTGATGCGCCCGTGGTTCAGGAGATCCACGCCGATCGACTCGCAACAGCTTCCGGGAAGCAGTTGCTCGAGCTCATGGCGAAAGGGCGAGCATATATACGAGGCAGCGGGCTGAGAAAGGGCGATCGCTGCGCGCTTCTCGGGCCGAATAGCATTCGATGGGCCGCGGTTGATCTCGCGTTGATGGCGGAAGGAATTATCGTTGTGCCGCTTTATGCGCGGCAGGTTCCCACCGAGCTTGTGGGGATGATGAAAGATTGCGCGCCAGCGCGGCTGCTCTGCTCCGATGCGGCGTTGCGCGATTCGATCACGTCCATATGGCCGCAATCGCCGGCGACGGCGCTTTTCGACGATGTTTTTGCGACCGCTGGCATCGACGCAAGCCCGCCTCTGACGCTCGCGGACGATGACGCTGTCACAATCATTTATACATCCGGAACTTCGGGGGAGCCGAAGGGCGTGGTGCTCAACGTGCGCGGCGTGAACCACATTATTCCCTGCACGAATGCGCGTCTCGATGAATTGATGGCTCTGTATCCGAGGCAATCGCGGCCGGATCGCATTTTTCATTACGGGCCGATGAGCCTGGCCGCTTCGTGGATTGTGATGCTGACCGCGCTGAGCCGGAATAGCGTCCTTCTGCTCTCGATGGATCTGAAGCGGCTGGGCGACGAAATGAAAGTGGCCATGCCGGATTATTTCATCAACGTTCCGATACTGCTCGAGCGCATTCGGACGAAGATCGAAGCGCAGATTTCGGAGCGAGGCGGATTCGCAGCGTCGCTTTTCGCGCGCGCTAAATCCGCGTATGCCCGCGAGCAGAACGGCAAGGTCCGTTTCGGGGATGGCGCGTGGCTGGCGCTGGCCGATGCGATCATGTTTCGAAAGATTCGCAAGACAATCGGCGTGAATTTGAAAGCGCTGATTTGCGGTTCAGCTCCTCTCGCCGTGGACACGCAATTGTTTTTCATGATGATCGGAATTCCGGTGTTGCAGGTATACGGGCTGACAGAAACGACGGCTATTTGCACGCTTGACGATCCGCATCATCCGCTTCCAGGCTACGTCGGAGCTGCGATTCCGGGAATCGAAATGAAAGTTGGAGAGAATGAAGAAATTCTTGTGCGCGGCCCGAATGTTTTTCCGGGCTATTGGAATCGACCCGACGCGACAGCGGAAGCTTTGCGCGACGGCTGGTTCCATACGGGAGATCAAGGGGAACGGCGCGCGGACGGCAATTGGCGGATCGTAGGCCGCGTGAAGAATCTCATCGTTTTGAATTCAGGGCACAAAGTTCCGCCTGAACCAATCGAAGAGAATTTGCGAGCGCTCATACCTACAGCCGATCACGTGATGCTTGTTGGCAACGATCGAAGTGTTCTCGCTGCAGTCTTTTCATCCGCAAATGGCAATGGCCTGGCTGCGCCGGATCTTCAATCGGCGCTCGATCGCGCCAATAGCGGTCTGCCGCATTACCGGCAGATTCGAGCGTTTTGCGTCGCGCCCGAGGCGTTTTCGGTCGAGAATGGGTTGCTGACCACCAATGGTAAACTGAAGAGGGACGCGATCATCGAACGGCTGCGGCCGGCTATCGAAGATATTTACCGAAAGCCAGAGAAATGAAGGAATTTCACGGCGAAACACTTTCGTGGACGACGACGGCGGACGGCGTGATCGAGGTCGCGCTGCACCGCGAACCCGGCAACGAAATTGGTTCGGAAACGCTTCTTGAGCTTGAACGCCTGGGCGTACTGCTCGCGTCGCTCGATGAAACGACGCACGCGCTGATTATCTGCAGCAAATTGCCCGCCGGCTTTTGCGCGGGCGCCGATTTGCGGGAATTGTACGAGAGGATGCAGGCACTTTCACCCGAAATGCGGCTTGAGGGCGTACGAGATTTTCTCGAACGGATTCATCGGGTGATGAACGCGATTGACGCAGCGCCGATCACGACGATCGCCGCTGTGCACGGCGTAACGTTTGGCGGCGGATTGGAACTGGCGCTCACGTGCGACATCATTATCGCCGACAAGATGGCGCGCTTTTGCTTTCCAGAAATGCGGCTCGGATTGATTCCGGGATTTGGCGGCATCCCACGGCTGAAACGCGATCTGGGAAATGCCGTTGTGCGCGATTTGCTACTCACTGGGCGCAGCTTCAATGCCGCAAAAGCGCAGAGCGTAGGCCTCGTGAGCCAGGTGACGGGCGAGGGAGAAGCGCTGAACGTCGCGCGATCAACGGCGGCGCAGCTCGCGAAATTCGACCGCGAGACGGCGATCGCCGCGAAAAGATTTATCAAGCACATTCCGGAAGCGGAATTGCGGCTTGAAATCGAAACGTTTTGCGAGCTGTTCGTGCGGCCGGAAGTCGAGGCCGGCTTGAAAAAGTTCGTCGAGTCCACGGACGCGCTGCCCTATCTGCCGTAGAGAGCGCCATTTGAGGCTGAAAATCAATGCCAGATCTCCAGGAAACCACAGAGCAAATTATCACGCTCGCAGCGCAGCATTTCAAAGTGCCGCGCGAACGGCTGAGCCCGGACGATGACTTTTTCAAGAAGCTTGGCATTAATAGTCTTCAGACGCTTGATCTCCTGACACGGCTAGAAAATCATTTTCACGTCGAACTGCCGGACTACGAATTGCAGGGCGTGAGCGATTTCCGGACGCTCGCGGAGCGCATTCAAGCCCGCCTCTGATGCTCGACCTCAGCCGTTATTCCTGCCTTGGTGCGGCGCTGCGCGATGCGCTTGAGCGCTGGCCGAATGAAATCTGCCTCATCGAAGCGGATCGCGACAGAGAGAATTGCCGGCTGACCTACCGGCAATTCAAGGAGGCAGCGCTGCCTCTGGCGCGCTGGCTGCAGGTTTCGGAATTTCACCCAGGCGGACGTGCGGCCATCATCATGACGAATCAGTCGAAATGGCTGATTTCGGCGTATGCGATCTTCTATTGCGGCGGCGTGCTCGTTCCGATCGACTACAAATTGACTCCTGCCGAACAATTGCAATTGCTGGCGCATTCGAAGGCAGAAGTACTTGTCGTCGAATACCATTTGTGGCGCGCCATCGCGGAATCGCCCGAATTCGGAACACTGCACGCCAGGATTGTTCTGGTGACCGAAGCTCCGGCAACCGCCGACATTTATGGAGCTCACCGTTGGGAGGAGAGCAATGGAAAGGACGAGGCGGAATTTTTCTCGCGCGAGAGACACGATCCTGCGTGCATCGTTTATTCGTCCGGAACAGGCGGGCGGCCGAAGGGCTGCGTCCTGACGCACGAAAATTATCTCGAGCAGTGCATGGCGCTGACTTCGCTTTATCCGTTTTGGCCGGGCGTGCGCTACTTGAGCATTTTGCCGACGAATCATGCGATTGATTTCATGGTGGGATTTATCGGACCGTTCACGTGCGGCGCGACCGTGGTGCATTTGCGGTCGCTGCGGCCGGAATATATTCGCGAAGCATTCACGAAATACAAGATCACATACATGAGCCTCGTTCCGATGGTGCTCAAGAATCTGGAGCGCGGGCTGCGGCAGAGATTTAGCGAACTGCCGGCCGGCAAGCGGCGCGTCTTGAATGGGCTGATTCGTATTAATCGGACGATGACCCGCGGACGGCCGCGAGTCGGGTTGAGCCGCGCGTTGCTTCGCGATGTTCACAACGGGTTCGGCGGCGAATTGCGGGCGCTGTTTACGGGTGGCGCGTTTACCGAGCCCGCGACGCTGCAATTTTTCTATGATTTGGGGATTCCCGTTGCGAATGGATACGGCTGCACCGAAGCGGGCACCGCGATCACGCTCAATGATTTCAAACCGTTTCGCGCTGACACGGTTGGGAAACCGCTGCCGGGCATGGTAGTGAAAATCGTCGAAGCGGATGCAGAGGGTATCGGTGAAGTCGCCGTACGCAGCAAGACGGTGATGTCGCATTACCTCGACGACCCAGAAATGACGGCGGAGGTGCTGTTGGATGGCTGGCTGATGACCGGCGATCTTGGGCGGATCGATCCGGCGGGGCATTTGCAACTCTTCGGGCGGAAGAAAAACATGATCGTAACCGAAGAGGGGAAGAATATTTATCCCGAGGACATCGAAAACGTATTTGAAGGGATTGCAGCAAAGGAGTTTTGCGTTTTCGCAGCGAATTACGTCTGGCCGCAGCGGACGATGACCGGCGAGCAATTGGTGATTGTCGTTCATCCGGAGCAGAGCCACACGATCGACGAAGCACTGCGCGCCGAGATTGTCGCGCGCAATCGCAGCTTGCTGAGTTACAAGCGGATCAGCGGAATTGTTCAGTGGGACCACGATTTTCCGAGGACGGCGGCGCTTAAGATTAAACGCAACGTGTTGGCTGAAGAGATCCGTCAGGCGCTCGACTCAAGTGCGGTCATTCCACTATGAGCGCTGTGAACGAACGATTTCTGGCCATCGTGAATCCTGCGGCGGGCGGCAAACGTTGCGGAAAACTTGCGTCGGCCGCGCTCGAAGAGCTGCGGAAAAAGGGCGTTGAAATTGAAGTCCGCAGCACAGCGGCACCCGGCGACGCGACGCGGCTCGCGCGTGAGTATTATGGCCGCGGCTGGCGGAACTTCATCGCGGTCGGCGGCGACGGAACGTCTTATGAAATCGTGAATGGGCTTTTTCCTGAAGCCCTTTCCGGCGAGAAGCCGTCTCTGGGATTTTTGCCACTTGGGACTGGCAATTCTTTTTTGAAGGATTTTACGGTGAACGGGGCGAATGGTGCTGCCGACGCCATCGCGAACGGCCGACGTCGAAGCTGCGACGTGATGCGTTTGACGCACGCGAACGGCGAACTTTTTTATATCAATTTACTCACGCTGGGATTTGCCGCGGACGTTACCGCGGCGGCGAACAAGAGATTCAAGGCGTTTGGCGAAGGCGGCTATGTGCTCGGTGTGCTGCTGTGTCTCGCGCGGCTTGATCGCCGAGCGTTTCCCCATCGCCTCGATTCCGCAGAGGAGCTCGATAACCGGCGCTGCCTTTTTCTCGCGTTCAATAACAGCCGCTTTACCGGTGGAAAAATGATGATTGCGCCGAAAGCTGCGGCTGATGACGGGCTGCTGGAATACGTTCGTTGGGGACCAATCGGCCGGATTGGACTATTGCGCAATCTGCCGACGCTCTTCGATGGAACGCATATTCGGCACCCGCTCGCGTCGCGTGCAGCCGTGCGCCGGGTGGATTTCGAGCTCGACGGGCCGGTGAACGTGATGGTGGATGGCGAGTGCCGCGAGCTGGATTGCAGAACAATCGAAGTGCTTCCTGACGCGCTGGATATATTTGCATGAAGAATGCTTATCTGGCGGTGCGGTCGGCGATTTTGTGGATGGCCAGCGGCATTCATTTCTTTGTGATTTGCACGTTTCTCGTTTTTCTCGCTATTTTCATCGACCCGCGCAAGAACGATTGGCCGCAGCGCGCTTTCTTTCGAAATATACTGCGCGTCGCGGGAGTGAAATTCGAAGTGCAGCGCGCGCCGAATTTCGATCCCAAACGCACCAGCATTTTTATTTGCAACCACGTGAGCATTTTCGATCCGTTCGTGATTTATTCGGCGATACCGCAATTCGTGCGTGGATTCGAGCTGGAATCGCACTTTAAGGTGCCGGCGTATGGCTGGATGATGGGGCGATTCGGGAATATTCCGGTGCCAGACGCACCGAGCCGCACAGGCCTGGAAGAAATGAGCCGGCGAACGAAGGCGGCGATCGATTCGGGGATTAGTCTTATTGCGTTTGCCGAGGGATCGCGGACGCGGGACGGGCACGTTGGGCCGTTTCGCAAGGGCGTGTTTGGATTGGCGCAGAAATTCGGGACACCGATTGTGCCGATGAGTATTGTCGGATCGTTCGAATTTTTTCGGACAGGCCACTGGATGCTGCATCCGGGAAAAATCACGGTGATTTTGCACGACACGATCGAGACGGAAAATATCGGACGCGATGAAGTGGATGCGCTTCGGGAACGCGTGCATGCGATTGTGTCGGCTCCGATTGAAGAACGGATGCGCTCGCGCGAGAAATCGGGAAAAACAGATTAAGAAGGCGACGGTGCGGCGATAGGCGGAAGGCCGCGACCGGAGCGAAGTTCTTGCCAGGTGTAAATTACGCGATGGATTACGGTGAGAGTGGAGATAAACGCGATTACCCACAGCACCGGCGCCATTCGGCGGAATGCTCCGCCGAGAATGAGAAGGACGAGGCGCTCGGGACGCTCCATGAAACCCACTTTGCAACTGGGGATGAGAGATTCGGCGCGCGCGCGTGAGTAGCTGACCATGAAGGAGCTGGCCATCGCGACCGCGGCGAGCGTCATGTAGAAGGCGCGGCCGATCAGCGTGTAATAGACGACCAGGCCCATGTAGAGCGCGAGATCGGAGTAGCGATCGAGCGTGGAATCGAGGAACGCGCCGAACGCCGTGACGCGGCCGACGCGGCGCGCGACTTGGCCATCCGCCATATCCAAAAAGCCGGCGAAGAAAAGGACGGCGGCGGATTCGCGGAAGCGTCCCATTGCGAAAAGCGCGGAAGCCCAGCCATTCACGGCGAGAGCGAAGAACGTGAACATGTTCGGCGTGATGCCCGTCGCGGCCAAGCCGCTGACGACGTGCTTGAGCAGCCAGCCGCCGCCTTCGCCGATCCAATATGTTATTGGGTGATGGTTCGTCTCGCGCGCGTTGTCCGGCATTTTTGGAATGATATTCCAACTTCGCGCGAGCCTCAAGGGCGCTGGCGCGAACTACTTCAATCGGTCTTCGCCGAAGAGATCACGAGTACAAGATGTTCGCGTCGGCAGACATTGCCGCTAGGTCGCCGAGCCGGCTGGGCGGGCCTTGGACTACGAAGCGGCGGTGATAGAGCAATACGGCGCGCAGAGCCGCGAGCTCCTCGCCTCCGCCGGCGCGGCCGGGGCCGCCGTGCAGGCAACTTGGCACGACGTTGCCGTGGCCTGTGTGCTGGCTGCCCACGGAAGAATCAACGACGAGCAAGCGTCCGTGGAGATCGCCGATTCCGAGAACTACTTCGCGAACAAAATCCGCGTCATTCGAAAAAATTGAAGCGACGAGCGATCCCATGCCGCGGCGTGCAATTGCGATGAGATCGGCGATGTTGTCATAAGGCACCAGGGTTGCCGCGGGACCGAACACTTCGACATCGTGGACGAATTTAGCATCGAGGCCATTCTTGCTGGCGAGAAGCGTAGGCTGAACGAATGCGGACTTTTGCGCGTCGGCATCGAGCGGCTGGAAACCTTCGTCACCGCCAAACAGGACCGTGCATTCCTGTTTCAGTAGCCTCAGTCCTTCGAGGCACGCTCCTTGCTGCGTCTTATTCACCACTGGCCCGACTTTTACTTCCGGATTACGCGGATTTCCGACCTTCAGCGATGCGAGCCGCGCGGCGATGGCTTCGCCCGCAGCCTGCATGTGCCGACGCGGAACTAGCGCGCGGCGAATCGCGGTGCATTTCTGGCCGGCCTTGAGCGTTATTTCGCGAACGACTTCCTTGACGAGAAGATCAAAAATGTCGCTTCCCGGAGCGGCATCGGGTCCGAGAATAGCCGAATTGATGCTATCGGCTTCGATATTCACGCGGACCGAACGACGCAGGACATTCGCGTGCGAGCGAATACGCGCGGCGGTGTCGGCTGAGCCAGTGAATGAAATAGAGTCGCCTTCGCGAACGTGATCGAGGAGATCGCGCGCGGAACCGCAGAGGATGGAAAGACTCCCAGCCGGAAGGGTTCCCGATTTTACGATGTCTTCGACCATTCGTTGCGTCAACCAGGCTGTCGGCGAGGCGGGCTTAACCACGATGGGAACGCCCGAGAGCAGTGCGGGCGCGGCTTTTTCGCAAAATCCCCAGGCGGGGAAATTGAACGCGTTGATGAAGACCGCTGCGCCCTTTGCGGGCATCAGAAAGTGCTGGGCGGAGAAAACGTTGGTCTTCGAAAGCGGGATTTCGGCGCCCTCTCTCAGAATTTTCTGCTCCGCGAGCGCGCGGCCGATTTTCGCGTAATATTTGATTGTGTAAATCGCGCCGTCCACGTCGAAAGAGGCGTCGGCTTGATTCGCGCCCTGATTGAGAAGAGAAATCCGAAAGTATTCGTCGCGATTTGCGGCCAACACATCGGCAATCTTGCCGAGAAGGTCAGCGCGCTCGAGATAGGTTAGTTTTTGTAGAGTGGGGCCGCCGTTGGAACGCGCATATTCCAGCGCTCCGCCTGCGTCGATTCCTTGCGATGAAATTCGCGCTAGCTCCTCACCGGTGACTGGATCGACTAACGGCTCTCCTGCGCCCGTACCTTCTTTCCATTCACCCGAGACATAGTTCGGCAGATTCATCTGCGATCTCCCATCGAATTACAGCGTTCCACTCTCACACAATTATTAAGCGCCAGCCTTGGCATTTGTGGCCATCATGCATCTTTATCACTGCTAAATCCAGACGGGCTGGCTCGCCCGAATTTGTAAGGGTTACAGTACGAGCTGGTTGTGGTGGATTGGCTAAATCCGGGCGAGCGAAGAGCGCCGGTGCCAGAGATGGAAGGGCCGAAAAGCCTTACCTCTGAAGAGGTGAGCTACATTTGCCGAGACACATTCTATCGCATACTGAACCACTGTTCGTTATCTGAACAGCCGTTCAGTTGTCTTTGACTTGAGCCAAGCGGCGTGGTACATCTAGCTCAAGAGCTGCGAGCGTTCCAATGGGCCTTGAGATGCGAGGATTGAATTTGCCGGCCAACAGAACCAAGAACTCGCGCAATGGAACGCTTCGAATGCGCTATCTGGCGCGACGGCTAGAGATTTTGCGCGCTGCGGGAAAAGAATTTCAGACACGCGGGTTCGCCGAGACCGGTATGCGCGATATTGCCGCGGCGGCGGTTCTATCGCCCGCAAATCTCTACAACTATTTCCACGGAAAAGACGAGCTACTGTTCTTCTGCCAGGATAATTCTCTCGACCGGATGATTTCTGCTCTCGAAAGAGCGCGCCGCATGCGAGGAAGCGCGGCGGAAAAATTGCGGCTTGTCATTCTCGCTCACGTGCGATGCGTGTTGGATGAAGTGGAAGGCTCGGCGGCGCATCTCCTGACTAGTGTGTTGCCACCACGGATGCGAACACGGCTCGTTAAGAAACGCGATCGTTATGAGGAAGGGGTCCGCCGGTTGATCGCCGGGGGCACGCGATCGGGTGAGTTTGTACGATGCGATCCGGCGTTCGCCGCGCGCGCAATTTTGGGTGCGTTGAACTGGAGTGTGCGCTGGTTTAGTCCCGCGGGGCCTTTGTCGGCTGGTGAGATCGCCGAAAGATTCGCCGATTATTTGATCCGAGGATTACTGGCGAAACCGAATAGGTCCGGACTTGCATCGCCGATGAAGACAACCGAAAAGCGCTTCAGTCGATACATTCCGCATACGACGAGTCTCAATTCGTCGAGATCGTCGCCGGCACGAGAGGATTGAACTTGGCTGTGATTCCTATTGAATCGGAGAAAACATCTCGCATTCGGCTGACGCTGAATGGCGAAGAGACCGACGTCTCGTTTGCGCCTTATAAGACGCTGCTCGAAGTTCTGCGCGAAGACATGGGACACACCGGCACGAAGCACGGCTGCGAATTGGGCGAGTGCGGCGCCTGCGCGGTCCTGCTGGATGGCAAAGCGGTGCTTTCATGCCTCGTTTTGGCGCTCGAATGCGAGGGAAGAAGCGTGCTGACCGTCGAGGGACTTGGAACGGATGGCAAGCTGCATCCGTTGCAGGATGCGTTTGCCGACTTGGGCGCGGCGCAGTGTGGGTATTGCACGCCGGCGATTCTCGTAACGGCGAAATCGCTGCTCGATCGAAATCCCAGGCCGAATCGAGCTGAGATTCGAGAGGCGATTTCCGGAAATCTGTGCCGCTGCACTGGATACTTACAGATTTTTGAGGCTGTCGAAGCCGCAGTGCTGAAAATCGCGGAACAGGAACAGGCAGACGCATGAGATCGATCCTTATTACGCCGATCTGCAACGTCGTTCGGAGATCTCATGCCGAGTGAGAGTAAAACGCCAACGGCGCCTGTTGATTCACCAGGAACGCCCGGGCCGTCCGCGAGATCGCCTGATGTGAACGGAAACAAGATGCGCGTAATCGGAGTTCCCCGCCGCCGCGTTGATGCGCGCGCCAAAGTGACCGGCCAGACGCGCTTCGCCGACGACATCTTTTTGCCGCGGATGGCGCATTGCAAATTGCTGCGCTCGCCGCATCCGCACGCGATGATCCGAAAAATTGATACTTCGCGGGCTCTCGCTCATCCGGGCGTGTATTCGGTGCTGACCGGGAAAGATGTCCCGATCGAATATGGAATTCTGCCGGTGAGCCAGGACGAGCAGGCGCTATGCGTCGATCACGTGCGACACGTGGGCGATCCCGTCGCTGCCGTTATTGCGCGCGAAGAGCTGACCGCGTTCGAAGCTTTGGATTTGATTGATGTCGAATACGAAATTCTCGCGACGATCTCCGATCCGGAGGAGGCGCTCGCGACGCCCGCACCGCGCATTCACGACTACGGCGAGTCAGGAAACATCCACAAGCTCGTGGCGCTGGATTTTGGCGACGTTGAAGAGGGATTTGCACAGGCAGACGAAGTTTTCGAAGACACCTTTTTCTACCAGGGAAATACGCATCTGCCGATCGAGCAGCACGCTTCGGTGGCAATCAAGGACCCCGACGGAAAGTTGACGATCTGGTCGAGCACCCAGACGCCTCATTACTTGCATCGTGCGCTTGCCAAGGTATTGCAAATGCCGCCGGCGTATATTCGCGTGATCGCCACGCCCAACGGCGGCGGATTCGGCGGCAAGAGCGATCCGTTCAATCATGAGATCGTCGTGGCCAAGGCCGCGCTGATGCTCGATCGCCCGGTGAAGATTTGTTTGACGCGCGAGGAAGTTTTCTACTGCCACCGCGGCCGCCATCCAGTGCTGATGAGATTCAAGACTGGCGTCAAAAAAGACGGCACGATCACGGCGGTGCACCTGCAGACGCTGATTGACGGCGGCGCGTACGGATCGTATGGCGTGGCGAGCACGTTCTATACCGGCGCGCTGCAGACGACGACATATCACATTCCGCGCTACCGCTTTCAGGGCTGCAGAACATTTACGAACAAGCCTCCCTGCGGGCCGAAACGCGGACATGGCACACCGCAGCCACGATTCGGGCAGGAAGTTCAACTGGACAAGATTGCCGAGAAACTGAAAATCGATCCCGCCGAGTTGCGGCTGCGCATCGTCGAATCGTCTGGCGCAGTGACTGCGAATTACATGCGTCTGGGAACCATCAAGCTCGCTGAATGTCTTCGACGTCTCGTGAAAGTCTCCGACTGGAACACGAAATTTCGGAAGCTGCCTGAGGGCCACGGCGTGGGGCTGGCGTGCTCGGCTTATCTGACCGGGGCTGGGTTGCCGATTTATTGGAACAAAATGCCGCACTCAGGAGTGCAACTCAAGATCGATCGCGGCGGCGGCGTGACGGTTTTTTGCGGCGCGACGGAGATTGGGCAGGGATCGGACGACGTGCTTGCGAGCATCGTGGCCGAAATTCTGGGGCTCGAGACTTTTGATATTCGCGTCTACACCGGCGACACGGATCTCGGGCCCGTGGACCTTGGCTCGTACTCGAGCCGCGTTACTTTAATGGCGGGCAACGCGGCCATACAAGCTGCGGAGCGCGCGCGAGATATTATTTCCAACGCGGTGGCGGAAAAGCTTTCTGTGCCTAAGGAACGTCTGCGATTTGCCGGGAGAAGCGTTTTCGATTCGGCCGCGCCTGAAAAGCGCATCAACTTTCAAGACGCGGTCTGTCTAGCCGAAGCGCGATTCGGAACGATTGGCACTGTTGGTTCTTACACGCCGCCGAAATCGCCTGCGCTTTATAAGGGCGGAGGGGTGGGGCCCTCGCCCACGTATTCATATTCCGCCGCGGTCGTCGAAGTCGTGGTGAATCAGGTAACGGGATGGATTACGGTACCGAGAATTTGGATCGCGCACGATATCGGCCGCGCGCTCAATCCAACGCTCGCGCGCGGGCAAGTGGAGGGCGGCGTTTACATGGGGCTTGGCGAAGCGTTGATGGAAGAACAGGAATTTCGCCGACTGCCGAAAAAGCTGTCGCACGCGCTAGTGCACAAATTTCCCTCGATACTTGAGTACAAAAGCCCGACATCGCTCGACATGCCTGAAGTGATCACGGAGCTCATCGAAGAGCCTGATCCGCGAGGGCCGTTCGGCGCGAAGGAAGTTGGGCAGGGACCGCTCCTACCGATCATGCCGGCGGTGGCGAATGCGGTGTATGACGCCGTCGGCGTGAGGATCAATGAAGTACCTATCACGCCGGAAAAAGTGATGAAGGCGCTGGCCGAAAAGAGAGCGGGGCGTGCGCCGCGTTTCGGACCAGGCGCGTTTCCGCATGTGGATTGGCCGGAGTCACTGCGCGTTCCGCCGCCATGGGAGGGCGGCGACGGAAATGCGGTGGACGATACGCCGCGCCCGCCGAAACCGAGTTCCGAAAAAGAGAAGGTGCTCAGCTCATGATGCGGCTGCCTCTTTTCGAATTCCGCGCGCCGCGCACGCTCGATGAAGCTGCGCGGATTTTGGGAGGCGAGGGGCCGACGACGATGCCGATCGCAGGCGGCACCGATCTGCTGCCAAATATGAAGCGACGGCAGCAAGTTCCGCGGACACTGATGAGCCTTCGCCACGTCGATGAGTTGACGCGGGTTCAGTTTGGCGAGGCGGGTTCGCGGCTCGGCGCGTGCCTTACGCTTGCCGACATCGCGGAAGATCCACGCTTCCGCAACGGCTTGACGGCTTTGGCGCAGGCGGCTGGACAGGTGGCAACGCCGCAGATCCGAAACATGGCTACGCTCGGAGGAAATCTCTGCCTGGATACGCGCTGCAATTATTACGATCAGAGCTACGAGTGGCGGAAGGCGATCAATTTTTGTTTGAAGAAGGACGGTGTGACGTGCTGGGTGGCGCCGGGAAGCCGAAAATGCGTGGCCGTATCTTCTACGGACACCGCGCCGGCGCTGATCGCGCTCGGAGCGCGCGTTAGGTTGGTATCGCGTGAGGGCGAGCGCGAAGTACTCCTTTCGGATTTGTACAACAATGATGGCATTCATTACATGACGCGACGGCCCGACGAGATTCTTGCGGAGATCGTGCTCGATTCCCTGCATGGATGGAAGAGCACGTATTGGAAATTGCGACGTCGCGGCGCATTTGATTTTCCGGTGCTGTCGGTGGCGGCAGCGGCGAGATTCGACACGAATGGTAGGGTCGAGGACGGCCGGATTGTTATCGGTTCGGCGGCGTCGCGGCCGTTGGTCGCAGCGGACGCATCACGAGCGCTAGTTGGGCATTCGTTAAGCGAAGAAGCGATTGACGAAGCTGCGACGCTCGCGGCACGCGTTGCGAAGCCGCTCGACAATACGGACTTCGATATGACCTGGCGTAAGAAAGTGACGGCTGAATTTGTGGCGTCGGCGCTGCGCGAACTTCGCGGCGACGACATGCGATCACATCGATTGAGTCTGGCGCAGTATCCATCCGAGGGCCTTTATTTTTAAGTTCCTTAGGCAAAGCGGGCAGCAAGGGCGCTCGCAGATTTTTAAGGAAGCTTTGAGCGGATGAGCGACTCGACGTGGTTCATTACTGCTGGGTCGCATTCAATTTCGATGTGAGAATACTCGAAGGCAATCGCGTACCATGGATACCCAACGCAGTGGATCGGATTCGCATTGTAATCGAACCGGTAATTCCCGATGATCTGAGTGCGCTTGGGATCGGCGGCGCGAATTGCGGCGCGGCCACGGACGAGTCCACCCGACTGATAAAAATTCGCGGCCTCGGCGACGTTGGCGGGAATTAGCGAGTCATCCTCGCCGAGTTTTGCGACGCTATCCACTTGGATGGTGAGAAGTACGGGTATGCCGTCATGCTGAAGCTCTCTTGCCAAATTGACGGTTTCGGATCCGCCCCAGCTGTGACCGTAGATGATGATGCGCGCGCGCTGCTTTTCTTCGGATGAAAGCTTTCCATCATGATTCGTGTCGAGAAGTTTCAGAATATCCTCGTGGGCCTGCTCTGCGCGGCGATTCTCGTAAGCTTGCGCATACACGCCGGCGGGATACTCCTTGCGGAGACGCGCAGCAAGCTGCACACCGCCATGAACCGAATCGTTGTGCTTGATAAACCCTCCGACGAAACCAATGACTATCACAGGAGGAGATATCGAGGTCCCAGACGCCAGAGTTGCTCGTATCGGAGTGAACTGACACAAAGCGACGAACATCGAAGCGAAAAAGGAGAAAAGGCCAATCGAAGTACGCACGAAATGCACCGCCGCTGCAGATGATATCAGGAACTTGCTCTCGAGTGAAATTCAAGAATGAAAATCAAACTGGCAGCGCCGCCAGAGAAATATTTAATGACTCCCGCCGGCGAACATCGCCGCCCCGCGAGCAGGCCCAGCTGGCGCCACGTTGGCTGCCGCGCTATTTTTCTCGCGAGCGTATTGCAGTAGCGCCCAATCTTGCTTGAATTCCAACATGGTTTCGCGGCTATGCTTCGGACTCTTTAGGACGTGGCTGACGCGGGCAAGGAGCAGCTCATAAGCGACATGTGAGTCAGAACCTGGGGCAAAAATGTTCTCCTCACTCACGCCAACCTTGGACGTCGCGCCTCTGTCCGGAAAATCCATCCAGAGAGCTCCTCCGGCGTCGATAGAGGCGGTGCCCTGTTCATCGAGACGCTTGAAATAATGATTCAGATAGCCGCGGTTCGGAATGACTTCCTCATGCACAGCTTCGTCAACGATCGAGTCGAATGCTTTGCGATATTCTTTCCATTCCTCGGAAGTGCCAACGACTTCGGCGATCTCGGGCGTGTCCACCGCGCGCGCATCCCCCGCTGGCGCGGTGTCCCTTTCGGGCTTTCCGAAGCTAACTTGATCTCCGGTTTGGATGTCCTCGATTGCGGGATGAGCTTCGAACTCGTGCCCAGGGTTGAACCGGCCGGTGAGCGCGTAGGTGGCAGCGGCAACCGGCAATGCATAGTCCGCGAAGATCACCATGGGGATCAGCAACTTCTTGGAATGATAAAGCTGCTCGGTGCCGCTGCGAGCCTCGCTACTGCGTTTGAAGGTGCCGGGCAATTGTGAGAAATGAATCACGCGTAAATTCATCTCGGGATGATCGAGCGCATAGTGCGTAAACGTCCGCGCCACTGCCTTGGGGCTGGTCATTCCGAAATCGTTCACGGGATCCCGATGCGCAGAATGAGGAAAATACGTATTGACCACATCCTTCACGAAATCCGCGCAGTTGCGTGTCATTCCGTTGAAATGGTTCTCGTTCGGCAGTGAATTGAATTTTGCGATGATATCGAGGTCCTGCTGAACCGTGGTTTCGACGACAAAAAAATACATGCTACGGGTCATTCCGGCGCCGACCATTTCCCTCCATTCCGCTTTGTTACTCGTGATGCAGCTTTCGGTGACACAGTCGGGGGCCAAAATCTGCTCACGATATTTCTCTTCCAGCGCACCTTTGACTTTCTGCGAGCCAAAAATAGGCCGGAATCGAGGGTCTTGAACGCCGTAGACGTACAGGGTCAGCGGCGCAATGTTCCACTCAAACCGCTCGTCTTCTCCCAAGTTAATGTAATTGCTGAGGACAGAGCCTCGTTCGCCCGGGCGGCAGAGCCGAAGCTTTATGGGCGACTCAGGACAAATTCGCGAGAAATACACCGCCGTGTGCCCGGAACCGGTAATGCGCTCCATGCTGGTGTCCAGGGATTCATTGAGAATCACTCCGACGTCGCCATAGGCTCGCGGACAGCCGAGGAGAAGCAGCAAGGCTACAAGAGAGAAGAGATACGAAAACGTGCCGATTTTTGACTTTGGAAACATTACTTTTAGCGCAAAATTGTTCGTATTCGTCCGGGATCTCTGCGACTAGGGTCTTCGTATCCCGACACAGTGCTAGTACTTAGATGGCAGAAACATCCACTCGGCTGCATTGGCCTGTCGCTGAGGTGTTGTTTGAATCAGCCGAAAAGTCAGGGCGGGATACGAAGCAGAAGAGTACACAGCTTCGGGAGCGGCGTAGGCTTATTGTAGGGCGCCTCATAAGACGCGCCGATTTTCTGCCCACGCGGCGAAAACCTTGAAATCGGCTGGTCTCATGACCAGCCCTACAAAATCAGATGCAACAGCAAGAGGGCGATCGTAGCGCCGGCATCTTGCCGGCGGTTCTGCGCCCAGTAACGCCGGACAAAATCGCCGGCAAGGTGAGGGCGCTACGATTTACTGACCGGCGAGCTCAATCAGTGAGAGTAACCCGATTTGACGGTCAGGGTTGCGTACGCGGCCGTGGTATTGCTCCCTAAGCCGGTTTGCAACGCTCCTACCGGCAGAGTGTTGGTGTAACTGCCCGAGTAGGAGGCGGTCACGTTAACCGTTACCGTTCGCGAGCCATTCGCTGGGATCGAACCGCCAGTCACGGTGACCGTGGTTGCGCCCTGGTTGCCGGAGTATTTGCCACCGCAGTTGGTGCTGCCGTTGCCAGAGACCACTACGCCATTTGGCAAGTAATCGGTGAGTGGCGACGTGAGATAGGCGACCGTGCCGTTCGGGTTTGTCAGGGTGATGGTAAGAGTCGAAACTCCGCCCGGCTTGATCGTGCTCGGGCTGAAAGATTTGCTCAGCGTGACTGGAATGGTCACCGGCGTACTCACGATCAGGATTGCAGAGGCCGCAACGGTGTTACTTCCTAGATTGGTTTGCAGTGCGCCGATGGGCAGGGTGTTAATATAGCTGCCAGGGGCGGTAGCAGTCACATTCACCGTTATCGTTCGTGAGCCATTGGCCGGGATGGAACCGCCAGACACAGTGACAGTGGTTGAACCCTGATTGCCCGAATATTTCCCACCGCAATTGGTGTACCCGTTGCCAGAGACCACTACGCCGCTAGGCAAATAGTCGATTAGCGGCGCGGTGAGATAGGCGACCGCGTTGTTCGGATTGGTCAGGGTGATGGTAACAGTCGAAACTGCGCCTGGTTTAATGGTGCTGGGGCTGAAAGACTTGCTCAACGTAACCGGAATAGTCACCGGCGCGCTAACGATCAGGATTGCAGAGGCCGCAACGGTGTTACTTCCTAGATTGGTTTGCAGTGAGCCGACGGGCAGCGTGTTGGTATAGCTGCCAGGGGCGCTAGCAGTCACATTCACCGTTATCGTTCGTGAGCCATTGGCCGGGATGGAACCGCCGGATTCAGTGACAGTGGTTGAACCCTGATTGCCCGAATATTTCCCACCGCAATTGGTGTACCCGTTGCCGGCGATCACCACGCCGCTCGGCAGGTAATCGATGAGCGGCGCAGTCAAGTAGGCGACCGTGTTGTTAGGATTCGTCAAGGTAATCGTAAGAGTCGAAACACCACCCGGATTGATCGTGCTCGGACTGAAAGATTTTGTCAGGATCGGCGCGGTGGTCACAGGGGCGGTGACAATCAACGTCGCGACCGCCGCCGTCGTGTTGCTTCCTAAGTTGGTTTGCAATGCGCCGACGGGCAGTGTGTTCGTATAGGTGCCCGCAGCCGAAGCTGTCACTTCCACGGTTATGGTGCGTGAGCCGTTGGCCGGGATCGAGCCGCCAGACACGGTCACTGTGGTAGCGCCCTGATTGCCTGAGTAAGTCCCGCCGCAATTGGTATATCCGTTGCCGGCGATCACCACACCGGTTGGCAAGTAATCTACGAGAGGCGCGGTCAACGTGGCGGTCGTGTTGTTCGGGTTGGTCAAGGTGATAGTAAGTGTAGAGACCCCGCCCGGATTGATCGTGCTCGGAGTAAAAGACTTGCTCAACGTGACCGGAATACTCGCAGGGGTGTTAACCGTCAAGGTCGCGACGGCCGGACCAGCATTGTTGCCGTTGCTGGTCTGCAAAGCACCTGCGGTTAGCGTGTTGAAGTAACTGCCGGCAACCGCGGCGATCACGTTCACCGTGAGCGTGCAGGAGCCGTTGACTGGGATGGTGCCACCCGTCAAGGTCACTGACGACGCGCTGGTTGAAGGTGTGCCACCGCAGGTTGTGGTGGCTGCGCCGGAAGTTACCAAGCCGCTCGGCAATGCGTCGGTCAGCGGCGCCGTCATCGTTGCGGCGGTGCCGGCGTTACTCAAAGTAATCGTGATGGTTGACGTTCCGCCGGCGATGATTGTGGACGGGCTGAAGGCCTTGCCGAGCGTGACGCCTGACGGAGATGAAACAGACAAGGTCGCGATAGCAGGACCGGAATTGTTGCCGTTGTTAGTTTGCAAAGCGCCAGCAGCCAACGAATTTACGTAGTTCCCTCCCGCGGCTGCGCTTACGGTTGCCGTCACAGTGCAGGAACCGGCGGCTGGAATCGTGCCGCCCGTCAAAGTGAGCATCGACGTGGTGTCGCTAACAACCCCGCCTGCGCAGGTAGTGCTAGGCGCAGGCGCCGCCGAAATCACCACACCGCTGGGCATCGTGTCAACGAGCGGAGCGGAAAGAGTGGCGGCGACGGTGCTCGCGTTCGACAACGTAATCACTAGCGTTGACGTCCCGCCCGCATCGATCGTAGCTGGAGTAAAGGCCTTGCCGACCGTCGGCGTTACGGCGGCGGGTACGTTGACCGTCAACGTTGCGATCGCTGCACCGGCGTTATTTCCATTTGAGGTTTGCAAAGCTCCGGCAGCAAGCGAGTTGACATAGTTGCCTCCCGCGGCTGCGGTTACGGTTGCCGTGACCGTGCAGGAACCATCGGCTGGGATTGTGCCTCCCGTCAAAGAGAGTGTCGAAGTCGTGTCGGTAACGACTCCCGCGGTGCAGATGGTGGTCGGCGCAGGCGTCGCCGAAATCACAACTCCGCTCGGCATTGTGTCAACGAGTGGCGCGGTCACGACAGCGGCGATGGCACTCGCATTCGATAACGTAATCACAATGGTAGACGTGCCACCCGCGTTGATGGTGGCCGGAGTGAAGGCCTTGCCCAAAGTCGGCTGAACCATCGCAGGAGAGTTGACGGTCAAAGTTGCAACGGCCGGAGCCACGCTGGCGCCGTTCGTGGTCTGCAAGGCGCCGGTGGCGATCGAGTTGATATAACTCCCGCCGCTGGCCGCGATCACGTCAACAGTCAAATCACAGGAGCCGTTCGCCGGGATTGAACCGCCAGTCAGAGTCACGCTTGAGGCGCCGACGCTAGCCGTTCCTCCGCTACAAGTTGTGCTGGCGGCGCCAGAGATCGTCACGCCAGCAGGCAATGTGTCAGTTAGTGCAGCACTGAGGCTCGCGGCTGTTGCGTTCGAGTTGCTTAAGGTAATCGTCAGCGTCGAGCTGCCGCCGGCAGTAATTGTGGCTGGACTGAAGGTCTTGCCAACCGTGGGTGGAACTGGCGGAACAGAGCACGTTGAGATGGCGATTACGTTCGAATCCATCGTGACTGCCCCAGTTTGAGCGAGGGCTCTGCCTGAGAGCGTCGCGTCGGTAGTGAGCGTAACGCTCGCGAGCGCAAAGATATTTCCTACGAATGTTGTGGTTGTGCCGATCGTCGCCGAACTGCCGACCTGCCAAAAGACGTTGCACTGTTGCGCGCCATTAATTAGAACCACGGACGAATTGCTCGCGGTCGTGAGAGTGCTGCCTATTTTGAAGATCCAGACTGCGCTAGCATCGCCGCCAGCGTCGAGAGTTAGCGCGCCCGTCAACTGAGCCGAGGACGAAAAACAATAGACACCCGGCACGAGTGTGAGGCCCCCGAGATCGGTAGAAACATTGGAAGTGCACGCTTGGGACGCCAGACTGCTGTACGCAGTGGTGTTATCGGTTTGAGCTTGAAGCGCTACCGCATCAGCGTCATGAATTGTTCCTCCTACGACGGTCCCTGGAGGGAAACCGACGATTGACGTGCCAGGATCGACTCCCAAATCTCCGGTTACGACGGTCGGGCCCGTATTCGTGACGGTCGAACTACCCAATACGGCGAAGGTCTGCGTCGTACCTAGTGGCGGCGCGACCTGCGCAAATGCCGCCTGGGCGAGAGGCGCGACAAAAAGTGCGGGGAACAAGACGATGCGGGCAAATCGCACAAACAAATCTCTAATTGGGAATGTTCGAACCGATAGGCTATTCATCTTGTCTCACTTTCCAGCAGTATTGGATGGCGTTCACAAATCAGAAATGCCCTACTGATTGGCTTAAGGCGCGCTTTTCGCGCAGCCTCAATCGGCTTTTAAAATCAGGCACTTGTACTTCCAATTTGAGGTGGGAAATCTGCGATGAAAATAAGCGGGATATAGAGACGGTTAAAAGTGAGATCGATTAAATCGGGAATATGGCTCCCAAATTGAAATTCCAGGGATTCGAATTTTTGTGCTGAGCTGAAATTCTAAGTGCGCCCAGCAGAAAAAAATGCGCGATGGGCGGCGTCGCCAGGAAATTGCATCCACGGTTCCGGCTTGCGGGACAACCGCAGAACCGCCTGCGGCGTTGGTGCCCGGGGTGGGGGTCGAACCCACACGACGCGTAAGCGTCAGGGGATTTTAAGTCCCCCGCGTATGCCATTCCGCCACCCGGGCTTGCGTTGTGAAAGTGTACGAATCCTCAGTCATTATGCAATAGAACAGGTACGGCGCAGAAGGTTGGGTTTCGGCAGACGCGTCTGACCGTTTTCAAATAGGTGTGGGGACGCATCGAGACCAAAACAAACGGAGAAAGTGCATTTGACCGAGGACTTAGGCGGGCGTTAGGAGAAGGATTTCGTATTAGAGAAGAATCAATTCGTTTTTAAATTGCCCGGCCACCGGTCCCGAGCTCAAGCTCTTTTCAAGAGTAGCCCCGGGTTCTTGCGTGTTCACATATGGCCGCGACTGTCCAAGATGCCAATCGTTAGCGCTACGGCAGCAATCAAAGCAATTGTGGTAAAGATAATCCCGCCAAGAATTGAGTTTTCATCCGCGCGATAAACATCATCTCCTAGAACATTGAAGATCATCATCCACACACTCGCGCAAACCGCCAATATGGACAGCCACACCAGTAATATTTGCCATCTTTTTCGCAGCCGTTTCTTCTTTCGTTTTTTGCTGTTCGCGACGCTGACATGCATCGGTAAAGACATAGGGGGACATGTCCTTTCTGGGGCTTTGATGGCTTGTCGCTAACGACCCTCCGTCAGCGGCGAGAGCCTGCGCGCGGTGCAGTCCGCCACTGCACCGATGCAGACGTGCTGATTACGATGTTGCTGACAAGCCCCGAAGCGACCGTTCACTATCGAGTTGTCTGAGCTGGGAAGGCGCGGAAAACGCAGAGTCGCGGCAAAGGAGAATGTCGACACCGCCCGACGCATTCATAAAAGTCTCCTCGGCCGGATTTTCAGATTTTGGCCCCTAATTGGCGCATGGTACGCTTCTCCGCCCTTCAACACAACAATTTTGCCATTAGAGCCAGAGCGAAAGAAATCAGTAGATTTGCGCAGATAGCGACTTTTATACCTCTGTCTGACGCGAGAGCCCGGCTCACAGCAAGACTTGCTTCCCAAGCGATCGCTCGCGGAAAATTGGCGCGGGTCGCGGTATCGCTTGGAGATTCTAAGGAGGCGGCCAGCTCTCGACGACGCCATTCGATCGCACGTGAGCAGCAAGGACCCGGCGAACTTGACCCGCGAGAATAGGTGGCGTATGGTTCGCGCAAAGATACGATCTAAGCCGGAACTTCGGACTGGATCTTGCGATATCACGATTCACTCATATCACTCTAAAGGAGAGCGCAAATGTCACACTTTCTCACCCAAGTTTCTTACACGTCGGATGCATGGTCGGCCCTCGTCAAAAATCCCGTCAACCGGATGGATCAAATTCGTCCAGCGGTGGAGAAGCTCGGCGGCAAGATCGTCAGTGGCTACATGGCGTTCGGTGACTACGACCTCGTGCTGATCACCGAGATGCCCACGAACGCGGATGCCGCCGCTATCGCCATAGCAGCGGCAGCGGGCGGATCCGTGCGAGCGATCAAGACCACGCCGCTGCTCACATCCGCAGAGGCGATGGAGGCACTGAAGAAAGCTCAAGGGAGCGGATATCGGGCTGTTGGCTCAGGCTCTTAGAGGGCGTCGGGCAATTTCTCCATCAGGCTACGATGGCTATTGGTGTACCCGCAGGAGAGCGAGAGAAAAGGCGAGAGACACGCTCGATCAAGCGCTCGAATTTGCGCGTTTTCGTACGTTCCTGCACGAGGAGGCTGTATGTCTTCCGACTTTCCATCCAAATTGATTCTGCGGCCTGAGATGCTGGAAGATTCTGTAATATTCCACTGCTCAGGGCGGCTGACACTCGAATATGCTAGCCAGCTCAAAGATGCAGTCAATGCGGTAATGCCGCACAAGCGCTCTGTCACGCTCGACCTCCGCGACCTTTCGCACATGGACAGCTCGGGCCTGGGCGCGATCGTGGGGCTGTATGTTTCCGCGAAACGGGAAAATTGCGAATTCCATCTGATCAACTACAGCCCCGCAGTCCGAAAGCTCTTCGCGCTCTCGAATCTGCTGTCGCTATTTGAATCGTATGGAAGAGCCGGAACGAGAATGACGTGAGGATTATTGGGCGCGGACACTTTGCACCAAGTTTTACGTCTGTTTGCGCGTTAAAGCTCCGCTAACGCGCGATGGACCAGATAGACGGCAATCGATCCTTCTCCAACGGCCGAGGCCACCCGCTTTACACTGCCAGAGCGAGCATCACCGACTGCAAATATTCCAGGAAGGCTGGTCTCCAGCATTTGCGGAGAACGGGAGAGCTTCCACGTCGAAGCTGCGGCGCCATTCAAATCCCGGCCTGTGAGAATAAAGCCTCTGTTGTCGAGCGCAAGGCAGCCCTTGAGCCACTCGGTTCGCGGCGAAGCCCCGGCCATGATGAATACATGCCGAATATTGTGGACAGAAGTTTCTCCTGTAGCCTTATCTTTCCACGTAACACGCTCAAGCTGAGCATCGCCTTCGAGGCCAACGATTTCTGTCTTGAAATGCAGCTCGATACCCGGATTTTCTTCGATTCGCTGAATCAGATACCGGGACATGCTGTCTGACAAGTTGCCGGAGCGCACCAACATATAAACCTTGTGCGCGGTTTGCGAGAGGAAGACTGCGGCTTGTCCGGCCGAGTTCCCTCCCCCGACCACGACAACATCTTCTCCCTCGCATAATTGTGATTCCATGTAGGTCGCACCGTAATAGATTCCTCGCCCTTCGAACTGGGGGAGATTCGAGATGGGCGGCTTGTTATATTGCGCGCCGCTGGCAATCACCACGGAGCGCGCCGCGATCTTGTTGCCATTGTCGAGAACGACTTTGTAAGGGCGCCTTACACAATCAAGGCGCGCAACGCTGTGCGCCACCATTATTTTGGCGCCAAATTTTTCCGTTTGAGCGATGGCGCGCGCCACCAGTTCCTGACCGGAAAGCCCGGTGGGGAAACCCAAATAATTTTCGATCTTGGAACTCGATCCGGCCTGTCCGCCGGGAGAGGCTTCCTCAATCACAAGTACGTCCAAGCCCTCTGAGGCAGCGTAAACGGCAGCCGCGAGGCCGGAAGGTCCCGCGCCGACAATCACTAAATCGCGGACCAGCGACTGATCAACCGCGCTGTTCAGCCCAATCGCATCGGCTACTTCCTGCATTGAGGGATTGCGCAGCACGAAGCGAGCGTTGCAAACAACGACTACAGGAATCTCTTCGGCTTTCACATTGAAGCGATCCAGAAGCTCCTCCGAAGATTTGTCGACATCGAGGTCCACATAGGTGTACGGATGTTCATTCCGTGTCAAAAACTCGCGGAGACGAAGAGTGTTGGCCGAGTGACGCGAACCCAGTAGAACGACGTTTCCCTGGTTGCGGCTCACGAGTTGTAAGCGGCGGAGGATAAACGATCTCATGAAAATCTCGCTCAGTTCGGCGTCCCTGGCGACGAGCGAGCGCAAACCGTCTCCGCTCACTTCCAGGAACTCGCCGGCCTCGGTGACGCGGCCACGTACGAGAGAATGGCGGCCGGAAATCATGGTCATCTCGCCGGTGAACTCGCCCGGACCGTGCACTGCGACAGTGCGTTCGCCCTTAAAATCCGGCTGCACTATTTCCATATTTCCCGAGAGCAGGACAAAAAACGGTATATTCGTGTCACCGGGCTCAAACAGAATTTCACCTTTGTCAACGTGCCGTGGCTTGCCAACGGAGCTCACGCGGTTGATTTGAGCTGCGGTGAGAACTGGGAACGCTTGGGTGCTAGCATTGAGTGCGCTGGGTACAGGTTGAGAAGACATTTTTCCCCCTTAACCTCAACAGGAGCCGGAACTATTAAAGCACGTCTGCTTTCAGATTCAAGAATGGCCCGAGCAGGATGGGCGCGCCCGCCCAGGCCGCGGGGTCGTCATAATTTGAAGATTTCGAATTGCCGCGTTCTTCGCGAAACGTGCGCTCACGACGAGTGTGTTCCGGCGTCAAATTACGTAGTTCGAGTGCGCTGATTCACTGCTTGCTAAAATCTTTTGAAAGTCAGGAGGAGTACAGATGAACCGCCATGCGCTCTCCGGAATCGTTGCGCTCGCCACGCTGATGGGGATATCCACTCTCGCCCACGCCCAGACTCAAGCACCACAAGCCGTGCCAACTGCTCCGCAAGCAGCGACACCCGCGCCGCCATCGGCTCAGACCAAGGACGTTGACTCGGTGGAACACATCCTGGCCGCCGTCTATGACGTCATTTCCGGACTGGCCGGGCCGCGCGACTGGGATCGCTTCCACTCGCTTTTTTTCACCGGCGCGAGGCTCATTCCAAGCTGGCGCGATGATAAGGGAAATATAAAATCCAAGGACATGACCCCTGACGATTACGCGAAAGGTGCGGCGGCTTACTTCACCAAGGAAGGCTTCTTCGAGGTGTCCATCGCGAATCGCGTGGAATCCTGGGATCACATGGCTGAAGTTTGGAGCACCTACGAATCCCGGCACGCAAAAGGCGACAAGCCGTTCGCACGCGGTGTGAACAGCTTTCAATTATTCTTCGACGGGACGCGCTGGTGGATCATGACCATATACTGGGAAGATGAGACTCCCGGACACAGCCTGCCGGAGAAATACCTCACCGAGAGCAAGTAGTTGTAGCCAAGGAATTACGGACGGCAAATAGCCAAGGGAATTTGTCCCGTGCTTGAGCCGTCCGTTAGCCCGCAGCCTTAAGTTCCTCAATCCAGCGCTCGAGAGTCTTCCGCTCGGAATCCTGGGTATTGACGAACTGAATGCCGAGACCCATTCCCGGGTGGGTGTAGACGACGCGCGCGTCGGTCTCAACCACGCCACTATCTTTCAAGATTCGCAGCTTGAGCGCGCAGCCTTGCGGAAGCGGATTCAGGAAATCGAGATAGCAGCCGTCCATGCTCAATTCGGACACCCGGGCTTTGAATTCGGTTTCCGTCTTAAGATCGGTAAAACGAGCTTCGGCAATGATAGGGTATCGCGGCGATTTGCGACGGTCTTTCGGATCGATACTAACTTGCGGGGCATGCCCGCCATAGGTGTTGGAGGGGTCTGAAGCCATTTTGAGCATCACCTCGTCAATCGTAATTAGGCACTTAGCTCGGGTGGGAAATGCGGGGCACGAGTAACGCGAGGGTGACCGTATTCCCAAGCCAAAAGCTTTACGGTCACGCCTCAGTAAAAACTTGAATCATACGAGTCTAGACATCTCTAGCCGTCGCCTCTCGGCCAGACACATCAAAGACTTGCAATCAACGATCTACACTATTGCGAAGACGGCGTGAGGATTGTGCGTCCACGATTTCGACCGCGGTTATCCGACGACGCCGCCTTCAGAACGCTTCCAATTTGCACGAGCAATTTGCGCAACCGCGCGCGCTCTTCCAGATCAATATCTATGACTTCGAAAGCGCGCGCATGCATGTTCGCGTCGCGAACGATGGCCTGAGCGCGAACCGGTTTTGAATCGGCACTCATGCGAAGCGACACGATGGTGCCGGGATGCAGCGCCTGATCGCTCACGGCCACGCCGCCGCCAAGATTCATCTCCGGGATTTCGAGTTCGCAATTTTCCTTCAGATTCATTGTCTCGCCGGACATCGGCCGTTCCAGATGCAAACGCGCGTACCGGCGCTGCCGCATGACAGTCGAATTCGTTTCGATGTCCAGCGGCTGTATGGCGAGCTCGGCGACACTGAGACCGCTCTTGGGCAGGAAGTGCTTCGCCCAATCTGGGTCGATCTTTTCGAGCGCCTGCGCCGCCACGATGCGCAACTCACTCGGAAACGTCCAGCGCCAGACCTGTTTTCCTTCCACGATGCGCCGCAAAAGCCTTTCGGCGCCCGGAGTGCGGAGACGCCCCAAAGCTTCGATGGCTTTGAGCTGCAAATAGGCGGTCGCGCCCGGAGGCAGATCGCCCTCGGCAATTCGGATCAGCCGCTGATTCGCATCCTGCTCGCCGGCCAAGCCGATTTCATCCAGCGCAAGCGGCTGAACGAGAGGATCGAGAGAATCGAAGATGCCGAGGATGAGATGTCCGCGCTCGGGAGCACCGCTGGCAGCGAGTTGACGCACAACGCGGTCATGCGAGGACCGCTTCCATTCCGTCATTCGGCCCGGTAAATGGGCCTCGAGCGCCGCGAGATCGAGGCGCGAGAGCATGGCGATAACGTCCACCGCTTGCTGCGCGGGTGCGTTCAAGAGCGTCTGGCGAAGATGTGTGACGGCATCGGGTCCCAGCGCCGACATCGCTTCGAGCAGCAGGTCCGCATCTTGACGAAAGCCGGTTCGGCTAAATCGCTGTGCCAGTGTTTCAGCTGCCGGGCCTGGAATTCTGCGAAGAAACGCGACGAGACCAACTGGGAGCTTGTCAGCCTTTACCGCGTCGTCAACGAATTCCGCGAGACGCGATTCGACGGCGAGGCGCGGACGGAGATTCTTAGCTACGGCCGGGCGCTCGCTCTCGATGTAGTCCACCATCTCGATGGCGCGTTGCATGCCGGTGTACGAACGGCGCTGCCCCGCTTCCTGAGCGAGGCGGACAAAAGCGGCGCTGATGACACTTCGCGATTCGGAATCGGTTTCTTCGTTGAGTGTGAGGCCGAGCTCCCGAATCGTGCTGACGAACAATTTATCTTCGAAGCTGCCGTAGAACGGCGCGAGCTCCGCAACGCCATGCGCGACCGCTCGCCGTGTTTCGGCATTCGGATTCCTGATGCAGCTGACGTAGTTCTCGAGAATCTTGGCGGCCGTCGCCGCGTCGCCGCTTTTCTGCAACGCTTCTACCGATTGGCGAATGCTCGCTGCCGGAATGCACCACGCGTTCGGCGAGAGCAGCGCTTCGTTGCGCTTTTCGGCCGGAAGCTCGTTCCAGAATTGCTGCGCGAGAACCTCCGTGTGTCCCTTCACCGATATTCCGGCGCGCGCGAGCTTCTCTTCGTGCCCGCTTAAAATCTTGCGCAGACTTTCGATTTCGGCGCCCATGGCGTCGAGCATCTCGCGCACGGCGTCCACCTTGACATCGCCGCGCTGATAACTCTCCAGCGCGAATCGAATCGCGACGTGCTCGGCAAGGCGCAGCAGCGTGGATTGGTCCGGCGCGTTGGCTGGCGCCTTTGCGGCAATTCCGGCAAGCGCCTGAGTGAGCGTAAATCGTGCGCGCTGGGGAAGGCTCGCGACGCGAGATTGAAAAGCCATTGAGGCCGTATCGGGATCGCCGTCGTTGCCAAGGCGCGCCACATGGCGCAGCATTTTCAGGATGCCCTGAAGCTCATCCTGATGAAGAGCAATCAATCCAGCCTCAAGCACGACGCCTTCAGAATTATCCCCGCGCGCGCCACCACCGCCGCCTCCGGCGAAACCGCGACCTCCGCGTCCCGGACCTGCGCTACCCGAACCGGAGCCACCCGAACCACCCGCATGTTCGCTCGCACTGCCGCCCGTGATCACCTGTGCGCCCGCGGACGCTTCTTCGCGCGCACCCTCATCGCCCGATTCGAACCATGAAAGGCCAAAATTGGGCATACCCGGATTCAGTCCGCCACCGCTGCTTGAACCGCTATCGGAAGTCCCGGAACCGCCGGCCGACTGTCCTCGGCGGCCTCCTGTTGCGCCCGGATTGCCGTCTCCGGTGTCATCCAAGCCCATCCGTTCGCTGCGAAGGCCGTCCGCAGCCGTGATGAGCTGCAGCAGTTTCTGAGGATCATTGAAAAGCTGGTTAAACTTTTCCGCGTCCCCTCCGAACGCGTGAGCCGCGATCGTAGCGGCAGCTGATCCCCTGACAACGGCTGAATCCGCCGGCACAAAGCAAATTTCGTTAATATGGATTGTCGAATCACCCTGCAGCGCGTCCTTGAGCTGCTGCGCGAGGACGTCTGGCTTCGATCCGCCCGTAGGGAAAGCTTTGACGAGACGCGCGAGGCTCGATTGCGTCACGTTGGGCGCAAAGTGGATGCTGGCGATGCCTGCGGATGAAAGTAGCTTAGCGAAACTCTTCTCCGCAGCGGCGGATTCCAGCGCAATTCCATCGAGCAGAAGCTGTTCGCCTGACGCGGAAAGAAGCAGTCCTGTTTCGTCATCGGGACCGAGAGCGGCCCGGAGCTCGCTCCACGCGATCTCATACTGTGCGGTGGTCCGCGGATGTCCGAAGTCATACATCCGGACGAATTTCAGCAGGATGTTTAGACTCCGAACAAACGCGCGCGCAGCCGCGGATCGAGGATTCGAACTCATAACATTCCTATTTTCGGGCGAATCTGACAGCCGAAGGAGAGATTATTCTGCGGCGAACTCTAAAGTGACAATGGTACTGACGTACCCAAGTGCTCGAATCAGAGGACTTAAGCGATCACTGAATCAGGCGGAGAGGCTACTTCGTGTGCTTGCGAAGCCAGGCTTCAAGCTGGCGGACGTTCCCAAGTATCGTGCGCGCGCCGAGTTCTTCGAGACTGCGCGCGCGTTGTCGCCGGGCATGACTGCGATACGGCAAGACGCCCACGAATGGCACAGCGGCTGCCATCGAAGCGCGGCCATCGTCAATGTTGTCGCCGAGGTATAGCGCGGTCGAAGGATCGCGGCCGTCGAGAATCGTGAGCAATCCTTCGGGATCGGGCTTCCGGCGCGTGACATCTTCCACCGTCACAATTTTTTTGAATATCGAGCGAACGCCAATTCGATCGAGTGTGTAATCGAGTTCGGCGCGGACGCGTCCAGTGAACAGCGCCAGCTCGGCAAGATTTGCAAGCCGCCGAAGGTCCCGCTTCGGCAGAATCCAGCGCTCGCGACTCACGTTGCCGGGTTTGCCTGCGCCCCAGTAGATTTCTACGAATTTCTTTTTCACTTCATCGTACGTATTGTCGAAGCCGAGCGATTGCACCCATGCCGTTGAAAGCGTCCAGTCATCGTTGAAGCCGCTGCGATTTTTCCATTCGTGGATTTCGGCGGGCTTCACGCGCTTGCCTGTGAAATAGAGCACCGTCTCGATCACGGTGCGATGAAAAGATTCGCGGACATCCACGAGCACGCCATCCACGTCGAAAATAATGATTTTCGGGGCCGGGAATCTCATGCGTGGATCATGGGAGAGGAGCGCCGTAATTCAGAAGCGAGAAGGTCACGTTTTGCGGCGTCAGGATGGTCGATCTTCAGTGTCGCCGGAATCGATCGCGGCTGGTTCTTCGAGAGTGTCCGCGCCGGAAGTTTCCTGAAGCACATTTATGGAGGCAGTCGAATCATCTGACGACTTAGCGTCAGGAGTTCCGTCAGGCGTGCCAGATGTTGCGGCTGCCGCATCGTCGAGCCCATCCGAAGACCACGCTTCGCCAACAGCCACGGGTGGGGCAGGACTTGCGGCTTCAGAGGCAGGCTTGTCTTCCCCGCTGGACGTTTTGGTGGTGGCTGTTGCACTCGCCGTTTCCGCGGCCGGTGCAGCGTGAGCCTGGCGGCGTGACGCCAGAACGGAAGCGAGAAGTTCGATTACGATCTTCGCCCCGCTGCCATCCGGATCTTTTTCGGGATTGTACGCTGCGACGTCAATTGCCGCGAGATGCTTGTCCGCAACGAAGACTTCCAGCGCCTCGCGCACTTCATCGAGCGTTAGTCCGCCGCTGCCGGGAAAATTTGTGGCTTGGAAATCCGCGATAACGTCCACATCGAGATGAAGAATGAATTCATTACGGCTCGCGTGAATGCGTTCGAGCGCCACGCGCGCTGTCGCGCCCGCGCCTTTCCGATGCACTTCCGAGGCCGGAAAACTTCGGATCGGCAAGCGTCGAAGAAGATCTTCTTCGGGCGGATCGAGACGCTCGACGCCAAAGAGCGCGATGTCCGGATCGCGCACAAGCGGCGGCTCGCCCCAGAATCGCACCAGCTCGGCGGCGCCGCGGCCCGTCAGATGCGCAACGACCATTCCATCCACGCAGCCCGAAGGCGTCGTTGAGGGGATGTTGACGTCCGCATCGCGGTCCAGGTAGATCATGCTGACATTGTGGAAATAGCGGCGGACGCCGGCGACGGTCGCCACGGCAGACGTGCAATCGCCTGTAAGGATGATCGGAAGCGCGCCCGATTTCACCGCGGCTTCGACGCGCGGACGCAAGGCTTCGAGCGACTTGACGATTCGCGGAAGATTTCGTGCGCGAGGGCTGTCGGAATCGGCTTCGGAGAGTTGAACCGGATCATCGCCGTGATCCGTTACTTCGTAGCCAATCGAATGTAGCCGTTCAATTAATCCAGCCGCGCGGAGAGCGGCAGGCGCACGCTCGTGACCCCGCGATAACGCCGCGGCGCTCGTCGGGGCGCCCAACAGGGCAATCTTGTCCGGTTGGCGGGTGATTTTGACCGCCACGCTTAATCTCCCTCGGAGAGTTTTGGTCCGTCGCTGCCGGCCCGCTGTTTAGCGGGTAGTTCCATGCCGAACAGTCAATTCCGGCGGCAAAGTGAAGCGCACGTCTTCGCGAATCAGGTCGAGATCGCGCTGGTTCGTGTAGCCCAAGCTCGCCAAACGCTGGCTTACCTGTTCGACGAGCACTTCAGGCGCAGAAGCGCCCGCTGTAAGTCCGAGATTCTTGACGCCCTCAAGCCAGTCCTGCTGAACGTCGTTGGCGTCTTCGATCAAACGCGCCGCGACACCCGCGCGCTTTGCCACTTCAACCAGCCGGTTCGAATTCGAGCTATTGGCGGAACCGACGACGAGAATCAAATCCACTTCGCGGGTTAGCGCCTCGACCGCTTCCTGACGGTTCTGCGTCGCGTAGCAGATGTCGTCCGAGGCGGGACCTACTATGGTCGGAAAGCGATTGCGCAGCCGTGCGACGATTTCCTGCGTATCGTAGAGCGAGAGCGTCGTCTGAGTTAAAAACGCGAGCTTGTTCGGGTCTGGAACTTCGAGTTGATCCACTTCGTCAACGCTGCCGACGACGACCGTACGTTCCGGTGCCTCTCCCGACGTCCCAACAATCTCCTGGTGGTCCTTGTGGCCGATAAGAATGAGCGTGCGGCCTTCGCGGGCGAACTTGAGCGCCTCGAGATGAACCTTGGTGACGAGCGGACAGGTGGCGTCGATCACCCGCAGATTGCGCTCCGTGGCTTCCTCTCGAACGCGAGGCGGCACGCCATGGGCGCTAAACACGAGTACGGCGCCGACCGGAACTTCGCCGATGGACTCGACAAAAATCGCGCCGCGACGCCTCAGTTGGTCCACGACGTAGCGGTTGTGGACGATTTCATGGTGAACGTAGACAGGCTGGCCATACAATTCGAGCGCCAAGTCAACGATATCCACGGCCCGCACCACTCCGGCGCAAAAGCCGCGCGGCCGCACTCGTACCAGCGTCTTCGTGCCAGTCGCCGTCCCTTGGATCTGTGTTAACGCCAAATGTATCTCCCTCAATGCCATCATTTTAACTGAAGAGGGCGGTTCCCGCCACCGCGTTTTCCGCGACGTTAATTCGATGATATTCTGCGTCACTTCGATGTATCGGGGTCCATCTATTTCGGACCGATGTATTCGCGGGAGGACGGGATGCTCTTGAAAGACCGAGTGGCGATCATAACCGGCGGCGGCCGAGGCATCGGCCGGGGAATAGCGCTTCGATTCGCGCAGGAGGGCGCTGATGTGGTGGTAGCCGCCAGAAGTGAAGACGAGATTCGGGGCGTCGCGGCCGAAATCGAGAAGGGCGGGGGGCGAGCTTCGGCTGTCTCGGCGGACGTGGGATTAGAATCCGGCTGCGAACGGATCGTTCAGGCGGCGCGCGATAAATTCGGCGCGGTAGACATCCTCGTAAACGCGGCAGGCATTTATGGCCCAGTGAAACCCGTTGAGCAAATATCCGCCAGCGAGTGGGACGCCGTCATGGCCGCGAATTTGCGCGGGCCGTTCCTGCTCTCGCGCCTCGTACTTCCCGAAATGTACAAGCGCGGATCCGGCTCGATTCTGAATATTACAAGCGCGGCCGGGAAGGTCCCATTTTCGTTGAACAGCCCGTACGCCTCGTCGAAGGCTGGGCTTTCTGGATTGACGAGAACTCTTGCAGCGGAGGCGGCACGAAAGGGTGTGCGAGTGAATGCGTTGAGTCCCGGGCCCGTGCCCGAGACGCGCATGTCGCAGGAACTGGGCCGCGAATTAGCCGAATACTTCCACGGCGACCCGGATCAAATGTTTAAGCAGTTTCTTGAGGGGATATTGCAAGGAAGGCCACAGACGGCGGGAGAGATCGCCGCTGCGGCCGTGTTCCTCGTGTCAGATGAAGCGAACGCGATTACTGGGCAGACTCTGAACGTGGATGGCGGAATGGCTTTCTACTGATCTCCGCCAGCGTGCCCAACCCCCGCCGGGTTGATACTGCGAGCACGCGGGTTCGAGATTCCGCCCAGGTTAAACCACGTCCGCCAATTCGTCCGATCGCATAAGCAATCGCGCCAATGAAAAATAGAACCGCAAAACCAATGCCAAAAAGAAGCTCAGCCGCCAGGAGTTCCCGAACGAAATAGATCTGCAGGATGAGGATGATTCCGACGATGCACCAGATCGCGCGCTTCAGTTTTTGTCTGTTCCCTAGCTCTTGAGTGGACATATGCCTGGTTAATTGCCTTTCTTGTGTTCGCTTCTTTGGATGCACGGCAACCTCCAAAGGGCTCGGCGCTAAACCACTGAAAACACGAGCCGTCAGAAAAACAAGATGGGAATCTACGCAAATCGGGAAGAAAGAGATTGCCAAAGCGGGACACTAACCTGCGCACTTCTAGTCCAGTACCACCAGCACCGAAGTTGCATCACAAGGGAACCAATTTCTTATGGACTACCGGCCCTCAAATGGGTAGCGATCCTGCACAAGAACCGCGTCCGCGACACGCCGGCGCAGCGCGATCACGTCAACGGGTTCACGCTTGGAGAAGCGCTTGAGCACGGCGAGTTGCGTCCGGAGCATATCGCCCTGAAGAGTTGCCACGAGCGCCGTTCGCGCCTCCTTTTCGACGCGATCACTTGCGCCGTATATGAAAGCTTGCGCGGCAGCCGCCATCGCCGCGGTGCCTGCCTCGCCTTTCGCGGCCTGAGCCTTTTGCGCACGCCGCAGGACCGATTCGATCGCATAAATTTCCATCACGATATTCGAAAGCGCCGCAACAATTTCCTGCTCGTCGGCGAGCTTTTCGCGGAATTTTTGCATCGCGGTCCCAGAAACCTGAAGGAACGATTTTTTCGCCTGCGCGAGAGCGCGCTCCTCTTCTGCGAATGCGCCTGAAGGCGGCTCTTCGAGCGACGGGCCGGCCATCACTTCCTCCGCGAGCTTCATCGCGGCGGGAATCAGCGGCAGGACGCCGCCCATCGCGCGTTTCATTAGCATCTGAATGATCAGCATGCGGTTGATTTCGTTGGTGCCTTCGAAAATCCGGTTGATGCGGCTATCGCGGTAGGCGCGCGCCACCGGATAGTCTTCGTGGAATCCGTAGCCGCCGAAGATTTGCACGGCCTCGTCCACGCAGAAATCGACGGTCTCGCTTCCGTATACTTTGCTGATCGAACTCTCGATTGCGTATTCTTCGAGCACCTGCATGGCCTGCTGCGACTTATCCGCCCCCGCCTCTTGCGACGCGACCGCGGCATCCACCATGCCTGCCGAGCGGAATATCATGGATTCGACTGCAAAAATGCGAATCGCCATTTCGCCGAGCTTCGCGCGAATCAGCCCAAATTCGCGGAGTTGCTTGCCGAATGCCGTTCGCTCCTTTGAATATTTCGATGACGCTTCTAAGACTTTCTTCGAGCCGCCGAGGCAGTAGGCGCCCAGCGAGAACCGGCCGACGTTCAAAGTGTTGAACGCGACGATATGCCCGCGGCCGATGTCATGAAGCAGATTCTCCTTCGGAACGGGGCAATTCTCGAAAAAAATCGGCACGGTCGAGCTGCCCTTGATTCCCATTTTCTTTTCTTCCGCGCCGACTGAAAATCCCGGATAACCGCGCTCCACGATGAAGCAGGAAAATTTCTCGCCGTCTACCTTAGCAAACACGATGAACACGTCCGCGAAGCCGCCGTTCGTGATCCACATTTTCTGCCCGTTCAAAATCCAGTTTTTGCCGTCCGGCGATAGCACGGCGCGCGTGCGAGCCGCCAGCGCATCGGATCCGGCTTGAGGCTCCGACAGGCAGTAACACGAAATCAATTCACCGGTCGCGATCTTCGGAAGATATTGTTTCTTCTGTTCCGCCGTTCCGAAATAAACGATGGGAATCGTTCCAATGCCCGCGTGCCCGCCGTGCGTTACCGCAAACGATGCATATGCAGAGAGCTTCTCCGCTAGCACCGTCGCGGAAACCTTGTCGAGGCCGGCACCGCCGTAAGCCTCCGGAATCGCGCCGCCGAGCAAGCCAATTTCGCCAGCCTTCTTCAAAAGCTGCGCCATCAAGCCTTCTTTGTGCTGCTCGAGCTCTGAAGTCACGGGAAGCACTTCGTTGGCGACAAATTCTTCGGCGGTTTGGCCGATCAAGCGCTGATCGTCGGAGAGATCGGCGGGCGTAAAAACATCCTCAGGCTGGCACGGAGTGATGAGGAATGCGCCGCCGCGTAACCGATTTTGGGAAACGGTAGAAGTGGCCATCGGATGCTCTCCTTCAGCTCGTGCCGGGTCGGTAGGATCGGATGAATGCCATGAAGCACAATCCTACAGCGAAGCGAAGTTGCGGGCAATCGCCCGAAAGGACAGTATGCGGCACCGGCGTTCCGCAAAGCGCCGCGCAACTTTCGCACTCTCAAAGACAATAGCAATCCGAGGGTGACTTCTCCGCGCTTTTCGCCTACAACTCGAACATGAAGTGGATTATCCGCATTGGGATTGTAACCGTAGGAATCCCCTCGCTCGCAATCGGGCTCCTAGTGCTCGCGAGATTTCGGCCCGGCGTCGGCCACGTTTCGAGCGCAATTGACGTCAATCGGCCCGCCGCGGACGTGTTTCGCTGGATATCGCGGCCGGAGTTGATGGAGCGATGGTTTGGAGGAATCAGCGAAATCACTCGAGTCGCGCCCACGGACCTCACCAGAGTTGACGAACGCATTGGCGATCACTTTCGCGCCGTCGAAACTGATAAGGATCAAACCACGAGGACGGACCTCGACATGACGGTAACGGAATTTGTGCCGAATGAGCGCTTCGGTCTTCAAATTGAGCCGCTGGGAGACCCGGCAACCAGCTTCACAGAAAAAGCCCAGTACCGGCTGTCAGAAGTGGGCGGAACTACACACGTCGAGTTCGAAACGCAGACAACGTTCCACGGAAGATTGTCGCGCTCCTTCGAGCCGTTCATCACGTCGGCATCGCGAACCAAATTCCAACACGATTTGGAGAGGCTCAAAGTGCTTGTCGAAGCGGAAACTGCCACAGAAATCCACTAGTTTTGAGAATTCGTGTGTTCGCTCAGGCGATGCGTTCGAGAATTCCCGCAGCGCCCATCCCGCCGCCAACGCACATCGTGACCAATCCGTAGCGCTCGTTGCGGCGCTCAAGCTCCCGCAAAATTGACGCCGTCAGCTTCGCTCCGGTGCAACCGAGCGGATGGCCGAGCGCAATTGCACCGCCATTCGGATTGACGCGGCTCGGATCGAGGCCCGCCAATTTCACAACGGCCAACGCCTGTGCGGCGAACGCTTCATTCAGTTCGATCACGTCAATATCTCGGAGCTGAAGCCCTGCCAGCTTGAGCGCCTTCGGAATCGCGAATGCCGGGCCAACGCCCATTTCCTCCGGCGGACATCCCGCGGTGGCAAACGCGCGAAACCGCGCGATCGGCTCGATCTTCAGCGCGCGGGCGCGCTCCGCGCTCATCACAACGGTCGCGGCTGCGCCGTCGCTCATTTGCGAGCTATTCCCTGCCGTGACGACGCCGTGCGCGTGAAACGCCGGTTTCAGCTTCGCAAGCGCTTCGAGCGACGTGTCCGAGCGGGGGCCTTCGTCGGTTTCGAATAAAACTTTCGTCGTCTTCGTTCGGTTTCCATTCCCTGAAGGAACTTCGGTGAAGGTGACGTCGACAGGCACGACCTCATCCTTGAATTTTCCGGCGGCGATGGCAGCAAGAGCCTTCTGATGGCTCGCGAGTGAGAACTGGTCCGCTTGCTCGCGTGTAATTTCATATTTCTTCGAAATATTTTCGGCTGTTAATCCCATGCCGAGATACGCGTCCGGATAGTGATCCATCAACCAAGGATTCGGCGAGATTTTATTTCCGCCCATTGGAACGAGACTCATGGATTCGACGCCGCCCGCGACGATTACTTCGGCGTGACCCGCCATGATTCTTTCGGCAGCGATGGCGATCGCCTGCAAACCGGAAGAGCAAAAGCGATTGATCGTCATGGCCGACGTTTCAACAGGAAGCCCCGCGCGCAGCGACGCGATTCGCGCAACATTCATTCCCTGCTCGGCCTCAGGCATGGCACAGCCGATGATAACGTCTTCGATTTCCTCGGGAGCAAGCCCCTTCGCTCGACGGATCGCTTCCTTGATCGCGATCGCCGCTAAGTCATCCGGCCGAGTTGAACGCAGAGTGCCTTTCGGCGCCTTGCCGACCGCGGTGCGAACCGAACTTACGATCACTGCTTCACGCACGATTCACCTTCCGATTTGCCTATTTCCCGTACTGTCCATATCGCTTGTATTTATATTGGATGCCTCGGGAGTGAAAAAGCAACAGCGCACGGAATTTGCTGCGCGCAGGCCGCTGAGCACTCACGAATTGCGGACCGCAAACCGCGAGCGATCACTTTCGCGGAATGAATACGCCCACCGGAGGCGTGATTTTGTAAGCTTTAGAGAAGTCTCGTTCATTGAGCGCGAAACCGATTCGTTCGCGCGAAGTCACGTAAAGTAGCATCTGGCCGGTCGGCACATCCATAAACGTCTTCACATACGGCATCGTGTAGGGCCTGCCGTCAATTTTGACGGTCACCTTGTCGCCGACTTTGTAACCCAATTGTTTGAAGTCATCACTCGGAATATCTGTAAGAAGATTCCCGAAGGGATCGTCGAGCGCAACCACTTGCCCGCTGATGCCCTTCGCGTCCATCGTTGAGACTGGGATATTCAAACGAACGAGAGATTTGACATCAACTTCCGGCCCGACCAGCGTCCAATCTTCACCGGCAGCCAGATGGGCGCCGGACGGCGAAAAAATATCGCGGCCGTGAAACGTCGAGGAAATACCCGCGCCAATCATCCAGGCTCGATTCGTAATCTCGCGCGCGGCTTCGAGCCCATCTCGATCTGCGACCGGAGTGATTAGTCCGTTGTCAGGAAGATCGAAATACTGGCCCTTTTTCGATTTCACGATGATGGCTTTCCGCGAGGTCCCGACGCCCGGATCCACTACGGCGACGAAGACGGTGTTCGCCCGATAGTAAGGCGTAACGCCGGCGAGGAATCGCGCGCCATCTTCAATTGAAAACGGCGTGACCTGATGCGTGATATCCATGATTCGGACGTCTGGCACGATCTGAAGCATCACAGCTTTGCAGATCGCAACAGCATCATTCGCCGTTCCGAAATCGGTCATGAACACGATCGTCGGATGCTGCGGCGCGGATTGCGATTGCACTTCTGACTGTGGCTTGGCTCCGCAACCTACAGCCAGTGCAGATACAAAGAGGAGCGCGATCGCGGGAATGGGATTCCAATTTTTCGCCCGCGACTTTGCGGTGAATGAAAGCACGCCGGCCTTGAAGGCAATTGCCAAGAAAGATGCCCCTATTAAAATACCGGATTCAGGAAATGTACTCCCAGTTGAGTGCCGGAATTATATCGGAAGGGCGCAACCCACAAAAGAAATTCTGGCCACAATGAAGCCGCGAATGGACTCGAGCAGCCAATGGTCTTGAGTTAATTGCGCAGCGGTTTGCCGGTCTTCAACGTATGCGCGATGCGCTCCTGCGTCTTCCGCTCGCCGCACAAGCTCACGAACGCCTCACGCTCGAGATCGAGAACGTATTGTTCGGAGACTGCCTGCGGCGACGAGAGCGCGCCCCCGGCAAGTACGTTGGCGAGCTTGCGTGCAACGACGGCATCATAATCGGTGATGTAATCCCCGCGAAGCATCATGTGAATCGCCAACTTCGCAGCGGCCAGCATTTCCTCGCCGAGCACCCGAATCTGCGCCGGCGCAGGCGGATGATAGCCCGTGCGCGCGAGCCCGAGCGCCGTCTCTTTCGCGTCCGCAACCAGACGATCCCGATTCAGCGCGATGAGATCCGAACGGCGCAGGTAGCCGAGCGATTTCGCCTCATCGCCGCTCGTCGACACTTTTGCCATCGCGATATTTTCAAACACCGGCTTGAATGCATGAAAAAGATCGAGACTTTCGCCGCCGGCTGAATTCTCATTCGCACGAATCATCATTTCCTTCGTGCCACCGCCACCAGGAATTAAGCCGACGCCCGTTTCAACCAAACCAATGTACGCCTCCGCGGCGGCGTGGATCTTTGCGCCGTGCAAACTGATTTCGCAGCCGCCGCCGAGCGCCATGCCCTGCGGCGCCACGACGACTGGCCGCGGCGCGTACTTGATCGCCATGTTGACGCGCTGAAACTGGCGCACGGCCAAGTGAATGTCGTCCCACTCCTCTTCCTGCACGCTGATGAGCAGCAGCATGAGATTCGCGCCGACCGAAAAATTCGTTGCCTGATTAGCAATGATCATGGCCTCGAATTCCGTTTCAAGGCGCTTGAGCCCGGCGTGAATCATGGCGACAATATCGCCGCCGATGGAGTTCATCTTCGCGTGAAATTCGCAGCACACCACACCGTCGCCGAGATCGATCAGACTCGCGCCTGCATTCGTCTGCACAACTTTCGATCGCTCTTTGAGAGATTTGAGAATGATTACGCCGGGTATCTCGTCAACCGGCTTCATCGCGATCGTGGATTGATCGAAAAACTTCGTGGCGCCGTTCTCAGATTGATAAAACGATTTCTTGCCGGACGCAAGCACCCGCTCAGCAAGAAGCGGCACAAGCTTGCCATCGCGCTCGAGGGCGGCCGCCATTCGCTCGACGCCGATCGCATCCCAAATCTCGAATGGCCCAAGCTCCCACGCAAATCCCCAACGCATCGCGCGATCCACATCCACGATACTATCGGCAATCTCCGGAACACGCCGAGCAGCGTACGAACACATCTCACTGAGGCTGCCCCATAGAAAACGCGAGGCTTTATCGCCGCCCTGGCCATCCAGCACCGGCTCCACAAGCGCGCGCAACCGTTCGCGCGTATCTTCAATCGCCTTCCCTGCTTCAATCGACGCGAACCGCGCTTTCTGCTTCGGCCGGTAGCCCATCTTCTGCCAGTCCAGCGTCAGAATTTCGCGTTCGCCGCCTTTTTTCACGGCCTGGTAGAAGCCTTTGCCGCTTTTCTCGCCAAGCCATCCACGCGAAATCATGTCTTCAATGAGAGCGGGAACTTTGTACGCCTCGCGCGATTCATCATTCTTCGCGTTTTCATAAATATTTCGAACCACGTGGACCAGAATGTCGAGACCTACGATGTCCGCCGTTCGAAACGTTGCTGATTTCGGCCAGCCCACTGCCGGGCCCGTACACGCATCAACTTCTTCGATCGTCATTCCGAGTTCGATCATCAGCCGCACGGCGTTGAGCATCGAGTACGTGCCGATTCGATTGGCGATGAAATTCGGCGTGTCCTTCGCGATCACCACGCCCTTCCCGAGCCGGCGATCGCAAACATCGTCGAGCGTTTCCACGACCCCAGAATCCGTCTTCGGCCCCGGGATCAACTCGACGAGCTTCATGTAACGTGGCGGATTAAAGAAATGCGTTCCCGCCCAATGCCGCTGGAATTCATCCGAGCGTCCATTGGCCACGAGATGAATCGGCAAACCGGACGTATTTGTCGAAACGATCGTTCCGGGCTTGCGGTGCTGCTCCACGCGCTCGAGAAGATTCCGTTTGATATCGAGATTTTCGGCAACGGCTTCGATAATCCAATCCACTTCTCCGCACCAGGCAAGATTGTCCTCGAAATTGCCGATGGTAATGAGGAGAGGGGTATCCACCGTGAAAAACGCCGGCCGTGCCTTTTTCGCCGCTTCTAATCCGGCGCGCACAATGCGGTTTCGCACGGCAGGCTGTTCGAGCGTGAGGCCCTTCGCTTGTTCCTCGGGGGTGAGTTCGCGCGGAACGATATCGAGCAGGTAGCACGAAATTCCCGCATTCGCGAGATGCGCCGCAATGCGCGAGCCCATCGTTCCAGCGCCAAGAACTGCGGCTTTTTCTATGCGTTTTTTCATTTTTCCCATCCGATTTTCCGTCTGGGGCAACGCTGGAGGTTACAAAACGGGTACCGCGCGGTCAACCGCAAACCCAAGCATCCCTGGTTTGAGTTACAGTGTCAAATAAAGCAGAAATCACTATGCCCACAACAAGAAAATGGCTTGGCTCCGCTGTACGCGGCCTGCGCTCATTCGCGTACGGCGGCGCGGGCGAGAGGCCGCGCATTGGACTGGCGCTCGGTGGCGGATTCGCGCGCGGAATCGCCCACATCGGCGTTCTTCGCGTCTTCGAGGAAGAAGGTATTCCGATTGATTGCCTTGCGGGGACGAGCGTCGGCGCGCTAATCGGCGCAGCCTACGCGAGCGGCGCAACTCTCGACGACATGGAGCGGCAAGGATCCGAAACACGCTTCCGCGATTTCGGGCGCTGGACGCTCTCGCGAATGGGAATGGCCTCGAACGAGCGCCTCGAAGATTTCTTGCGCAAATTCACCACCGCGCGTTACTTCGAGGAATTGAAGCTGCCGTTTGCTATCGTCGCCACAGACATCGTGCGCGGCGAATCCGTTTACTTCACCACGGGCGAAATCGGAATCGCCTTGCGCGCATCGTGCGCGTATCCCGGCCTGTTCTTGCCGGTTGAGTATCGCGGCCGCTCCCTGGTTGACGGATTCTTGACTGACGCTGTGCCCACGAGGGCCGTCCGCGCGCTCGGAGCGAATATCGCCATCGGCATTTATCTCGAGCCCGGCGAATTGAAGGACAAGCCGCGAAATACAATTGAGGTGATCGGCCGCGCATTTTCAATTATTCAGGAGACCCAAGACCCGCCGTGGCGGCACGCTGCGGACGTTGTGATCGAGCCAGACGTTCACGATGTCCTATGGGATGGCTTCGTAGAGACGCCACGTCTCATCGCGGCCGGCGCAGCCGCGACGCGCGCAGCTCTGCCTAAGATTCGCGCTGCGATTGCGCGGCACATACCGCCCCCAAGCTCTGATTCCGAACCCGTTCGCACTCGATAATCCATCCCGCCCAAGAGCACGCCGCCAATCCGTTTCGGTAACCACCCGCGAGATTGCTTACCGTTTCCACTGCATTGCGTCAAAACAAAAGTGAGGGGTCGAACCTGTTTCGCGATGACCGCTGCAACGCCCCAGTCTTCGCAAAATTCGATTCGGCTCCTCTTTTTTCAAAACATCATCGCGCCGTGCGCAGCATTCACTATTGCGCTGTGTTTTTATGAGAGATGACGGCGAACTAGAAGGTGTGAGGCCGCTAAACTTCGCGGATCTCAACGCGCACGGCTTTCCCTTTGCTGATCCCCCTACTGTTAAACCATTCCTCCAGCGCCTCGCTGAGCCGCTTCGGATCCACTCGCAATCCAGCTTCCATCCGCCCGTCGCCCGTCGGAAGAGTATCGTCGAAATCCGCCGACCGCGTGAAGTTTCGCATGGCGAAGCTATCAAGCCACTCGAGCGGACACGGCCGCGTCTCGCCGTCCATGACGATATGAACCTGCAGTTTGCGCGCAAACATTCCAAAAAAGTATAGCACCGGGACCGTTGCACTTTCGCAATCGCGCCCTTACTTGCACTCCATATATTGCTGACCTAGACTGCCCTCCTTCGCTAAAATGGAGGTCTGCTTTGTCGAGCGCAGAGCAGACTACCGGGTTGGCAACATCTCCCGGCTCTTAGACACACGCTCAGGAGACCCCTTGTCCACTCCCGTTGAGAGCTGGGTTGAAGAATCAGCTCGCCTCACGAAACCCGCGAGAATTGTCTGGTGCGATGGCTCGGCGGAAGAATATGCGCGTCTTGTCGACGAGATGCTCCGGGCCGGGACGTTTTTCGCGCTCAATCAGAAAACTTACCCGGGTTCCTACCTGCATCGAAGCGACCCGACCGACGTAGCTCGCACCGAGCACCTCACCTACATCTGCTCGCGCGAAAAATCCAACGCTGGCCCGACGAATAATTGGATGGCGCCCGAAGAAGCGAAAAATATGCTCCGCCCGCTCTTCGACGGTGCGATGAAGGACCGCACGATGTACGTCGTTCCGTACATTCTCGGTCCGGTGTCGTCTCCGTATAGCCGGATCGGAGTCGAAATTACGGACAGCGGCTACGTGGTCGCGAGCATGCGTGTAATGTCACGCATGGGTAAGGTCGCTCTGGACCGCCTCGGCAGCTCGAACGATTTCGTTCCCGGCCTGCATTCCCTGGGCGATCTGAGGCCGGACCGCCGTTTCGTCGTGCATTTCCCGGAAGAGAAACTAATTTGGAGCGTTGGCTCCGGCTACGGCGGAAACGCGCTCCTCGGCAAGAAATGCTTCGCACTGAGAATCGCAAGCTGCATCGCGCGCGACGAGGGATGGATGGCCGAACACATGCTGATCCTCGGCCTCGAAGATCCCACGGGCAAAGTCAGCTACATGAGCGCGGCATTTCCAAGTGCCTGCGGAAAGACGAATCTTGCCATGATGGTTTCGGCACTCGAGAGCCAGGGCTATCGCGTGTGGACTTTGGGCGACGACATTGCATGGATTCACATCGGCTCCGATGGGCGGCTTCGCGCCGTAAATCCTGAAGCGGGATTTTTTGGCGTCGCGCCAGGAACCAATGCAAGAACGAATCCGAACGTGATGACGGCGATTCACAGAAACACAATTTTCACGAACGTCGCGTTGACGCCGAATGATGAGCCGTGGTGGGAAGGCATTGATGGCGCAGCGCCAATCGGCCTGATCAACTGGAAGGGCCAAACCTACACGGCCGGAAAAGAGACCGCCGCGCACCCGAACGCCCGCTACACCGTGCCCGCATCGCAATCGCCCTCGATTTCAAAAGAATGGGAAAGTCCGGAAGGCGTGCCGATTTCAGCGATGATTTTCGGCGGACGCCGCGCGCGCGTCGCTCCGCTCGTCTATGAATCCCGCAATTGGCAGCACGGAGTGTACGTTGGCGCGACGATGGCTTCCGAGACCACGGCGGCTGCGACCGGCGCCGTTGGCGTCACGCGACGCGATCCGATGGCCATGCTCCCGTTCTGCGGCTACAACATGGCCGATTACTTCGGTCACTGGCTCGAGATGGGGCGTCGCGTCAAAAGTCCGCCCAGAATTTTCCACGTGAACTGGTTCCGGCGCGACGCCAGCGGGAAATTCCTCTGGCCAGGCTATGGAGACAATGTTCGCGTGTTGAAATGGATGCTCGATCGAATCGAAGGCCGCGCCGACGCCGACGAAACTCCCATCGGCTACGTGCCCGCTCCCGGCTCGCTCACTCTCGAAGGCTTGAATATTTCGCGCGAAACTCTCAACGAGCTGCTCCATGTCGATCCGGTTGACTGGGCCACGGAAACCGAATCGTCCGGCGCGTTTTTCGCCAAGTTTGGCGATCGGCTCCCCGCCGAATTGCGCCAGGAACACGAAAAGCTTGTGCACGCAACGCAGAAAGCCGCCGTCGTCCGCGAATAGTCTTGCTCTGAACCTTTCCAAGAACCGCAGTCCGAACACCTCCGAACTAAAGCGTGGATTGAATCTCCGCGTCTACCGAGAAGTGCGTCTGCGGAAAGCCATTGATGTCGAACGCCTCGCCAGCCTTGTTCGAGAAATGGAAGTAGCGGCTGATGTGATAATCCTCATCGAACGCACCGAACAATTTCTCCGCGTCCGCGCGCGAGAGGCCGAATTGCGCGATGGCAACGGGCCGTCCGTAGGCACCGGCCAGTGCCAGGTATTTTTCGATCGCTTCCCGCAATCTCATCGTTAAATCCAGACGTACGCGCCTGCTTCACCATAAGACAGATTCACGTAATAAAGATTCGCCTCATGAATTCCTTCGAACGCATCGCAAATCTTTCGCGCTGCGTGCATCGCGCAGAGTTTGGCGCCTTGCGCGTTCACGATGGCATCTGCATCACCGAGATCGGCCACTTCCCCCCGCGAGATCCAGTCCCAAGTTGCCGGATACGAGCAGATGGCGCACACGCCAGGATCGCCTACAAGCCGCGTATCAATCGCGGCTCGAACTTCCGGCAACAGCCCTGCAGCAGTGAAGTCCGGCGATGAAACGAAAAAATATTGCGAAAACGATTCGCCGTCGGGTTCGAACCCAATCCCGCGGCCGGTGAATTCCTCAAATTCGCGCCGAAACACCCCGAGAAAACAATCACGGCAAAGCGACACCTCGGGCCGCACCGGCTCGCGGCGCCTCGCGGCCTTTCCTCTCAAATACAAAGTGTCGGGCACGAGCGACGCCATCCACGGACGCTCTTCCTCGAGATGAACGCACTCGGCTGGCACACCCTTCAATCGAGCCCACCAATTTCGGCTGCTCGGCAGAAAACGAATTCCCGGATACGCCTGTTCGTGACTGATGCGCGTTTCCCACATCGCGCCCGTATAGTAGCAGAAGCAGGCCGCGTGAACGCCACGCCGGAGATCCGCGGCGCCGCTCGCGTTTGTCACGCGCGCCGGCTTCGGATATCATCAATGCCTTCGCGGTTCAATCGCTCTTTGCACCGGGAAACTCGCGAGACTCCAGGAGGAATCATGGCCATTGCGGTGGGTGCGGCAGCGCCGGATTTCGTTTTAAAGGATCAAAGCCAGAAAGAGGTTAAGCTCGCAGACTTCCGCGGGAAGCGTGTCGTACTTGTTTTCTATCCGCTGGATTGGAGCCCGGTCTGCACGAATGAACACGTATGCCTCGTAAACGACCTAAAGCGATTCGAGCAGCTCGACGCGCAAGTGCTGGGTCTCTCCGTGGACAGCGTGTGGTCGCACAAAGCTTTCGCCGAGAAAATGGGAATTCATTACCCGCTGCTCGCGGACTTTCAACCGCGCGGAGCCGTCGCGGACAAATTCGGCGTCTACCTGAGCGACAAAGGCATCACGGGCCGCGCCATCGCCATCATTGATCGCGCCGGAAAAATCGCATGGTTCAAGCAGTACGACATTCCGACGGTCCCGGATGTGAACGAAGTCGCCGAAGCCCTCGCCAAGGCGAATTAATCGCGAATTTTCGAGCAAAGCCGATCGGCCGGGCGCATTTCGCTCTATTTCGAATCCGCCGGCGCGCCCGGCTGCGAAAACGTCCGGATATAATCGACGAGCATCCAGCGCTCATCTTCCGATAGCTTCGTTTCAAAGCTCGGCATCGGCTTGCGGCCGGCGGTGATCTTCCAAAAAAGTTCACCGTCGGTCATTTTGTTCATCGCGCTCGCGTCAGTGAAATCAGCCGGCTTTGCCCAATATTTCCACGAATCGTTTCCCTTCCCATTGCCCGAGTCGCCGTGGCAGTTCGCGCATCTCTCCTGATAAAGCGCTTTGCCAGCCGCAATCAAGCCCTGATCTCGCGGCAGCGGATTTGCGAGCACCTTCGCTTCGGGCGGTGCGTTCCAATTCGATACATTGTTCGCGAAAATAAATGCGGTGAGAGCTGCAATGAGGAGCACACCTATGACCACGAGAAGAATTCTGGCTCTTTTTTGCCGCGCTCTGGCTGCGTTGGAGTCAGCGGGATTCATCGTCCGCGAATTTCGTCACGGGCTTTGCGTCACGGCCAATGAGTTGCGGCGGCCATGATTTACAAAATTCGCGCGCGGCAGATGCGCCATGACGCGCAATCTGAATCTTCCCACACTCACGCTTGCCCAGAGAAGATCGAATAAAGAAGCCACGCGTTCATCGCGAGAATGACGAAGGTGGTGATATACGAGAGAAAGTTCGTAAGCGGCCGGTTAGCGTGCGTGCCCATCAGTTTATGGCGCCGCGTTAGAATTAGCAGCGGAATCATTGCAAATGGCAGGCAGAAGCTCAATATTGCCTGGCTCAGAATGAGCGTTTTTAGCGGGTCGAGGCCCCACGCGATGACGAGAATCGCGGGAATCATCGTCACTACGCGCCGAAGGAAGATGCTGATTCGAATATTCAGGAAGCCCTGCAGAATCACTTGGCCTGCCATGGTGCCCACGCTCGACGACGAAAGCCCGGAGGCAAGCAACGCCACGGCGAACGCAATTCCCGCAAAACGGCCTAGCAGCGGCGCGAGCGTTCCGTGCGCCGCCTCAATGGAATACACCGCCATGCCGTGACCGAAAAATACCGCCGCGGCCATGATCAGCATCGCCGTGTTGATCAGCCACGCGCCATTCATTGCCAAAAGAACGTCCAGTAATTCCATTTTCCGGTGATGATGCTCTTCGCGGTCGGCTGGTTCGCGGCGAGGCAACACGAGCGCGGAATGCAGATAAATGACGTGCGGCATCACAGTGGCGCCCAGCATGGAAACGGCGATGTAAATCGAAGACGATTGCACGTGCGGAACAATGATCCCCTGTGCGATTTCGCCCCAGTGCGGCTTGCTCAAGAACACTTCGTACGCGTACGCGAGGCCGATCACGGCGACGAAGCCCATGATGACGCGTTCCAGCCACTGAAAACCGGCCTGCTCGAACATCAGGATGAGCATCACGACGATGCCGGTCAGTATTGCCGCGGGAAACATTCGAATGCCAAAAAGAAGATTGAACCCCAGTGCCGCGCCCAGGAATTCAGCGAGATCAGTGGCCATCGCCGCAATTTCCGCGGCAAACCACAAGCCCAATGTCACCAGCCGCGAGAACTCACTTCGGCAATTTTCGGGCAGCGTCTTTCCCGTCGCGATTCCCAGCTTCGCGGCGAGATACTGCACCAGGATCGCCATCGCATTCGACCACAACAACACCCAGAGAAGCTGATAGCCGAAGCGCGCACCGCCTTCGATGTTCGTCGCAAAATTGCCGGGGTCCATGTAAGCGATGGAAGCGACGAAGGCGGGTCCAACGAACCACCAGGCTTCACGCGGCCGGCTGGAAACACTTCCCTCGGCCCGCACCGCTGCCGGCGAAGAATCCGCGAGAGTCCCTGAAGTGGCCTCTGAAATGCGTCCGAGATTCATGGGTTAACTATGCTGAACTTCGAATATAAACTACACTTAACATATCGGCAAGTCAACGGTACTGCTGCGCCCGAATCGCATAATGGGACACTTATGACGCGATTTGGGTCACCGCTTTGTTATAGTGGATTCCGCAAATTCTGGAGGAAATGATGCCCGACGAACAAAAGCAGGTGCAAATTAAAGCGGACGAAAAGGAATTACTGGGCCAATACGCAAACTTGGTGATGATTCATCATAACGCCGAGGAATTCACGCTGAATTTCATTTATCTCTTTCCAAGCGTCCCGCAGGGCAAGCTCGTTTCGAGCTTGATCGTAAGTCCCGGCCACGCCAAGCGCCTGATGCGCGCACTTCAGGAAAATGTCACGCGCTACGAGGCCCAATTCGGCGCGATTCCGGAAGGACCCACGCCCACGCCTGCGCCAACCGTTGGATTCGTCCAATAGAGATTTGTCTAAGGCCAAGTCTAAGGATTGTCCAAAAGGAAAGAATTGCAGGGAGTCATCGCGCGCTAACGAGGCTAGGCGCTAGCTCGATGATCGATAACCCACGCGCCGTCCGGCTCAAGGAATTCGACACCCACCGCATAGCCAGCGCTCGCAATCGACTCGCAATAAGCGACCCTGGCCACGCTGTGAAAAGAGCCCGTCATCGTCGCAACGATGAGCCGGTCATCCGGGCGCCATCGGCGCGAAGTGATGATTCGAGCGCCTCGAGCACTCACGTTATCCGTGAACGTCGTCTCGATTCCGGGCAAATCCACATGACCCGAGATTCGCACGCCCACTTCCATCGGTACGCGTCTTTCGACACGCGAGACGCTGTAATTCTCTGACCGCCGCAGGCGAAGCCGCATTCCCATCCCAAGCCCCCAAAGTTTTACGTCGTCTGTCCTGCCGCGAAGCGCATGTGACGCACTCCTCTGTGGTCATGCAGCTTCATGTCGTACAAGTTGTGATCCGCCACCGAAAGCAATCGCTCGATGGTCGTTCCATCCCGAGGATAGACGGCGACGCCAACGCTGACTGAGATCACCGGCTTCTCGCCGTCGTTGTTCACCCGCTCGCAAATCCGGGCCGCGGCCTGCAAGGCTTCGTCTTCGCCGGCCTCAGGAAGAACCAGCGCAAATTCATCGCCGCCATAGCGTGCTGCCGTATCCGACGCGCGGCAGTAGTTTCGAAGCACGTATCCGACGCGCTGAATCGCGCGGCTGCCGACGAGGTGCCCCAGGCGGTCATTGATCTTCTTCAAGCCGTCAAGATCAAGCAGCAGAACGGAAAATCGGCGGCCGGTGCGCCCGGATCGCTGCAACTCGGCATCGAGCACTTCAATGAGTCTTCGGTGATTTGCAAGGCCGGTGAGCGAATCGCTTTTTGCCAGGCGGCTTACTTCGTCGAACAAATGCGCATTCTCGAGCAGCGTCCCGCCCAGAACGATCGCGTAACTCGCCACCATCAGAAAATGAGAAAGAATGTACGGAGCATCGAGCGGCTGCTGAGACTCGCTGGCCGCGAGGTGGCAGGCCACGTTCAGCACGGCCGCGAAATAGAGAGACCGGTCGAATGCCGATTCAACCCGGTCCAAACGCCAACTGTATCCAAACGCCGACACCAGGAACAGCGCGGCGAGCATCAGGTCCCACGGCCGCGGCAGGATGGAATCCGTGTGGATTCGCATCGGCGGCACAGTGAAGTAAATCACGCTAATCAGGTAGGCAACGCCGCCCACCAGGAGCGTGGCTGCGGCAATTTCGCGGCCCGCATCGCGCGCAATCGGCTTCTTTCGCTCGACCCCGAGCGCCGCGATCAGAAGCACGGCAAGAAGCGTTCGTCCTGCCATCCACGCGAGCGAAACGTGCAGCGGCCCCGTCGGTGTTTGGTATGCCTCACGATACGCCGTCATTGCCGTCGCAGCTTCAATTAGCGCCGCCAGAACGAATCCAAATGCAAGAATTAGGCTGACACGGTCATGGGTTCCGCGAAATCGCACCAGCGCGTTCGCTGCAAACGTGAACGCGATCAGCCCGCCTGCCATCTGCAGATAGGTATCGAGCAGCAGATCCGAACGGTACGGGGAGAATCGGAGGGTCCACACAACAAAGAAAAAGGCGCTCGCGCCAAGCACCCAGAGTATGGATACTCGGAATCGGTGAACGGCTCCCCAGAAATTTGACGACGTGCCCACAATGCCCTCGAAAAAACTTCCAACCCACACATGCAGGAGCACGCCAGGCACCGTTTGACTAGTACGTATAGTACTGTTGAACATGCTGAAAACAAGCAATGTAACTTTCTTGGAACCCAGAAAGTGGGACTAAAGTCCTACGAAGAATCTGCGATAGGAGTAAAAATGTTACACTGGAGGACTACGATGCGCCCGCTCGTGGGTTGCTACCGCCTACGGAGTCTGCCCACGCCTGCAGCTACTTCGGCAGCGCGCCCGGATCGGGCGTGGTCTGCGCATCTTCCTTCTTCACGGCGGCTTCGGCAGCCGCGAAACCAATCTTGCTGTGAGTGCCATCGCAGAACGGTTTGTTTATACTGCCACCACAGCGGCAGAGCGAGAAAGCAGGCTTGCCGCTAATATCGAATTTGTTTCCGTCCGCGTCCACCAGTTCGACGCTGCCTTCGGGCGCTTCCACCCTGAACGGGCCGTTCGGACGCGCGGTGATCTTCACTTGTGCCATCGGTCTCTCCTGGAAATGTCTTTCTCTAACTGAATCAGTATTTCGGAACGGACGAATCTACTTCATCCGACCACGCCAAAATTCCGCCCTTCAAATTCCAAATCTTCTTGAATCCGGCCTTGCGCAAGAATTCAGCGGCCTCGGCCGAACGCTTTCCGCTGCGGCAATGCGCAACGATCTCACGCGCGCTATCCAGCTCGTTCGCCCGCCGCGAGAGATCGCCGAGTGGGATGAGATGCCCGCCGATATTGCAGATCTGATATTCGTGCGGCTCGCGGACATCGAGAACGTAAAGATCATCGCCGCGATCGAGGCGGGCCTTCAGTTCGCGCGGCGTAATTTCCGGAACGGACGTCTGCGGCACCGGTGCTTCCTCACCGCGGATTCCGCAAAATTCGGCATAATCAATCAATTTGGTAATACTCGGGTTCGTTCCACAAACCGGGCAATCCGGATTCTTCCGAAGCTTCAGCTCGCGAAATTTCATCCCCAGCGCGTCGAAAAGCAACAGCCGCCCAACAAGCGGATCGCCGGTTTTCAAAATCAGCTTCAAAGTTTCCATCGCTTGGATCGACCCAATAATTCCCGGCAGCACTCCAAGCACTCCGCCTTCCGCGCACGACGGCACGAGTCCGGGCGGAGGCGGCTCCGGATAAAGGCATCGGTAACATGGCCCATCCGGATAACCAAAAATGCTGGCCTGCCCCTCAAATCGGAAAATGGAGCCGTAAACGTTGGGCTTGCCGAGCAGCACGCAGGCGTCGTTCACCAGATAGCGCGTTGGGAAATTGTCAGTGCCGTCGACGATGATGTCGTAGTCGCGAAAAATTTCGAGTGCATTCTCGCTCGTCAACTGCGTTTCGTAGCTCTTGATCTGAATCTCAGGATTCAAATTTCCAAGCCGCTCGGCCGCCGCTTCGATTTTCGGCCTGCCAACGTCGCTCGTACCGAACGCCACCTGCCGCTGCAAATTCGTAAAGTCAACTTTATCGAAATCCACGATACCGAGCGTGCCCACTCCCGCCGCAGCCAAATACAAACCGAGCGGCGCCCCGAGACCTCCCGTTCCCACAAGCAGCACACGCGCGCGCTTCAGCTTGAGCTGCCCCTCCATGCCAACTTCCGGCATGATGAGATGACGGCTATAGCGAAGAATTTCCTCCTTCGAAAGCGTTACGTCGCCCCCCGCCGGCGCACTCACCGGATTCACTGTTTTAGTTGCCATGTTCTGAATCTCCCAGCGTCCCTAGCGCGTCGCGCCGCCCGCAATTGACGGCACGATGCTGATCGTATCGCCGTCATTCACCTGCGTTTTATCTTTCTGCAGATAACGAATATCTTCGTCGTTCAAGTAGACGTTCACAAAACTCCGCAGCCTGCCGTCGTCGGCGTACAGGTGTTTGCGCAGTTCCGAAAATTGCGAGGTCAACGCCGCCAAAGCCTCACCAACCGTGCCTGCTTGCAACTCAACCGAATCTTTCTTTTCGACGTACGCCCGCAGCGGCGTCGGAATCATGATCTTAACCGCCATTCTTCCTCCCCTTCACCAACGCAAAGTCATGCAAGCTCGCTCAAGCGTCGCCGCCGGGCGAAACAGTCTCGATCGCCTCAGCACTGTAACTCTCGCGATCGTCGGCAAGCCGCCACGAATTCATATCCTTCGGCTCGCGCGATTGCACGCTCACAATCACGTAGCTATACCACGGCCACGCATGTTCGCGATCAAATTCGCTCGGCCGCGCCGGAGCGTCAGGATGCGAATGATACCATCCGAGCAGCTCGAGACCCGAACGCTGCGCCGCCGCTTCGGCATCGCGGACGTCCTCCGGCGTGATCGAGAACCGGTTCCGCGGCGAATCGTCCCGCTGATTTTTCAGCGCCAAAATATCAACGACATCGCGACGGCCATCCTTCTCTGAACCAAGGAGAGCGCCGCAACACTCGTTCGGGTATGTCTCCACACCATGATCGCGTATGCGGGAAGCCACCTGCTCGCGAATACGTAGCATGCCTCGACTCAGCCCTCGTCCCAAAAGCGCTCGCTCAAATATTTATCGCCGGAATCCGGAAACACGGTGACGATGACGGCCTCTTCGCCCGGTGCCAACCGCCGCGCAATTTCGAAGCAGCAGCAAATCGCGGCTCCCGAGCTGATGCCGACCAGCAGCCCCTCTTCACGCGCAAGGCGCTTCACCATCGCGTACGCCGCTTCCGTCGAAATCTGCAAATTCTCATCAGCCACCGACGGGTCGTATATCTTCGGCACGATGGACGTCGGCATGTACTTCATGCCCTCCAGCCCATGAAACGCGGAGTCCGGCTGAAAACTTATCGCTCGTATCGCCGGATTAAACTCCTTCAGTCGCCGCGCGGTCCCAACAAACGTCCCGCTCGTGCCCAGTCCAGCAACAAAATGCGTGACGCGTCCGCCCGTCTGCTCCCAAATTTCAGGCGCCGTCGTCATGATGTGGGCTTCGACGTTTGCTGGATTGCTATACTGATCGGGATAAAAATATTTCGCCGGTTCGCTCGCGTAGATTTCCCGCACGCGCCGAATCGCGCCATCCGATCCGTCATCGGCCGGCGTAATCACCAATTCGGCGCCGTACGCGGCCAGAATCCGCTTCCGCTCAATCGAGGCATTCGCAGGCAAGCAGAGCTTCACGCCATAACCGCGCGCTGCACCGATCATTGCGTAGGCGATGCCAGTATTTCCGCTCGTCGAATCAAGAATTGTCTTTCCCGCCGAGAGCTCGCCGCGCTGTTCGCCGTCGAGGATCATGCGAAGCGCGGCACGATCCTTCACCGACCCGCCAGGATTGAACCATTCCGCTTTCGCGTGAAATTCAATACCCCGAAACTGGCGGCTCACTCGCCGAATACTCAAAAGCGGCGTGTTCCCAATACAATCCACCAAATTCTCACGTGTCGCGCGCTGGAGCACAGACGGGAACTCCGCAATCATCGAATTCTTGATTTCTGCCACCGACACCTCGGAACCCAACCGAAAGAACCGATCTCTGAAGCCCACTCTCTAAAACAATCAGATGCGCCGCGCAGCGCCTGGATTCAACTCCGCGACCCATCCGTAAGCGTTGCTAGAGTTTAGCAGACGGGCTAGCGAGTGTGCCGCACTCACGGCCCGTCCGATGTCTCAAGGGCGTACGGTCCCGCCCAGCCATTTTAGTCTTTACACAGGGGCGTTCGAATTCATATTCTGAGAGCTATGTGGTACGTCAACGCAGCCTTCACCGAAGAAAATGTCGCCAAGCTCACCTCGGCCGGATTTACGCTCAGCAGCACCCGCGGCGTCATGCGAATCGAAAAGTACGGCTGCGGAGCCGAGTTGCGCCGCGGCAGCGACAATGACTACCACATGACCGTGCTGCCGACGATCATGCTCAACGGCCAATTCACCGTCCTCTGGGACGCTGGCTATCAGAAGTTCCTAATCACGCACGAAGAGCATAAATTCCCGGCGCACCGCGCACAGCTCGTCAATATGCGAAAATTTAACGAAGAATTACGGACCGCTCTCGGAGTCCCCACGTATTACAACGAAGCGATCGGTTCTACCTGCCAGTTTAGCGTCTACGACCGCGTGAAAGGCCGCCCGGGCGACAATCCGGATGAGACCGTTGGTGTAGTGGAAGTGCCCGAGGAAGACTGAGGGTTACGCGCGCCCCGCCTGCTCGAGCTTGCGGCGAAAATCTTCGCGATCGATCTTGTGGCGCGCCGCTTCACGCGGACCGATAAAAATCACGGGCACTTCCTCCGTGTAGCGGCGCTGCAACACAGGATCGCGGTCTACATCAACTTCACGGAGACGCGCCCCACATTCTTTCAGTATCGGCTCCATCGCAATCTTCGCAGAGTCGCATAGATGGCACCCTTCGCGAGTATAGAGCGTTACGTCCTTGGGACCCGCAACGGCAATTCTCCCGTCTTCCGTCCTCTCGAAAAAATCTCCGCCTTCCGCTGATCGCAGCATTCCGATGCCAACGAGTTCGGCGACGGCGTCGAGGATGTCTTCATGTTGCTCGGCTGATTTTTCTCCGGCCATCTCGAAGAACGCGTGGAGATCGAGCGAATCGCGTTGCAGTTCGTCATACAACGAGAGAACCTTCGTGGAAATGTCTTTCATCGTTTACCTCGAACATCGGAGAGGGCGGAGCTGCAATGATTGTATCAGGGCCGAATGGTGTAGTACCGCTGAAAGGGCCCGATATAAGGGTGGTAGGCGTGCGACCGGAATAATTCCGCGATCTGCCGGATATGGCCGAGGTCGTGAAACGCCCACTCGTTCATGAGCTGATTGATCGTAACTTTGCCGATCGCCGTGTGAATTCCTGAGCGCGACGTCACGCTGGCCGGAATGTATCGCAGAAACGAAAGGCTGCGATCCCGCTCGTGGCAGAAAAGGTGCAGATTCTCACGAGCCTTTCGCGATGAGTAGCGCCCCGCAGCGTAAGCGGCATTCTGATCGTACGCTTCGAGCTGCGGCCCATCGCTCTCGACCATTTTCTGAATACGCTCGCGAAATCCAACCACTTCGACCTCGGCGAGATGTGCCAGCACCTCGCTGATGGACCACCTCTCCATGGATGGCTTCCACTGCAATTCCTCGTCGGTGGCGATGTGCACGATTTTTTCGATTATGATCGGAGTCTGCTCGAGAACGGCGATTCCCGGCAGGGCGTCTTCATTGTGTTTGGGAGACATAAACCCCTCGCGACGATTTCTTTCCTCACACCGCACCTTACCCCACCGGCGAGATTTTGTCGAAACGGTCTCGTTTGACCCTTGCCGGTTGAGGCCGTGTCGTTCGTGCCCGTTCGGCTTGAGCGATAGTTCGCCGCGTGATACACCCTGAACGGACGTAATTTTAGTTCCATTGCGAACCTGCATGCGGGAGGATTGATTGGTTGACGTTGTCGTTCTCGTAGATGATCTTTTCTTCCAAGCTAAGATTGTAGAGACAGCCCGTCTGGCCGGCATCACCCTCGCGATTTGCGGCACTGGAGATGCGTTTATCGCAACGATCGAGCACGAGACCCCGAAGCTGGCCATCGTGGACTTGAATTCGCGCGGCGGCGCGCTCAGCGCTCTCGAACGCCTGCGTGCATCAGGCAACCAGACGCCGCTAATCGGCTATCTCTCCCATGTGCAGACTGAACTCGCCGAAAGCGCAAAGGCCGCGGGTTGCAACGATGTGATGCCGCGATCAAAATTCACCGCGAATCTAGCGTCGATTTTGTCCGGGGCCAAAATTTGAAGGAAGTGATTTCACTTTTGCGAGGCGCGCGACTTCCCTTGCTCGCGTCGCTAATCATGCTGCTGCCGGTATGCGCCTATGCGCAGGCATCGCAGGAGGCCGATCCTTCCGCCGCGCTCGTGTCAGCCCTAACGGCAGCCTGCAAGCGTGATGAAACTCAATTCGCGAGTTTTCTCACCGCGGACAACGCAACCGCCTTTCGAACGCTTCCACTCGATCAACGCTCGGCGATTCTCAAGCGATTTTCGCTCACCGATGATGCGGGCCGCCCCCTTCTCTCAACGGATCAAAACGGGCGCTCGATCCTGCGATGTCAAGTAGCCAGCGCAACCGCTGAATTCCGCTTCGGCGCACCTCGTGCCGGGGAAAATCTTGCGTTCATTCCCCTGCAGACGGTTGACGGAGATATTTCCGACATCGGACTGGTGCGCGAATCGGGCGGATGGAAAATTATTTCTGTCGGCCTGATGCTTTTCGATATCCATCAACTTTCGGGCCGGTGGACGGAGCAAGAAACTGAAAATCGCGAAGACGACGCGATCCATTCGATGCGCGATCTCCAGACCGTGATCGGAACTTATCAACGCGCGTTTGACCAATTGCCCGAATCTCTTCAGCAACTCGGCCCAGCGCCAAAAAATCAAGTCTCGCCGGAGCAGGCAAATCTGATCAGCGCGCAATTGTCGTCGGGAACGCAAAACGGCTACCGCTTCCGCTACCGGATTGTGACCGGCGCGGACGGAAATCCATCTGGTTTCGAGATCGCCGCCACACCTGAAACTTACGGCAAAAGCGGAAAGCGCTCATTCTTCCTCGACTCGGCCGGCAAGTTCCACGGCGCCGACAAACATGGCGACACCGCTACTGCCGACGATCCAGTTTTGCCTGAAAACACCCAGAATTGAACTGAACAACTACGCGGGTAAAGCGTGGAGATAGGGCTGAGGTTACCCACTAGACAAATGCCATGTCCACATTCTCGATCGCCTCGTCGATCTCCGCCGCGTTCTTGTAGCCGACTGTTACGCACTCGACGCCGGCGTTCTTGAACGCGAATCTCATCGCCGCCTTGCGATCCTCACGGTCGAACGAACCCTCCCCCACAAGCTTCATGCTGACCACGCCCATTCCTTCTTTGCGTGCCTGCTCAATGTGGGTGACCACTTCGGCGACATTGCCCAGTCCGGCAGTGTTGTAATCCTCAGCGTCCATTCGCGTGCCCTTGTGATTCACCCGAATCATGGCGATGTCTAGCCACTTGTTTCCGGGGACCTGACGCAACGCCGGAAGCCCGTGAACCGACGCGCCGTGACTCACTATCGCCTTCTTCGCCTGAGCTTCCAGAATTCCATCCTGCCACCTGCTCGTGTCTGCAGGCCATGTCGCGGTATGTTGCCAGTGCAACAGCATGATATCGAAGTATTCGGTATTCGCGAGTTTGCGCAGCTCGTCGAATTTCTCCTGCGGATTCACACCTTGCCAGGTGGTTACCTTCGACATCAGGCGATAATTCTCACGTGGAATGCCGCGTAGGGCCACTCCGAGCATCCTGTGCATGTCGCCGTAAGATTCCGCAGTCTCGAAGAAGCGAATGCCCCGGTCGTAGGCGTAGCGCACCAGCCTCGTAAAGCCGTCTTGTCCCAACTCGCGCTGTACCTGGCCGTTGAAGCTGCCAGTGCCAAACGCGAGCCGTGTCACCTCCACTCCAGATTTTCCTAGCGTCACCCAATCTGTCGCGGTCTGGCGCGCCGCGCCCAGGGGCAGGCTTCCCGTGACGGCAAGGGCGCCAGCGGCGAGTCCGGTTTTCAGGAATTCACGTCTGCTGTAGTGAGACACGGATGCACCTCGAATCGCGCGAATGATAGCGCGAGGGTAATCGAGTGAAGATGTCGCTTCGGCGCGGCGCAGCTGCCTGTCCAAAAGCCATGACCGCACAATCGTATTACGAAACTCGAGTATCAGGTATAGCGAGCGTGTAGAGACAATGGCCCGATTCTCCCTCTCCTGTAATGTTCAGGCTGGAAAGTAGCGCATGTTCTCGAGATCGGAGATGAGACCGGGCCCGGTGGGGTTCCATCCCACTTTTCCTGTGTATGCACGCTGGACGACGGGACATCCCGTCCAACAAGCGCTGCGAGCCAGCCAAAATGTTTGGAAGACTCTTGGAAAACCGATCTGGTTGACTGTGCTCGGTCAAAACCTAGCCAGGGCAGCGTTCCGGCTGATCTAACCCAGCGAGCGATTTTAGCTTTTGTTTTCAATGCAAGATGGGTGCGAGCTGAGTGTTGCGCCGACCCATTGAATCCACCGCGTTAATCGCCCAAGTGCCACGACGGTTTGCTTCGATTTCTCGAATGCGGGTCCGGGTGACTTCCGTGTAGCCGACGTTCCGGGGGTTGACCGTCAGCCTCGTCACGTGGAGCTGATGTGAGCGCTCAGGGTAACAGCTTTTCCGGTGAACGCATCTGTGTCGAGGTACAGGTACGGATAGGTCCGCGTTTTGAAGAGCCATTTCCCGTCGACCTTCTCCAGTTCATCGATGAAGAACCCGAAATTGTTGTAGTAGCTCTTTCCGGCACCGATCTTTCCGGGTCCCAGCCCTACCTCTCGTACCAGCCAGCGCGCTGACGCCGTGTTGCCGTCGAGCTGGATCAGCCCGCTGTGAATAAATTCGACGAAGAAATCTTTGCCATCTCGCAGCTTGTGAAGGAGCGCTCCAATTTCATCGATCCCCTTACAGATGACCGCGAAAGGTTCGCCGATCGTAAAGACCGCGTCGGGCTTGAAAAGAGACCTGAGTGTCTTGTGATCTCCGCGTGTAGCAGCATCGGCAAATCGAGCAACAAGCTCTCTGATTGCAGCTTCATCTTCGAGGTGTTGCAGGCGTTGTTCAGTGGTGAACATTTAAAGCTCCTTCTTTACGCGCTGGTTGAATTGAGGGGTATCAGCTTCAGCTCCGGTGTTTCCAGCAGAGCCGCTGATGGGGTCCTTACGTGCTTTCTGGTCGATCCTGTTCAGTTCCGCGAGGGTGTCTCTCGGATCTCCCTTAGGCCCGCAGATTCGGGAGATGCGGTTTTGCGGGAGTTCTGCTCGCGCTGCCGAGCGGCTTGGCCGACCTGCAATTATATGTCTACCGTCTCTGCTCGAAACACTCATGAGTCCCATCTGGTCACCTCCGCAGGGAACTCGGACATAGAGATTCCCTCCAAGCGAAAGAGGCGACTTGTGTGCCAACTGTGACTCGTTTGGCTCGAGCTTCGAGGAAGCGAACGGGCTGAAAGTATTGACGGCACGAGAGGCAATCGGCATTGTCCTTTTCTTTTCAAAGTTCGGAGAAGCCGGTAGGCTTTTCGGGGTCAATCAGCTACGTTCCTAAGTGATCGAGCCATTCCTTCGGGAGCCCCCGATCGGCACTTGTCTGATCGAGACCCGCCCCCCGGGCTAGGCGAGCCCGATCTGCTTCGCTCGTAGAGCGGGGTCCACGAAGACGAACTCTTCGAGGAGCAGGTCGCCTTCCCACTTTGCGGTCGTGGCGAAATCGAGGTCGAACGATTTTCCTGTTGGGGCGATCACTTTGCCGTCGGGCATAATCATCTCTCCGGTGAAGGTCCCTGTAGCGCGGGTGATTACCGTGATCCAATCGCCGCTTCCGAACTGGATTGGATAGGGGTCGTTGTGGACATGGATGTCGGGGAACACGCGGATCATCTGCTGAATCATAGCGGAGTGCGCTGCCCGTCCGAGGATCGGATCACGGATCCCCATGATGTGAGCGATTATCTCTGGGTGGTGTGCCGCGTTCATCGCTGCGACGTCGCGGGAGTTGAAGGCGTCGTCGCCCTTCTTCATGAGCTCGAGAAGGTGTGCGGTTCGGCTGGTGTTAATTGAATTCATATATTTTATCCTTATTGTTCGTGTTTATGGCCGGTAGTGTGATAACAAAGCGGCCTGGCACTCATTCAGTTCCCCTTGTCACGAGATGTGAGAACCCGCCGTTAGAGGCTGGCTTCGGCTTTTTGAGTCCCATTTGCTTTGCGATAAAGTTGTCGAACATCCTCACGGGAAGGAGTCTGAGCAGAGTCCAGTTCTTGAAACGTTGCGGAATGACTGCGTAGCGTGCCTTCGGTTTTGCCGTGCTGAGTGCCAGATGGACGGCTTCGCCCAGACGCTCAGGGGGTAGGCCATTCGTACGTGCTTCGTTGACGATCCAATTCTGGAAGTTCTGCACCGCCTCCCAATACTCGGTCTGCTTGAACTCACTCAGATCTTCTTTTTCGCCCTTGTCGTACATTGACGTGTTCACAGTGCCCGGTTCAATCATCACGACGTCAATGCCAAATAACATCAGTTCTATCCGCAGCGCGTCCGACATTCCTTCGAGACCACACTTAGACGAACTATAAGCACCGATAAGGGGAATAGGAATTTTTGCGCCGCTAGAGGTGATGTTCACGATGCGCCCGGCGGGACCCTGCCGCCTCTTATCTGTTCCCAAGAGAGGAGCGAAGGCTTGGATTACGACAAGCGGGGAGATCATGTTGACTTCCCACTGGCGCCTGTACTCCATGGGCCTCAGATAAAGCAGTGGCCCACTCACCACAATTCCTGCGTTGTTCACCAGGCCAGCCAGATTCCTGTTGCCTATCATGGAGCCGACTTTCTGGGCAGCTTGACGTACAGCGTCGGCGTCCGTAATGTCCATCATGAGAGGCACGAAGCCTTCACCGAACTCCCGTTGCAAACGATCGGCGTCAGCCTGCTTGCGTAAAGAACCGAACACGCGAAATCCCTTTGAAACAAGCACCTTTGTGGTGCCCCAACCAATTCCGGTGGAGACCCCGGTGATCACGACATCTTTGCAGTTCGCCATCGCATTTCGCCTAATCAATGATTACTGTTGATCTGACCTTCTTGCTATGCAATAGAGCACACCTTACGGAACTAAATGGCCGCATAAGAAAGTGAACTTCGCAACAGTACATGGATGTCTCGCGGATGACTCCCGAGTGAATGGATATCCAGAAGTTATTCCGGGCCAGAAGTCCCGTTCTAAGAACTCGCCGCGGGCGAAACTGATTTAACTTGGGCGTATAGTCGGACAAACGTGGGGTGACTCACTCTACCCTGCCGAGACGCCGCACGATTTATGAGATGACTTCGTATACAATCCGCGGTACACCAATGCCGCCCGAGACCGTCCTTGCCGTTCAATCTCCCGATGTAGCGCTGCGCGACGCGAATCGCCGGTACTACGCAGCTTTCGAATCGCTCGATATCACTCAAATGGACGAAATCTGGGCGCACGAAGACTGGGTGCAGTGCGTTCACCCCGGCTGGGACTTGCTTCTCGGTTGGGCGGAAGTGCGCGAAGGCTGGGTACGAATTTTTTCGAACACGCGTCGCACGAAAATCGCACTCGGCGCCATTGTGATTCACGTCGAAGGCGACACGGGCTGGGTCGCATGTACCGAGCAGGTGACCAGCGCGTATTCCGACGGAATTGATGATGTACTCGCACAGGCGACGAATATATTTATCTACCGGGACGGACGATGGCGCGTGGTCGCGCACCATGCATCGCCGCTGCCTTCCGGACCGAAAGCGACCGTGCAGTAACTCTTGCCGATCATCTGAATGCATGTTGCCGCGTTCATCGCGTTTATAATGTACCCGTGACCCGAGTCCGCCCTCAGTCCGCAGGAACCTACTCGCGATTCCTTCTAATCGCATTCATCGTTTGTGTTCCGTTGACCTACATTCCCGAGAACGCTGCCGCGCAAAGCCCCGAGCCGTTGCAAGGCTCGTCCACTCGAGTGCCAAGCCAGGACGATGAACTGGCGATTCCGCGTCCGGTATTCGAACTTCATAGCGGCTTTTGGCTCAATCTTCACCATTTTCTTTACGAGCAAGCGCGCCTGCGCGACCAGGAATCCACCAGCCGCGGCAAGGTGAGCGGACCTGCGCAGGATTCCAGCGCTGCGGAAAGCCGTGGCGCCGATTCCCGTCCCTGGCAGACGGCAGTTAACTATTACGCGAAAAATCTGGCGCGCCGCGATCTCCTGCTCGATCAGGGGATGGTCTTGATGAATAACCGGCTCGCGGATCTCGAAACGTGCGCCGATTTGTCTGGCCGGGCTTCTCCGACATGCGCTTCCGGCTTGCCGCCCGCGCTCATCGCGGCGCTCGAGGAGGCCGCGCCGGTCTATCGCCAGCGCTGGTGGCCCGACCATGACCGCAAGAATCGCGCCTGGATTTCGAGCGTGGCGCCCATGATCCGGCGCACGGGCCTGCCGCTCGCGCAAGAACTCGCCGCTGTGTATCACGCGCAATGGCAGACCGATCCGATCCGTGTGGATGTCTCCGAGTACGCGGGTCCCTTCGGCGCGTACACGTCTCTCGACCCGACTCATATCACCGTGTCGAGCACCGATCAGCGCAATCAGGGCCTCTCAGGATTCGAAATTCTCTTTCACGAATCGTCCCACGCTCTCGCGACCACCGTGCAGGACGCCATTGACAATGCCTGCCACGACCGCGGCGTCGCCATTCCCCGCGACCTATGGCACGCGCTTCTGTTCTACACAACTGGAGAAGTCGTCCGTCGCGCCGTCGCGGACGGCAAACTCAACTATCCTGAATCCACGCCTCCAAAGTTTCCGGCCTTCTACACACCGTACGCGTATCGCAACGGCCTCTATACCCGCGGGTGGGAGAATTATCAACGGGTGCTCGAAACCTACTGGCAGCCGTATCTTGACGGCAAAACTGACTTCAACCATTCAATAAATGCAGTCGTTTCCGCACTGTGACGCACAGAGAAATCGCCTGCAAGATGTCGGCAATCCGGGCCACGTTGCGGAGCCTGTGGTCGTACACATTGCGGCGTGGATCTTGGCGGATGCGGAAACAAAGTAACGGGGCGTGGCGAACGGAAGAACAAAGTGATAGGCGCGCGCATTGACTGTGCCAAAACGAATCACGTAGCTCAATAACGCCAATACGAATCTCGATCGATTCCGGTACGCTAGCGACCCCAGTTGAATTGTGCTATTCTGCGACTTGAAGTCGCGGCAGTTCACCGGGTGATCGTCTCCCCCGGCGGAAATTCAAATGTACTAGAACTCCGCCACAGTTGCAGTGACCTCGGCAGGTTGCGCCCTTCGCGCCTCGCGGGAGCCCAAACAAATGTCCACTAAGCCCGCAATGACTCAAACCGCCGAAATTCAGCTCGCACATTCTCCGGATAGCGACGATGCCTTTATGTTCTATGCTCTTGCGACAGGCAAGGTGCGCATTCCGGGGGTCAAATTCAATCACGTGCTGTGCGACATCGAATCGCTGAACCGCGCCGCAGAAAAAGAAATCTACGACGTAACCGCAGTCAGTTTTTACGGCTATTCGTTCATCGCAGACAAGTACGTGCTGCTCGATTGCGGCGCAAGTTTTGGCGAAGGCTACGGGCCAATCGTCGTCGCATCCCATCCGATCAAAAAAGATGATTTGAAGGGCCGGCGAATCGCGATCCCCGGCGAACGCACGACGAGCTACCTGGCGCTCAAGCTATTCGAGCCTGACGTTGACACAGTCACGATGCCGTTCGACAAGATCCTCGATGCCGTAGCGGCCAAGGAAGTTGATGCGGGATTGCTTATCCACGAAGGCCAACTCATTTATTCGCAGATGGGATTGAACCGCGTCGTGGATCTCGGGCAATGGTGGCAGGAGGAAACGGGATTGCCGCTGCCGCTCGGCGCGAACGCAATCCGGCGCAGCCTGAATTCCTCGCTCGGGCGCGATGTCGAACGCGTCATTCGTGAGAGCGTTTCCTACGCCCTTGAACATCGCGAAGCGGCGTTGAACTACGCATTGCAGTTTGCGCGCGATATGGACCCGGCGATGGCTGACCGCTTCATCGGAATGTACGTGAATCGCTGGACTCTCGACTACGGCGAAGAAGGACGTCGCGCCGTGCGCGAACTTCTCGGCCGGGGCGCGGCCGTTGGCCTTGTTCCTTCGGCATTCAAGATCGAATTCCTCTCAGAAGCAGCCTAGCGCGCCAGTTTGGCCTGCCTGCGGTGACTTGCATGCGTTGCCGTGCCTTGACCTGATACACGGCCCTGCATAGACTTCATCATCTAGTCCCCTATGCGAAAAAACCTACTGCTCATTGCCGGCCTCACTGTAGCGTCGTTGTTTGGGGCAGCCTGCCTTTTTTCGGACGCACAGGAGCGCAGCGCCCGTGCCGAGCGATCGTCTTGGCCCACCGAGGCGGTGCGCGGGTCGCGAGCGATGGTAGTGAGTGACGAAGTGCTCGCCGATCAAGCCGGAATCGAAATTCTGAAAGAGGGCGGCAACGCGATTGACGCTGCTGCAGCTGTCGGATTCGCGCTTGCCGTCGTCGAGCCCGCGGCTGGCAACATCGGCGGCGGCGGATTCATGCTGATTCGGCTATCGAGCGGCAAGACGGCGTTCGTGGACTATCGCGAAACAGCACCGAAGCAAGCATCGCGTGACATGTACAAGCTTGCGGACGGCAGCTTCTATCCCGATGGCTCACTGGTTGGTTACCGTGCTGTCGCAGTTCCTGGAACCGTCGCCGGATTGGCGCTCGCCGTACGCACATACGGGAAACTTTCGCTGCGTCAAGTTCTGCAGCCGGCGATTCGCCTCGCGGATCAGGGATTTCCAATAAGTGGCGAGCTCGCACGGTCGCTCGAATCGAGCGCTTCCACTCTTTCCCGTTTCGCCGTCAGCAAGCGCATTTTTCTGAATGGCGGCACAAATTACAAATCGGGCGACTTACTTCGCCAGCCCGAGCTTGCCGCGACGCTGCGCCGCATCGCTGCTAACGGGCCAGACGAGTTTTATCACGGCGAAACCGCTCATCACTTGGCAGACGAAATGGCGAAGAATGGCGGAATTATTTCGTTAGACGATCTCGCTGCGTACGCGCCGAAAGTCCGCGAACCGCTCAACGCGTCGTATCGCTACCGCGATCACGATTGGCAATTGATCACGAGTCCACCGCCGAGCTCGGGCGGCGTCGCGATGATCGAAGCTCTGAATATTCTCGATCCGATCGAATTGAATGGCTGGGACGACGCGCAGTCTGTTCACTGGGTGGCGGAAGCGATGCGGCGTGTGTTTGCCGATCGCGCGGTCTGGCTTGCCGATTCGGATTTTGTCCACGTCCCGGTGCAAGGCTTGACCGATCCTCGATATGCCGCCGCGCTGCGCGCAACCATCGATCCCGCGAAAGCCACACCGAGTAGTGCCGTGAAAGCGGGCGATCCGAGGCCGTTTGACTCCACGCCGGCCGCTACGGCGGACGAGCCATTGCCACACGACGCCGCATCGGCGCTGCTTCAACGCGAAGCGCAGCGATCCGGGCACACCACACATTTTTCTGTCGTGGACGCGGACGGAAACGCAGTCGCCAACACCTACACGCTCAACAACTCGTATGGTTCCGCGGTCACGACGTCGGACGGCTATCTTCTCAATGACGAGATGGACGATTTCTCGGCGCAGCCGGGCCAGCCAAACATGTTCGGCCTCATTCAGTCGGAGGCCAACACCATCGGCCCAGGCAAGCGCCCGCTGAGTTCGATGACGCCGACGATTCTCCTTCGCGACGGCCAATTGAGCTTTGTAACAGGCTCTCCTGGCGGACCGACGATCATCTCCGTCACACTGCTTTCGGTGATCAACTGGATGCGGCTCGGGATGGATGCTCAGCAAGCCATCAACGCGCCGCGCTTTCATCACCAATGGGAGCCAGACAAACTTCTACTCGATCAAAATTTCCCCGACGCCACGGCGCGAGAGCTTGAGCGGCTCGGCTATGTCCTCGATCCTCGGACTCGCATTGGCCAAATTGAAGCGATCGGAATCGATCCGAAAACCGGCGAACGTCTTGGCGCGCCGGACCCTCGGCGACAGGGCGCGGCGCTCGGCTATTGACGCGAATCTTCTTTCCATTGACCATGGTAATTCTGAAATCGTGCATTTATTGCCGCTGTACATAACGGCGCATTCGAACGTGGCTTGGCGAGTGCCGTTTGACGGGCGCCTTGGGGACGCATGGAACGTGTTCTCTCAACCTACCGGTTCATCGGCCAGCCGTTGTCGCTTGGGCTGATCGGAGATGCGGCCAGTGCCGGAATCAAGAGCGTTGAAGTTTTTTGCGACTACGCGCATTTCAACTATCGCTCGCCGCAGTCGATTCGGGACCTCGGTGACTGGCTCAATGCGCATGGCGTCACATTGCACTCGCTTCACTCACCAACCGAGCGAGAGAGTTCCGCAGGCCGCGATAGCGGCAGCCCGATTTCTATTTGCGATCCGGAACGAACGCGCCGGCTCGATGCGGTGGATGAAGTGAAACGAGCGCTCGACGTGGCTGAACGCCTCCCGTTTCGCTACCTCGTGCAACATATGGGGCACGGACGCCAGTCTGCCGATGGGCGAAAGCTCGACGCTGCATTCAATTCGCTCGAGCATCTCGCGATTTTTGCGAAGCAACGCGGCGTGACGATCGCGCTCGAAAATACGCCCAGCGAGATGGGATCACCGGAGACGCTTCAGACGCTAATCCGCGAGACGCATCTGATCGATCTGCGCTTCTGTTTCGATTTCGGCCACGCGCACATCGAGGAAGGCGTGGCAAAATCGTTCGAGACGATGCGCGATCGCATCGTCACCACGCATTTTCACGATAATCACGGCGATACCGACGAGCACTTACTACCTTTCGACGGTACGATTGATTGGGACGCGGCTCTCAAGCTCGTCGCGGCGGCGCCGAATCCGCTGCCGTTCGTGATTGAACTGAAGGAGCAGGCCGCGGGCTCCCCGGCGATGAGCCAGATTCGCGCCGCGCTCGATAAACTCGAGCGCGAATTGGAATCCGAGCAAGAGCGTTCAAGCGAGAATTAAATCCGACTGGGATGGATAGATGACTCAGGAAGCCACAGCGCCCGTGCCGATTATCATGATTGACCACGCGGGGCAGTATCAGGATCGAGCCGTCAAGCTGCAAGGGTGGCTCTACAATTTGCGCGAATCCGGAAAATTACTGTTCCCGATTTTTCGCGACGGCACGGGAATTATTCAGGGCGTCGTCTCGCAGAAAGATCAGCCCGAGTCTTTCGAAGACCTGAAGGGTCTGACGCAGGAATCGAGCATCGAGGTGACGGGAACGATTCATGCCGAACCGCGCGCTCCGGGCGGCTTCGAAATTCGCATTACCGGCGTGAATGTGGTTCAGCGTGTGTCCGACAGTGATCCCTATCCGATCCAGCTCAAAGAGCACGGTGTGGATTTTCTTCTCGACAGGCGGCATCTATGGATTCGCACGCCGCGCCAAGCTGCCATTCTTCGAATTCGCGCACAAGCCATCCGTTCAGCTCGAAATTACATGGACGACCAGGGCTACACGCTCACCGACGCGCCGATCTTCACGCCGGCCGCGTGCGAGGGAACCACAACGCTCTTCGAAGTAGATTACATTGACGAACAAAAGGCTTATCTGACGCAGTCCGGGCAGCTCTACGTCGAAGCGACGGCCGCTGCGCTGGGCAAAGTATATTGTTTTGGGCCCACGTTTCGCGCGGAGAAATCAAAAACGCGCCGGCATCTCACGGAATTTTGGATGCTCGAGCCGGAAGCGGCTTACGCGCATCTCGACGACATGATGGAGCTCGGCGAAGGCCTTGTGAGCGCCATCGTTCAGGGCGTAGTAAAAAATCGGCGCAACGATCTCGAGATGCTCAAACGCGACGTGGCCGCTTTGGAAAAAGTTGTGCCGCCATTTCCGCGAATCACTTATGAAGAAGCGATCGCCGTCCTGCAAAAGAGCAACAATCCGGCGAAGTTTGGCGATGACTTTGGCGGCGACGAAGAAACCATAATTTCAAAATCGTTCGACAAGCCCGTGCTGATTCATCGCTATCCTTCGGCAATGAAAGCTTTCTACATGGCTTTCGATCCTGCGAGACCGGACCTCGCGCTGAATTTCGACATGATCGCGCCGGAGGGTTACGGCGAAATTATAGGCGGGGGCGAACGCCTCGCGAGCTACGACACGCTGGTCGAGCGTTTGCGGCAGAACAATTTGCCCGAGGAATCGTTCCAGTGGTATCTCGATCTGCGCCGCTACGGAAGCGTCCCGCATGCCGGCTTCGGGTTGGGCCTCGAGCGCACGGTGGCGTGGATTTGCGGTACCGAGCACATCCGGGAAGTAATTCCCTTCCCCCGTATGCTCTACCGCGTTTATCCTTGAAGGTTCCGCCTTCCCCTGGGGTCGTTAACGGTCGATGCATGGCTGAGAAAATCCGCATTATCGGTGTGCCGATGGACCTCGGCGCGAGCCGCCGCGGCGTGGATATGGGCCCGTCCGCACTGCGCGTCGCGGGGCTGCAAACGCGGCTAAAGCATCTTGGCCGGCAGGTGGAAGATATCGGCAACATTCCCGTAATTCAGGCTGAAGAACAGCATTACGGCGAGAAAAACGCGAAATATCTCGAGGAGATCGCCGCGACTTGCAAGGGCCTCGCCGAGATGATCAGCAAGACTCTCGATGAAGATCAGATTCCGCTCGTCCTCGGTGGTGACCATTCGATTGCGGCCGGGACTGTGGCGGGCGCAGCTTCGCATTTCAAGAAAATATCCAAATCCATCGGCGTCATCTGGCTTGATGCCCACGGCGACATGAATACGCCGGACAGTTCGCCTTCGGGCAACGTCCACGGAATGCCGCTCGCGGCCATTATGGGCTACGGCCCCCCCGAATTGACCGAACTCTCCGGGGCGAAGCCGATGGTCGAGCCGAGAAACGTCGCGCTGGTTGGCATCCGCGATCTGGATGCGAAAGAGCGCAAGCTGATCAAGGAGACGGGAGTTCACGTTTTCACCATGCGCGATATTGACGAGCGCGGCATGCGCGAAGTGATGTCCGAAGCCTTGAAATTCGCTGGGGACGACACGGCAGGCGTCGCTGTGAGCCTGGACATGGACTTTGTAGACCCAACCGATGCGCCTGGAGTCGGAACGCCGGTGCGCGGCGGCGTGACATATCGCGAAGCGCATCTCGCGCTCGAGATGATCGCGGATAGCCGCGCGGCAATTTGTTTCGAGCTCGTGGAAATCAATCCGGTGATTGACATGCTCAACAAAACGGCGCTGCTAGGCGTGGAACTTCTGCTTTCAGGATTGGGAAAGAAAATTCTGTAATTTTCTACAGTGATCGCGACGCGAAATCTTAAGGGATCCCCGCTGGAATGAGCGGCAAGACAAAATTGCGCGTCGGAATTCTCTTCGGCGGGCGCTCGGGCGAACATGAAGTTTCTTTAGCCTCGGCTGCGTCGGTGATACGCGCGCTCGATCCTGAAAAATACGAAGCTGTGCCGATCGGTATCACGAAAGAGGGCCGGTGGCTTGTGGGCGCCGTCGCGCAGAAGCTTTTGCCGGAAGTCTTGAAGAGCGGCGAGCGCGTGGTGCTGCCGGCAGATCCGAGCGCCGCTTCGCTTTTGCCGGTCGCGCCGGCGGGCTCGCATCAAGGCAGTCAAGGCATTCACGTGGACGTCATGTTTCCTGTGTTGCACGGCACGTTTGGTGAAGACGGCACAGTTCAAGGCCTGCTCGAGCTTGCGGGTTTGCCGTATGTCGGCGCGGGAGTCCTCGCGTCTTCGGTCGGCATGGACAAGGACGTGCAAAAGCGCCTCTTCGAGTATGCCGGACTGCCGATCGTGTCCTTCGTCGCCGTAAGCCGCAGAGATTGGGAGCGCGAGCCGAAACGAACGCTCGCCAAAATCCAGAAAGCGCTCCGGTATCCACTATTCGTGAAGCCTGCGACGCTCGGATCGTCGGTTGGCATGACTCGAGTCGCAAAAGCCAAGGAATTGCCCGCGGCGCTGAATCTCGCGGCGGAATTCGCGCTGAAAATTATTGTCGAGAAAGCCGTCAACGCGCGCGAGATCGAAGTCAGCGTTCTCGGGAATGACGATCCGAAGGCTTCCGTTCCCGGCGAAATTATTCCGCATCGCGAGTATTACGATTACACAGCGAAGTACCTCGAAGAAGGCACGCGCCTTGAGATCCCTGCAAAATTGACGCGCGCGCAGGCGAAGAAAATTCAGGAGTATGCGATTCGCGCGTTTCGCGCGATTGAGGGAACGGGGATGGCGCGAGCGGATTTTTTTGTTGACAAGAAAACATCCCGTATTTTTATCAACGAACTCAATACTATCCCCGGCTTCACATCCATCAGCATGTATCCAAAGATGTGGGAAGTCTCTGGAATTCCTTACAAAGAGTTGATCGACCGGCTGATTCAGCTCGCGCTCGAACTCCACGCGGAAAAAGCGCGGACAAAGTATTCAATCGAACTTCCAGCCGGCGCATCCGGCGCGCTCGACGCTTAGCGGCACGGCTGCATTCAGCTACCTTTCGCGTCGAGCGTCAATTCCATCGTCGGCGCTGTCGCAAGCGAATGGTATAATCCCGGCGAATTCTTCGATGACAGAACCCGTCGCACAGTGGCTCGAGACCGCCGGCATTCACGGCTTTCGCCTCCTCGTAATAGTCGTCATCGCCATCCTCGCTGTGCGGCTTTTGCGCGTGGGTACATCTCGCCTGGTCGAGCGCGCGAAAACTCAATCGCGCGTAGCGCAGGTGCGCGAACAGCAGACCCGCACGATGGCGGGTGTGCTCTATAGTGTCGGCTTCGGAATCGTTGTCATTGTTGGGCTTCTCGCCGCACTGCCTGAATTCGGATTCAACGTCACGCCAGTGGCGGCGGCAGCGGGGCTTGCAAGCCTGGCGATCGGTTTTGGCGGACAATATCTTGTGAAGGATTTGATCAACGGTTTTTTCATCATTTTTGAGGATCAATACGGCGTTGGCGACGTCATTCGCGCGAATAACGAGACCGGCCGAGTCGAGCACGTGACTCTGCGCCGCACGGTGATGCGCAATGATCGGGGCGCATTCATCAGCATCCCGAACGGAATAATTGGCTCGATTGCGAATTTGAGCCGCGATTGGTCGCAGACGTATGTGGACGTCACCGTCCCATCCAGCGAAACTGTAGGGCGCGCGCTGGCTTTATTGGAAAAGGTTTGCGGAGATTTTCGGAGCGACGCCGACTGGTCGGCCGCGCTGATTGACGGGCCGCGCGTCCTCGGCATCGAATCGCTGAACCTGGATGGAACAGCACTCCGAATTCAATTGCGCAGCGCAGCGCTCCGCGCCGACGATGTCGCGCGAGAGCTGCGGCGCCGCGTGAAGTCAGCCTTTGAGGAAGCGCACATTCTCGTCACGAACACGCAGCCCGTTGAACTCATTGGCCGCGCTGCTGGCGCAGGTTAGCGCAGTTACCTCCGCGAATCTGCTGAACCCCTGAAGCGCCTGTTAGTGAGCTAGTTACGCGGTTTCACGCCAGCGCTTGACCGCGTGGCAGCCCAAGCACAAACTCACCCTTAGAGGCTGGTTCTAGTACTAGGCTCGACTTTATCAGTCGAGCGATTGCATTCGCCTGCGGTTTGAAGGTGTCCAAGCCGGCCTCGCGGCGTTTTGGGGACAACTGAGGTCGCATTTGGCACACGGGTCCGATCTGGTTCAGTTCATCGGGTTAGAATGCATCGCTACGCTCTTCGTAGTGATGCTCTTCGCTTCCCTCTATCACTTCCTTCGGCGCCAGGAATTTCTGCGCTGGTGGACATGGGCGTGGGCCGCATATCTTGGCTATCTTGCCACCGGAATTCCGATACTCTTAATCGGACCTGCCTGGACTCTGCCAAAAGCATTTCTCATTCTTCTCTCGCAAATTTTCGGCTACATGATGTTTCCGTTTCTACTCGGTGGACTTTGGAGCCTCGAGAAACCCCGGCAGGCGTTGCGCACGCGCATAATTGACTGCACGTTGGCAGCAGTTGCTCTGGCGATCGTTTGTTTTGCCGCGGCGAATTTTCACAATGAAAATCCCGCTCTCAGTTATACGATTCGCACCGCGCCGCGGCAACTCGTCCTCGGCGGCGTCTTCTTGTACTGCGGCGTAGTCTTATTGCATCGAGCTTTCAGAATCTCGAAAAAGAACAGTCTGGTTGCCTCGTTGTTTTTCCTTCTATTCGGCGTCACACAGGTCTTGTATGCGGTGAGCGGTGCCAACGGACTGCTGTCAGGACACTACCGGCTCCCGGGCGTATTGACGCTGGTCGAATTTCTTCCGCAAATCTCGTTTTCCCTGGACCTCGGTTGGACTCTCGGGATCGTGATCGGAATGATCTCCCTGCTGCTTGAAGAGTATTCGAGTTCGGAGCAGGCGCTTTTCGACAGCCAACGCCGATCGATCGAGCAATTTGCCGAATTGGATTTGCTTTATCGCACCGCTCCCATCGGGCTCGCGTTCGTGGATGGCGAGATGCGGTACCGGCGCGTAAACGACCAGCTTGCCCAGTTCAACGGCCGGCCTTCGGCGGATCATATCGGCAAGACGCTTGCCGAAATGATTCCTGGCATGGCGCTGCAAATCGAATCGCTGGTGCGTTTAGTGCTGGTGAAAGGCGAGCCGGTGCTAAATCGCGAAATGCAAGGCGCCACGCCTGCACATCCAAGCGAAGCGCGAGACTGGCTCATTAGCTACTTTCCATTGCGCGTCGCCTCGAGCGAAGTCCGGGGAGTCACCATCGTCGTCCTGGATATTACCGGCCGGAAGCATGCCGAACGCAATTTGACGATTCAAAAAGCGTATCTCGAGCAACTCTTCGAGTCCGCTCCCGAAGCCATCGCGATCGTGGACACAAAGAATATCGTGCAGCAGGTGAATCGGGAGTTTACGCGCTTCTTCGGGTACGCGACGGATGAAGCGGTCGGGAAGGACCTTGACGGGCTGGTCGTGCCGCAGGACAAGCAGGGCGAAGGTAAATGGCTCGACCAGGAAGCCGAGCGCGGCGTGAACGCCAACGTCGAAACGGTTCGGCGGCGGAAGAACGGCACACGCCTCGATGTTTCTCTCCTTGTTGCTCCGGTGACTATCGAGGGCGGGCAAGTCGCGGTTTATTGCATCTACCGCGATATTTCGAATCGCAAACGCGCGGAAGCCGAGGTGCGACAGAGCGAAGAGCGCTACCGGCGCCTCGTCGAGCTTTCGCCGGATTCGATCTTCATCCAGCACGAGGGTAAAATCGTTTTCGTCAACTCGGCTTGCATGAAACTTCTCGGTGCGTCATCAGCAGAACAGCTTATTGGCAAGCGCGTTTTCGATGTCATTCACCCGTCGTACCACGAAGTGGTAAAGAGCCGGATGGCGCAAGCACTCGAAACCGGACAGACTGTTCCCTTCCTTGAAGAGAAATACGTTCGGTTGGACGGAAAGGCAGTGGATGTGGAAGTCGCTGCCAGCACTTTTAGATTTGGCGACGGGCGCGGCGCCCAGGTCATCATCCACGATCTCACCGAACGTAAGCGCGCCGAACGGGATCTACTGCAGGCCGAAACCAAGTTCAGATTGCTCGTCGAGCAATTACCTGCAATTACCTACATGGCAGACTTTGGTCAGGACGGACCGTGGCATTACGTCAGCCCACAGATTGAAGCGATTCTGGGCTTCACACGTACCGAATGGATGGCCGATCCCGGCTTCTGGTATTCGCGCCTGCATCCCGACGATGCCGCGAAAGCGATCGAACAGGAAGAGACCTGCCGGACGACGGAGCAACCCCTCGCCGCCGAATACCGCCTCAAGGCGCGTGATGGCTCTTACCGATGGTTCACCGATCTGGGGAGAGTGGTTTGCGACAGTGCCACCGGAGCTCGATCCATACAGGGCGTGATGCTGGACATCACAGAGAAACGACAACTTGAAGCGCAGTTGCGGCAGTCGCAGAAGATGGAAGCAATCGGCCAGCTCGCAGGCGGCATCGCGCATGACTTCAATAACATTTTGATGGTGGTGCGCGGCCACACGGATTTGCTGCTCAATAATGCCGCGGACAAGCCACTCGAAAATGTGGCGCAAATTCAGAAGGCGGCGGATCGTGCCGCGTCTCTGACGAAGCAGCTTCTTGCGTTCAGCCGCATGCAAATTCTGCAGCCGGAGGTGTTGGACTTGAACGCCGTCGTCACCGACATGGGCACGATGCTCCCGCGCCTGATCAGCTCGAATATTCATCTCAAGATTGAGCTCGAGCCCACGCTCGCGCGCGTTCGTGCTGACGCCGTGCAGATCGAGCAGGTTTTGCTGAATCTCGCCGTGAATGCGCGGGATGCGATGCCCAAAGGCGGCACGCTTACGGTTCGGACTCAGAACACAACGCTTGAGCCGGGCAATCCGCAGAGATTACCTGTCACCGCAGCCGGTCCCTACGTCGCGCTCGTTGTTAACGACACAGGAGGCGGAATGGACGCGGAGACTCAAGCACGAATCTTCGAGCCTTTCTTCACGACGAAGGCGAAGGGCCGCGGCACGGGTCTGGGATTGGCGACGGTCTATGGAATCGTGAAACAAAGCGAGGGATTCATCGCGGTCGAAAGCACGTTGGGCAGTGGAACGACCTTCACTGTATACCTGCCACCGGTGGACGCTCCGGCAACAATTCAAGCGGCTCCCGAAAAGTCCGCGAAGCCGCAACGCGGTGCGGAAACGATTCTTGTGGTCGATGACGAGATGGGAATCCGCGAGCTCGCCGCCGAATATCTACAGCGCTGCGGCTACACCGTGCTGGCGGCGGGCGATGGCGAGGAAGCGAAAGATATTGCGCAGCGGCATTCAGGCCCGATTCACCTTCTGCTGACGGACACGATGATGCCGAAGATGGGCGGCCACGAGCTCGTGCGCGCGATGACGGCGATGAGGCCCGAAGTTAAAGTCATTTACATGTCGGGCTATCTGGAGTTCAACCCGTCCACGCACATTCAGAGCGGTGAAGGCGCTCACTACCTGCAAAAACCCTTCGAGCTCAGCGCTCTAGCAAATAAGGTGCGGACCGCGCTCGAATCAAACTGACGCCGATCGAACTGACCCCAGATCCAAGCTGGCCATCGAATCAAGATCAAAGGATTAGGAATTTCGCGCGAGTTCCGGGAAGCGAATCGGCATTTCTGGGATTCTTTGCGGCAGGATCAATTTCGGTTCGGTCACGCTTTGGACTTCTTCAGGCGTCACGCCCGGCGCAACTTCCCGCAGGCGCAATCCTTCAGGCAGCACATCAATCACAGCCAAATCCGTGACGATTGTCTTCACACATTCTAGAGCGGTCAACGGATACGTACACGATTTCACCACTTTCGTTTCGCCGAACTTGTTGACGTGCTCCATCGTTACGATCAAATGGCGCGAACCGACGGCGATGTCCATCGCTCCGCCGATGCCGCCGGACGTGTTCGCGCCGGGCACTTTCCAGTTTGCGAGATCGCCGCGCTCGGAGACTTGTAGTCCGCCGAGAACGGACACGTCCAAATGGCCGCCGCGCGTCATCATGTGCGCGTCCACTTGAGAAAAAAATGCCGCGCCTGGAAGAATTGTTACGGGCGCTTTCATCGCGTCCACAATGTCGTAATCCTCTTCGCCTTCTTTCGCTCGCGGACCCATGCCAAGGATACCGTTCTCGCTGTGAAAAATGATGTCTATGCCCTTCGGCACGTACGCCGCGATCAAGTTCGGGATGCCCCAACCGAGATTCACGTACGCGCCATCCGGCAGCTCGAGAGCGGCGCGCTCGGCGATTTGCTCGCGCGAGAGCTTGTTCTTAATTGCCACGGCTTTTACCCACTTCCACAATTCGATCCACAAATACCGACGGTGTGACGATAGCTTCGGGATCAAGCGAGCCCACCGGGACAATTTCCTGCACCTCGACGACCGTGATTTTCGCGGCCGTCGCCATCACTGGATTGAAATTGCGGGCGGCCTTCCTGTACGTGAGATTTCCGAGAGGGTCCGCGCGGTGCGCGCGAATGAAAGCGAAGTCGGCGAGCAGCGCGGATTCCAGAATGCACCGCCGGCCATCGACGACGCGCTCCTCTTTGCCGTCCGCGACTTCCGTTCCAACGCCCACGGGCGAGTAAAAGGCGGGAATTCCAGCACCTGCAGCGCGCATCCGCTCGCATAAAATTCCCTGCGGGACCAATTCGAATTCCACTTCGCCCGTTTCCACCTGCTGCTGAAAATAAATCGACTGCGGCCCGGGAAAAGCCGCGATCACTCGCTGAATCTGCTTGTTCTTGAAGAGCACGCCCAGTTCGGATTCGCCCGTTCCGCAGTTATTGCTGATCGCGAAAAGATTGCGCGAGCCCTTGCGACCGACGGCTCGAATTAGTTCGTGCGGAAAACCCGCGCCGCCAAAACCACCGAACATCACGCTCGTGCCGTCTTGCACGTCGGCGACGGCGGCATCTGCGGACGGATAGATTTTATTTTTCACACGTCCCTTCAACAGGCAGGGTCGTATTATAGATCGCTGCTCCTGCGCCAGCAGCCTGCGCTGCGCTCCCGAAGCCGGCGCGTTCGAGCCAGCGTTTTGTCGCATCGGGGAGATCCGTCCGCGCGGCAAGAACTTGTAAGTCGTCCCAGTCGTCGACGTCGAGTTCAAGGCGCTCATTCCTTAATACGACGCATTCGGCGCCGCAGCTTTTCGCCTCGGCCAAATGCTTCGGAAAGCTGGTCGGACCGAAATGTGACGGAAAGAGCGCCGGCGGCGTGCGCAGTAGAGTATTCGTTCCCGTTCCGCTTCGCGACGGCACGATCACCACGGACGGCGCTGGCCGGATCGCTGCAAAAATCGAAGCGATATCTTGCGAAGTTACGAGCGGCAAATCAATCGGCACGCGAGCGAGCGAAGCCACGCCACGGCCGGCGCAGATTCGTGACGCCGCATCTACTGAGGCACTCTCCGAGTGCTGCTCCGTCTCGCGAATCACATGCCATCCGAATTTCTTAGCGCAATCGATTGCAGGCTCGTAACTGCTGACCAAGAAAATGCGGTCCATTCCCCGCGCACGACCCACAGCTGCGCAGAAATCATCGAACATCGCTGCGGCAAGCTCAGTGCGGTCGCTCTGAGAGAGCCACGGCGCGAGGCGTTGCTTTGCGTTGCGTAAATCTTTCACCGGGATGAGAAGTGCTTTCATGCTGCTCCAGGATTTTTGGCGCGCGTACGCTTCACGAGCGTCGCTGAATAATTCGCAATCGTATGCTCAGGCTGGCGCACCACTCGCTTTTTTCTTGAACTGAGTCAGTGTGTGCGCAGCAAGCCGAACCTTGTCCTCGTCCGTACGCATCACTGTGCCGGTGACCGATACCCCGACGCCCAATTCCTCGATCGAGGTCTGCAACGCTGCATCAGCTCCGTCGATGATGATACGTCCAAAAATGTCGCCATACGTCCGGGCCACTCCCAGGGCAGACACCTCGAATCCCAACTCCAACATCATCTTATCCAAAGGGCCTTTCAACGACGCGCCGCCAACAATTGGACTGACCGCCACGACGTATGCGCGTCTCGCCGCAATTGCGTCGCGGATTCCGGGCACAGCGAGAATCGGGCCGATACTGATGAGCGGATTGCTCGGGCAGATCACGATTCCGTCCGCAGCGGCGATGGCTTCTAATATTCCGGGAGCGGGTTCTGTAGACTCCACACCATGAAAATGAATCTTCCTCACTCGCGGCTCAGCCCGATGTTTCACGAGATAGTGTTGAAATGGCAGCAGGCCGTGTTCAGTTTCAATCTGCGTTCGCACCGGTTCATCGCTCATCGGCAAAATCTTCGCTTCGACTCCGAGGGCACGGCGAATTGACTCGGCACATTCGGAAAGCGTTTTGCCGCGGTGAAGCATGTCGGTGCGATGGATGTGCGTCGCGAGATCGCGATCGCCGAGATTAAACCAGGTCTCGCGACCATAACGGCCGAGATAGTCGCGCGCCGCAAACGTGTCGCCGTCAATTCCCCAACCAGTCGTTGGATTCACGACGCCGGCGAGTGTGTATGTGACGATGTCGAGATCGGGGCAAATTGTCAGGCCATGCATCTCGATGTCATCGCCGGTGTTGACGACGATCGTCAGTTCGCTCGGCGACATGGCGCGCGCGAGACCAAACAACAGCTTCGATGCGCCCACTCCTCCGGCCAATGCGACAATTCGCATCAGTAGCCGGATCCTGTGTAGTGACTTGGCTGGTCTACGAGTTTCAGCCGTGCCGCAGGCGCTGGCACTGCTTCATTTTCTTCATCTGCTTGGGAAGATTCGGCCGAAAATACGCGGCGCAGTTGATACGTTGTGGTGCGCTCGGCAGGCACGCGCCCGATTCGGCGGATTTGCGCGCGGAATTCGGCGGGCGAAACGTATTCGCCGTGCGTTGCGCCAGCCGATTGCGAAATGTGCTCCTCCATCAATGTGCCGCTAAAATCATTCGCACCCGCTTCGAGACATGCAAGCGACTCATCGAATCCCATCTTCACCCAAGACACTTGCACGTTGGGAATCAGACCGTTGAAAAGAATGCGCGCCAGGGCGTGAACCGCTAGGTTCTCCCGCCGAGTGAATCCCGGCCGTGAACCATCCTTGCGATACAGTCGAGTTTTTTCGTGGATGAATCCGAGCGGAACGAACTCGGTGAAGCCGCCGGTTTCTTCCTGAATTTCGCGAAGCAGCAGCATGTGCCGCACCCAGTGTTCCGGCGTCTCGACGTGTCCATACATCAATGTTGATGTGCTGCGTATCCCGACGGAATGCGCGGCGCGCACGATCTCGACCCATTGCTTCACTTTCAGCTTGTTCGGGCTCAAGGCGGCGCGGATGTCATCGTCAAGGACTTCTGCCGCTGTGCCCGGAATAGTGTTCAGCCCCGCTTCCTTCAGCATCAAAAGATATTCGCCGAGGGGCATGCCCGTCTTTTCGACGCCATAGGCAATTTCCATCGGCGAAAAGGCATGAATGTGCATTTCAGGAAGGGCGGAGCGAATGCCTCGCAGGATGTCGCGATAAAAGAAGCCATTGAAATCCTTCGGGAGGCCGCCTTGAATGCAAACTTCTGTGGCACCGGCTTTCCACGCCTCGCTCGCCTTTGCAACAATTTCGTCAATGGACAGAAAATATGCATCGCTCGCATTTGGGCCGCGCCCGAAACCGCAGAACGCGCAGCCGACCATGCACACGTTCGTGAAATTGATGTTTCGATTGACGACGTAGGTGATGACGTCGCCGACTTGCTTCCGGCGAAGTTCGTCGGCGGTACGAATCACCGCAATTAGATCAGCGGCATCAGCGTGCGCAAGCAGCCGGCAATCGTCGAAATCGAGTTTCCTGCCCTCTAATGTTGATTCGAGTGCGGAGCGCACGCCGGGGCGCGCCGCTAATAGGGCGGCATTGAGAGATTCGCGCGGCGCGGGCGTTACTGAATTGACGACGGCCATCTACTCTCCAATCTTTGCAAAACCATCGGCAGCAGCGAGTGACGCAACGTATGGCCGGACGGCATCGTGCAGAAAGCCGTTGCGCTCGATGAATTCAGGATAAATGGCGAGGCGCGGGCGCAAATGAAATCCGGCGTTGGCGGTTCGCTCGCCGAGCGTGGCGATGTGCGGCCAGGCGGCCTCGGGGTTGATGAAATCGGGGGTGACGGGGGAAATGCCGCCCCAATCATTGATGCCAGCTTCGAGAAGCCGCGGATAATTGGACGCGCTCAGATTTGGAGGCGCTTGGAGATTCATATCGCCGCCAAGCACGAGCCTCGCTAAGGCCACCGTGCGCAGCATTTCATCCATGTCAGGTTCCGGATGCGCGGCCATTGGCGTCGCGGGTTTGGCGCGAAAATTCTGAACGATGACTTCCTGGATGTGGCCGTGGCGCGCATGAAGCTCACGGATAGCAAGCAAGGAATCCACGCGCTCTTCCCGCGTTTCTCCGATGCCAATCAAGATGCCCGTCGTAAACGGAATTTTCAGGCGGCCCGCGTCTGCGATGGTGCGGAGTCGCTTGCGCGGCGCTTTGTCGGGCGCTTGCCAATGTGCCTGACCGCGACCCATTAGCCGCGGGCTTGAATTTTCGAGCATCAGGCCGAGGCTTGGATTCGACGTCTTGAGTTCGGCGAGATCGGCGGCGCTCATCAAGCCGGGATTTGCATGCGGCAGCAGACCGGTTTTTTCGAGCGCGAGCCGGGTCATTGCCGCAAGATACTCGAGGGTCCGCTCGAAGCCTCGAGCGCGGAGAAATTCGCGCGCCGCCGGAAACTCGACCTCGGGCTGATCGCCGAGGCTGAAGAGCAGTTCGTGGCAGCCGGCACGCTGCGCGATTTCGGCAGCGGCGATCACGTCTTCGGGCGTCATGTAGCGTCCGCCAGGTTCGCCGGGGTCGCGGCGGAACGTGCAATAGCCGCAACGGTCGCGGCAAAACGTCGTGAGAGGAATGAACGCCTTGCGGGAGTAACTGATCGTGCGTCCATTGACGCGATTCCGCAGGGAAGATGCTGCTTCGAGGAGCGCGGCGGTTTGTGCGTACTCGATCAACAGAACCGCTTCGTCGCGCGCGAGAAGCCCGCCCGATTCCCCTAGCGCGAGCGCGCGGTCAATCATACGTTGGCCCGGCTGGACCTCGGAAGATTTCGTCTTTGGCGTGCTGATGATCGTAACCATTGTTCTTTGTCCGAGGCGCTCGGGACTGAATATCGACTTAACCTGAAAGCCGAAAGAATCTTCTATCGAAACATATCTTTGCTTGGCGGACGAATCAACTCCTGCGCGCGCCCTCGCCCCGCTGGCAATGTGACGCCTCGAATGATTACGACCGGAACCTGCGCGGCTTTCTTCATCACCAGGCCCGCCGCAGCCGCGAGCTCATCGGCGACCGCGAGAATCGTCGCGTTGAGCATGTGGCCGGTCGCGTCCTTTTTGCCGCGCAAATCTTCGAGCACTGAGAAGCCCGCGGCGCCGATGGCGACATTCGCCAAGCCCAACCGCCAAGGACGCCCGAATGTGTCTGAAATAATCGCCGCCACTCGCACACCGGAAAGTGCCTTGAGCCGCTTGACGAATTTCTGCGCCGATGCGTCGGGGTCGAGCGGGAGGCAGGTGACCGATCCAGTGCCCCGTACATTCGATCGATCTACGCCTGCATTCGCGCAAACAAAACCGTGACGCGTTTCGACTATAAGCGCCCGCTCGCTCATTCTGATGATCCGGCGGGATTCGCGCAACACAACCTCGATAAATCGCGGATCGGCGCCGAGCGTTCGCGCCCAAGTTTGCGCCAGCGCCGAAGGTACGACGTCGCGCAATCGCACGATACGCCCTTCGGCCTTCGAAAAAATCTTCTGCGCGAGGACAACAACGTCGCCGGTCTCGATCCCGGCTCCCTCGCGCTGTGCCCCGTTCCACACGATCCGCGCGATGTTTTCGCCCGGCCTCACTTCCGGCAACGTCCGCAGACCGATCAGCTCGATTCGGCGCCGTATCTGCCGGCGGGAACTCGGCTGCGTCATTTCGCCGGACCGATGCCGGTAATCCGGATGCCCGATCCCAAAACCTTGTAGCGGCGATTTACGCCAATCAAGAAAGCCGTCAGCGACTCGACGATGCGGGAGTTCTCGAGTTTGCCACCGTCCACGTAGCGGCAATTCGGAATCGCTTCAACCCACGGCCGGAGCCAGCCGCGAACCTCGGCGCTATCCGCGCAAACGAACACGTCGCAATCCACCGGTTGATTTGATTCCTGAAGCGTGTGCGCAGATACATTTTGGAATGCCGCCGCGACGTGTACCGTATCCGGCAGTAGGCGCTTCGCCTGCTCGGCAGCAGAGCCGGCCCAGAGGCCCAAAATGCGCGTGGCCGCGCCGCCTACCGTGGCTTCGAGCGGAACGGTGCAATCCACCACGGTTTGTCCCGTGCGCAATTTCTCGCGAATGGAGAGCAGCGTGGCAGCTTGGGCGGAGAATGGGACAGCAATTACCACGATCCAGGAGTGAAGAATGGCTTCTTCGTTGAGGAAACCCTGAACTTTCGCCGTCGGCCCGATGTTGTCGCGGATTTTCTGCGCTGCTTCTTCGGCGCGCGATGCTACGCGCGAGCCAATTACGACATTAAATCCCGCCAGGGCCCAGCGCAGAGCCAATCCGTAACCTAGGTCTCCGGTGCCGCCGACGATTGCGATGGATTCATCTGACATAGAGATTCAACGCAAAGTTCCCGAGAACGGACGAGATGTATTCTATGCAACAGGCCGTCGTTCGTGAAACAAAAATCGTAGTTCGTGAGAGTCATTGATTGCAAGCCGACCGGGAGGCAGGGGCCTCCGAGCTTTAAAGTATCGAGTGCGGCGCGCGAAAATTTTTTCGCGCGAATACTGCGAGCGCTAGTGACTGTTGTTCGCAACCGGCGCGACGGGCTGCATCTGGGCGTGAACCTTGGAATCCTGCCAGCCGCCGCCTAGCGCTTTGATGAGCTGCACCGTTGTCAGCAGACGATATTCGCGGAGTTGCGCCGAAAGAACCTCATTGTCGAGGACCGTACGCTGGGCATCAATCACTTCAAGATAGTTCGCTAGACCCTCTTTGTAGCGCGCGGTGGAAATTTGGGCGGTTTTGCGCGCGGCGACCACAGCTCTATTCTGCGTGGCCTCCTGATCCTCGAGAACTCGCAAGCCGGCGAGGCCGTCTTCGACTTCCTTGAAGCCCGTCAAAACTTGCTCGCGATAATTCGCGACATTCTCGTCGTACGCGGCGCGTGCTCGCGCGAGATTAGCCGTGAGACGCCCGCCTTCGAAGAGCGGCTGCGAAGCGCCCGCCATGGCCGTCCAGACGGCGCTTGAAAGATTGAGAAGCTGGGTAATGTTGTCGGTCTGATAGCCAACGCTTGTTCCCGTAAGGCTCAGCGACGGAAAGAACGCGGCGCGGGCGACTCCAATCTGTGCATTCGCAGAAGCCATCAAGCGCTCGGATTCCGCGATGTCCGGGCGGCGCTCCAAAAGATCCGACGGCAAACCGGCGGGAATGGGAGGGGGCTCGAGGACGAGGGGATTTTCAGGAATAGTGAATTCGGAAGCAGGCTTGCCAACGAGGAGCGCAAGCGCGTGCTCAAATTGCGCGCGTTGCACGCCCAGGCCGACGAATTGGGCCTGAATCGTGGCGAGGAGCGTCTCCGCCTCAGAGACGTCGAGCCCACTGGCTACGCCGCCGGAGTGGCGAGCCTGGGTCAGCTTAAGAGCCTTCTCAAGCAGGTCTATATTGCCCTTGAGGATTTCGCGATCCGTATCCACGTAGCGAAGCGACAGATAATTCTGGGCGATGTCAGATTTCAGCGTAAGAAGAATGTTCTCGTAATCGGCTTCGGTGGCCTGATATTGGGCGCGCGCGGATTCGGTGGCCCGCCGGACCCGGCCCCAGAGATCGATTTCGTAGTTCAAATCCACGGGAAGATTGAGAGTGTTGTCGGTGTAAGGAGTGGTGACAAATCCCGGAGGATTCTCGCGGGCGCCGGAATACCTCTCTCGCAAGGCCGATGGGTCGAGCGTGACAGTCGGGTACAAATCGGCGCGCGTGATACGAAATTGCGCGCGTGCTTGCGCCACACGCGCCATCGCGGCTTGCAGCGGCGGATTGTTCACCATCGCTTGCGATTCGAGTTCATTCAGTTTGGGATCGCCGAACACTTCCCACCAATTGCCCTTGGCGATCGCGTCGTTTGGCGTCGCCGCCTTCCAGCCCGCGGGAGGAGCTTCCTTAAATGACGACGGAACTTCGACAGATGGGCGATGGTAATTCGGCCCGACCGTGCACCCACACAAGAGAGCTCCGATAAAGCAGGTGTAGAAAGCGGCGGTTCTGCGCAACCACCGTGGGGCTCGTTCCTGACTTATGGCTGGCATCGAATTTAGGGAGTTACTTAGCCTTCGAATCGGCGGGCGAGGTTTGCGTCACATTCACCACGTCGCCGTCACCAATCGAATCGGGCGGATTCAAGACAATTGCGTCGTTAGAATCGATCCCGGACAAGACCTCCATGCTGGTTCCGAGATCCCGCCCGATCACCACAGTTTTCAATTGGACCGTTCCCTGCGGCGTCACCACCGCGACCTGAGATCCTTTTGACCTGAAAATCAGCGTATTCGATGGAATCATGAGTGGAGGCTCGACCAGCTTCAGGTGGAAATTTACGGTCGCATACGCCCCTGGAAGCAGTTCACCCGTCGGATTCGGCACTTGTACTTCGGTAAGGAGCGTGCGCGAGGCGGGATCAATCGACCCTGCTGTCCGCACGACTTTCCCCGGAAATGTCCGGCGCGGAAACTCTGGTATTTGCAAGTCCGCCGGGACGCCAGCCACCATCGAGCGGCTATAGACCTGCGGAACACCCACATAAATCCGGAGCAGGTTCGTCTGCGCCATTCGGAAGAGCTGCACGGAATTTCCATTCTGAATCAGAGCGCCGACATCGACACTCCTCACGGTCACTATTCCGGAAAACGGCGCGATCACTTCCTTAAACGATTGCAGATCCTTCAATCGATGCACGTTCGCTTCGGCAGCCAGTAAATCCGCCTGGCGCGCTTTGTAGGCCGACACGTTCTGATCCACTTCCTGTTGCGACACGCCGTCCGATTTAAGCAACTCGACCCAACGATCGGCCGTGATCTTGGCAAGGTCCAGGTTGGCCTGCGCCTGCTGTTCAGCAGCTTGGGCCTGGCGAAGCTCCTGATCGATCTCGGGAGTGTCGATATCGGCGAGCAATTGGCCTGCTTTCACGCGCGCGCCAATATCGAAATACCACTTCTTCAAATATCCGTTCGTCCGGGCGTAAATCGGCGTTTCGAGATACGCCTGAATGTTTCCGGGCAGCAGGATTTCACCGGCGGAACTGGACGGCAGTGCGCGAACAACCGCAACCGGTGTGATCGCAGCGCTTTTCGCCGAGGAATTCAACGATGCACGAACGCCGCGGCGGTTCTCGATCCCCCATAGCGCAATCCCTACAAAAACGAGAACCACAATTGCGAACAGTATGACTCGCCAGGAGCGCCCACGCCGCTCGGGTGCCCCTTCGCCTTCTCTATGATTCTGTGTGTCGTCGTAGCCCATGGGTGTTGCTATTTGGTTCCTTTCCGTATGTGCAGGCCATTCTATCCCAGCGTCATTACGATGCCGGCTCTTCCTCTGAGAGAGCCTCCTTGTATCCGTTTCGCCGGATGTAGCTATAAACCACAGGAACAAAAAACAGAGTTCCGACGGTGGCGAACAGCAAGCCGCCGATCACAGCCCGGCCGAGCGGCGCGTTTTGTTCACCGCCTTCTCCGAGTCCGAGTGACATCGGCAACATGCCGATGATCATCGCGAGAGCCGTCATTAGGATTGGGCGAAGCCGCGTGAACCCGGCTCCGCGAGCCGCCTCGGTCGAAGTCTTGCCTTCATCGCGCATCTCAGTCCCAGCGAACGTGACGAGCAAGATACTGTTCGACGTCGCGACGCCGATGCTCATGATCGCGCCCATCAGCGACGGCACACTCATCGTCGTATGGGTGATGAATAGCATCCATGCGATGCCGGCGAAAGTCCCGGTCAGCGCCGTGATGATAATGAATGGGTCAGTCCACGACTGGAAATTAACCACCATGAGGAGATAGACCAGAAAAATTGAGAATATCAATCCCACTCCGAGATTGAGGAACGCCGTGTGCATGGTGGCAACTTGCCCTCGAATTGCGACGGTTGTCCCGCGCGGCAGCTTGCCTTTGAATGAATCCACCACGCGATTGACGTCCGCGGCAACGCCGCCGAGGTCACGGTCTTGCACGCTGGCATAAATTTCCACCACAGGTTGCGTATCGTAGTGCGTTACGACCGCAGGCCCGCTCTCGCGATCGATGTTCGCGACGTTATTTAGAATCTGAACTTGCCCCGGGTTTCCAATCACCGGAATCGTCTGGACGTCCCGCAGCGTGTCAACGCGGTACTGCGGCGTTTGTGTGGAAACGCTATATGGAATGCCCTCGGGGCTCACCCAGAAATTTGGCGCCGTCTGAAAGCTCGTCGTCAACGCCACCAGCGCATTGTTCCCAACCTCCTGCTGCGTGAATCCGACGCCCTCCGCGCGCGTGCGATCCACGTTGATCCTCAGCTTCGGCAGATCAAGAGCCTGCTGAATGTGAACGTCGGCCGCACCACCGATCTGCTTGATGCGCGGCAGCATTTGTCGCGCGACGTCGAAGTTTGCTGCCAGATTCGAGCCCACGAGCTGAATGTCAATTGGCGACGGCAATCCAAAATTGAGGATTTGACTGACGATATCCGCGGGCTGAAAGAAGAAGTCGGTTCCCGGAAACTCCGTGGGGAGATTTCGACGAAGTTCGCGGACATAGCCCGCCGTCGGATGGTGGTCAGCCTTCAGCGAAATCAGGATTTCCGCGTCCGAGGTTCCAATCACGCCGCTCGTGCTGTACGACAGGTTGATTCCGCTATAAGGCAGGCCGATATTGTCGAGGATTCCGGTTAACTCATCCGGCGGGATCGTCTTGCGAACCGAAGCCTCAACGCGATCGCACAACGCTGCCGTTTCCTCGACTCGCATTCCTATCGGCGCGCGCACATGGAGACGAATCTGGCCGGAATCAACATCAGGAAACAGGTCCGATCCCAGGAACGGGACCAGGATGAGAGTGGCGGCGCAAAATGCCAGAAACAAAGAACCGAAAAGCAAGCGGTGATGCAGGCACCAATCGAGCCCTCCGACGTAGCGGTCGCGGAACCGGTCGAAACCGTGCTCGAACCGGTTGTGGAATCTCTTAAACCATCCCGCCTGCTCCGGCGCCTCACGATGCGCCGCAAGCTTTCGGCGCTCCGCGCGAAAGAAGAAGAGCACAAGAGTGGGCACGATGGTCCGCGAGAGTAAGTAGGAAGCGAGCATCGCAAAGACTACAGCTTCGGCGAGCGGGCGAAAGAGATATCCGGCGATGCCGCGCATGAAGAAAATTGGGACGAAGACGATGCAAATGCTAAGTGTGGCCACGAACGCGGGAGCAGCGATCTGCTGCGCGCCCGTCAAAATCGTTTCATGAAGCGTTTTGCCTTCCGGCAGAAGGCGGTTGATGTTCTCGATCTCGACGGTGGCGTCGTCGACGAGAATACCGACAGCGAGAGCAAGACCTCCGAGAGTCATGATGTTGATCGTCTCGCCTAACATGCTCAACACGAGAAGCGAAGTTAGGATCGAGAGCGGAATCGAAATGGCTACAACGATAGTGCTCCGCCAGCTCCCGAGGAATATGAGAATCATGATCGCCGTAAGACACGCGGCGATGACTGCTTCTTTGACCACGCCGTTAACTGCGGCGCGAACAAATATTGATTGATCGATCGTCTTACGCAGCGTGAGACCCGGCGGCAGCGTGGCTTCGATACCCGGAAGCATGTTCACGATTCCGGAGACCACGGCCAGCGTTGACGCGTTGCCGTTCTTAAGGACGGTAAGGAGAGCGCCCCGGCGGCCGTCCTGCCGGACGATATTGGTTTGAAATGCCGCGCCATCGTGCACGAAGGCAACGTCGTGAACGTAAACCGTCGCGCCGTTCACTACCTTGATCGGCAGGTCGTTCAGTTCCGGCACTTTCTTCGGCGTGCTATTGAATTCGATGTTGTATTCACGGTCGCCAATCTTCGACGTGCCCTGCGGCAAAATAAGGTTCTGCGAATTCAGCACGTTCACAACGTCCGAGCCGGAAACTCCCTTCTCGAAAAGTGCGCGCGGATCGAGATCAACGTTGATTTGGCGCTGTTTGCCGCCGTACGGCCAGGGAATCGCCGCGCCGGGTACCGTTACGAGACGCGTGCGGATAAAATTGGTCCCGAGATCAAACAATTGCTGCTCGGAGAGCGTGGCACTGCTCATGCCAAGCTGAAGAATCGGCACGCTCGATGCGTTATAAGCGATAACCAATGGTGGCGTGGTCCCCGGGGGCGACTGTTTCAAGATCGTCTGTGAGATTGCGGTCACCTGCGCGACTGCGCCTTCGATTTTCACGTTGGGCTGGAAGAAAAGTTTGATGATCGCAATGCCATTGAGGGAAGTGGATTCGATGTGTTGAATGTCGTTCACGGTCGTCGTCGCAGCGCGCTCGGAATTGCCGGTAAGCCGGTCCGCCATCTCTTGTGGCGAGAGGCCCGTGTAGCTCCAAACGACGCTGACGACCGGAATGTTGATATTCGGGAATACGTCAGTAGGCGTGGTCAGAATGGCCAGGACGCCCAAGATTACGATGAGCAGGGATGTCACTACGAACGTATACGGCCTTTTGAGTGCGAGCCTTACGATCCACATAGATTCAAGTTTTCCTGGCGGTGCTTCACCCTAGCGTTCGTCTCCAACGCTAGTCCGGCGGCTCTGATCTTAGACGTGCCGTATGACGTCAAGTTTCAGAAACCAAATGCATGCGTTGTTCAAGGATATCGGCGCATTTGCATGAAAGCTGCGTGAAGATGACTGCGCGTCAACGCGTCGCGGTCTTCGTCCTTACAGGCTCGATGGGGCCCGTTCCGGCTCCCGACGTCTCGATGGCGGTTGTGATCTCAGCGAAATCTTGATCAGTCAGCGTCAGATTTCCGGCTTGGATCCAACCATCCACTTGTTCGGGCGAACGCGCACCTACGATGGCTCCTGTAACGCCCGGCCAACTCAAAGTCCAGGCTATCGCGACGGCGGAAACCGTGACGCTGTGCCGGCTCGCGATCGGCTTCAGAGCGTCGCGTAGGCGGAGATTCGCGTCCAGATTTGGCTGCTGAAATTCGGCGCTATGCTTGCGCCAGTCATCGCCGGCAAACCGCGCCACGCGGTCGGGACCAAATGTATCGGTCAAAATGCCTGACTGCATCGGGCTATAAACGATTACGCCCGTCTCATGAGCCGCGCACCACGGAATCACGTCCTGGCCAGAATTCCTGCGAATTAGCGAGAATGGCGGCTGGAGAGAGTCCACGTGACGAATGCGCTCGGCGCGCTCGAGTAACTCCACGGTGAAATTCGAAACACCTGCGGCCCTGACTTTTCCTTCGCGCACGAGCCGATCCATCTCAGCCCAGGAATCCTCAATCGGAATTCCCGCTTCGTCAGGCCAATGGAACTGATAAAGATCAATGCGCTCGACGCCAAGGCGTTTCAGCGATGCTTCAATCTCGCGGCGAATGGATTCAGGTTTCAGGCTTCGATAGCCGGGCTCGTACGGCTTCGTGGGGTCGGCAACGACTCCGCACTTTGTGAAAATGTATGGCTGCTCGGAAAGTGGAACTTCGGCGAGGGCGCGACGTACGACCACTTCTGAGTGCCCGAGTCCGTAAATCGCCGCCGTGTCAATCCAATTTGCGCCTCGTTCGATCTCGCGCCGAATTGATGCGATCGATTTTGCGTCGTCCTGCGGTCCCCAACTGTACGCCCAGCCTCCGCCACCGGCGGCCCAGGCTCCAAATCCGACCGTGCTGATTTCGAGCCCCGATCGTCCGAGCTTTCGTTTGTTCAGTTGATTCGAAACCATTGCGCCGCCCTCCAAATTTCGGTTTCCCGCCTTTTCCCTGGTGCAGTTACGATGAGCGAAGTGGAGACGAAGATTCTACGACTTCATCTTTAAGCGCGAAGGGGGATTTCGCGAGAGGATGGAGGCGCGGGTGGGATTCGAACCCACGAATGGAGGTTTTGCAGACCTCTCCCTTGGGCCACTTGGGTACCGCGCCGCAACGGTAAGTATAACGAAACCAACGCGATTCTTCACGGCGATCCGCGCCAATTTGAATAGCTCCCGTGCTCGTCAGTAAATTTTGAGGTCAAACGGCATTCGAACTTGCAATGGCTCGTAGGTGCTGGTGAGATGGCGCACCAGCGCTTCCACCGAAGCCCACTGCGCCGAATCTTCCTGGTGCCTCTCCATTAAGATCTCAAAAAAGGTTTTTTCCTCAGGGAATCGCACAATGTGAACCGTGCGGTCCGCTGGAATTCCGGAAAGCTGCTTCGCAATCGTAATGGCTCGATCGAGTCCGCCCAGTTCGTCCACGAGCCCGCGATCTTTCGCCTGCGAGCCGCTCCAGATTCTGCCTTTTCCGATTTTATCCACGTCCTCCACTTTCATTTTGCGTCCGTCCGCAACACCCTGAGTGAACCTCGCGTACGTTTCCTGAAGCATCTTTTGGAATGAATCACGTTGCGCCGGGGTGAAATTCTGTTGTGCCGAAAAGATCGTCGAGTTATCGCTGGTTGCGACGTAATCGGTGCTAAGTCCCAGCATGTTGTAAAGGCCCGAAATGTTGAGCTTGCCTCCGAGCACGCCGATGGACGCGGTAATCGTGTTCGGCTCCGCGACGATTTTGTTCGCGGACATCGCTATCCAATAGCCGCCCGACGCCGCGACATCCGACATCGAAACCACCACGGGCTTCACGCCTCGCGCCAGTTGCACCTCCCGGCGAATCACTTCGCTCGCAACCGCCGAACCACCGCCCGAGTCAATGCGCAGCACGATCGCCTTGATGCTTGAATCCTCACGCGCGCGCCGCAGATCCGCAGCCACCGAATCGCCGCCCATGATGAAGCCGCCGCCAGGCGCATTTCCTGATTTCCCGGAAATGATCAAGCCAGTTGCGTGAATCACGGCAATTTCCGTCATTCCGGAGTTCTTCACCTGCGAACGATACTTTCCGAGGCTGACGGGATTCCAGCCTTTCGCTTTCGTTTTCACGTAATCCTGCACCTGATCCCAATACGCAAGACGATCCACGAGCTTATCGCCCACCGCTTCATCCGCGGAGATGGGGCCTTTTTCGACAAGCTGCTTGAAAGTCGCGCGATCCATTTTTCGGCCGGCAGCGGCATCAGTCAGATACTGGTCGTAAATGCTGCGAACGATTGCTTCCACCTCTTCCCGGTGCGCCGGAGTGAATTTCTTTTCGGTCAGTTGATTGGAAGCGGTCTTGTACTCGGCGATGTGATAGTAGTCGGGAATAATTTTTAGCTTGTCGAGAGCGCCGCGCAGAAACGTCGCTTCTCCCATCATCCCTCGAATCCATATCTCGGACGTGGGCACAACCCAAACCTCGGAGCATGCGCTCGCGACGTAATATTCCTCGTTGCCCGCGCCATCGCCGCCCAGATAGCAGATGCTCGGCTTGCCGCTTTCGCGGAACGCCACCAGATGCGAGCGAATCTCTTCGAGTTTCGCCCACCCCGTCGCAAGCGGTCCGATTTTCACGACCAGCGCTTTTATGCGCGAATCCGTCTTCGCGGTGTCTAGCGCATCGGTGAAATCGTGTTGGACGGGCGTTGTATCGCCGTCGAATGCCGAGAAAAAGTCCGTCGGCCGCTGTTCCTCGATTTCGCCTTCTACGTTAAGAACCAGAACGGAATTCGATCTCACACGCACGGGCGATGAAACTGCGACTCCAATGAAAATGACGACGAACAACACGACAAGGATGATGATCAAAGCGCGGCGCGTCCCCCAGGTCATGGGTGAACCTCCATCGGAAGAATCTTGCACGAGAAATTCACGATAGCACCAGCCGGGCCAAAACTACAACGAACGTGCGAGTCTTAAGCGCCGGCGCGCGCGTGGTCTCATTCGTTGCACGAGCGGAGTGAGTGTCGATTATCGGGCTGCGATATTTGGGAACGATCGAGTCAGACTGGCGCCGTGACGACCGCTTCGCGAAGGTAGCGCGCTGCTTCTTCCGGCGGCGTGGGATTGATGTAGAAGCCCGTTCCCCACTCGAATCCCGCCACCTTCGTCAACTTTGGCATCATCTCGATGTGCCAGTGGTAATGATCGTTGGCCTCTTCGCCGACAGGTGACGTATGAATGACAAAGTTGTAGGCCGGCCGGGAGAGCACGGAGTCCAGCCGCACGAGATATTCGCGAAGCAATCGGGCCAGGCTGGCGTATTGCGTGCTTGGCATGTTCTCGAAGGCGGAGCTGTGCTGCCGCGGCAAAAGCCATGTCTCGAACGGAAAGCGCGGGGCATAGGGCGCGAGCGCGATGAAATGGTCGTTTTCGAGAATCACGCGCGTTTCCGTCTCCACTTCCTGACGGATCATGTCGCAGAAAATGCAGCGCTCCTTCTCGATAAAGTAGCGCCTTGAATTGTCCACTTCTTCGCGAACGCGCTTCGGCACAATCGGCAGCGCAATGAGTTGCGAATGCGTATGTTCGAGCGACGCGCCAGCCGGTTCGCCGTGATTTTTGAATAGCAGGATGTATCGGAAGCGCTTGTCGTTTTTCAAATCCACGACGCGGTCGCGGAACGCCCAAAGGACTTGTTCGACGGAGCGATCGGGGAGCATCGCCAGCGTGTTGTGGTGATCCGGAGTCTCGATGATCACTTCGTGCGCGCCGATCCCATTCATGCGATCGAACAGGCCGTCGCCTTCGCGGTCGAGTCCGCCCTCAATTCCCAGCGCCGGAAATTTATTCGGCACCACCCGAACTGTCCAGCCGGGCGTATCTTTGCCGCTTCCATTTCGGCCGTAAGCGATAATTTCCGGCGGCGTCTTCCCTTCGTTGCCGGGACAGAAGGGACAAACACCTTTGCCCTTTATCTCGACGCTTTCGCGCAAAAATTCGTTCGGACGCTTACCACGTTCCGTGGAAATAATGACCCATCGACCCGTAATCGGATCCCTGCGAAGCTCAGGCAACCTGGCCTCCCCGTTGTGGGTTAGACATCAAACAGATGCCGCCCTAAGCGGTGTCCCGGACTCGAACGGACTACACGCCTGGGCAAATCACGCCGCTGGGCGAGCAACACTGGCCGGGCAAACCACACCGCGCAATCTCCAGATTTTACTACGCAAATTCGCAAAATGGGGCCCGACTTACCACGCGGCGGCTGGACGTGACACTGGATACTAGAATTACCAGGATTGCTCGACGAACGCGCACTTGTGCAAACGCACAAGAGGCCGCTGGCCGGGGCGCGATTCGATTGCCATTACGTCGAAGCGATATGGCACCTTGGGGATTCTTGAGTCGCGCAAAAATTGGCGCGCCATGCGGCACACGTTTCGACGTTTCGCGCTGTCCACGGCGTCCTCGGGCTTCGCCGCGAATTGGCCGCCCGCGCTTCGCGTCTTCACTTCGATGAATGCCGACACGCCGCCATCGTAGCCGATGAGATCGACTTCGCCTTTGATTCCGGGCGAGGTGTAATTCGTCGCGATCATTGTGTAACCGTGGCGGCGCAGATACCAGTAGGCAAATGTCTCGCCGCGGACTCCAGTTCGACGCGCTCGAGCTTTTCTCGCCGCTTCGGCGCTCTGAACCTGCGCCTCATTCAGCTCGACCGGCGCGTCGCTGACTCCTCTGCGCGAGGCGAAGCTCACCAACCCATATATGAGTCTCGCGAAGATCGGCATCGCTACTTCATGACCTCGAAAGTAAACTCCATCACCTTGCCGCGAATCACAAAACTCAAATACTGCTCCCAGAATCGCCGGAACCACCGCGCGTGATTCACCAGCAACTCGAACCCCAGAATTCGCCACACCCGCAACAGCTTCACATTGAGCCGGCGTTCCCTCAATCTCGCATGGGTATACCACGATTCCTGGCCGTGTTTGCCGCCTGGATAAAAATAGTGGAACGATTCACTGCTGAGATGGCGGCGATGCGTGGGATCAGTGTACGACGCGATATCCGTGTAATGCGGCGTGACGATGAAAATTGTGCCGCCCGAGCGCGCGACGCGATGAAATTCCTCGATCGTCGCGATGGCATTTTCGACGTGCTCGATCAAATGAACGGCGCGCACTTCGTCGAACGAATCCTCGCGAAACGGCAAGCGGCCTCCATCGAGATCGCACAGCACATCCGCCGCAGTTTTCGGGTTTACGTCCACGCCGATTGCGCCGGGATATTTTGACGGACCGCAGCCAACGTCCAGAATGCGCGGCAAACGCTCCTCCGCGTGCGACGGGATGTCGAAACGAGTGGCTATTCTAGCAGGCGTCTAGCGCGGGATGGCGGCTAAGTCGTGACTGGTCCGATTGGGAGCGAAATCGCCTGATGGAAGTGAGTGAGCGGCGCGGCGCTGCGCTGCATTGCCTGCAGTTTGCAGCGCCCCTCGCGAAAGCAAATTTACATCGTTCGTTCGACTTCAGTGATGCACGCATCGAGCGTCTGGATCGCGAACTTCGCCTGTTCCTCGTCAATCACGAGAGGCGGGCACAGCCGCAGAGTGGTGTCGCCCGATCCGAGAACGAGCAGGCCCTTGTGGAAAGCCAACTGAACAATCTTGTTTCGCAAATCGTTCGCTTTCTCTTTGGTTTTCTGGTCGCGAACGAGCTCAATTCCGATCATGAGCCCGCGCCCGCGAACTTCGCCGACGATTTTGTGGCGCGTAGTCCAATCGGCAGTGAGCTTCATAATGACTTCGCCCATTCGCGCGGCGTTGGCCATATATTTCGATTCGAGCAAGCGTATCGTCGCGAGCGACGCAGCGATGCACACCGGGTTCCCGCCGAAAGTGGATGCGTGCGCGCCCGGCGTCCAATCCATCACGCTCGCGCGCGCAATCATCACGCCCAGCGGCATGCCCGAAGCGATTCCCTTCGCCGACGTGATGATATCGGGCTCGACGCCCGAGTGATCCACTGCCCACCACTTGCCAGTGCGGCCCATGCCGGACTGAACCTCGTCCGCAATCAGCAAAATTCCATATTTGCGGCAAATGCGCTGCAAGCCTTGCAGGAATTCCGCCGGTGCGAGAATGTAGCCGCCTTCCCCTTGGATTGGCTCGATGAAGATGCCGGCGACTTCTTCGGGATCCACGCGCCGCCGAAAGAGTTCGTTCTCGAGATAGCCAAGACAATCTTCCGCGGCATGTTCAGGGCGGATGCCGTACGTCCCGCGATACGTGTCGGGATACGGCGTGTGGAATACTCCCGAAAGCAAAGTGCCGAAGCCTTTGCGCTGGACGGCGCGGCTCGCGGTCAGAGAGAGCGCGCCAATCGTGCGGCCGTGAAACGCGCCATGAAAGGCGATGAGCTTGTCGCGCTTGGTGTGATATTTCGCCAGCTTAATCGCTGCTTCGATGGCTTCGGCTCCGGAATTGCCGAAATAAACTTTCTTCGGCTCCTTGCCAGGCGCGATCGAACTGAGCTTCTTCGCGAGTTCGGCAAGACTTGAGTAATAGAAGTCGGTGCCCGACATGTGAATGAGCTCGGCCGCCTGCTTCTGGATTGCGGCCACGACTTCGGGATGACAATGCCCAGTCGCGACGACAGCAATTCCCGCAGCAAAATCGAGGAACGTGTTGCCGTCCACGTCGTCAACCGTCGCTCCAATGCCACTCTTCGCAACAAGTGGGTAATCGCGTGTGCATGACGGTGAGACGAACTCCGCGTCTAGTTCGACGACCTTCTTCGCATTCGGGCCCGGCAGCGCCGTAACGAGATGCGGTAGCTTCTTTTCCATTACTTCAGTATTCGGCATGGATTCCTCCCAAGAATATTCAAAATTGTTCAGATATAGCTAGGGAATGTCCGGTTCGCGCAGGCCGGCCACGGCGCGCGCACCGGTTAGTGCTGGGGAGGAAAGGAAACTAATCGACGCTGAAAAGACCTGGACGCTCGTTCGAGGGCAAATCGTGCAGCGGGCGCGGATTGTAATGGCGTGAATTCACTCGCGTTTCCAACGGATACTGCCGTCTTTCATATCTTCCAGGATTATACCATTCGCGCCAAGCTGCGCGCGGATTTCATCGCCGCGTTTGAAATTTCGCGCACGTCGGGCTTCCTGCCGTTCGTTAATGAGCGCTTCGATCTCCGCATCGCTAATCCCGGAACGTTTTTGCGCGAAGCCGAGCGCCTGAAGCTTGGCGTCATCATTGTCTTCGAGCACCGCGAGGATTTCATCGAATTTCCGCAGCGCCGCGAGAACGATCGGCGCATTCGACTGGCGGAATTCGCCGCGGTCAATTGCCGTGTTGATATCGCGCACGAGATCGAACACAGCGGCAAGCGCCTGCGCGGTGTTCAGATCGTCCGAGAGTCCCTCGTCGAACTCGTCTTCGCGCGCCTGGATGCGTGCCGCCATTTCTGGCGCATCGCCTGCCGGAAAACGCCCTGTTTCAACGCGCGCCTTAAAGTTTCGCAGCCGCTCGACTGAACTCGCCGCCTGCTGCAATCCATCCATCGTAAAATTGAGCTGCCGGCGATAGGGCACGGAAAGCAATAGAAAGCGAATTGAGGACGGCCGATAGCCCTTAGCGAAGAGGTCGCGCAGCGTGTAGTAGTTGCCGGTTGACTTCGACATCTTCTCGCCCTCGACCATCAAGTGTTCGGCGTGCAGCCAGATTTTTACGAATTGCTTCCCCGTGGCCGCTTCGCTCTGCGCGATTTCGTTCTCATGATGCGGGAAAGCGAGATCTATGCCGCCAGTATGAATATCAATCGTCTCGCCGAGGTATTTCATGGACATCGCGGAGCACTCGATATGCCATCCGGGACGCCCGGGTCCAATCGGCGTTTCCCAGAATTGCTCGCCGGGCTTCGGCGCTTTCCAGAGCGCGAAGTCGCGCGCGTCGGCCTTATCATAACGATCCACGTCAACTCGCGCGCCCGCTTGAATTCCGGCGATATCAATGTGCGAGAGCTTGCCGTACGACGGAAACTTCGAAATTCGGTAATAAATCGAGCCTTCGCTCGGGTACGTGTAAGTCTTGTGTTGCAGCCGCTCGATTAGCGCCACCATGTCGTCAATGTGGTCGGTTGCGCGGACGATTCGTTCGGGCGACTCGAGGCTAAGCGCTTTCATATCCTCGAGGAAGGCCTGGACATATTTTTCGGTATACTCGCGAATTTTTATTCCGGCAGCGGCGGCGTTCTGAATGATGCGATCGTCCACGTCCGTGAGATTCATAACGTGATCGAGTTTGTATCCGCGTATGCGCAGGAATCGGCGAAGAACATCCTGGAAGACAAACGTCCGGAAATTTCCAATATGCGCGAAGTCGTAGACCGTCGGCCCGCAGGTGTACATCCGGATTTCGCCCGGATGGACCGGCTGAATCGGCTTCTTGTGGTTCCTTAGCGTGTCGTGTAGCAGGATTTCGTGCATAATCGGCGCATCAGCGTGTTCCCCACACAAATTTCAAATCGTTGATTGTAGCGAGGATGCACCCGAGTGGCAAACGCTGCGCGAATCGGCTTTCTAAGCGGCTCGCGGCGGCCAGCCGTCACGGCGCGGCGATAGGCTCGGTTGACGCGGCTGGAACCAAAGGTCGAATCTCGACGCGCCGGCTGACCACGGTGGCGTCGCCGTCCTGAGAGGGCACAGCGTCGGGTGGACGAGCCTTCTCCAAAAACATTCCATCAGGCGGCAGGGCGTAGCTCTCATCGAGTAGATAGGCTTCGACTGGCGATGCACTCGGCAACGTGAAACTCATCTCGATGCCTTCCGCCGGCATCGTCGCAACTTCATAGCTCTTCCAGCCGTGCAACGCTTCGTTGAGAAACGCAAGAACGCGGCCCGATGGCGCAGGCATCGCGCGTCCTTCAATTTCGATGGACGCCACTCCGGACGAGGGCGGAAAAAAGATGGAACAATCGGGCGCGCCTCGCGGCGATTTGATCCGGACGTTGTAGCGAACGCCGGTGCCGGAAGGCTCTGAGGAAAGCTCGGTCAATTCTGGGCCTGCAAGTTCAAATTGCGGTGCATCGGCCTCAAATCGTGGCGAGAAATCCCAAGGGAAAATGAGCCGGGGCTTTTTCGTGAACGATGCCGCGGCGGCGAGCCAGTCGGATAAGCTCTGCGAATTTGCTGCCGCCAGCCATTTTCCGCGATGCGCGTCAGCGTCGAGCCAATATTGAAAATTAACGCGCTGCGGAGAATGAACGGAATACGCCGGCGTCGCAAAGCCGATGCCTCCCGCGAGTATCGCCATGGTTACCGCGAGCCCGCTCAACGTGCTCCTCATTCCGTCGTCGGCCGATGCAAATGCCGGAGCCAAAGTTGCAATGGCGAGCGTGACGCAGATTGATGCCAGCGGCAAAACTCCAACGTCCAGCGCATCGTAAAGAAACCAGATGGATGGGATGAACACGGAAAAAATCGCGGCCGCCTGAATCAACACGGCGATTTCGCGCCGCCAAAGTGAATTCTTCGAGTCGAGCACGGCCGGCAGAGCGGCAATCACAGCAACAGCAATCGGCACGATAAATATGAAGCTCGCGCCCGGATAGTTGCGCGACGTCCAGATGGCAGCCGTGGCAAATAGAACGTTGCCGGCCGCCCAGTAGCCCCAAAAGTCGACACGCTTCTGAAAAATCCGCACCACAAAGACGACGCTCCAGATCGCGAGAGCGAGATATGCAATTTTGGCGACGATCGGATGCGCGATCCATCCGTATTCGCTCCCGGCTGGCGGCACCGCGCCGGTGACGCGATATGCGACGAGCAGCACGTAGCCAATCGCTCCCGTAAAAATAATCATTCCGAACCAGCCGAACACTCCCCATATCAGAGTGGAGATGAATAGCGCGTGCCTTCGAAACAGGAGCGCGATTTCAATTAATAAAAGAAACGCGACTGTAGCCGCAATCGGAAATGACGATTGCTCGTTCCAAAGTACCATCCAACGCCCGAACACATCGAAATACACGGCATCTCCCGCAGGAGGATCCGTCAGGCCGGCGTTTGCGAACGCGAGGACGGTCGAGAGCGCATTGTCTCCCTGGTGTTGGAGACTGCTGGCTGAGACATTCTCAAAATTGTCGAGCGGCGTGTGATAGTGCGTGACGTCGCCGATAATCGCGAAGTTGAGTCCTTGATAGCCGGCCGCTTTAAAAACTGAGAAGTCGGTATCGTTCGGCAGCCGTTTATAAACCGTGTAGTAGATCGAATTCGTGATGGGGTGCGGCACGGCGTGCTCGTACAAGCGCATCGCCCAGTCGTTGGCGCTTCCCGTTTCAAACATCAGGCTCGGCCCTGACGTTCCGCGCGCCTCGATGTTGACGGCGACCTTCACCTCGGGTGCCCACCGGTGACTCTTCACAAACACATCGGCGCCGAGCATTCCGGCTTCTTCTCCATCGGTGATCAGGAGAATAATCGGATGGCGCGACGGCATGAGCGTTTTCAAAATTCGCGCGACTTCGAGGACGGTAGCAACGCCCATCCCGTCATCCGAAGCTCCCGGTCCCGCGGGAACGGAATCGTAGTGCGCCACAAGCAGCACGGCCTCGCCGGGATCGGTGCCTTCAACGCGCGCGGCGATGTTCATCACCGACCCGCACGAGCCCCATTCGTTGCAGCCGAAGCCAGGCTGGATTTCCGGCTGGTAGCCCAGATTCGTCAAAATCTCGACGATACGCCCTCGCACCGCAGCATCCTCGGCGCTGCCAACCGGATGAGGTAGCGCGTCTCCGACTAGCTGAAAGAGAACGCTCCGGGCGCGCCCGGCGGAAAATTGCGATGGTGGCGCGTCCGCCGGCTTTGCTGGGGAGGGACGATATCGAAAAAGCGTGATGCCGCAGATCGCCACGAACAGGACGAGCCCGAGCAAAGTTCCGAGGTTTGCGCGATCTTCAGGCACAGCCATTCGGTTCTCCAAGGTAGCGGGATGCTACGGCCCCCACACGTGTAAGTCAAACGTATACAGCAACAAAGCGCAATAGCGCACCCGGACACTGGCCGTTCTATCGAAACACGCTTTGCGGGCCGGAGCGGAAACATCCTGCCGCTTCGGATGTGCCTACATTCGGATATGCCCAAGCTTAGAAAATAAGGTGTTGCGCTGTTAAATCTCAGCGGTGGTAGAATCCGCCCCTATTCCCTAAGGCCCAATTAAGCACCATAACGCGAACGTGGGCGCATACCCGCGTGCTTGGGAGAGGATGAACATGGACGGCATGGGACTGCTTTGGACACTCATCATTGGAGCGCTGGCCGGCTTTCTCGCCGGACAGCTCGTTAAGGGCCGCGGCTTCGGCCTGCTCGTGGACATCATCGTCGGAATCGTCGGCGCGTTTATCGGCGGCTGGGTATTCGGAGCGCTCGGCATCTTTACAGTGGGATTGATCGGACTGCTGATTCGGTCGGTGATCGGCGCGGTGATCTTGCTGGTCATCATCAAGGCAATCAAGAGCGCGTAAGAAGCACTCTCCGCCAAACGGGACTACGGCGCTCGTTACGCTGCACGCCGTAGTTTGTATTGGTAAGTACTTCTATAGCTCGCTCCGTGGCTTAAAGCGATGCGGTAAATTTATCGAAGATGTGTTCGGCGAGCTCATCGGCACGTTTTTCGCCGCCGTGCTCCTCTAGTAAGACAACTTCGTTGCTGGCTGTCACCTTCGGACGGTACTCCTCGCGGTCATTGGGATATTCGCAACGGATGACGAGAATGTCCGGACTATAGGTAACAGTCAGAAGCTGGTCCACGGCCTCCAAAGCGCGCACGACCACCTTGTTGGCGTCGAGGCCCGCCCATTCCAGCATGTGTTCGCCGAGGCCCTCATTGATCAAGTCCATTCTGCGCCTCAGCGACTGCCGGGTCTCGGTCCACATCTTCGGCATCTGTGAGCGCTTGAGCTCGCCCACTTCCTTGCGCACTTTCTTATCCGCGTCGCTGCCGCCTCTCTGCTTGCGGATTTGTTCTGCTTTCTTTTGTGCCCATTCGTTTTGATCCATTTCGCGCCCGCCCCTGTACTGATGATGCCATGCTTTTAGGAAGCGGCGGCATCGTGAGCGGCTGAAAGGTTAACCACGCTGAGGCAAACTTCAGCCGCCTGATCGAAAACAGCGGTTCGGGTGACATTATGAAGACGCCATTACGGACACCAGAATTATGGAAAGACAAGACACGGGTTGGACTTTACAGGGCCCAGTACCCGTGCTATCGTCACTTCCCGTAACCGCCTATTTCGCACGCGCCAGGCGGCAGGGCCACGGACCATCGACCCTCCAAACTTTTTGTCCCGGAAGAGCTCCTTCTCAAAAACTAAGCCTTTGTTTCTCTTGACGTTGCGTCGAAGAGTGCAAAGCCTATCTGAGGGTACGCGTGCTCAAACTTCGTAAAGTTGAGTTGTTGGGCTTTAAGTCTTTCTGCGAGAAGACGCAGATCACTTTTAACGGTAACGGCATTACCTGCATTGTCGGCCCGAACGGCTGCGGCAAATCGAACATCGTGGACGCCATTTCCTGGGTTCTGGGCGAGCAGAGTCACAAACTTCTCCGCGCCGAGCGCATGTCCGATTGCATATTCAATGGCACAGCGAAGCGCCCCCCGCTCGGCATGTCCGAAGTGACGCTGACGCTGGTTGACCCAGAGCTAGCTGACGCCGTTGCGCACGTCCTGGCCGCGTCAGAGGAAGCAATCGAGCCTCCGTCCACCGATGCACCATCCGGCTCGCCAGAAATGTCCGCTGACGCAGGAATCGAGACCGCAGCCGCCGATGGCGCCGACTCAGTGGAAGCTGGAGCAGAAGACGCCGCGATCATCTCCGACAGCGGCATTGCGGGCAAATTCCGCAAAAAGCGCGCCATTCACAAGCCCGCGCATATGCCCAAGCCCGGCGAAGTCGTCATCGGGCGCCGCCTTTATCGCTCCGGACAGAGCGAATACATCATCAACGGCCGCGTGGCGCGCCTCCGCGACGTCCAGGAACTCTTCATGGGCATGGGACTCGGCCCCGATTCCTACGCCATCATTGAGCAAGGCCGCATCGGGCAAATCCTGAATTCGAAGCCGATGGATCGCCGCGCCATCATCGAAGAGGCCGCGGGAATCACGATGTACAAGACCAAGCGGCGGCTCGCCGAAGCCAAACTCGAAGCCTCGCGCGTGAACCTCTCGCGCGTGAACGATATTCTCGTGGAAGTTGAGAAGCAGCTCGCATCGCTCAAGCGCCAGGCATCGAAAGCGCGGCGCTACGCCGAATTGCGCGAACAGATGCGCGGCGCGTTGCGCACAGTGCTTGCAAGCAAGGCGCAACATCTCGATTCCGAAGCTGAAAGGCTCGAGAGGGTGCTGCGCGAAATGGCCGCTGCCGAGGACGACGCCACGCGCTCGCTGCGTGAACTCGAGGCCGAACAGGAACGCCTGAATGCGAGGAACTACGAGCTCGAAGCCGAACTGCGGCAAACGCAGAATCTACTAAGCCAGACGGCGCTCGATCTCGATCGCGCCGAGAATCGCATCGCATTCAATCAAGAGCAGGCGCGGCAACTCGAGTTGCGCATCGCCCGCGTGTTCGTTGAAATCGAACTGGCCGAGCGCGAATCCGTCGAGCTCGATTCGCGGCGGCAAGCCCACGAAGCTTCTTTGACCGAGCTGCGCGTGAGCACCTCCGCACTTGAAACGGCGCTTCGCGAAGCTCTCGATGCCGCGGGCCGCGGCGTGGACGATCAGAAAAATCTCGAAACGCGAATCGAGCAACTCCGCGCCCTGGCCGCGCGAATGAGCGAGGAAAGCATTCGCAGCCTAGCGGACGCCACCCAAGCTGACGAAACCGTGGCTCGCCTCGCGACGCTCGAATCTCAGCGCGCCGCTTCCCTCGCAACCTTCGAATCCGAATGCGCCGCACAAGCTCAAAACACGCAAACGATGGACGTTCGAAGCCTGCTCGCCGAAATCCGCGGTCAGGAGCTCGACAACAACCTCCGCGAAGCTCAGGCACGGCTTGCCGAACAGCGTAAGGCGCATGCGGAAGCTAAGCAGTCATTCGAAACGATGCGCGAAGCACTCGCCGCCGCCCGCGCCCGCCGCGCTTCGCTCGAGCAGATTCTAGACGAGCGCGCTTATTCCGCCGACGCCGTGCAAAAACTTTTCGCGACGAGCGGAGGCGATGGCCGCAACTTCCGCGCCGTGGGCTTGCTCGCCGATTACGCCGAGGTGGAAGAAAAACACGAAAGCGCCATCGAGCAATTCCTGCGCGATGAACTCGAATACGTTGTCGTGGAAACTTTCGATCACGCGCGCGAAGGCGTGGCGCTCCTCCGCAACGAAATGGGCGGTCGCGCAACATTCTTTGTGGACTCGCTTCGTGCCCAGAACATCGCCATCACCACAGCTCCGGAGATTTTGCCGGCAACTGAGGGCGTGGTCGCGCGGCTCGACCGTCTGGTCGAATTCCGCGATCCACTCGGCCCTGCCGCAAAACAATTTTTGCCCAAGCTGCAGTCGGCTTACGTGGTCGAGCACGCACCGCTCGCCGAAGAACTTTCGCGCACGTATCCTCAGCTTCACTTCCTCACGCTCGATGGCACGTGCTATCACGGCCGGATGATCTCGGGTGGCCGCGCGAATAATGCTGGGCCGTTGGCGTTGAAGCGCGAACTGCGGATGCAGGAAACCGAAGCTGCGCGCCTCGACGCCGAAGCTTCAACAACGCAGTCAGAGATTCAAAATATCGAAAGCGAAATGACGCAAGCCGAAGAGTGGCTCACGTTCATGAACACGGAGCACGTGGAGGCTGCGAAGGAAGTGGTCGCCAGCAGTCACCAGCGCGATCAAGCGCGCATGGATCTTCGGCGCGCGGAAGAGCAACGCGACGCTTGCCTTGCGGAGATCGGCGCCATTCGAGCGGAAGCGAATACGGCACTAAGTCGCGCAAAAGAGTCTGCCGCGCGGTATGCGGGTGCCCAGGAATCGCGGAGCGCAGCGGAAACCGAAGCAGCAGCGGCGACTGAGCACCTCGCGGAGATGCGCCAAAATCTTCAATCGCAACAGGAAACGCTGACGCAGCAGCGCGAAGAACTCGCGGCGATGTCCGAACGTCTCGCAAGCGCCGAGGCAATTTGCGAGCGTATCGCGGCCGAGGCTTCGCAATTGCTAACTCGCACCGAAGGCCTCCGCGAACAACACGGAACGCTCGTAACCGAGCGAACGCAAATCGAATCGAGCACCGCGGAACTCGCTCAGCAAGCCGAAAGTTTGCGTGCCGAAAAATTCCGCATCGAGGAGAAACAAGCTTCGCTCGAACGCGAATTCGACGAAACGCGAAGCCGAACAGCCCAACTCGACGCAACACTTCGCGGCCAGCGCCAGTCGCTCGACGATCAGCGCGCCCATCGAAGCCAGTGCGAAATCGAGAAGGCGCGGAACGATTCGGACCGCGATTATCTCCGTCAAGCCTGCGTGGCGGAACTCAACGCGCAGCCCGAGGAACTGATCGGCCAGGAGTCGGTCCTGTTGACGGGCGAAGCTCTCATCGCCGCCGAGACGAACTTCAATGAAATGAAAGCTCGCGTCGAGGCCATGGGCCCGGTGAACATGATGGCGCTCGAGGAATATCAGGAGTGCGAGCAGCGCGATTCGTTCCTGCGCCGCGAACACGGCGACCTCATCGAAGCCATCCAAAATACCCAGCAAACCATCGCGGAGCTGGAATTGATTTCGCGTCAAAAATTCGAGGAAGCTTTCACGGCGATCAACGCGAGCTTCGCGGGAGCGTTCACAACCCTTTTCGGCGGCGGCCACGGAGAAATGCGCCTCACCGAGCCGGACAGCTCAGGCGAAGCCGGCATTGACGTGGTCGCGCAACCGCCAGGCAAGCGCTTGCAAAATGTTCTGCTGCTTTCGGGCGGCGAAAAGGCGCTCACAGCGCTCGCATTGCTGATCGCAGTCTTCCGCTATCAACCAAGCCCGTTCTGCATCCTTGATGAGGTGGACGCGCCGCTCGATGAAGCAAACGTAGGCCGCTTCATCAACATGCTGCGTGAGATGGGCTCCGAGACGCAGTTCATCGTCGTCACGCACAATCGCAAGACGATGGAAACCGGCTCCGTGCTTTACGGCCTGACGATGCAGGAACCCGGCGTTTCGAAACTCGTTTCCGTGCGCTGGGATCAAGCCGAGGCACAGGCGCCGGTTGCGCGAGCGGCGACGAACGCCGCGTAGCTCTCTCACAAAATCAGCCGCAGGGATTTTCGCGCGGCCGGCCGGGCGTCATCGCCACGGTCGCGCTTCACTTCCTGCTTCCATTTTTCTTCTCCGTTGACATCGCCCGTTCGTACGCTAGAATACCCGCCTCCCTGAAAGGACAAAGCTTCGTGGCCTCATCACAAATGGCTCTCGCAATTTCAGAAACTTCGTTTAGCGGATTGAAACTCCGCGGACGCGGCAAGGTTCGCGACATCTACGACGCCGGTGACGATTTGCTCATCGTGGCAACGGACCGGCTTTCAGCATTCGACGTGGTGCTGCCGACGCCCATCCCCGACAAGGGAAAAGTGCTGACGCAGCTTTCGCTCTTCTGGTTTAAAAAGCTGCACGGGATCGTTCCATCGCACGTCCTCGAGGCCGTCAATTTCACCGGCGAACTCGCGCCATACGCCCGGGAACTCGCGGGGCGCGCGATGCTCGTCCGGCGGACCGAGCCAATTCCAATCGAGTGCGTCGTCCGCGGATATCTCTCGGGTTCGGGCTGGAAGGATTACAAGAAAACCGGAAGCGTTTGCGGCATCGCGCTGCCCGGCGGCCTGCTCGAATCGTCAAAGCTGCCCGAGCCGATCTTCACGCCCTCGACAAAGGCCACAACAGGCCACGACGAAAATATTTCGTTCGACGAAGCGGCCTCGCGAATCGGTACGCCTCTGGCAGAACGGTTGCGCGACGTTTCCATCGAAATCTACCGGCGCGCATCCGAATATGCTGCGGAACGCGGCATCATTATCGCCGACACAAAATTTGAATTCGGCATCGCCAACGGCGAACTAATCTGGATAGACGAAGCGCTCACGCCGGATTCTTCGCGCTTCTGGCCGGCCGATGAGTACAAACCGGGCCACGCGCAGTCTTCCTTCGACAAACAATACGTCCGGGACTACCTCGAGCAGGTTGGCTGGAACAAGCAAGCCCCGGGACCCGCATTGCCGCCGGATGTCGTCGCGGCCACGCGCGCCAGGTATCGCGAAGCTTACGAGCGGATTACGGGTCACCCACTCGACTAGACCCAGGGCCGATTAGAACGAACGCAGAGGAAATGGGGCGGAGCGAACGAACGTGAAAGATCAACTGGAATCTCTGGTCGGGCAATTAGTCGAGCGCGGAATTATGCTCGATGAAGCGGTCAACGAGTTCGAAAAGAAATTTATCCGCCGCGCTCTCGAACGCGCCAACGGAAACCAATCCCGCGCCGCAAAGGTTCTCGGAATCCACCGCAATACCCTCAGCCGCAAGGTCGAAGCCTACAAACTCGACACCCGCGCTCACCGTCGCAAATAACCCGTTCGCGGATTTTTTTTAAACTTCCACACGAGATCCCCAGATCCGGCCAACAGCCACTCCCTACCATCGAAGCGCCGGCATCTTGCCGGCGGTTTTTCGCGCAATCACCAAAAAACGAAAACGTTCAGCAATATGCCCCACACTAATACGTCCCCAAAAATGAAATTGGCCGCCCGGCTTCGGCGGCCAATCTCAAATCTTCAATTCACTTCAACTCGTCAAGCGAACTCAGTTACTCGAAGCCTTCGGAGGCGGAGCCACCTTGTGTGGCTTGCGCTTCCCTTCCGACTTCTCCGGTGGAATGTCTTCAGGATTTACCTTCGCCTTTTCCCAATGCAGCATGAACGGATCAGGATCGTAGCCAGTCAAAGTTCCCGCGAATCGCACGCCATCATCTTTTTGCAGGCGGCTCGCTTCGGGCTGTCCTGGCACTTTCACGTCCATGTTAGCCGTCGTAGCGGCTTCCATTTCTTCGGAAGTGGCTCCCGTATAGACGTGCAACTCAACCATATCCGTCCCCGGCGTCACATCAATCACTTTGCCGACAACTTCCGGGAAATCCAGTCCGCAAATTGCAAGCCACGTCATCTTAGCCTTGTCTCCGCCGCCCTTGAGATCGGCAATCACGGAGAGGATGTTCGAAGACTGGCGAATCTTGTCAAGATCAGCGGAGCTGGGAATGCTGTACGTCGCAGGGCGATCCGGAGACGTTGCCGCCAATTGCAACAGTTCATTCATTTGAGGATCAACAAGTTGATCGCATCCCGATTGCTCGTAGGCCGCAATCTGCTTCCGCAAATAGTCTTTGATCTGCGTGTCACCTGGCGCCTTCAACGCGATGGCCCGCGCCAGCGCCCAGAAACCATCCAAGGACTGTGGCGGAGTCGAGTACAGCAGCGCCACCCCCAGCCGATAGGAGGAAACACCGTCATCCGCCTTGTTCGCGAGCGCAGCCTTGAACGACGCAGCGGCGCTAGCGTAATCCTTGAGCTGCAGCTCGGCAAAACCAGTCGTAGCATTGAACAGCGCGATGGCAGGCTTCTTATTATCGGCGAACTGCTGCGGGGTCATATTGTCCGGCTTCGGTAGTGCATCGAGCAGTTGAAGTCCCTGCAATGCCGCAGCCTTCGCTTTATTCAATTGGTCTGTGGCGTCGGCGGCCTTGGGATTAGATGTAAACGCAATCTCGAACACCGCGCTGCGCGAATAGAGTGCTTGCAATCGTCCGGCCCCATCCGCCTTGGCATCGCTATCCGCGATGTACTTGTCGGCGTATTCGATCACCTTCGGGTAGTTCTTGAGGGCGTTGTATTCGGTGAAATACATCTGGTCCACATACTTCATCAGCGTGGATTTCGGGAACTTCGCCACGAAATCATCGAGGCACTTGACCTGCGACTGCGGATTCGTCTCCGCGCGACACGCTTGAAAGGCGTTGTACTCCGGAATCGTGTAGGCCGGTTGTTGGGCAGCCGGGGCCTGCTCCTGCGCGGCCGCGTGCGGAACTTGCAAGAACAGCAGCGCGCCTGCTGCCAGCAGCATCGCCTTCGCGACCATACACTTTCGCTTCATTGTTTAACCGCCTCCTGAACCAGATTCACTTTGGGCAACGGTCGAGAATAGAAATACGACCCCTGCGGGACACGTCGAAAAGAAAGCTACGGGATTATAGGAAAAGGACTTTCGCCGCGCAAGGTCAATCGCGCCTTCGCGGCGCTCGATTGCAACTACCTGCTGCATCCCGTGACGTTTTTGCTCCGATGTTAAGATGGTGAATCTTTGGAAAAGGACGCATGGGAGGAATAACATTATGGCTGAACCAAAAAGCGAGAATCGGCCTTTGGCCGGTGCAGTGGCCCTGGTAACCGGCGGGAGCCGCGGTATTGGGTTGGCTATCGCCCGCCGCCTGACGAGGCTCGGAGTCCAAGTTTGCATTTGCGGCCGCGATGCAGCGCACCTTGAAGCTGCCGCCGCCGAGTTGAAGCGTGATGGCGCCAAAATCCTCGCCGTGCCCGCCGACGTTTCTCGTGATTCCGACATTCGCAACCTCGTCGAAAAGGCTCAGCACGAGCTCGGCCCGATCGAAATCCTTATCAACAACGCCGGAACATACCGCTCCGGCCCCATTCACCAACTCGCCGAGTCGGACTGGGATGCAGTGTTAGACACCAATCTGAAGTCCGTGTTCCTGGTCAGCGGCGCGGTCATCCCCTCCATGATTGAGCGGAAGCGCGGCCATATCATTAACATCTCTTCGCTTGCGGGGAAAAATGCCTTCGCGGGCGGCGGGATTTATTGTGCTTCAAAATGGGGTCTTCAGGGACTGACGGCCTGCATGGCGGAGGATCTCCGCGCCTACGGAATTCGCGTAGCCTCGATTTGCCCCGGCACCGTGGCCACGGATTTCTCACCGCACAAGGGCCGCGACACCTCCAAAATGCTGCAGGCCGATGATGTGGCTCACGCCGTCGAGTCGCTGCTGACGCAGGCGCCGCAAAGCTTCATCAGCGAAATTGACATCCGGCCAACTCAGAAGCCCTAACTCACACAGCTTCAATCACATCGAACGCGCTGCGACTTTTTCGCACTCCCCGCATCTAATCGTTTGACATTAAACGATCTGCGTCGAGACACACAAATTGCCGACACACTACAAAGGAAGCGCAAAGGCAGTCCGGGCGCTAAACGCACATATCAACCTTGAGCGCGCTGCAAATACCGTGGCCGCTCAATTGACAGCGCAACTTGACCCACAGGGCTTAACCATAAGCCAGTTCGGAACTCTCGAGGTCTTGTACCATCTCGGCCCCCTCTGCCAGAACGAAATCGCGCAAAAGCTTTTGAGATCGGGCGGAAACATGACCCTCGTAATCAACAATCTCGAAAAACAGGGCTGGGTCCGGCGCGTGCGCCAAGGCAATGACCGCCGGCTGATTCGCGTTCACCTCACGCCTAAGGGGCGGCGAGAGATTGCGCGAGTAATTCCCGGCCACGTCAACGCCATTATCAAAACGATGAGCCCCTTGACGGCGCGCGACCAAGAAGATCTAAGACGGATTTGCCGCAAATTCGGACGCGGCAGCGCCACGAATTCCCGAAACACATTTTCGGAAAGGGGAAATAAACATGATTCAAATTCGACCAAGTGACGAGCGCGGGCACGCGCAACACGGCTGGCTGGATAGCCGGTTCACATTTTCATTCGCGGACTACGACGATCCCAAGCACGTTCAGTTTCGCTCTCTGCGCGTGATCAACGAAGACCACATCGCTCCGGGCCAGGGCTTCGGCATGCATCCTCATCGCGACATGGAAATCATCACCTACATTCTCGAAGGCGCCATCGAGCACCGCGACAACATGGGCAATCGCGGCGTCATTCGCCCGGGAGAAATTCAAAAAATGAGCGCGGGCACGGGAATCCTTCATAGCGAATTCAATCCTTCGCAAACGCAGCCGGCTCATCTGCTCCAGATCTGGATGGTTCCTTCGAAGCGCGGCATCAAGCCCACTTACGAGGAACACAAGTTTGCGCCCGGCGAGCTCGATGGACAGTTTCAGCCCGTCGCGGGACCCAATGCCACTGTCTCAATTCAACAGGATGCGGAATTGCTCGCCGCAAAATTGAAGCCCGGACAAAAAGCGATTCACGAATTGCGCCCGGGGCGTCACGCATGGCTGCAGATTGCGCGCGGTGCCGGACAAGTGAATGGACACGCCGTGAAAGCTGGCGATGGCGTGGCCGTTTCCGATGAAGCTTCGATCAGCTTCGATCCGACGGAACCATCCGAGGTCTTGCTTTTCGACCTCGCGTAAAAGCACCACAATCATCTTGAACCGAGATGGAAACGTTAGGAGAAAAGAAATGACGGACACCAATCGTTTTACAGCTCTATTCGCGAGAATTTTGCTGGGAGTAGTCTTTCTGGCCAGCGGCGCCATGAAAATCGCCGGATTTTCAATGGTGGTTGGCTTCGCAACGGCGAAGGGCCTTCCCTTCCCGGCCGTAAGCATCGCCTTGGCCGCTGCCATCGAACTCGTGGGCGCCGCAATGTTGTTTCTCGGATATCGCGCGCGTCTCGCATCGTTCGTGCTGTTTCTTTACCTGATTCCGACGACGTTCATATTCCATAATTTCTGGGCGGCGCACGGAGCCGAAGCGCAGATGCAACTTGTCAATTTCCTAAAGAATGTCGCCATCATGGGCGGTCTGCTCATGGTGGCTAGCGCAGGCCCTGGCCGCATCGCGCTCGGTGAGCCGGCAACGCAATCACGCTAACCGAAGTGCCTTTTATCAAGAGACAAAGTCCCGGGTTTCGATCCGATTCGTCGAAGCCCGGCGGCCCAGGCGCAGACAATTGGCGCAACCGGTGCGAATCTAGGTAAGATGCAAGGCGCTTCTGACTTCGATTAACGGAGGATGTCTCATGAAAATACCGGTGTGGTTCATCGTTGCCGCTCTGCTCTTGATCACCGCGGCGCCAATGCGTGCGCAGCAAACCGCTCACGCGGACATTCTTGATTCCAAGGGAACGAAAATCGGCACCGCGCGGGTCGAACAGTCGAGCAGCGGCGTTCGAATCTCGTTGACCGCGTCGCAGCTTCCGCCGGGAACTCACGGATTCCACATTCACACCGTGGGCAAATGCGATCCGCCCGACTTCAAGACGGCGGGACCCCATTTCAATCCCGACAACAAAAAGCACGGTGCCAAGAATCCGGATGGCCCGCACGCTGGTGATCTCTCTAATATCGAGGTCGCGGCTGACGGAACTACTCACGTAAGTTCACTGGCGCCCAACGTGACGCTCGGCGATGGCCCGAACTCGTTGTTCCACGACGGCGGAACCTCACTCGTCATTCACGCGCAGGCCGACGATCTGATGACCGATCCCTCGGGCAATTCCGGCGCGCGAATTGCTTGCGGCGTCATCCAGAAATAATCGCCGTCCAGAGAATCTTTAACCTGGAAATAATGCCGCTCGGCTAGCGGCGGCGGAAAAGCCTGTGGTGTCGACACACCCAAACGTACTTTGGAGTCATAACAAAATGGAAAAGCGGGCACAGACATCAACTCCAATCAATGAATTCCTCGAGCGCCGCTGGAGCCCTCGTGCCTTTGCGAATCGCAGCGTCGAACCCGAGAAATTGCGAAAATTGTTCGAGGCTGCTCGCTGGTCGCCATCGTCATCAAACGGGCAACCGTGGTACTTCATTGTCTCCCTGAAGGAAAATCCGGACGAATTCGCCCGCGCAGTCGATTGTTTGCGTCCAGGAAACGTCACATGGGCCAGGAATGCGCCGGTACTTCTCTTCACAGTCGCCCGGCTGAAATGGCCCGACAAGCCCGATCCAAACCGGCACGCCATCTACGATCTCGGCCAATCCGTCGCACACCTCACTTTTGAAGCGACGGCGGAAGGACTCTTCGTCCATCAAATGGGCGGATTCTTTCCCGACAAAGTGACGGAAACCTACGGCATTCCGGATCGATATGAAGCGATGAGCGCGGTCGCAATCGGCTACAGCGGCGACTCGGATTCCTTGCCCGAGGACTTGCGAAAAAAAGAGTCGGCACCTCGAAACCGCAAGCCGCTCGAATCGTTTGTTTTCGCGGGGGAGTGGGAAACGCCCGCGCCGTTCCTCAGAAGTTAAAACCTTCAGAAGCTAAAACCTTCGACAATCGTTGTCATCCCGAACGAAGTGAGGGATCTGCGGTTCGTATGGAAAGGCTCTATCACATTTCCACTCAGGAAAGCTCGCCCCTCCAGCACTTGTAGCGCCGGACTTTTCAGTTCGAAAAATTCGGATTCCGCCTTCACTTCCAATATCTCCTTCGCCCGCGAGCGAACTCATCCCATGCGCGGCAGAACAATTCCCTGCTGCGCCTGATACTTCCCTTTCTTATCCTTGTAAGAAATTTCGCAGACTTCGTCCGACTCAAAGAAAATCACCTGGCACAGTCCTTCATTGGCGTAAATCCTCGCCGGGAGCGGAGTCGTGTTGCTGATCTCGAGGGTAACGAACCCTTCCCATTCCGGCTCGAATGGCGTGACGTTCACAATGATTCCGCACCGGGCGTACGTGGACTTGCCGACGCAAATCGTCAGAACCGACCTCGGAATTCGAAAATATTCCACCGATCGCCCCAGTGCGAACGAGTTCGGCGGCACAATGCACACATCACCTTCGAATTTGACGAACGATTTCTCGTCGAAGCGCTTCGGATCCACGATCGAGGAATTCACATTCGTGAAAATTCGGAATTCGTTGGCCACGCGCATGTCGTAACCGTAAGACGAAACGCCGTAACTGATCACTCCATCGCGCACTTGGCGGTCGGCGAACGGCTCAATCATCTTCTCTTCCAGCGCCATTCGGCGAATCCATTTGTCGCACTTCACACTCATGAGCAAATCTCCTGGCTATCGCGGACACATTGTCGAAAATGGCAGCGCATCTTAGTACACCCTCCCCGGCTTGACAACCTACAACCCCCTGTCTAGCATAGATTTGCGGTTAGCGTGGAGGCAGTTGTGATCAAGCTTGACATCGTAAATGCCGTCGTACAGAAAACCAATATAACGCGGACCAAGGCTGAGCAGGCCGTCGAGACCGTCTTCGAAGCCATGAAGAACGCCCTCGGCCACGGAGAGCGCATCGAATTGCGCCGCTTCGGCGTGTTCAACGTCAAGCCCCGGAAAACCGGCATCGGCCGCAATCCTCGCACGGGCCAACAGGTCAGCATCCCTCCCGGCAAAGCTGTCCGCTTCAAGCCTGGCAAGGAATTACAGGCGCTCGAAGACGTTCCCGCCAAGAAAGCGGAAGCGGCGCCGCCTTCGCACTAAATTTTTCCAAGGGACAGCGTTCCAACGGCCGTTCGAAAGATAATTTTCCAAGGGATAGGGCATCTCACACCTATGAGCAGTGGAAATGGGCATGCTCGTATCCCTGCTGAAATCGCCGAATTTCAGTTCCCGCCGATTGAAATATACATTCCGCCGCGTCCGCGCCGCCGTCCCATAGCGCTTCCCCTGCTGCTCTTTCTTCTCACCGTTATTTCCACACTGGCCGTCGGTGCCGAATTCGCGCGATCGTATGCCAGCGGCGTGGAGCCTTTCTCGACCGATGACAATCCGTTTGTGACCATGATGCAACCGATTTTGCATCCTGGCATGTTGAAGCTCGGCATTCCATTCTCGTTCACGCTTCTCACCATTTTGCTCGCGCACGAGCTTGGCCATTACTTCGCCTGCCGTCTCAACGGAATTGAAGCGACGTACCCGTATTTCATTCCCGCTCCGACGCTGTTCGGCACTTTCGGCGCGTTCATTCGCATCCGCTCTCGTATTCCCACGCGTCGCGCGCTTTTTGACGTTGGCCTGTCCGGTCCAGTTGTGGGCTTTATCTTCGCTGTCCCCGCGCTCGTTTTCGCAATCGCCAATTCCAAATTCATCTCGCCCGAAGCGTGGGATCCGAACGCGCTGCATTTTGGAAATCCGCCGCTCGTTCAGCTCCTGGCCGCGCTCTTTCATCCGCACGAAAATGTACATGCGTTATTGCTGAATCCGGTCGGCCGCGCCGCTTGGGTCGGCCTCTTCGTCACCGCCCTAAATCTTATTCCAGCTTGGCAGCTCGACGGCGGCCACATTCTCTACAGCCTGACGCCCTCGCAGCATCGCCGCATTTCTCTTTTCATCGGCGTGGTCCTGCTGGCGATGGGTTGGTTCATGTGGGCCGGCTGGTATTTATGGGGCGGGCTGATTCTCGCGTTCGCAATTCTTTTTCGTCATCCGCCCCTGCTCGATCGTTACGAGCAGCTTGACCCGAGGCGCCGCCTCTGGGCAGTCGTCGCCATCGTCATCTTCGTGCTGAGCTTCACTCCCTGGCCAACCACGTAACTACTCTCCCGCCACGGCTAGGCCATCCCACTGATCTGCAGAATCGCCGCTCCGGTCAATTGCGGCGCCCGGCTTCAAAGCCTATTCTGACGTCGGAGGATCTTTCGCTGGACTGAAGTCCAGCTCCCCCTGCTCAAGCAGGGGGCTCCCACCTCATCGGCTCGAGGCGCAGTATCGGTGGGAGTCCCCGCATTCATGCGGGGGAGGTGCGCTTCAGCACCGGAGAAATCCCGCGGCTAAATTCAGCCGGACATTCACCTCTCACCGCAGTTCACGACAAACTAGTCGGATCCACATCCACGATCACCGCAGTCTCCGGAATCTCCCGTTTCGCGCAGAATTCAACGCACCCGCTGAGCGCCCTCGTGAGATTCGACCGCTTCGCCGCCTTCAAAAGAAACTGAAACCGGTATTCCTGCCGCAATCTGGCAAGCGGCGCAGCCGCCGGCCCCAGCACTTTGATTCCCTCTTTCTCAAAAGGCGTGAAATAACTCTCAAGCGTTCGCGACCACCGGATCGCGTTCTCGAGGCTCCTGCTGCGGATGAGCACATTCGCCAACGCCGCATACGGCGGGTAATGCAACATCCGCCGGAAGTGCGACTCCTTTTCAAAGAACGCAATGTAGTCCTGCCGCACGGCGCATTCGATAGCGTAGTGCTCGGGATAATATGTCTCGACGATCACTTCCCCCGGCAAATTTCCACGACCCGCGCGACCCGCCACCTGAGTTAACAGCTGAAATGTTTTCTCCGCCGCACGAAAATCCGGCCGCCCCAGCGCAAGATCGGCACCAACCACGCCCACAAGCGTTACAAACTCAAAATCGTGCCCCTTCGCCACCATTTGCGTGCCGACCAGCACATCAATTTCCCGCCGCGCAAAAGCGCCTAAAACTTTCTGATACTCCTGCTTCGTGCGAACCGTGTCGCGATCGAGCCGCGCAATGCGTGCCTGCGGGAAATGTTCGCGCAAAGATTCCTCCACGCGTTCCGCGCCATCGCCGACGAAGTAAAGATATTCCTGCTTGCACTTCGGGCACTCCTTCGGAATCCGCGCGGTGAACCCACAGTAATGGCATTCGAGGCGCGCTCGCTTTTTGTGATACGTCAACGCAATGCTGCAATTCTGGCATTGCAGTGATACTCCGCAGCCTCTGCACATCAGAAACCACGAATACCCGCGCCGGTTGATCAGAATCATCGCCTGCGTTCCCGCTTCCAGACGGACTGCGATCGCGGCGCGCAGCGATTCGGAAATAGGCGACGCGCGATGGGTGGCGCGAAATTCCTCGCGCAGATCCACCACGCGCACCTGCGCCAGCGGGCGATTCTCCACGCGCGTCTTCAGCTCCAGCAGAGTGTACTTACCCGTGCGCGCGTGGTGATAACTTTCAAGCGACGGCGTCGCGGAACCGAGAACCACCGGCACCCCTTCGAGTCGCGCGCGATAAATCGCTGTGTCGCGGCCGTTATATCGCGGCGCTTCTTCCTGCTTGTAACTCGTCTCCTGCTCTTCATCCACAAGGATCAGCCCGAGATTTTCGAGCGGCGCGAACACAGCCGAGCGCGTGCCAACTACGATGCGCGCCTCGCCGCGACGCACGCGCCACCACTCCCGCGCGCGCTCGTTATCCGTAAGCGCGCTGTGCAACACGGCCACACCCGGCCCAAATCGCGCGCGCACATGACGGCTCATCCACAGCGTCAGCGCAATTTCAGGCACAAGCACCAGCGCGCTTCGCCCCTTCGCAATCGCTGCTTCCACAGCGCCCAAATAAACTTCCGTCTTCCCGCTGCCCGTCACCCCGTGCAGCAAGCCAACGTGAAACGCCTTCGCATCAATCCAGTTGCGGATCTGCCCGAGCGCCGCGGCTTGCTCGGCATTTAAAATATTCGATGGCGCCGTGTAATCCGTATCCCATGGATCTTCTTCCGCCGCGCGCGGCTCGTCCCAGAGGATCAGCCTGCCTTGTTCAGCGAGATTCTCAATCACGCGCCGCGTAACGCCCGCCGCGACAATCAAGATGGGCAGCGGCAGCGGAACTCCGGCTTCCAGCAGCGCCGCTCGCACCCGCAATTCCTTCTCGTTCAAAATCTTTTCTTCGGCGCCTGACTCCTCCGGCTTCCACGCCACGATCTTCTGCAACCGCTCCTTGCGCCGCACGACAATGTCATTCCAAGTGAGAAAGCCTTCACGAACCAACCGCTCCACTGCCTCTCGCGCGGCCGGCACCTTTCGAAAACGTGAGAAAGCCGCAGCGCCATCCGCATTCTTCGTGATGTCGAGCGCCGTAAATTCCGCAAGTTCACGCTCGTTTGCAGGTCCCCGCGCCACAAGTTCCGCCAAATATTCGCGCCCCGCCTCCATCAGCGAATATTCGCGCTCCTGCCGCACCTCGGCTTCCGGCGGCAGCAGCGAGCGAAACGTCTCGCCGATCGGCGCGACGTAGTACTTGCTCACCCAGCGCCCCAGCTCGATCAGCGACGCCGGCAGCGCCGGAATCGGATCGAGCAGCTCGGCAATTTCCTTCACTCGCACAACATCAGGCGCCCGATCCGTCACCGCCAACCCAACGCCAATCATTTTTCGATTGCGAAACGGAACGACAACTCGCCGCCCCACCAAATCAGTCGATTCAAGCTTCGACGGAACAGCGTAGGTAAAAAGCGAACGCAGCGGCAGTGGCAGAGCGATCTCGCAGTAGCGGGGCGCCATGGCGGACAATCAGTGTAACAGGCTAAACGTCGGAAACTCTCAGCGCGGAAACTTCATCAGATGCTCACGAGAACGATGCCGATAAAAATCAGAAAAATCCCGAGCCATTGCGTGCGCTCAAGCCGCTCGCGAAGTACGATCCACGCGAGAAATACAGTCACGGCGCTGAAGAGCGAGCCGATAACGGTAACGACAGCAACATGCCCCGTGCGCAGCCCAAGGCTGGTGACGAGAAATGCGCCGGCATCGAAAACTCCCACGCTCACAATCAGCAACCACGACCTCATGGGCGGCAATCGGATGCTCTGCTTCGCAGGCGCCGCAATCGCGACGAGCAGAATCGACCCAAGCAAGCGCACGCCCCACACCGACATGCCCGCGCCCATCTTCGTAATGATGTGATAGCCGATCAGCCAAAAATTAATCCCGTAGATCGTCGAGGCCATCAGCGCCAATCCGACGCCGCGCGTCAATCGCCCGCGCGGACGAGTGCCGGATTGCGCGGCATCCACTAGCGGCGGCTTAAAAGAAGTCGCCGCAAGCACCACACCAACGAGCGAAATAAATATCCCGACGATGTGAATCTTGCTAACGCGCTCCCCCGCGTACATCGAGAGCAGCAACGTCAGCGCCGGATACACCGAGCAAACCGGCGCAACAATCGAAAGCGTTCCAATTTCGAGCGAGCGATAAAATCCCAGCGTCGCCACGCTGCTGAGCGTCCCCGAAAGCGCCACCCAACCCCACAGCCTCCACGAATGCACGGAAAATTCGCGCGCCAGTTCGCCGTCGAACGTAAGCCAAACTGTCAAAATTCCGACGCCAACCGCCTGCATAAACAGAAGGGTGCGAAATGTTCCGATCTGTCTCGTCGAAAATCGCGCGAGAAAATCCGCGGTTCCCCATAGAACGGCGGCAGCGATTCCAAGCGCGATGGCCAAAATGTCCTCGGAGGAAAAACTAACGCGGAGAGGCCGGCTTCTTCGGCTCCAGGCCCAATACAGCCATCACCTTTTGCAGGTCTTTCCACACTTCGGGCTTCGCCGCCGGATTGCGCAGAAGGTAAGCCGGGTGATACGTGGCCAGCAGGCGCGTGCCGCGGAATTCCAGCCACTGCCCGCGAAATCGCGAGATGCCTTGAGTCGTCGAAAGCATCGTCTGCGCCGCGATGCTGCCGAGGCACACGATCACCTGCGGCCGAATCGCGTCAATCTGCCGGATGAGATAAGGCGAGCACGTCGCGACTTCATCTTTTTCAGGGGCGCGATTTTCCGGCGGCCTGCATTTCACAACGTTGCAGATGTAAACATCTTCGCGCTTGAGCCCCATCGCCTCGATCATCTGGTTCAGCAATTTCCCCGCGCGCCCCACGAATGGCAGTCCCTGCGCGTCTTCGTCCGCCCCCGGCCCTTCGCCGACAAACACGAGCGTCGCCGAAGGATTCCCGGTTCCGAAGACGATCTTGTGCCGGCGCTCGTGCAACCGGCATCGAGTGCATTCGCCGAGATCCTCGCGAATTCGCTCGAGAGTATCGCCTTCGATTTTGTCAGTGGCGTCGAAAAGTGACGGGCCGCTCGCAACCGGGAGAGAAATACCCGGCGCAGCCGCGAGACTCGGCATCCGCCGGGATGTGGTATCGAGCGAACGTTTCTGTGCGTCTAATTTTATTTTCGGCATAAGTGGTGGAGCTGGCGGTGGTGTTTCAACAGTCTCGGCGAGAAGGATTTCTGCGACAAGCGGCGCGTCAGCCCCAGCGCGATCGTGAAAAAATGGCGACAAGCCGAGGTCATCAGCATATCGAAACCATTCCTCGATTTTTGCGCGCGTACTCTCGTCCATCGGCGGCACACGTACCAGCAATCAAATTGGCGCACGAACTCACGGCGAAAATATCAATGTGGCCGGAGAGAGTTTACTTGTTTTGGTGCCGCAATTCGAGGGCTTGATCGAGGATTCTGTCGGCGACGTCGCTCTTGGACATTTTCGGCAGCGCGATTTCGCGGCCGTCATTGAGAAAAAGTGTAACGATATTCGTATCCGTGTCGAAGCCAGCGCCTTGCTGCGTAACATCGTTGGCAACGATCATGTCGGCGCCCTTGCGAGCCAGCTTGGCTCGTGCGCTTTCGGCCACGTGCTCGGTCTCCGCTGCAAATCCAATCAGCACGCGCGAGCCTTTGTTGCGGCCCAATTCCGAAAGTATATCGGGCGTAGGCTCAAGCTCAATCGTAAGATTCGCCGTTCCGCGCTTCATCTTCTGCGCCTGCGGCGAAACCGGCCGGTAATCCGACACAGCAGCAGCCTTAATGATGATGCTCGACTCCACGGCGCGCTCGAGTACAGCGTCACGCATCTCCGACGTTGTCCGCACCGGCACCCAATCCACTCCCTCAGGGGCCGCAAGATCGGTCGGCCCGCTCACAAGAATCACATGCGCGCCGCGCCGCTGCGCAGCCGCCGCCAGCGAATAACCCATTTTCCCCGACGAGCGATTCGTCAGAAACCGAACAGGATCAATATCCTCAGCCGTCGGCCCAGCTGTAATCAAAATCGTTTCACCCGCCAAATCCCGCCGCAAACCAAGCACGCCGCACACGGCACTGGCGATAGTCTCAATCCCCGCAAGCCGCCCCGCTCCCGTCATCCCGCACGCGAGATATCCTTCATCCGGGTCCACTACGTGAACTCCCCGCGCTCGCAGCGTCTGCAGATTCGATTGCGTCGCAGGATGCTCCCACATATTCACATTCATCGCCGGCGCAACGACTACAGGAGCTTTTGTGGCGAGATAAAGAGTAGTGAGGAAATCGTCCGCAACGCCGTGGGCAAACTTCGCGAGGATGTCGGCAGTCGCAGGCGCGACCACCAGAAGATCAATCCTCTGCGCGACGGCAATATGCTCGATCGCACTCTCGACATTCGGCGCATCGCCAGAGCCCGCCCCCGCGCCGAACATTTCCGTAATAACTTTCTGCCCGGTCAGCGCCGCGAACGTTAGCGGCGTAATAAATTCCCGCGCCCCGCGCGTCATCACCACTTGCACATCGAGCTTTTCCTGCTGCAGGCGCCGCACAAGCTCCGCCGCCTTATACGCAGCGACGCCGCCCGTAACTCCCAGCGCGATTCTCATGCCATCTCTTACAGATTATCTTTCCGCTTCTTCGCTTCGCCTTCCGTCTCTACGATCGGATCGGGCGCCTCGAATTCCAGCAGTCCCTGCCGCAATTCTTCTTCGGCGACGCGGGTGTATTTTCGCGCCCTCGGATTGTCGATCAGTGGCCGTCCTCCAAGCATTAGCTGCCTTGCACGCTGCGATACCACAACAACGTAGGCGAATTGACTTTCCGGTGCCTCCGTCGAAACCACCATTTGTGTTTCACCCTCCAAAAGATTTCAAAATCTCTGCAACCTGATCTTCTCGGCGAGCCACCCGGCATCGCCCGGCGAGCACAATCGATTGAACTTCGCGTTCGGCTCGCTCTTTCTTGTCGTTAATCACCGCGTAATCATATTCGCGGTAATGTTCGAGTTCTTGCCGGGCGCGATCGAGACGCCGTGCGATTTCGTCGCCCGAGTCCTGCCCGCGCGCGCGAATCCGCTTTTCGAGTTCCTGGCGCGACGGCGGCACGATGAAAATCGCAATCGCTGCGGGAAGTTTCTTTTTGATCTGCGCCGCGCCTTGAACGTCAATCTCGAGAATGAGATCAAGTCCTCGTGCGCTCGCCAAATCGAGCCAGCTTCGCGGCGTCCCGTACCAGTGTTTGCCGAAGACCTGCGCGTACTCGAGGAATTCGCCCGCCTGCTTCATCCGCTCGAACTCTGCTTCGGAGATGAAATTGTACCACTTGCCGTCGCTTTCCGCCTTGCGCGGAGGCCGTGTGGTGCACGAAACCGATAGCAGCGTCCCCGGCAGCTCCAAAATCGTTTCCACCAACGTGGATTTTCCCGATCCCGAAGGGCCAGACACAATGAATACTTGCGGCTCCTTGTCGTCTGCCATTTTCACTCGATGTTTTGAACCTGTTCCCGCAACTTCTCGATTTCGGATTTTACTTCGAGCGCCATGCGCGTCACGTCCAGACCTTCGGCTTCCGTTCCGGGAGTTTTCGATAGCAGCGTATTCGCTTCCCGTTGCATTTCCTGCAGCAGGAAATCGAGCTTCTTTCCAATTTCGCCGCCGCCCGTCAATAACGACTCAAACTGTTGCACGTGGCTCCTCAGCCGCGCAATTTCTTCGGCGGTGTCGCTCTTTTCGGCCGCAATCGCAGCCTCTTGTGTGAGCCGCGCCGGATCCACCGGCGCGGCATTGAGCAAGTCCTTCAATCGTGCTTCGAGGCGCCTCGCGTACGCTGGACGAATTCGTTCCGCTAGAATTTCGATCTTGCCCGCGAAATCGCGAATCGTCTTCAGCCGTGCAAATAACTCCTGCGCCAGAATCGCGCCTTCCGACTTGCGCATTTCATCGAGCTTCTCTAGCGCTTCGACGAGACACGTCTCCACGAGCTTTGCGAATCGCTCTTCGTCGCCTTCGCTGAATGCTTCCGGCGCGCCAACTACTCCCGGAAGCCGCAAAATCGCCGCCAGGTCGGGCTCGGAAGAAAGGTTGAACTGCCGTCGCAGAGTTTCTGCCGCCGCGAGATATGCCGCCGCAATTTCAGCGTTCACCTGAACTGCCGCCGGCCCGTTCGGCTGGTAATGCAGCGCAACATCGAGATGCCCGCGATGCACGCGTGCGCGAATCACTTCGCGAATCCGCGCTTCCACGCCCTCGAATCCTTCCGGCGCTTTCACGCGAACATCCAGAAAGCGATGGTTCACGCTGCGCACCGTGACGCGAATTACGCGCCCGGCTTCTTCGGCGCGCGCCTGCGCGTAACCGGTCATCGACTTTAGTGCGGCCGTCTTCACTGTGCTCGTCCCTGCGGCAGTTTCCGGCATATCACATGGGCCCCGGCGCCGGGAGATCGAGATCGACGTCGCGAAATTGCATTTCATAAAGCCGGCGGTAGGTGCCGCCGTGCGCCAAAAGCTCTTCGTGCGTGCCCATCTCGTGAATTCTTCCGCCATCAAGCACGGCAATTCGATCCGCGCGGCGAATCGTCGAGAGGCGATGCGCGATAACAAAAACCGTCCGCCCGGTCATCAAGTTGTTCAGCGCTTTTTGAACGAGATTTTCGGACTCAGAATCGAGCTCCGATGTAGCTTCATCGAGAATCAAAATCGGCGCATCCTTCAAAAGAGCGCGCGCGATGGCGATCCTTTGTCGCTGCCCGCCCGAGAGCCGCTGGCCCCGTTCGCCGATGCGCGTCTGATAGCCCTGCGGCAGTTGCGTGATGAAATCGTGCGCCAGTGCGGCTTTCGAAGCCGCAACGACGCGCGCCTCGGGCAAATCCGGACGGCCATAGCAAAGATTGTTCCAGACGGTGTCGTTAAAAAGAATCGTCTCCTGCGTGACGATGGCCATCTGTTCGCGCAGCGATCTGAGTGTCACCTTACTGACGTCATTGCCATCAATCAAGAGCGTGCCGTTGGTCGCCGCATGAAAACGCGGAAGTAAATTCACAAGCGTCGTCTTTCCGGCGCCGCTCGAGCCCACAATCGCAATCACCGAACCAGCCGGCACGGTCAGCGAAATGTCCCGCAAAATCTCCGTTCCGCTATCGTAAGCAAATCCGACATCGTCAAATCGCACCTCGCGCGAAAATCGAGGCAACGCCACCGCTCCAGGCGCTTCGGAAACTTCTTCCGGCAAATCGATGAACTGGAATACGACGGTCGAAGCGCCAAGCGCCTGCTGAAAAAGCTGATAAATTCCTCCCAGCCGCTTCATCGGCTCGTACGCCTTGAAAAGTGAATAAATGAACGCCAAAACTGCCCCGGCTGTCATCGCGCCATGATTGATCGCGCCCCGCGCATACAAGATAAGTAGCGAAAAAACGACGGCCGAAAGCACGTCCATCATCGGCCCGGTGGCGGCATACGCGCGAACCCAGCGCATATTCTCACGTAGCAATTGCTTCGCGGCATCACGGAACTTGCCGATCTCGAACCGTTCCATGCCGAATGCTTTCACCACGCGGTTGCCGCTCATAGTTTCCTGAACGATCTGGCTCAAATCCGCTAATCGCGTGCGGCTCGTCTCCGTCGAGCGTCGAATCTTTTTGCCAAGCTTGCTCACGGGACCAATCACCAGCGGAATGAAAATCGCGCAGCCGAGCGCGAGTTTCCAATTCAAGACGAGCAGCACCGCGATGAATACCACCAGCGAGAAAATCTGCCTGAAAAAGTCGGCCAGATATTCAGAGAATGCGCTGCGCATCTGCTCGACGTCGTTGATCACCGCCGACATCACGCGGCCGGTCGGATTGTGCTGGAAGAATCCCATCGGCTGCTGAATCAGTTTGCTGTACACGCGGTTGCGCACATCCATGATCGCCGCGTGGCCCACGTACTGCACCAATACGCTGCCGAGAAATTCCGCAACTGCCTTGACGAGAAAAATCACTAAGAGAGCGATCGCAAAAACCGTCCAAACAAAATGCACGGACTGCGGAAAGAAAGAATTCAAATAAATCGTCCGGCCGACAAATGGGAGGGTGACGAGCTTCAGTTTCTGTTCGCTGGAATGCGGATTGAGCACCACGTCAAAAGCGGGAATAATCATCAGTGCGATCAGGCCCTCGGAAAGGCCTAGAATCGCCAGTAGAATCACGCCCCCCGTCAGACGCGCGATATGAGGCCGCACGTATCCGAGCAGGCGCGCCACTTCATGGGAAAACTTCAACGTTTCTCCATTGCTTTCACGATACCGAATGGGAACTTTTAACGCTAGGGGCGCAGTACGGAAAAGTCAAGCTCGCGCGCTCTCCACGCGATTTCCAAGCACGTCTTGTGCGAAATCAAGCGACTCGGCAATCACGTCGTGCACGCGATTCAATTCGTCCGCCGTAATGCAGTACGGCGGCAGCACGTACACAACGTTTCCGAGCGGTCGCAGCAGCACATCGCGCTTCAAATAAAAATCGTAGAGCGCCGGCTTGAGCCGCGAAAAATACCCGGCATCGTCCGCGCGAATTTCGATGGCGGCGACTGTGCCGATTTGCCTCACGTCTCCGACGGCAGGATGCTCGCGAATCGCCGCAAGCCTTTCCGCATGGATCGCGGCGATGCCCGCGATCCGCTCAAACACCGGCTCCCTCTCAAAAATCTTGAGGCTGGCAATTCCAGCCGCGCAGCAAATGGGATTGCCGGAATACGAATGGCCATGCCAGAAGGTGCGCCGCTGATCAGTCCCAATAAACGAGTCCGCAATAAAATCGGCGCACATCGTCGCGCCCATCGGCAGGAATCCGCCCGTGAGGCCTTTCGCCACACACATTAAATCCGGCTCGACGCCAGCGAGCTGGCACGCAAACATTTTCCCCGTGCGGCCAAAACCGGTGAGCACTTCATCGGCGATCAACAGCACATCGTGCCGTGTGCACAACTCGCGCACTCCCGCGAGAAATTCCACCGGATGCACGATCATGCCTTCCGCGCCTTGCAAAAGCGGCTCGACAATCACGGCCGCAATCTCGCCGCTCTTTTCTTCCAGCAGCCGCTCAAGTTTTCCGAGGCACTCGATCTTGCACGTCGCGCGAATCTTTCCCACCGGGCAGCGATAGCAATACGCGGAATGCACTCGATGAACCGGGAACCGCATCGAGCGGAAGGCGGCGTTGAATTCCGAATCTTCAGCTACGGACATCGCGCCGACCGTATCGCCGTGATATGCGTGCTCGAGCGCGACGATTCCAGTCTTCTCCGGCCGGCCGATGTTTTGCCAATACTGCACTGCCATTTTCAGCCCGACTTCCACGGCCGTCGAGCCATCGTCGGAATAGAAAATCTGCGTCAATCGCGGCGGCAGAAATTTGCGCAAGCGAAACGACAATTCCTCCACCGCGTCGTGCGTGAATCCCGCGAGCAACACGTGTTCGAGCCGCGCCGCCTGCTCGGCAATCGCGGCCGCGATCGCAGGATGCGCGTGCCCGTGAAGCGTCACCCACCACGACGAAATCGCGTCAATCACGCGCCGGCCGTCCGCCTTCTCGAGATACACGCCCTCCGCCCGCCGAATTTTCAGCGGCTTCGGATCAAGCGCAGGTTGTGTGAATGGATGCCAGACAGGCGAAATCTTGCTCACGCGCGAAAAACCTCCGCATCGAAATGCTCAGCGAACACGTCGCGCAATGCCTTCCGATTGATCGCTGCAAGCGGCGGAATCTCCCCGATGACGCGGATGTTCCCGAACGATTCAATCGCCGCGCGGTTGTCCGCATTTCGCTCCCCGATCAAAACCACTCCGGCAATCGGCACTTCCGCGCGGCGCAAGGCTGCGAGAGACAGCAATGTGTGATTGATTGTGCCCAGCGAACTTCTAGCCGCCAGCACGACCGGCGCACCGAGATGTCGCATCAGATCAATCATGAATTCGCTGTCATTGATCGGCACGAGAACACCGCCCGCGCCTTCGATGACTAGTGTCTCGCCCCCCGGCAGCGCCGGCTTCCGAATGCGCGCAAGTTCAATTCGCGCGTTCGCCCAGCGCGCAGCCAAATGCGGCGAGACAGGCGGCTCGAAGATATAACTTTCCTCGCGCGTCCGGCTCGCGGGAATTTCCGCGCAATGCATCACAGTCGCGCGATCCGTGCCCTCGACGGATCCCGTCTGAATCGGCTTCCAATACACAGCATCTAGCGCCGCACACAGCAACGCTGAAAGAACCGTCTTCCCAATGCCCGTATCGGTCCCCGTAACGAAGAACTCTTTAGCCATGCGCGGCGAACGCAGCCTCGCGCAGCGCTTCGCGCGCTTCCGCGAACACATCCACCAGTCGAAGAACATCGCCGCGCGTAATCCGCGCCGTCAGCGACACGCGAATCCTCGACGTCCCCGGCGGCACCGTGGGCGGCCGAATCGCCCGCGCCGCAAAACCGCGCCCCTGAAGAAATTCTGCATAGAAAAGCGCCGCGCGATTGTCGCCAACAATCACCGGCACAATCGGCGAATCGCCTTCGCGCGTTTCGAATCCGGCGCCAATCAATCGCTCACGTAATTCGACGGCGATCGCGCGCAAGTGCCCGCGCCGGTCATTCGCAGCTCGCGCCAGCTCGAGCGCAGCGTGAATTTGCCCCGCAACATACGGCGCCATCGCCGTACTAAACACAAATGTCCGCGCGCGATTAACGAGATATTGTTTCACGGCCTCGCTGCAGCAAACAAACGCGCCCATCGAAGCCAGCGCTTTGCCGCAAGTGTGAATAATCGCGAGCGTTTCACGCTCGCAACCTGCAGCCGCCGCGCGCCCGCGCCCCTCCGGCCCGCATACGCCTGTCGCATGCGCCTCATCGAGAATCAGCTCGGCGTCATATTCTTTCGCCAGCGCAACAAGCCGCTCGATCGGCGGCGCATCGCCATCCATGCTGAACGTGCTCTCGCTAACGATCACGCGCGCCCCCGCGTCAGCCGCATGCTGCGCGAGCGCAGATTCGAGAGCATTCAGATCGCCATGCGGGTAAATCACCTTGCGCGCGCCCGAAAGCCGGATGCCGTCAATCAAACTCGCATGATTCAGCGAATCCGAAAAAACAATGTCGCTAGATTTCAGCAAAGACGTCAGCACACCGATATTTGCCGCATAGCCCGAACTAAAACACAGCGCAGCCTCCGTCCCCGCAAACGCCGCAAATTCCCTCTCGATATCGTTCCATTCAGCGGATTGGCCCGAAAGCAGCCGCGAGCCCGTGGAAGAAACGCTCCGCGCATCTGCGACCGCGCGCGCAACCGCATCCTTCAATCGCGGATCATCGGAAAGCGCTAGATAGTCGTTCGAACAAAGATTGACGCCGCGGATCTGCGCAAGCGACCGCAGCTGCGCATCGCGGCCCAACTCGTCGAGTTCATTCTGAATGCGCGAAGCGATGTAGCTATCTGCCATGCGATTCAAGCTCGAGTGGCTTCAGGCCAAGATCGCGAAGGAGCGCTTCATCCTCGGATCTTTCAGGGTTGGGAGTGGTAAGTAGTTTTTCGCCGGTAAAAATGGAATTCGCGCCCGCAAGGAAACACAGCGCCGCCGCTTCGCGCGACATCTGCAAGCGTCCCGCCGCAAGACGAACCATCGCGCGCGGCATCGTGATCCGGGCAGTTGCAATCGTCCGCACCATCACCAGCGGATCGAGATCAGCCGCGTTCGCGAGCGGCGTCCCCTCGGCGCGCACCAGCATATTGATCGGCACGCTCTCCGGATGCGGATTCAACTGCGCCAATTGCTCAATGAGACTCACACGATCTTCCGCCGATTCGCCCATTCCCAAAATCCCGCCGCAGCAAACCGTTATCCCGGCGTTTCGCACCGCCGCGATCGTTCGCAAGCGCTCTTCATAAACGCGAGTATGAATAATTTCGCCGTAAAATTCCGGCGAAGTGTCAAGATTGTGGTTGTAAGCCGTCAGCCCCGCGGACTTCAGCGCCCGCGCCTGCTCGTCCGTCAGCATCCCAAGAGTGCAGCAAACTTCCATCCCCGTTTCCGCGACGCCGCGCACCATCGTGAGCACCGCATCAAATTCCCGGCCGTGCGGCGCATCGCGCCACGCCGCTCCCATGCAAAATCGCGTCGCGCCTTCATTCTTCGCGCGCCTCGCCGCAGCGAGTACTTCCTCCACGTCGAGAACACTTTCGCGCTCGAGACCCGTCGAGTAGTGCGCACTCTGCGGGCAATACGCGCAATCTTCCGGGCATCCGCCCGTCTTGATCGAAAGCAGGCGGCACATCTGAATCTCATCCGCTTTGTGATACGCGCGATGAACCGTCTGCGCGCGGAAAAGCAGCTCGTTGAACGGCAATCCGTAGATCTCGCGAATTTCGCCGCGAGTCCAGTCATGCCGAATTCCGTTTTTCAAATCTGCTTCACGAGTAGGCGCTCCGGCAGCGTTCATGACTTCGAGTGGTCGGCCCTCGACTGAATTTAATTCGCTAGCGAGCCTGTACTATCGCCTTTTTTCCGGGGAGCGTCAACGCTCGGACGGCAGCCAAAATCGAAATTCGGGTAAAAACAAGGCTCGACGCGCGATATCCTCATAGCGCTATGAAAAGATTCACTCACTCTTTCTTCGCGTCAGGCAGCAAGAACACCCGCAAGCTAATCCTTCTCGCGTTCGGCCTGATCTTGTTATCGGTCGCCCTCGCAAATCCTCTTCCCGCGCAGGAAGTCGCGCTCACGTTCGACGATCTGCCGGCCCACAGCACGCTGCCCCCGAATCTCAGCCGCGTGGACATTGCGAAGATAATCATCAGCGATTTGCAGAGCGCGCACGCCCCAAAAACATACCGCTTCGTGAACGCTGGAAAACTCGAAAATGTCCCCGCGGATATCGATGTGCTCAAAATGTGGCGCGCCGCGGGATTTCCTCTCGGAAGTCACACGTACTCGCATATGAGCCTCACCGCCAACAGCGCGGAAGCCTTCGAGGAGGATATTCGCAAGAATGAGCCAGTCCTTGAATCGTTGATGGCTGGAGACGATTGGCATTGGTTCCGCTATCCGTTTTTATGGGAGGGCGACACTTTCGAGAAGCGCCGTGCAATCCGCGCGTATTTGACCGCGAACGGCTACCGCGTCGCGCAAGTCACGCTCGATTTCGAGGACTACGCCTGGAACGATCCCTACGCGCGATGCGTTGTGAAAAACGATGCCGCCGCGATTGAGCGGCTCAAGGCGCTCTACATCAGCACCGCCGTCGAATACATTCGCCTCGGCCAGACGATGGCCAAACTAATCTACGGGCGCGACATCAAACACGTGCTTCTGTTGCATCTTGGCGGTTTCGAAACGGTGATGCTGCCACAGCTTTTGACGTACTTGCACAGCCGCGGATTCTCGCTCGTCACCCTCGAGGAAGCAGAGACCGATTCCGCATATCAAAGCGATCCAAACGTGGCGTCACAATTCGGCGGGACGCCGCTCGAACAAATGATGAATGCGACGCACTTGAAAATTCCACCGCACATGGAAAAACCATTCAAGGAACTCGAGGCGATTTGTCGCTGATGCGGATTAACCCTCACGGCGGCAACACATCCGGCTAACACAGCAACGTTTACGCTTTATTTAAATCTCGATGCACAACCTTCACGGTATATCCCCGCCGCGCCAGCGCCTTTCGAATCACCTCAGCCATCATCACCGACCGGTGCCGGCCTCCCGTGCATCCGAACGAAATCGTGAGGTAACTCTTCCCTTCCGTGATGTAATGCGGAATAAGAAAGCGCAGCAGCGACTCGATCTTCTTCAAAAACACTCGCGTCTGCGGAAACGATAGAATGTAGCGCTCCACCTTCGGATCCTTGCCGCTGAATCTCCGCAGCTTCGGCACGAAATGCGGATTCGGAAGAAATCGAACATCAAACAAGAGATCGGCATCGGTAGGAATTCCATAGCGGTAGCCAAAGCTCACGACGGAAACGACCAGAGGCCGACGGTCGGGATTCTGAAACTTCTGCGACACGAACTGCCGCAGCTCGTGCACGTTGAACTTCGTCGTATCTATCGTTACGTCGGCGAGCCGCCGAATTGGCTCCATTCTCTGGCGCTCTTCTCGAATTCCCTCGCGGACCGGCAGATCGCGCCCCATCGGATGAGGCCGGCGCGTTTCGCTGAATCGCCGCAGGAGCGCCGCATCGCTGGCTTCGACGAAAACCAAAATCGCCGCGTGTTCTTCGCGGAGCTTCTTGAAAATTTCCGGAAGCTGCTCGATTTGTTCGCCCTCGCGCGCGTCCACGCCCAACGCCGCACGTTCTATTTCGCCGGTGCCGTGCATGTAGAGCTCCGCGAACGTTGGGATGAACGCCACCGGCAAATTATCCACGCAATAAAAACCAAGATCTTCAAGCGTATTGAGGAGGGAGCCTTTTCCGGAGCCGGAGAGTCCTGTAACGATTACGAGTTGCCGGGAATCGCGAGCGATGGGAGGCCGCGGCACGGCAGACGGCTTACTCTTTCACCCGGCGGCGGTGCGTGCTGGGGATGCGCAGGTCTTCGCGGTATTTCGCGACCGTTCGCCGCGTAACCTGGATGCCTTCATCCTGAAGTTTCTTGGTGATCTGATCGTCGGTCAGCGGGTGCGAAGTATCTTCATCCTCGATCATTTTCTTCACGCGGCGTTTCAACGAAAGCAGCGACATCTCGCCGCCCTGCGGCCCATTCACCGATTCCGAAAAGAAATTGCGCAGCTCGACGACTCCCTGCGGCATGTGCGCGTATTTGTTGGCCACCGCGCGGCTCACGGTCGAAGGATGCACGCCCACTTCCTCCGCGACTTCCTTAATCATCATCGGCTTCAGATGATCCGCGCCGTAATCGAGATAATCCTGCTGGCGGCGCAAAATCGACTGGCAGACGCGCACGATCGTGTGTTTGCGCTGCTCGATGTTCTTCATCAATTGAATCGCCGCCGTGAATCGCTCTTTCACGTAGTTGCGGACATCGCGATCGGCCGCGTCGCGCGCCAGCAATCGGCGGTAAATGGGGCTCAGGCGAAGTTGCGGCACGCCGTCGTCATTCATGATCGCCTGCCACTCGCCGTCCACCTTCGTGAATTGAACGTCCGGTTCGACCAGGCGCGGCTCGGTCTTGTTGTAGCGCAAACCAGGCTTGGGATCTAGGCGCTTGATAACGTCAATCGCGCGCTTCACCAATTCCGGCGGCCGGTTCACTGCGCGCGCAATTTCTTTGAGTTGGTTGTTCTGCAGCAGCTTCAAATGCTCGTTCACGATCTGCAGCGCCAGCGTGTTTTGCGGATCGAGCACCTTCAGCTGCATCGTCAAGCATTCTTCGAGCGTGCGCGCCGCCACTCCCGGCGGATCGAGTTCTTTCACCAGCGCGAGCGCTTCCTCCACATCCTCCATATCGTAATTCCCGGACTCAGCGATCTCTTCGAGCGTCGCTGTCAGATATCCGGACTCGTCCAGATTTCCGATGATGTCCTCGGCGATTGTTCGCACGATGTCTGTCGAGATGCTCACGCTCAGTTGCCAAGCGAGATGGTCGGTAAGACTTTGCGGAGAGGAAAGGAACTTGTCGAATGAGGGACGCTCGATATCTTCGTGCTCGCCGTTTTTGGCCGCGCCGGTATCGAGATACTGCGTATAGAACGAGCTGAGATCGAATTCGTCGAAGGGATTTGTTTCTTCTTTTTTCTCCGGAACTTTTTCTGTCTCAGCCTTTAAAAATGTTTCGTCCTGGTAATTCTCGGTGACCACTCCGTCTTCGCCCAACTCTTCGAGGACCGGATTCGCCATGATCTCCTGATTGATCATCTCTCGCAGCTCGAGGCGGTTGAGCGCGAGCACGCTCACCATCTGCACGAGCCCCGGCGTCAGAATTTGCTTTTGCGCGACGCGGAGATTCAGTTTTGGCTGAAGCCAGTTCATGTTTCAGTTCGGTTCGACTCGTTTCGTTTCAGTTCTGTTCCGTTTAGTTCAGCCGGAATCCTTCGCCCAGATACACTCGCCGCACCTCGGAATCGCTGCTCAGTTCGGCCGGCGTTCCAGTGCGGAAAATCTTGCCATTGTTAATGATATACGCCCGGTCAGTTACCGCGAGCGTCTCTCTCACGTTGTGGTCCGTAACCAGCACTCCGATGCCCGCTCCCGAAAGGTCGGCAATAATTTTCTGCAGATCCACCACCGTCAGTGGATCGATGCCCGAAAACGGCTCGTCCAGCAGCACGAACGACGGGGAGAGAACCAGCGATCGTGCAATCTCCAGCCTACGCCTCTCGCCGCCTGAAAGCACGTGCGCCGGGCTGTTTCGCACTCCTTCGAGTCCTATCTGCGCGAGCAATTCCTCTACCCGGTCGCGGCGCTGTTCCGCGCTTACCGGCAGAGTTTCCAAAACTGCGAGCAAATTCTCTTCGACCGTCAGTTTTCGAAAAACGGATGGTTCCTGAGGGAGGTAGCTGATGCCGCTGCGTGCCCGTAAGTACATGGGGAGATCGGTGATATTTTCGCCATCGAGCAGAACGTTCCCGAAATCCGGCCGCGCTAAACCGACGACTATGTAAAAAGTTGTTGTCTTTCCCGCGCCGTTCGGTCCAAGAAGCCCAACCACTTCGCCCTGCCGTATCTCCAAACTGACATCGTCGACAACTTTCCGCCCGCGATAAGACTTACTGAGATTGACGGCTTGGAGCTTCAACATGCCGGTTCATTTCTCAACCTGGTGCTTGGTAAGCGTGCGTGATCCTGTCGAAGAATCAATAAAAATCGTATCACTCGCACGATAGAAGGTCAACGAACGCCCCGTCGTCGTGTCATTTTCAGCGTCCGTAAGTGTCGGTTCTCCGCCGGAAAGCACGAATTTTTCATCGGCAGCGGTGTAGTCGGCACGTTCTGCTGAACCTCTGCGGTCAGCTTGATGCACGATGACGTTGCCGAGTGCGAGCTCACGTGTCAGTTGGCGGCCGCCCGTCGCTATGGGCGTTCCTTTCGCCGCAGCCGATCCAACAGGCAGCGGCGTCGCTGGCGACAAGAAAAGATCGAGCGTCCGCGATTTCAGCGACTGGTCGCTCGATTCGGCAAACACGCCGTCTTCCAGATGTGCCCGCCCGAGATCGTTCCAGTAACGAAGCATCGGTGCGCGAACTTTCCAAAGCGTCACCGACGTCCCAGGTTGCACGGGGCCCCGATGCGCTGAGCCAAGTTGCGTTGAGCCAAGTTGCGCCGAGCTCGTTTGCACCGGGCCCGCTGGCATCGAGCTAGCGGCCTGAGGAAAGACGGCTACCACGTCGCCCTTCGCATCCACTCGCTTTTCATCGCGGAAAAGTTCGATCTGATTCGCTTCCAAAACTGAATCGCCCTGCCACATCCGCGCATGTCCCGTGTAGGTCAAAATGCCCGTTGTATTCGAGCCCACAAGCGAATCGGCCGAAATATGCGCGGAACCCGTGCCCATGCTGGGACTCGTGGACGCCGGCGAAGCAAGATAAGTGGATCGCACGCCGCCCTTCGCCGAAATGTAATCGCCTTGCTGTCGAATCAAAATCGCGGCGGCGGATGTTTGCGAAGCAGCGTCTCTAAGAATCGGCGATCCATCGAGTGCGATCGTATCGGTGGACTTCGTCATCAAAGCCCGCTGCGCATCCGCCACGCGATCCGCCTGCGTGAAGTGCACTTTTCCGTCGAGCTGAATCGTCTGCCAGGCGCCCGTTTCGTCGAATGCCGCGACCATCTGCTGCGCCGTCGTCTTTTGCGGCGCACTCGTGCCCGCCTTGCGAAACACTTGCACGCCCGAATCCCCGTAAAATTTCCGTATGCGATTTTGCGCGTCGAAATCGGCGTGCGCGCTGTTCGCGTGGACATTCGTCGAAGAATCCGCGTCAACGGAATCGATAGACGCAGGCGCCAACGTCGTCGCCGATTCGATTCTTCTCTGCGTCGGGTTGGCGCCCGGAACAAAGTGAACCTGCATCGCAGATGTCTCGAGCTGGCCCGAATTCCCGCTGCCGTGCATCAGAATCTTTACGCCGCCGTCCAGCTTAAGATCGCGCGGCTGATTCACCTTCGGCTCCATCGCCACTTCTGCCGTCTCCGCGTGTAGCTGGTCCACGCCCGCCGGTGTTTTTCTTTCGCCGCGACTGTTTCCCTTGGCTAAAAGATTTTCGAGCCAGCCCGCGACGTTCAATTGCGCATCGAAGCGGTCGGCGTTCAGCGACACCGGATTTACCCCGTCGAATCCCTCGAAGTGCGGGCTTCCCTGCGCCGTCGCGTGGCGCGCGCGCATCTCGGCGTCGAGATCCAGAGACATCTTCTGCGCGGTCAGTTCACGATTACCCTGTCGTGCCTGAGCCGCGCCTTCGAGATATGCGATCCGCTGATCGTGGCTGTAGTCGAGACGATCGCCTTTGAGCACCACGGGAATCGCATTCGGCTTGTCAGGTTGCAGAATGCTCAATTGGACTTCGTGTTCGAGTTGCAGCACGCCGTTCTTCGATTGGTATGTGAGCCCGACCGCCTGCCCTTCCCCATTGGGAAATTTGAACTTCACCGGCTGCGTCGTCACGGCGATGCCAGTGTCGCGATCGAACGTGACGTCGGATGTTTCGACGTGAAGGCTGCGTGGAGTGGGGCTCGCCTGATTTGGCGCCGAACGAATCTCGATCTGCACCGCGCCCTGGCATCGAATTTTTCCCGAGCCGGGCTCGTAGCTGCATTCGCGCGTGCGGATCGTGTCGTTGCGGTTTCCATCTTCACCGTACATCGTGACCACCACATCCTGCAGAACGCTGAGATCCTGATCTTTGAACTGCGTAGCTTGCGAAGCCTGAATGGTATAAATCGTGCGATCTTTTTCTACCTTGGAGTACGAAAACTGAGCGGAAGACTGCTGCACGGAAGATGGCACGGGCTTCGGCCCGTGGCGGCGAGCGCTCGCTTGCCGCACCGAGCGTGAGATAAACACCGCGGCGACCGCAAAGGACAAGAGAATCGCGACGATTCCGGCAAAGCGTGCGTATCGCGCGGCCTCTGCATTGCGCATGAAGATTCGTTCCTTGAATGCACTACAAGTCGAGTATAGGTGAGCGATTTACAGCGTACAACTCGGAGGATCGTGCAGCTATTCTTCGTCGGGCGGGTCTCAGACCCGCCCGGCTCTTCAGGCGTTGCGCGCATCAAACGAGGATGCTCTAAGACACCAGCACATGCTGTCCCGCGCGCCCGGCTCTACATTTGTCATTCCGAGGACGACCCGACGAGGGTCGGACGAGGAATCTGCGGTTATTCGCGGCGTAACACTACCAAGAAACCCATCACACTCACGAAGTCTGAATCAGAATCTCGTGCGTATCGCCCAGCTCGCGCGCTGACGGCGTGACGATCGTTTTCGGCCCGATGAAGATTTTTTCTTTTCGCGCGAGGGCCGTGCGTACTTCGTACTCGCTGACAAACTCTGCCACCTTGATTTTTGGCGCTTCGGGTTTCGCTTCAGGTGTTGGCTCGGGTCTCGTTGCAGAAATCGCGGGCCTCGTCTCGTACCTCGAACCCGCCGCGGTCGCGGCAGCATATTCCGAGCGCGCCGGGCCAACGCGTTCAGCAACAATTTGCGCCGCAACTTCAGCCGGGCTCGGCTTCGCAGCGAACCGATTTTCGTGCGCCGCGCCGCTCCGCGAAATTCCCCTCGCCACCAGAACATCCCGGACGATCCTCGCGATAGTGCGCCTGTCGGGCACAGCCTCGGCCCGTTTTGCCTCGGAAACCGCCGCAGCGACTGCGGCTCTCACGGTTTCTGCCGCGGGAGCTTCCGGCCTGCCGGACGCTGCAACAGCCGCAGTTCCCTGCGTCGAATCCACACTCATTCCGCCGGAAAGCCGCTGCTCTGCCGGCACGGTGCGATGTTCCACTGGGCGCGATTCCCACGCAATGCGCTTGATATTCATCAAGTGCATCGGGCCGATGTTGTCCGAAGTAATGTTTCCGCCAGCAGCGCCGCAGCCAAGCGTCATCGCTGGAAACAAATTCGTCGAGTAACCGATCGAGCCATGCACCGCGGAAGTGTTCACCACCACTCGCGACGCAGGAACTTTCTGCCCGTACTCGCGGATGGCCGCCTCGTTCTGCGAATGATTGGATGCCGTGTGGCCCGCACCACCGAATCGCAACAACCGCTGGCAAATATCAATTCCCCCAGCGAGATTTGCAGCAGAGTAAAAAGCGAGAATCGGCGACAGCTTCTCCGCCGAAAGCGGATATTCTTTGCCGACTCCGTCGAGCTTCGCAATCAGCACTCGGGTGTTCGATGGCACTTTGATGCCAGCCATTTCCGCCAGCACCGTCGCATGCTTGCCGACAATTTTCGGATTCGGCGCCGATGTTCCCGGACGAATCACAAGCTCGCCCAACTTGCGAATCTCGTCGTCAGTCAGGAAGTATCCGCCCTGATTTCTGCATTCCTCAAGAGCGCGCTCGCGCACTGCTTCTTCGACGACGATCGCCTGCTCCGAAGAACAAATCGTTCCGTAGTCGAAAGTCTTTCCCGCAAAAATATCGGCGATCGCTTTTCGCACATCGGCGGTGCGTTCAATAAATGCGGGCACATTGCCGGGACCGACGCCGTACGCAGGCTTGCCGGAACTGTACGCCGCGCGGACAAGTCCAGTTCCGCCCGTCGCGAGGATTACTCCAGTCAGCCGATGCCGCATTAATTCCTGCGTGCCCTGCATCGTCGAATGGAGCAGGCAAACGATAATTCCGTCGGGCGCACCAGCTTTCAGCGCCGCGCGTTCGAGCACCGCGGCCGTATCGCAAATGCAGCGCATCGCATTCGGATGCGGGCTGAGCACGATTGCATTTCGCGACTTCAAAGAAATTAGAGTTTTGTAAATCGCGGTGGATGTTGGATTCGTGACTGGAATTACAGCGGCGACAACGCCGAACGGTTCCGCAACTTCGAGAACCATTTTCTCGCGATCCTCGCGGATGATTCCGACGGTCTTCATTCCGCGAATCGCACGATGAACATCCACCGAAGCGAGGCGATTCTTCGCCGTCTTGTCGATGACGTTGCCGTATCCGGTCTCTTCCACCGCAACGCGCGCGAGTTGCTCGCCTGCTTCCGTTGCCGCGGCGGCGCATGTGTCCACGACACTGTCCACTTCCGCTTGCGAAAACTCGGCGAATTTTTTCTGGGCTGCGCTCGCTCTCTCGACAGCGGCGCGGGCTTCCTGGATGGAGATGAGATCGGGGTCGCGCAGGGTCAACTTGGCATGCCCCTTACGGATTGGCGGCGCTTGCCGCGACACTCAAGGGCGAATGGCTGGTTTTTTCTCGCCCAAAATAAATTTCATCAAATATCAAAATTGCAAAACGAAATTGCCGTTACTTTTTTGCCGTGGCCGAGCGCCCGCCCGGCAAAATTTCTTCCACGAGTTCGTGCGGCCGCGGTATCACGTGCACGGCAACCAACTCCCCGACGCGCCGCGCCGCCGCGGCTCCCGCATCCGTCGCGGCTTTCACCGCGCCGACATCGCCGCGGACCATCACCGTGACGTAACCCGAGCCAATATATTCTTTGCCGATCAGTACGACGTTGGCAGCCTTCACCATTGCATCCGCAGCTTCAATCGAGCCAATCAGTCCCTTGGTCTCAATCATCCCTAGTGCGTCATTGGCCATGCTACCTCGCTCGCTTGCGCTCGCTGGATGCCGGAGAGGCAGCCGCGCAAAACCATCCGCGCAGCTCGTCGCTCATTCAGCTTGGCAGGAATTCCAGCGCAGACTAGCACGCCGGATGTAGCGAATCAAGCAGCGTCCGCGCTCGCCCGCGCTCGCCCGCGCGCGGGCCTCAAGAGTACCCGCTTGGATTTCATGCTTACGGCTCCGAGTACTCGCTCTCCTCGGGGGCGTCGGTGGGGCTTTCGAAGTCGACGGTGTAGCCGTCGGGATCCTTAACGACGGTGACCCACATTGCGTTGCCGACGAATGGGCGCTTAGCCTCGATGCCGCGCGAGGTGAATTCACGGTAAAGTGCCAGCGCGTCTTGGCATTGGAAGCAGACGGACACGCCTACACCGACTTTTCCCTCGGGCTTCCAGGAATCGTGCCCTTCCTTGCGGAACTCCTGCAGCATCAGAGCTGCCGTTCCAATCTCAAGCCAGCACCAGCGCAGTTTGCCTTCATCAATCCATTTATTTTTCATCTCGAATCCGAGGCCGTCGACGTAAAAGCGGAGCGACGCTTCGATGTTCGAGACCATGAAGAAGGGAACGGCTTGCTTGACGTTCGCTTCTGTCTTCGTTTCAGTTTTCGTTTCGCTGCTCATGGGGAAAATTCCTCGAATTTATTTCAGCGGCCGAGGAACCGCTCGATCGTGCTGATTTCGGTTTCCGCCTGATCGAGATACGTTTTCGCGCGCGCGGCGTCGCCGTTCTGCAGCGCGCCGTCGGCCTTCGCAATGTCGTTATCCATGCGCGCTTCAGCCGCGACGATGTCTCCGCGCAGCCCGAGTCCTTGCCTGCTCATGGATTGCTTCAGCACGTCGAGGCTCGATTTGACGGCTGCGGCGCGACCGCTGGCCTGATCAATCTGATGTTCCAATTCGTTGAGCTGGGCCGCGTTCGCGTCCGGCGGAGGCGGCGCGATGGCCGCGGTGTCCGGCGGCGGCGCTTGCTGCGGAGGGGCGTTCACCGAATGACGCGCTGGACGAGGAGCCACCGCCCTAGGAACTGCAATGTTTGCTGCAGGCGCCATCGGGGCTGCATTTATTGGCGCTGGATTCGCGGGCGGCGCATTCGGAGGGGCGTTTGCTGGCGGCGCCGAGTTCGCGTCGCCGCCTGGGTTGTTTGTTCCATTGGCGTCGGAATTCGGCGCGGCGCCGAGAGGCGTACCGGCTGCGGGCGCATTCGTCGTGTCGGCGGGGGCGGTTGATCCCGGCGGCGGGGCATTCGGGTCCGCTGGAGCAGTGGCATCGCCAGCCGGCGGCGCTCCGGCTTCTTGCGGCGCGCCCGTGAGAGCAGAACCGGCTGCCTTGTTGCCCGCGCGGGCTTTAATCCAGCGCGGAACTGAAATGCCTGCGGCAACGAGAACCAAGAGGACGATTGCCGCGCCGAGCGCGATGTAACGACCGCGATGATTCGCGGCGCGCGTTGCGTCGGGCGGCGGCACGTTATAGTGCGACCCTGGCGCGCCTAATTCCGCGCCAGCCAATCCGCTTTGCACCGATGCTGACGCTTGCGGCTGCCCTTGACCCGTGATCGGCGGCGCGCCGGGAATCCCTGCCGCGCTGCCACGCGCGGTCGCCGGTGCCCCGCCCGCCGCAACTGCCGCCATTGCAGCGGGCGGTGGGGCTGAGATCGGTGCAGTGATGGCCGACGACACGCTAAATTTATCGGAGACGCTGTGCAACGCGTTGCGGAACGCGTCGGCAGTTTGGAAACGCTTCGCGGGATCTTTTGCGAGCGCCATCACGATGATGTCGTTGAGACCTTGCGGCAAATCGGGCCGCAGCTCGATGGGGCGACGCGGAATTTGATTCAGATGCGCGGCGAGAAGTGAAACGTCGCTATCGGCTTTAAACGGCGGCTGGCCTGTCGCTAACTCGTACAATGTGACGCCGAGAGAATAAATGTCGGAGCGCGCGTCAATCGCGCCGCCCTGAATTTGTTCGGGCGACATATAACGAACCGAGCCAAGCGCCGTGCCGGTTTTAGTCAGATCCGCGCTGTTCTCCGAGTGCGCAATTCCGAAATCCATCAGCTTCACGGTGCCGTCGGGAGTAATCATGATGTTGCCGGGCTTGATGTCGCGATGAATCACGTTGTGCGCGTGCGCGTAACTCAATGCGGCCAGCACCGAATCCACGTAGTGAAGTGAATCCGCAATCGGGACCGGCCCCGTCTGGCAGCGTTGGGCGAGCGTTTCGCCTTCGACGAACTCCATGATCATGACCAGCCGGTCGTTGTCCATGAAGGCGGTGCGCAGCGCGGCGATGTTGGGATGATTCAGGCTGGCGAGAACTTTCACTTCGCGCAGAAATCGCTCGGCGAGTTCTTTCTGCCCGGCGAGATTCGGCAGCAGAACTTTCATGGCGTCAACGCGATCGGAAATCACGTTGCGGACCTTGTAGACCTTTCCCATCCCGCCGTTGCCGAGGACGCCGAGAATTTCGTAGTCGCCAATTCGCTGAGGTATGGTTTCGTCAGTCATGGTCGTGAATCTCCCGTTCGCGCGCGGACAATATCGTGATCGTGTTCGGAGGCGGTTCGAAGGCGAATTGCATCGCCGAAATCATGGGATTGCAGATTTTTGCCACATCGCCTGTTCGGCTCGGTCCGAGAAGTGGCGAAGCTGCGGGAATCGCCGACGATGAGGCCTCCAGATGCGCGTTACGTTGCCACCGTTCCCGGGCGGTGTCAACGGCGGGAAGTAGGCCTGGACGCGATGAAATAAGGGGGTTGTTTTTTATACGATTAGAAACGGCCTCCGTTGTTTGTTTTGTGGGAGTTACGGCGATTTCTAATCGTTTTGGCCTATCGATTAGAAATGGCCGGATGGCTCCTTGGGTTGGCCTCTTAATCGCGCCGTATATGTACCGTTTAGTCATAGTTCGAAGTCAAGGTATCAGACGGTTTGCGAGTTCGCAAGTGCGAGCGTTGTAAGGGTTCTAGTACCGGATGGGATTGGGAATTTGAAAGTGGAAAAGAGAAATGGGAAAAGCGGCGGTGGGTCGGTTTCCGATTGATACTGCCAGCTCAGGCGGTCGACGCAACACTTTGTTGAAGTTTACTCGCTGGAGTTTGAAATCCTAAAGTTTTTCTGGGACGTTGATTCAAGCGCAGCGAGACCTGGTCGAGCTGCGCTTGAGAGTAGC